>LFIK01002335.1_pt1 | contig 15354 bp, 16 predicted proteins | sample 643401 | NCBI WGS metagenome assembly LFIK01 (sample SAMN03777447, study PRJNA286221) | soda lake metagenome | biome: soda lake; feature: Kulunda steppe; material: water; isolation source: sample T5-Br brine of Lake Tanatar-5 | place: Russia: Kulunda steppe | collected 2010-07 | reverse complement strand
CCGGCCCTGAACAGCCCCCTCCAGGCCTCGAACAGGCCCGAGAAGGCGACCGCATGCAGCCAGCCCAGCCCGCAGCCAACCCCGCAGCCAATCCCGCAGCCCAGCCCGAGCAGCACGCGACGGAACTCCCGCGCGTCGGGATGGTCGGACTGGGCAACATCGGGGGGAAGCTCGCCGGCAGCCTGCTGCGCAACGGCGTGGACCTGAAGGTGCTCGACCTCGACGCCGACGTCGTCGCCGACTTCGCGGCCCGCGGCGCTGCGGCCGCGGCGGACCCGGCCGAGCTGATGCGCGACTGCGACGTCGTGATCACGTGCCTGCCCTCACCGGCCGTGTCCGCGCAGGTCGTCGAGACGATGCTGCCGGAGGTCGACGCGTCGAAGGCGTGGCTCGAGATGTCGACGACGGACGCGGCGGAGGTGCACCGGCTCACTGAGCTCGTCACCGAACGTGGCGGCGCGGCGCTCGAGTGCCCGGTCTCGGGCGGCTGCCACCGGGCCGATACCGGGAACATCGCGATCTTCGCCGGCGGGGACCGCGCCACGTTCGAACGCTTCCTCCCGCTGCTCACGCTGATGGGCCGCCGCATCCTCCACACCGGCGAGCTCGGCACCGCCTCGACGCTGAAGGTGATGACCAACTACCTGGCGACCGCGAACCTCGTCGCCTGCTGCGAGGCGCTCGCGACGATGCGCGCCGCCGGCGTCGACCTCAACACGACCTACGAGGCGATCCGCATCAGCTCCGGCACGTCGTTCGTCCACGAGACCGAGAGCCAGGTCATCCTCAACGGCTCGCGCGACATCTCCTTCACGATGGACCTCGTGAAGAAGGACATCGGCCTGTTCCAGGACATCGCCGACGGTGCGGGCGTCCCGCTCGAGGTCGGTCCGCTGCTCGTGAGCATCTTCGAGGACGGCATCGCTCGCTACGGCGACCGCGAGCTGTCCCCCAACATCATCCGCCGGCTCGAGGACGCGACGGGCCTCGACGTGCTCGCACCGGGCTTCCCGAGCTCGCTGACCGACGACGAGCCGGAGGAACGCGGCTACGAGGTCACCGCGACCGGCGCACGCGTCAGCGGGTGAACGGCGGCTGCACCTTCAGCTCCTGGTAGTCCTCGAGCCCGTGGATCCCGCCCTCGCGCCCGTTCCCGGACTGCTTGAAGCCGCCGAACGGTGACCCGTAGTCGGCCACCCGGCCGTTGATGTTGACCTGGCCGGCGCGCAGGCGACGCGCGACGCGCCGTGCCCGCTGCTCGTCGCCGGTCTGCACGTAGGCGGCGAGCCCGTAGGCGGTGTCGTTCGCGAGCGCGATCGCGTCGGCCTCGTCGTCGAACGGTGCCATGACGAGCACTGGGCCGAAGATCTCCTCGCGCCAGATGCGCATGTCGGGGGTGACGTCAGCGAAGATCGTGGGCCGCACGTACCAGCCGGCGTCGAGCCCCTCGGGCCGGCCGAGCCCGCCGATGAGCAGCCGTGCGCCCTCGTCGATGCCGACCTGGATGAGCTCCTGCACGCGGTGGTACTGGATCTCGTCGAACAGCGGACCGATGTGGTCGCCCTCCTCGGACGCGGCCGCGACCCGCTGTCCGGCTGCGGCGGCGACGGCGAGGTCGATCGCCTCCTCGTAGCGGTCACGTTCGACGAGCATCCTCGTCGGCGCGTCGCAGGACTGCCCGGTGTTCGCGAAGCAGGTGGTGACCCCCTCGGCGATGCGGGTGGGCAGGTCGTCGCCGGTGTCGGAGAACACGAGGTTGGGCGACTTGCCGCCGAGCTCGAGCGTGACCCGCTTGATCGTGTCGGCCGCATCGATCTGCACGGCACGTCCTGCGCGGGTCGAGCCGGTGAACGACATCATGTCGACGTCGGGGTGACGTGACAGCGCCGCTCCGACGGTCGGGCCGTCGCCGTGGACGAGGTTGAACACGCCGGCCGGGTAGCCCGCATCGTGCACCATCTGCGCGTACAGCTGGGCGGACAGCGGGGTGTGCTCGGACGGCTTGAGCACGCAGGTCGCACCGGTGGCCAGCGCCGGCACGACCTTCAGGGCGATCTGGTTCACCGGCCAGTTCCACGGGGTGATGAGGCCGCACACGCCGATCGGCTCGCGGGTCAGCAGGTCGCCGTTGGGCAGGACCTCCTCCTCGTCGGACGCTTCGAGGGCGGCGATGAACGCATCGAGATGCCCGAGCCCCGACTCGGCCTGCACCTCGCGTGACATCGTGATCGGTGCGCCCATCTCCAGCGAGATCGCCTCGGCCATCTCGGGCATGCGCGCGACGGTCTGCTCCCTGAGCGCACGGAGCAGTCGGAGCCGCTCCTCCTTCGCGGTCAGCGAGAACGTGTCGAACGCGCGTCGGGCGGCCGCCACGGCACGGTCGACGTCCTGGGCGCTGCCGAGCGTCAGCGTGCCGATGCGGGTGGCCGTCGAAGGGTCCATGATCGGCATGGTCGCGTCGCCGTCAGGGTTCGGTGCGGGAGCGACCCAGACGCCGTCGATGTAGAAGGTGTCGAGGATGCGCATGCTGGCTCTCCGGGTCCCGGGCGGTCGGGAGCGGGAAGCAGATGATCGGCCCGGACCCTCGACCGTATCGGCCATGCGGAGGGCTGCATCGAGCGGAGCTTCACGGCAGCGGCGCACCGCCGTACGGGCCCGTCATGCTGAGGTCGAGGACGTGGGCGATCAGGGCACCCTCCAGCTCGCTCTCCACGGCCACGTCGCCTTCCAGGTGGTGGGCCATCTCGAGCCGCACGATGCGGTCCATGATCAGGTGCGAGAGCTCGATGAGCCCGTGATCGTCCATCGCGGCCAGCGTCTCCGGCAGCACGACCTCGACGGTGGTGCTCGTCGTGTACGACGTGGAGCTGGACGGTCCGAGGCTGTGCGGGTTCCCCCCGACTCGGCAGCGGTGCGCGAACAGCTGCGGCCGCTCGAGGTGGCTCTGCCCGCTGGCCGCCCATCCGCCCGGCTGCTCCTCCCGCACCCCATGCTCGTAGACGCGGAGGTAGCGCCCGCCGGGGAGCGCGAAGCCGCACTCACCCGGATGGAGCACCGTGCCCGCAGGCAGCTGCAGCCGCTCCGGATCCTCCGCGACCTCGTCCGCGAACGCCCGTGCGAGCTCGTCACCCACCGACTCCCCCGATCTCTTCCGAGCGTCGCGCAGCCGCGCTCGCCCCGCCCGTCGTCGCCGTGCCCCGGCGGAAGCATCATGGCATCGAGCTGCGACATCCGAGCCGCGCCGCACGTGGTCGGGGCGGTGGATCCCGACGTCCAGGCGACCGGCAGCCGCTCAGCCGCTGAGCGTGACGACGTCGACGAGCCCTTCGAGTCCGCGCACGTCGTCCGGGTCGAGCGCGGGGTCGAGCGTGTAGAGCGGGAGGCCTGTGGCGAGCGCCGTGGCAGCGACCATCAGGTCGACCGCTCGCCGTCCGCGGACGCTGCGCCCGTGGGAGACGACCGCGGCGAGCACCCGCCCGTAGGCGCGGGCGGCCGCGAGGTCGAACGGCAGCGGATCGAAGGTCGCCTCGACGCGCTGGAGCCGGTCCTGTCGCGCGGCACGTTCGAGCGGGTCCGTCGTCGCATGAGGACCGGCGGCGAGCTCGGCGACGGTGAGCGCCGACACGGCAGGCTCGTCGGGCAGTCGCTCGAGGCTGATGCGTTCGAGCGCGATCACGACCGACGTGTCGAGCAGCCCGCGCACGGGCCGAGCGGCTGTCGCGGCGGAGGGTGTCACGGGCGGGACCGCGACGCTCCCGCGTCGGGCTCGCTCGCGGGCAGCACGTCCTGGGACGCATGCGCGTCGAGGTCACTGCGCAGCCGGTCGAGGCCGACGGGCGGGGCCCCGGCGAAGGCCTGCGCGACGACCGCTCGCGGCGTGAAGTGCCGCCGCCCTCGCGGGCTCAGCTCACCGACGGGCACCCCGTTGCTGGTGATGAGGTAACGCTCGCCCTGTTCGAGCCCTCGCATGATCGCTCCGCTGCGGTTGCGCAGCTCCCGCTGCGTCAGGACGATCTCGGGATCCCTCGGTCCGAGGTCCCGTCGCCCGTCAGCAGGAGTGTCACCCATGCAGCAACCGTAGCACACCGTGCGACACCGCCCCTGTGGACGACCGGTGGCAGGCCAGCGTTCACCCGCCTCCGCTCACCGACCACCTGCGCCCGGCCCACCTGCGCCCGGCCCACCTGCGGGTCCCGGTGGCGGCTGCTGGCTCTCGCGGATCGCTCGGAGGGTCTCCTGGTGCATGCGCGCCTCACGCTTGCGCTTGCGTGACCCGCGACGGACCAGCCGGTACGGCGCGAGGATCAGACCGAACGCGAAGTACCAACCCACGATGGCCGCCCACCACAGACCGACGATGATGGGCACGGCGGCCACTGCGATGACCTTGACCACGACGGGCCGGTCGTGCCACAGCAGGTTGGTCGTCCTGCCGAGCGATCCGGCGAACGACATCGGTGCTGCGATGACGGTCCTGCTCGCGTCCACTCGATCTCCTGCCGCATCAGCGTCGCCCGAGCGTACGGGTTCGGTGCGACATCCGACCGGCGTCCCGATCCCACGTCGTCAGGCGCCGCCCGCCTCGTCGAGCGGCGGTGCCTCGGGCAGGTCGATCGGCGTCTGCGCGAGATGGTTGAACCAGTTGGTGAGCGTGACGCGCACGACGTCCGCGTACGCGTCGAGCAGCACGTCCGCCTCCCACCCGGCAGCGAGTGTCGCCTCCCAGACGTCGTCGGTCATCCATCCGCGCCGCTCCGCGAGCGTGCGCGCGAAGGTGAGCAGTGCCGTCAGCCGGACGTCACCATCGACCTTCCCGCGCCGGATCTCGAGGGTCTGCTCGACGCTGAACCCGTTGCGCTTCGCCGATCCGGTGTAGGCGGCCTGGCAGTAGTCGCACGCGTTCACGTTCGCGACCGTGAGATGGATGGCGCTCCGTTCGGCCGGCGTGAGGCGGGTGTGCTCGGCGATCGTGCGCTCGAGCCCGTCGTAGGCGTTCATCAGCGCGGGCGAGCCCGCCATCGCACCGAAGATGTTGATCGTGCGCCCGATGCGGGCCGACTGCCGCTCGAGCGCCTCGCGCGACGCCTCCGGCACCGAGTCGAGGTCATGGATGTGGACACGGGTCATGCGATCCCCTCCGCGGCCCCCCTGGGCCGAGACTGGCCGAGACTGGCCAAGACTGGCCAAGACCGGCCGAGGCCGCCTCGCTCAGACGGCGCCGGCGGCTGGCAGCACGTGGTCCCGCTCGGTCAGCGGGGCGTGCGCCGCTGCATAGGGCTCGGTCCCGAGCGTCCCGTTGCTCGCCCGGGTCAGCACCAGCTGCAGGTTGTTGAGGTAGCGCGACAGGAACGCCCCCTCGCAGTAGGCGAGGTAGAACTCCCACAGGCGCACGAACGTCCGGTCGAAGCCGATCCGCTGCACGCGGTCGGCGTTGGCGAGGAATCGCACGCGCCAGTTGCGCAGCGTCTCCGCGTAGTGCGGGCCCAGGTTCTCGAGCTCCTCCACCATCAGCCGCGAGCGTCGGGTCATCGCCCGCGTCATCGTCGTCAGCGACGGCAGGTGCCCGCCCGGGAAGATCGCGCGCTGGATGAAGTCGGGACGCCGGCGGTAGCTGCGCTCTCGCTGGTCGGGGATCGTGATCACCTGGACGACCGCGAGCCCGTCAGGCCTGAGCAGCCGGTCGAGCGTCGCGAAGTAGGTGCCGAGGTAGCGGTGCCCGACCGCCTCGAGCATCTCGATCGAGACGATCCGGTCGAACGACTCGGTGACGTGGCGGTAGTCCTGGATGCGCACCTCGATGCGGTCCTCCAGCCCCTCGCGTGCGACCAGGTCGCGGACGTACTCCGCCTGGGCGTCGGAGAGGGTGATGGCCGTGACCCGGCAGCCGTACTCCCGGGCGGCGAGCACGCTGAACGCGCCCCAACCGCAGCCGATCTCGAGGAGCTCGAGGCCGGGCTCGAGCCGGGCGCGCTCGGCGATGCCGACGAGCTTCGCGCGCTGCGCGTCATCGAGCGACTGCCCCTCCTCGGTGAAGCGCGCGCACGAGTAGGTCATCGAGCGGTCGAGGAACGTCGCGTAGAGCTCGTTCGAGAGGTCGTAGTGGGCGATGATGTTCTTGCGCGCGCGTCCGGGCCGGTTGCCGCGCAGGAGGTGGACGAACCGGTCGACGACGAGGTTCCCGAGCACCCGCAGCGACACGCGTCGCAGCGCCGGACGGTTCGCGATCAGCAGGCGGATGAACGTGACGACGTCGGGTGAGGACCACTGCCCCCGGACGTAGGACTCGCCGAGCCCGACCGACCCGCCATGGACGATGCGGGCGTAGGCGCGCTCGTCGTGGACGGCGATGCGTGCCCGGAGCGGATGCTCGACGTCACCGAAGGTCCTCACCGAACCGTCGATGCCACGGACCTCGAGGCTGCCGACGCGGACGCGCTCGAGCAGCCCTTCGAGCACACGCTGTGACCCTGTCGTGACCGCCATGCGTGACCCCCGTCAGTCGGTGGCGCGCTCTCCGCGCACCCGCAGCGCTCCGGCCGGTGGCTCCGGCCGGCGGTGGAACGGTACGCCTTTGCGCCACAGGAGCACCGCATGGGCGTGGATCCACGCCAGGGAGCGCAGGGAGACGAACGGGAAGCGCACGAGGGCCCCGAGGACCGTCCGGGAGTGCATCGGGGTGAGTTCGACGCGCTGCGTGGCGTCGAGCACGACCCCATCGGCGTCCTCGACCTCCATGTGGACGAGCGTGCGGCCACCGCGTTCGGCGCCCGGCGGGCGGATCACGAACTGGTAGCGCAGGCCGTCGACGGGCAGGAACGGCGACACGTGCAGCCGCTTGTCCGCGCTCGCTCTGACGGTTCCGTTCGGTCCGGGCTCGAGCGTGTCGAGCACGTACACGTCCCGGTCGCCGAACGTGCTCGTGACCTCGGCGAGGACGAGTCCGAGCTCACCGTCGGGGTGGTAGGCGAACCACCAGGCGACGGGGTCGAACACGTGCCCGAACGTGCGCGGATGGCAGAGGAGCTGCAGCCGACCGGCGGGGAGCGCCACACCCTGTCGGGCGAGCAGCCGAGTGACCTCGCCACGCAGGTCGCCACACTGCTCGCCACGCAGGTGGTCCGCGCTCCGTATCGCCATCGGCGCGGCCCGGTCGTACGCGAAGCCACCGACGCGCCGGTCGAGCTCCGGCAGCTCCTCGATGTCGATGAGCACGTGGAGGGTGCGGAGCTCGAGCTCGTGCGTGCGCGGCCGGTGTCGACGGTGCCGGACGGTCGAGCGGCCGATCGCCGAGCGGAACGCCTGCCCGCTCATCGCGGCCACGTGACGCCGAGGTGCGCTGCGACGCGGACGGCGGACCACAGGCCGTCCTCGTGGAACCCCCAGCGCTGCCATGCGCCGGCGAAGTAGGTGCGTGCCGGGCCGTTGAGCCGGTCGAGCTCCGTCTGGGTCGCGAGCGCGTCGGCGGTGAACGTCGGGTGGGTGACGCGGTCGCGGCGGATGACGGTGTCCTCCGCCGGGCGGCGCACCGGGTTGATCGAGACGAGCACCTGGTCCGGACCGTCCAGCGACTGCAGCCGGTTCATGAAGTAGGAGAGGGACGCCTGACCGGTCGGCGCCGTGCAGTCGCTGACGTGGTAGCTCCAGCTCGCCCGTGCGGCGTGCCGTGCAGGGAGCAGCGACGCGTCGGTGTGGACGACACGCTCGTTGTCGCTGGACGTCCATGCGCCGAGCAGTTCACGCTCGTCGTCGGTCGGGTCGGCGAGCATGCGCAGCGCGTCGTCGCCACGGGTCGCGATGACGACCGCGTCGAAGTCGTCGCTGCGACCGTCGGCGGTGCGGACGGTCGCGTGGCCAGGTGCACGCTCGACGTGCACGACGGGCGAGCCGAGCCGCATCCGGTCACGCACCGGGGCGAGCAGCCGGTCGAGGTAGTTGACCGCTCCCCCGCGGACGGTGCGCCACTGGAGGTGGCTGCGCACGCCGAGCAGCCCGTGGTTCGCGAAGAAGGCGAGCAGGCTGCGCGTCGGGAAGCGCTCGACGGTGGCGGTGCCGCTCGACCAGATCGCCGCGACCATCGGCAGCAGGTAGTGGCGCTGGAACGCCTCGCCGAGTCCGTACCGCGCGAGGAAATCGCCGATCGTCGCGTCGCCCGCCGTGCCGTCGGCGAGCGGTTCAGCGCCGTGCGTCCGCCGGTCGGGCGCCTCAGGGACGCTGCGGTCGCCGGGCGCACCGATGGCGGCGCTGCCGAGCCGGTTGAAGCGTCCGATGTCGCGCAGCATCGCGCGGTAGGACGGGTCGAGCAGCCGCCGTGGCTGGGCGAGGACGCCGCGCAGGTCGCCCGCGTACTCGAGGTCGCAGCGCTCGCAGCGCAGCCCCCACGACATGTCGGACGGGTCGGTCGCGACGTCGAGCTCGTCGAAGAGCCGCACGAGGAGGGGGTAGGTCGTCTCGTTGTAGACGATGAAGCCGGTGTCGACCGCCTGCCCGACGCCGTTCCCCGCGCTGCCCCCACGGCCGACGTGCGCAGGGAGCCGGAGCGTGTCGGTGTGTCCTCCGGGGCGCGGCGAGCCGTCGTAGACCGTCACCTCGTGCTCACGCGCGAGGAGCCAGGCGGTCGCGGCACCCGCGATGCCCGTCCCGATGACGCCGATCCGCACCGTGCCTCCTCGGCGCTGTCCCGCGGAATCTCGCGGGGTCTCGCAGACTCGGGCGTGAGGGTAGAGGTGGGCCGGACCGGGACGCTGCCGGTCCGGCATGCGGCTCGCGAGCGCTCAGGGGGCCGCGAGGGACGCGACGAGGGGCGCAGCGGGAGGTGCGGTCACCGCCGCGCGACGACCCTCATCGGCACGTCACCGCGTGGGCGGTAGGTCGCGCGCGGCTGGGCGCGTGGCACGGGACGTCGCGCGTCGACGGGCTCGAGGCGCAGGTGCCGTGCGACGGCGAGCAGGATGAGACGGCCCTCGAGCATGGCGAAGCGGTCCCCGAGGCAGCGCCGGGTGCCCGCGCCGAAGGGCACGTAGGTGCCTCGGGGCAGGCGCCGCTCGAGGCCGTCGAGCCAGCGTGACGGGTCGAAGCGCTCAGGGTCCGGGAAGTGCTCGGGGTCACGGTGCGTGACGTACTGGCTGACCACGACGTGCGCACCCTCGGGCACCTGCACCCCGACGATGTCGACGTCATGCAGCGCCCGGCGCGGCGCGACCCAGACGGGGGGCGCGAGCCGCAGCGCCTCGTCCAGCACCGCCCCGGCGTAGGGCGCGGCCATGAGCTCCTCGACGGTGGGCGTGCGACCCTCGTCGAGCCAGGACTGCGCGTCCGCTTCGGCCTCGAGGGCCGCGCGCGTCGCCGGTTCGGCGGCGAGGTAGGAGAACGCCCACGTCAGCGCGTTGGCCGTCGTCTCGTGTCCGCTGAGGATCAGGGTCAGCGCCTCGTCACGCACCTCGTCGTCGCTGAACGCGCTGCCGTCCTCGTCGCGCAGTGCGAGCAGCAGACCGAGCAGGTCCTCGTCGCGCCGTGCGGTGGCGACGTCGACGGGGGCCGCGTCGCCGGCACGTGCGCGTGCACGCCGCTCGGCGACGAGCCGCTCGGCGATGACGGCGAGGTCGTCCGCGGCCCGTCCGAACGCTCGGAACCATGGCAGCCCCGACCCGTCGAGACGGTCGAGCCCGGGCAGCATCGTGCGCTCGATGCGGTCGATCGCGATGCCCATCGAGTGCGCGATGCGCTCCGCGTCGTCAGCCGCACCGGTGCCGAACAGCGAGCGCGCGACGATCTCGAGGGTGAGGCGCATCATCGCTGGCCCGAGCAGCAGCTGCTCGCCGGGTCGCCACGTCCCGACCTCGGCGGCGGTGAGCTCGGCCATCAGTCCCGCGTAGCCATCGAGGCGTGACGGGTGGAACGGCGCCTGCATCATGCGCCGGTGACGGAGGTGGATCGGCTCCTCGTTGGTGAGCAGGCCTTCGCCAAGCACCTTGCGCATGCGCGCGAAGCCGACGCCCTTGATGAACGAGTGCTGCTGCGCGACGAGCACCTCGTTGACCATCGCCGGCGCGAACAGTGCGACGAACAGCTCGCCGCGCAGCGGGAACGCCGCGACGTCACCGTGGTCACGGCGCAGCTCCATGAGGAACCGGGGCGTGTCGCGAACGAAGCGCAGGGTCAGTGCCGAGCGGGCGAGCGGCCCGCGCGGTCGAGGTCCGGGCAGCGAGGAGAGCGCCGCGTCGGCTGCCAGGTCCCGGACCGGCTCGGGCACGGGCGCGTAGGACGGCGGACGTGGCGCGACGAACGGACGTGGCATCCCGAGCCCCCCGGCTCCCCCGGCCGCCTCAGACGCTGCCGGACGGCCGGAGCCTAGAGATGCGCGGGCCTCGGCGCTCGGTCCCCCTGACGCTGCCCCGACCGCGACCGCAACCGCTGCCCGACCCCGACCGCGACCGCTGCCGCTACCGCAACGCCGACCGCGACCGCTACCGCGACGCCGACGCCGCGGCGACGTTGCCGCCGATGAACGCGGCCATGCTGATCAGCCACAGCACCTGCATGCCGCCGATCCACGGGTAGACGAAGAAGGTCACCGGGTAGGCGACGAACGCGATGACCGCGAGCAGCGGCTGACCCGTGGACCAGGCGTCCATCGCCCCGGCCAGCACGATGAGCAGCGACCCGACGCCGAACACGGCGCGCAGCAGCAGTGCGAGCCCGCTCATGCGAGCCCCACCGGTGCGAGCTCGGCGGGGTCAGGGCGACGCTTCATCGTCCTCCCCTCCGCCGTCGTGGCCGACCCGGCGGCGCAGCCCGCCCGCACGGCGCGGCGCAGCACGGACTCAGCCGGTGACTCAGCCGGTGATGAGCGCCGCACGGACCACCTCGGGGACGGGCGTCGGTCGCGCCTGCCCGTCGATGTTGACGTAGCGCGCGGTGCCACGGAAGACGTCGGTCCCCGCGCATGCCATCGTGAACGTCAGCACGACGCTGGTCCTCCCGACGTGATCGCAGGTCACGTCGAGCGTGAGCACGTCGTCGACCTTCGCGCTCGCGAGGAACGTCGCGTCCATGTGGGCGAGCGCGCCGTCGAACGGCAGTGCGGCGAGGTCGGCCGGAGCGAGGCCGACGGCCCGGAAGAACTCGGTGAAGGCGATGTCGCAGATGTCGAGGTAGCGGGAGTTGAGCACCACCCCCGCGGAGTAGACGTCGCGGTAGCGCACCCGGTACTCGCCCACCCGCACGGTCACGGGGTCATGACGATCTTGCCGCGCACCGTGCCGTCGATCATCGCGGCGAACGCGTCGTGCGCGTCGTCCATGCGCACGGTCCGGTCGATGACGGGACGCACACCCGTGTCGGTGAGCAGCGACAGCAGGCGTCGGAACTCGTCGGCGGTGCCCATCGTCGACCCGACGATGCTGAGCTGGAGGAAGAACACCCGGTTGAGCTGTGCCGGTGGCATCGCGCCGGACGTCGCTCCGGAGACGACGATGGTCCCGCCGGGTCGCAGCGAGCGCAGCGAATGGTCCCATGTCGCCTCACCGACCGTCTCGATGACCGCGTCGACCTTCTCCGGCAGCCGGGCGCCGACCTCGAACGCGGCGTCGGCACCGATGCTGACCGCCCAGTCGCCCTTCGCCGCGTCGCGCGAGGTGACCCAGACGCGCAGTCCCAGTGCCCGGCCGAGGATGATCGCGGCGGTCGCCACCCCGCCCGCAGCACCCTGCACGAGGACGGTCTCACCCGAGACCGCACCGGAGCGTGTGACCAGCATGCGGTAGGCCGTCAGGTAGGCGGTGGGGAGGCAGGCCGCCTGCTCCATGCTCAGACCGTCGGGCAGCGCGATCAGGTTTCGCGCCGGCACGCGGACCCGCTCGGCGAAGGTGCCCGAGTGGACCTCGCTGAGCAGCGATCGCTTGGGGTCGAGCGTCTCGTCGGGCAGCGACGGATCGGCGATGACCGCATGGACCACCACGGGTGTGCCGTCGGGGCCGATGCCCGCCGCGTCGGTCCCGAGGATCATCGGGACCTGGTCCTCACGCAGTGCCTGGCCGCGCAGGGCCCAGACGTCATGGTGGTTGAGGCTGACCGCCCGGACATCGACGTCGACCCAGTCGGGCGGCGTGGCTGCCGGCTCGACGTCGCCGACGGCGAGCACGGAGAGCGGGTCGTCGGGAGAGAGCCCGGAGGCGTGGATGGCGCGCATATGTGGACCGTAGCAGCGGTGCACGGCGCGCCGGGACGCGGTTCCTCACTATCCTTCGCGCTCCGACGCCAGCCCTCGGCGCGATCGACGACATCGCGTCCTCGGACACCCCTGCGCCGTCGGGGGGTCGCCTCCATGACCGACGTCCTGCTGCCGGCCGAGCGTGCCGTCCACCGCAGTGTGCGCGGCCTGATCGATCCCGATTCGATCGTCGTGATCGGCGCCAGTGCGCGCCGCACGGCCATCGTCGGTGAGGCGATCAACGGCCGCGGCCGCTCCTATCTCATCCATCCCTCCGGGGAGGCGGTGCTCGGCCACGACGTCCTCACCTCGATCAGCGAGCTGCCCGAGGCGCCCGACTGCGCCTTCATGCTGGTGGGTCACGATGCGGTCCTGGGCGCGATGCGCGAGGCGCTGGACGTGGGCATCCGCGCGTTCGTCATCCCCGGGCTCGGGACGGAGGCCGGACCGGGTGCCGGTGACGTCGTCGCCTCGGTGATGGAACTGGCCGACGCCCACGACGCGGCGATCCTGGGCCCCAACTGCATGGGCATGGCGGTCCCCAACGGCGGCTCGATGTGGGTCGCCAACGTGCCGAAGTCGTTCCGTCGCGGTCACGTGTCCGTCATCGCGCAGTCCGGTTCGATCGCCGACGCGATGTTGAACTGCGGTCCGCGCGTCGGCTTCCGCGGCGTCTACTCGACGGGGTCGGAGGGCAACCGTGACGTCGCGGACCTGCTGATGGGTCTCGCCGACGACGACGAGACGCGTGCGGTCGGCCTGTTCGTCGAGACGATCCGCCGTCCGGAGGCGTTCGCGGAGGCGCTGCGGACCTGCTCGGAGCTCGGCAAGCCGGTGGTCTGCATGAAGGTCGGCCGGTCGGACATCGCGGCGCAGGCGGCGCTGGCGCACACCGGTGCGATGGTCGGGTCGAGCAGGGCGTTCACGAACTTCGTCCACCATCACGGCGGCATCGAGGTGAACGACGCGTCCACGCTCGTCGAAGCGCTCGAGATCCTCGGCCAGCCCACCTGGCCGTCGGGCGTGCGGATGGGCTCCATCTCGGAGTCGGGCGGCGAGTGCGGGATGCTCGCCGACGCGGCGGAGGCGACCGACCTCGAGTTCCCCCCGATGCCGTTCGAGCTCATCTCGTCGCTGCAGGAACGCTTCCCGAACTTCCAGAACCCGCAGAACCCGTTGGACGCGTGGATGATCGACGACCCCGAGGTCGTCTTCCCCGAGTCGCTCGAACTGATGGCGCTGTCGGGAGAGTTCGACATCCTGCTCGCGCAGGTGGACCTGACCCAGTATCGCGGTGACGTCGAGAACCACTGGTGCCTCGCCGTGGTCCGTGGTCTGGCGCAGGCGACGCGCGAACGCCGCGTGTTCCCGGCGGTCACCACCGTGCACGTCACCGACCCGCCGCGCCGCATCGCGAGCTTCGCGGCGGCCAACGGCGTGGCCCTGCTGCGCGGGACACGGGCGTCGGTCGAGGCGCTCGCGGCCATCGCGACCTGGCATCCCCTGTCGGGCCGCGACCTCGACGAACATGACGTGATCGATCTGGCCGACGTCCTGCGCCCCGGTGCGCTGAGCGAGCACGAGTCCGCCGGGATCATGGAGCGCTACGGCATCCCCATGGCGCGCCGGATCATCGCGCGCGACGTGGACGCTGCGGTCGCTGCCGCGCAGGAGCTCGGCTACCCCGTCGTCGTGAAGATGGACGGCCCGTCGCACAAGACGAGCCTCGGTGGTGTCGCGCTCGGACTGAACTCGGCCGACGACGTCGCCACCGCCGCGCGCGCGTTCGGCGGGTCGGTGCTGGTCGCCGAGGAGGTCGCGGCCGGACCCGAGGTCATCTGCGGGCTGACCCGTGACCCGCAGTACGGGCCGGTCATCGCCGTGGGCGTCGGGGGCCGCTACGCCGAGGCGCTGTCACTGTCGGTGACGTCGCTCGCTCCTCTCACCCATGACCAGGCCGTCCGTCTCGTGCGACGCGCCCCGGGCATCGCCAAGCTCGCGTCCGACGAGGCGTTCGACACGATCGTGCACAGCGTCCTCGCCCTGTCGCGTCTCGCCGTTGACCATCCGAGCGTCGTCGAGGCCGAGGTCAACCCGCTCATCCTCGGTCCGACCTCCACGGTCGCGGTCGACGCACTCGTGATCTGTGAGACGCCGCCCGACGAGTGAGCCGCACAGCACCGGGCCCGCACGGCGGTCCGTCGCGTCGGCATCGGTTCGCACGCTTCGCACTGACGCGTCGTGCCCCTCGACGTGCGACCCGCCACCCTGACGGGACGAGCGCTCGGGCCGCCCAGCACAGGACGGGCCTCCGCCTGCGCTCCCCCGGCCCTCAGCCCTCAGCCCTCAGCTTCGAGCATCGGGAGCAGTCCGGCCATCCCTGCGCGCACTCGACCCGTCTGCTCCACCACCTCCGGCCCTTCTCCGCCCCCGGCATGGCGACGTCCCGTCGCCCCGTCGTCCCGTCGCGCGTTCCCAGGCGAGAACCTAACCCGTCCTCCGCGCGCGCACGCGGGATCGATGGGCTGACCGTCGACCCGCTGCGCTGAAGCGCAGCGCCCTCGCTGCCCTGATCCGTACCCGGACCTCGACCCTCGTGGCGAGGTCCAGCACCTGAGCGGACCCCCGTGCAGCGACCTATGTTCGCGCCATGCGCGCGGGGGGGCGTGCACGACAGGGGGGATCATGGCAGGGGCGTTGGTGCCCGCGCGGTTCATCGACACGCCGGAGGACGCGGAGCCGCTGCGGTTCAACCTGTTCCAGTTCGACACGATCGAGGCCATCGTGCGACTGTGTGCGGAGGAGGCCCTGCGGTCTGAGGACCCGGAGGACTACGCGGCAGGGTGGGTCGTGCTCCGGACGTTCCCTCCGATGACCGTCGATGTCGCGGTGATGGTGTTCGACCCTGACGACGACGGGCGGGTCTTCGAGCAGGAGGTGGAGATGCCGCTCGTCCCGGGGGTGAGCGCCTTCGCGATGGAGCGGCTCCTCGACCGCTACGTGGACCGGATCCGGTTCGACCGCACGTCCCACTCGCAGACCAAGCGCAGCCCGCGTGACGCGGGGGCGAACCGCTCCGGGTACCTCGCCATCGCGCCTGCTCCGGGCATCCCGTTGCTGAAGCACAAGCGTCTGACCGAGGTCGT
>LFIK01002334.1_pt1 | contig 15358 bp, 14 predicted proteins | sample 643401 | NCBI WGS metagenome assembly LFIK01 (sample SAMN03777447, study PRJNA286221) | soda lake metagenome | biome: soda lake; feature: Kulunda steppe; material: water; isolation source: sample T5-Br brine of Lake Tanatar-5 | place: Russia: Kulunda steppe | collected 2010-07 | reverse complement strand
CGCCTCCCCCTAATCCAACTTTGCAGCATCAAATCATCATGCAAGAGCAGCTAAAGTCCTGGAAAGCGGCAGGATTGGAGCAAGTTTGGGGAGCACCATTTGCCTGCCAAAAGGGTGCAAAATGGTGCCAGAATGGCCAAAGGCGCACATGCCGCGCCCCCACCTCGCATTTTCTCACACAGCCTGACTTTTTATGACATATGTACATGTTGTGCATGGTTGGGTTTGGAAATGGGGCCAGCTAGTGGGCGGAAATGCTAATTGGCCATATGGAAATGCTAATTGGCCCATGCATGTTTGGGGGGGCCCAGTGGTGGGGACGACCAACTAATGATTCCTATCGTTTTATATCAGAGCTTATGGATGTTTTTTTTATGGCTGGTGTTCACCAGCAACCTGAACAGTCAAACTACCAGGCTGAAGGTCAAACTTAAACTTGTTAACTTGACTGAAGCCGCCTTATCATTGTAATATCTGACCGGTACACATATTAGGCCAAGAATAGCGCTATTTGGTTGGCCGCCTTATCATTGTAATATCTGACAGGTACACATATTAGGCCAAGAATAGCGCTATTTGAGCTACTGCATCCATCCTTTCAAATTCTCAGGTGCATTCGATTTACTCTGGGCAGCAAATGTAGTAAGGAGGAGATAAAAGGTGCACATTGCAAATTGCTACTTTGGTCCACCCAACAATTATTTTAAGGGGGAAATTCAAATCTTCGTTAAGACCGGAGTGTCACATTGATCAATCTTCATGAACTGATCTAGCAGATGACCGGGCTCGCGTCTTCCATCAGTTTTAGCTATTCTGAGTATGCTATGAGTTTTGGCTCTAGTCCAGGTCTACAAGCCTGTCTTCATGTTGGTTGGAAGGTGCTGGTATGTTCTCAAAGGGTGCTCTTTTGCCGAAGAGCTGCTGCTGCTGCTGCTGCTGCTGCTGCTGCTGCTGCTGCTGCTGCTGCTGTCGGTCTTCTTTTTTAAGAAGTTCCACGAAGACCCCGCACCATTTCTGCCCAGCTTGGTTCTTTTGGCCTCCTTGTTAGCTAGCTTGGCATGCTTCTTAGCCAGCCGGGCCTGCTTCTTTGCCTCCTTTTTAGCCTGCAATTAGAGTATAAGTCTTAAGCGAAATCTGATAGGTCCACAGCCAATTTTAAAGGAGTAAAACGTGCTACGGCTAGGATGCTCATGCTAAGCCAGATTGAAGGATGCAACTGGCATGTGGCAATCAGTTGATCAGTAGCAGTAATTCATTATGGCATGTACATCCTTATTGGCGTGTGCAAACCATACCTTGACATGGGCAAGTTGCATGGCCATCCCTGTCACCACCCCCTCAAAAAATCCTTCTGCACAGCAAAACAAAGGTGAAATTAGCTTCAACTTGTTTGCGTCTGCCCTGAAGGCCAGGGAAAGGCCCTGGCATTTCTCAAAGCCTGTGCAAAAGGCTTAAATCCACACTATGATTCGACTCTTCTCATGGCCTATGCTAAAGGCTCCGATCTACAATATGATTCCCTTCATCTCAAGGCCTGTGCAAAAGGCTCCAATCCACACTGCGATCCACCTCGTATGTGAAGGATTCGGGATGCACACCGGGCAGCGGCAAGAACATTGCAATCCAAAAGATGCCTCAGCAACTTCTCTCACTCACGCGTGAACCCCAGAGAAACGTAAACAGGGAAGCATAGGATCACTTGAGCCTCGTCTGAGACCTGTGATGACTCACTAGGTCCGTCGGGATGGCCAGGAGGTAGGATATGGGCAGGAGGGTACTGGCGTGAAGGAGCAGAGGTAGGCAATCCATACCATAGAGGATGAAGAGCATCGTCACCTGGGCATATTCCACAGAGGTCCGCTAAAGCCACTTAGGAGACAAAGCTCTTATTGATGACGGCAGGCAATGCAATGGACTGGGATAAATGGCTAAGGTGCAGAGTTCTTTGGAGTGTGATCACCCAGATGCATGCAAGCATTACAGCGAGCCGTAAGAGCCCATAGTTGAACGTGTGGCAGCATGCCCCTGCCGTAGAAGGGCAAGGATAGAGGGTATTTTTGCGCGCGCACACACACACACATACACACACACAAACACACACACACGAACACACACAGATGTAGTTCCTGATCCCCTTCGCATCACGTTTATAACTTGCTCCAATGCCCAAACTCAGATGCCCTAATCAACTATCACAAAGGGAACCCCAACCCTATACCCTCATATCAATTCAGCAAGGTCTATCATTAAAGGGTGGCACTTCCCTAGCACTGACTTTCTTGGGGGCCTGTGACAGGAAATTTTGCTTCATAAAGCCAATCCAATACGTGCTTCGGGCCACTTGCCCAGGGTATTGGGAGGTGGTGATACCTCCTGCCATGTATTGAGATAACTTTACAAGGTATGAAAGCCCTGCACATGCTCACCTTGCGCACGAAGTTGAGCAGGTCAAGGAGCACCGTCAGGAGCACGTAGCAAAAGTTGATGGAACATGGAGGTTGTATGGACGCGCAGTGTGCCAGGACCTTTGAATTTTAAATGGACAAAACTCTGTCCTTGGGTATCCACAGACCTAAAAGGTTAACCCTTGCTCCTGTGCAAGCACACGGCTTACCATGTACAGGTGTGCCGAGCGAGCCATGCTGGCAGGCGTAGCCTTGGTTGGTGAGCAGAGTGTGCGGGCCACTTGGAAGGGTTTGTCCTGTTTACACATTCAGGGGTGTCACCTATTCAGGGGTGTAAGATGTGTATCATTGCAATGTGTTCCCGCTCAAATGGGAAGCTCCTTAATAATACATGGGCCTGCAAGTGTTTGACATTCTGAGCTAAATTTCAGAACGGTGTCAAACATCAAACTGAAATGGCAACCAACCTGTCCTTGATAACCTGCATGCACAAATGTATGCATACATACACAAGTGCGGGTACACATGCCTATTTTGCTGAAGAAGGCAGGCCTAGACACTCAGCTGCAATTCTTACCTTCCAAATGAGGAGCCCTTGGTGTACTTTGAGGGGCATCAGGATGGTTTTCCGGCGCTCGACTGCACTCCAAGGTCAAAGTATTCGGTTTTTATGTTGCAGTGGGTTATGAAACTGGGATGAAATGCGCATTGGCACGCTAATATTATCTGGGATGCACACTATTGTATACACAGGACAGGGCATGAGTGTGGGTATTCGTATGACCCTTAAGCTCCGTAACATAGCTCAAAAATCCGCACAGATGTCCACTCATTTGCCACATGTCAAATTGAAATATCTGCAGAAGTGAAAATGTAATCTCATGAACATCCTAAGTTCCAGGTATTTAGGTCCGGAACCTGATTCAACAAGCCCCCTCATTGGCCCGTGGATGCATTGCAGCACAGATAGGTACTACCAAGTAATGATGCATCATGTATCAGCATCTATGAAGCAGAATCGGCTAGTGGACGCCAAGAGCATTCGCATGTGAACCACGCTGCATATGAACATGTGCAAACACCTGATGACATTGCGGGGGGGGTCAGCAGGTTCGTCTCCTTCAAGACTCATTCAATCAGCTTGGGTTCTTGAGACAGACTTTCACCCGTGCTAATAAACGAGGTCTTCCTGTTGATGGATTTTGAATTTCATCGATAATCTTGTCGCAATGGAATTCAGTGCTACTATAGCAAGTTGTTCAAGCCAAGTTGTTCAAAAAAACCCTATTTTTAAAAAGCAAGGGTAGAATTTGTCAAATTTCAAGAATCATCGTTGTACGTATCCATAGACTCGTCTCTATCCGTTCGGCTATTCACTGCTAGATGGAGATGATGATGGGCTTCTTCCCTTTCTTTTTTTGATCTTCCTGTCTTTTTTCTCCTTTTTCACTTTTTTGTCCTGAAAGAAGGGCAGGCAGTTGAGATGGAATCCGTCAAAAATGCGTTAAGCCATTTTCTTGGAATTGGCAAGAACAGGGCAGAACGAAGTTCAATTGAAAAGCAAGAGAAATCTTTTTCCCTTCCTGGCCCCCTTACCTTGCTTCTTTTCTTCTTTTCCTGCAGGTGCATTTGCATGCGGTTGTAAGAGAGCTGTCCTTTTAGTTTGGAGCTTCAGAATCTCAGTCTAGATCCTCAGAGAGCCACCAAGCTTGCTATGAAACTTCATGCTCATTAGGTTCAATATGCCTGTACACTTGCTAGTACCAGACGTGCTCTAGAGAACCTATGCAGCAAATAATCATCAAGACCAGGAGTGGGGTACTGCCAGTCACCTTTCTGATCCCCACTGACATCTTTTGTTTTTCTTCGCTGGTGCTGGTGGGAGTGCCTAGGCCCTAGATGACTCCTTATCCTTAATTGATGAAGTGAGTGTTTCACTGCCTGCATAGTTTCTTTTATAGTAAACAACCTGTCTGGACGTGCCTTCAACAGCAATTCTGCCCAAGGATGTTGCCAAGTTGCTCACCTTGTCTTTATGCTTCTTATCCTTAGTCTTTGCCTTGGCTTGGGCTCTAGCCTGGAAGCAGGGGCAAGGAATGCATTGTATTGATTGATTGAAGCCTCCGTGCACCATCAAACGTGGTAGGACACGGCCAGAAGCAGATGTTTTGGCTTACCTGTTCTAGGATCGCCAGCGCCTCCTCGATTGATCCAAACTTGGGAGGAGGAGGAGGGAGGGACTGAGGTGGCGGAGGGGGCAGCTGTGGCTCCCGGAGGCTTGCTGCACCTGCATGAGGCGCAGGGTTTCAGAGTCATCCGGACACAATGCAGTGTGGAATGCTGGTGGTACTGTCAATCTTTTGCTCTGTAATGAGGCTGTTGCTCACACTGAGCAGTTAGCACTTTGAAAGAATGGCTTCTGATCCGCACTGTACTAAATATGCCGCAATCAACGACACGAAAAATGTGAACAAGGAGTCCAAAAATGAGGGCCGAGTTCAGTGGGTAGGGGTCGGTCAGCGGAGCCTCGTCTACCTCCCCAGCTACTGTGACCGCACAAAAGTTTTTCACTCCTGAGTGAAAATGTTTCACTACCAAGTGGAAAAAAGTGAAAAAAAACAGTGAAATTTTTTTGTGTGACCACGGCCTAAGTAGGTCAGAAGCTTGTCAAGGTTATTGTACAGGCGCATGCGCTTGAATGAGGGTTGTTGTCTTTTCACTGTGTACGCAGGTTTCCTTTCTTTTCTTGGACAGTTTGCTCCAGGTGCAATTTGCTGGAACATGCTCAGGATATAAGCTGACAGATGATGGCTCGACTGGACAGAGCTTGATTCAATTGCAATTCGACTGCATGATTTACGGACACGGCATTCACCAGGCCCTGACACCTGGCACAGCCTACATGTGGGCCTACCCAGCCTTATTCAGATAAGTGGGCTCTGAATCCCATCTGAACCAAGTACAAAATAGATGCCTGATCCATCCCCAAATACTCCATGAATCCCATTAAATAACATGCTTAAACCCATGTGAACATCTGTTATCTTCAAATGGGTGATTCAAGCATGAATAAAATGGGAACCATTTGATTAAATCAGAAATCACTGGACCACGACTTTCTGACAAGAAATTCATAAATATTTACACACATCGACTTTGCGCCCACGTACAAGAAAACTTCGACTTCCCGCAAAAATGCTGCATCCCACAAAGGCTAGACGGACACTTGGAAAATGCCCTGTTATTGGTTGTTTGGGTTGGAATACCATCATGAGTGACCGGGGCCTTAAGATGCGATAAGATGCGCATGACCCAAACCTGTTTTTGAATTAGGTATCCCTAAACTGCTTGAATGTCAGCAAATCCTGCAAAATTTACTGCAATTTTCATCAAAATACATTTCTATTTCTCACATCTTTTGGGGTCTGTTTGCAGAGCATTATGGGGCATGCTCAGTGTTCGCGCAAGTGTTCAATGTGAATGCTTGACCTTTCACCGCGTACACTCAAGCGCATATGTAAACATCAAATTTGATAGGTACAACTCAATACATTTGTAAACAAATCCGGATTTGTGTGCGCATGCATTCACAGACGTACATACCTTTTTCAGAGATTCCAGCTGCACCTCCCTCGTCCTCCAGGTAAGCATATTTGCCCGAATGGTCGCCTGCCACAAGCTTGTCGTTGCCTGCCAGATATCCCCTGAAATTGTGGCATTTTACGGTACAGCACAACTGGTTCAGGCTCTGAGACAACTACACGTATGCAACCGTATGGCTAGGTACAAGGGTTATTTGCCCAGGATGAGAAGGAAATGTGCAGGTCAGATGCTGAGGGGAAGGCGTGCCGAAATTTATGCACTTCCAGTGCGGTGTCCATAACAATGGCGTTGATTGCACTGGCTGCATTAATCACAATGGCTGCATCCAAACACCCCAAATTGAGGCTACATCCTGTTTTATTCACATATCCTCATGAACAAGCAGGGGTGTTGCTCGCGCATTGGCTTTTCAACTGTTCTGCTTTCTATCAACATAAGTGTGGGCCAGAGTTGGAGTCATTTGGATCCCAACCAAACATCTGCTAGGTCTAGTCTTCTGTGAACGGCCACCAACATGAAAGCAGAAGACTGTGCCTGGCATACAGCATGCGGAGAGACACCATGAGCTGGATACCCTCCTCATTACCCAGTGGCTGTATTTCCTAGTGATGGTAGTGGTACCCACCAGTCAATTTTGCCACCGACTTTCACTGAGCCAGCGCTAGCACCTATTGGAGCACCAAGTCCACTGCCAGGCCCTCCCCCAAAGCCACCCTCTGTGCCGCGAGGTTTATACCTGTGTGAGGGCAAGCAACATGCAGCGAGGAGACTTTTTATACCTGTGGGACGAGAAAGGATAGGGTAGGCAGGGTTAAAGGGGTGTGGGCATGCACTTGTGCGTGTTTGTGAGCAGCGCACTTGCTTGCCTACGCGTATGCGTATGCATGTATGTCTATGCAAACAAGTTGGGCACCCACTTGCCTTCTTCATGTTCCACATGCATGCTCACTTTGAGTGGTAGGTAAGAACATGATGAATCACCCTCTGGTCAATCAGAGGGTGCTTCATGATCGCTCTTAAGCTGGCTGCGCATGCGGCAGGCAAGAAAGATAGCACGTTTTGATTATTACCTCAAGTTGGTTGGGTCTAAGTCCTCACCCGTTGACTGATCCACCAGTTTTATGGAGCATTGCACCTGCCAAATCCAGTGGGCATGGCTTGCGTGAAACAGGTTTTGCCAAATCCAGAGGGCATGGCTTTTGCGTGGAACAGGCTGTGTTGCACATTTGAGCTTCCCTCGAGGGTTGGGTGCATGCATAACGGATCGTCAGCATGAGTTTCAGCTGGAGACAAACGAATAAGGCAATATTCCATTTGGTTCCTGACAAAGCATGGTATCATCTCTTTCACAAGCTTACACCATGTACACAAGCAAGCATCCTCAAGTGGTACTAGGCTTGTACAACTCCTTGCCTATGATGCTCACACACTCCCTTTAAAGTGAGTGGTTCACTGGCACGGAAAGGATGATTTGCATCATGGAAACATGCACTGCAAAAGAGAGGGGACCCAGGCAAAGCACTGCACAAGAGATGCTCTTGAGCGTGCTGTGCGCACACATGTGGCTGCGACAGCCATCGGGCACACGCAACCCTTTTTACAAGCTTCAGCATGCCAGGAAGCTTCTGCAAGCACTCACGCGTTCAAAGCCCCAGCCTCACTCCTCTCACAGATAGCCAGCCTCACTTAATTCACCTTGGGGCCTCTGCCTGAGCCATCATCAGGGAGCACTTCAACCACCTGCACGCATGCCCATGGGTGCGCTCATGTGCAACAGTGCCACACAGCTGGTGGGCAGGTCGGGCTCTAAGCACAGAGCCATTACGCAGGGCTTGTGTGGCAGGCCGGTACCATAAGAGGCAAGTCATAAGCGCCATAGCACAGGGCCGGGGCCTTGTCTCCAGGCATCTAGATTCTGAAGCCAGCTGCTGAGACGCCTTGCATGTGTTCCCTGTCATCCAGACCACATTGGCCCCTGTCATCCAGATCATACATGGCCCTTGTCATCCAGATTACATCCCAAGCAAGCTCTAGCTTAGAATGGGAGGGCCAAAGGGTGGGCGTATGTAAAACATGGAGTGGCAAGCCTACTTGACACATGGTTTGCAGACTTGTTGATCAGACTCTGTGGCGCTGTCATGCTGTGACAGCGGCGTAGTTGTTCAGCACCGTCATACTCATTGGCATGGTTTGCAAGCTTAAACAGGAAAAAAAGGAGTGGATTAAGCATAGGGACAGGAAAACAGAGAAGTGGATCAAGCACAGGGACAGGAAAACAGAGAAGTGGATTAAGCACAGGAATAGGAAAACAGATAAGTGGATCAAGCACAGGGACAAATAACAGAGAGCCCAGGGATAAAGCAAATAGAAAGAGAACCACAACAGAAAGGGAAGCCAAAAAATACAGACACGAGAGGCATGCCAGAATGCTTGTCACGCAGCCCACCTTGACATGGACAGTATCTCCGATGCCGACCACACCTGACTACAAAAAAGTGAGCAGGGAACCCAAAAGAATTGTCCAAACTATATGATGAAGCGCAGCGATGGATGAGACTTCAAGTCTTGCAAGGCACTGACACGCAATTAACCTTAAGAAGGTGCGCAATGGTGTGGTTCTGTGAATTGTGCAGGGTACTCTGACTGTCAGAAAAAGTCAATCACGCTTTGATTGAACAATTCTGCCAAACTAGCATTATAATACAAAGGCTGGGTGAAACCAAGCACGCAGCCTCGACTTTGTGTTGGGGTGTCTTTCTTCTGACTCCCAGATCATCCAAGCTCAAGAGCAGCAAATACACGAGCTAGTTCCCAGAGTCCATACAAGAGGGCTTGGTGAGGCAATAGTCAAGGAAAGTATGCTTCGGATGATCATTGTCATTTGGCAGCAAAGTTTGGGCTTTCTACACTACTCTGCCGAATAGAAAGAGCATTTGCGTACCAACTCAGCCTTCTTTGATTCATCGCTGTCTTCTTTTGAGAAGCTGATGTAAGAAGACACCTGAGGGTGAACGTTCCAGGTGATGAAAGCCTGTCTTCTGCACATTTGACGTACACGAATGCTGAGCCACAGTCTTCTCGCAGGAGACAGCACAGGCAGGTGCTATTCCATGATGACAAAGCAACTCGTTGAAGTCAAGCCAGACCTTGAATTTGCATCAGACAAATATGCACGGGTAGAACTGCGTATGCACAAAAGGCTCCCATTACCTGGCTACTGTGCACGAGGCCGAACTTGCGGTACCCTTGCATTTGCACAAACTGCACACACAAGTGCAGCAAGGAGAGTTTAGTCGGGCGGGTTGAGCTGAAGCAGCTGGGGGCGTGCAAGCCTGACGCCCCGGCATGGCCGCAAGCGGGGCCGGCACCAACGTATGCCTTGGAGGCAGCAGTGAGCAAGAGCAGCTGCAGGGCTGTGCATTTAAGTGCACATGCACATACATGTGCAACTGCAAGTGCACGGGCCATCTGCGTCCACAAACGCATGGGCCAAGCGCAGGCCTCTTGGACAACACTGAGGCACAGCTAAGGCGGAGATAGGGGCCTTAACTTTGGAGCAGGAAGGAGGAGGAGGAGGAGCAAGAGAAGAGACGGGCAGGAACAAGTGCAGTCAACAGCTGGTAAAGAAGAGGAAGATGAGAAGGAAAGCAGACAGATGCTTCCGCTAGGTACAGTGCTTAGCAGGCCTGCATTCAATTCTGTGGTGATGTGGAAGTATTTTGGGCCGCACACAGGAATACACCAGGGAGCTTTGTAAGGGTGTGAGATCTTGGACGCCCAAAAAAGATCTTCATTGTATGGAATGCATTACTGATTGTCTAAGATTGTCTAAGATTCGCGCATTAAAAAGCCCCAGTACCCGCAACTCGCACAGCTTTTTCCGGGATAAAGGAAGCTCTGCCACTGCTTGTTGAGGTGCATCAAGCGGAATGTTGAGGTGCATCAAGCGGAATGTTGAGGTGCATCACGCGGATTTTTGAGGTGCATGACGCAGATTGAGCAGACCTCTTTCAGCAAAGCCCAAATTCTTGATGAAGTCAAGCGCGTGTGAGGATCCAGCATGTGTGAGCATCAAGCGCGTGCAAGCGGGTAGCGCATGTGAAAAACCAGCATGATTAGGTCAAGCATGTGTGAGGACCCAGCACCACCCTTCCATGCATGTGGCTTTACATTCCTGTTGAGATCTGCCAAATCTTGGCAGCTGTGTAAAGGCAGTGTGCTCGCTGCAGTGTAGGAGCACAGCTCAACCGTTTAGCCACAGCTGCGAGCGCCATGCAGCTTGACTGACCCTTCTCACTGTGAGTTTCTCTGCGGCACATTAGCCCCCACGGCTGCAAGTTACTTTACTGCTGTGAGCTCTGCACAGCTCTGCCCCACTCACCACCCCGTACGGCTCTATCCGCTTAACTACAGCTGTATGGACACTGCCCTCCTCTGGTGGTTCGTCAGACAGGGGTCCACCACCACCTGTGGCGCAAAAGCACACCACCACCACAGAGGGAATCAGTACAAGGTCACGCACGCTGCCCTCTGCGGAGCATGTACTTGGGCAAGCATCCGAAAAACTTGAAACCTACACATACGTGCATGCATGTACCCGTTTTCTGACCACTAACACACAGGCTGTGCGTGACAAGCATAGGCTGCTTGACAGACACCTGAATGGACTGAGGCAGCCTCAAGACTGCCTGAGCTTGTACCCTACTAGCCCTCTGCTCATCATGACTGCGTGATACCCTGTCTTGTGCGACAAAGAGATTAATGAAGAGCGATGCCCCACATCCTCTGCCTTAGATTCTAAAGTATGAGCAGCACAGGCTGCCCAATGCCAAAATAGGCTATCAACCAGGTCCATATTGCAAGTCACCCTGATCATAATTATTTTGTTTGAGCCCAGAAGTTTGTTCCTCATGAGCATATCGTGCCAGGCTTAGGCCATGCAGCCAATCAAGATCTAACAAATAACATTGTGCTCAGGTTTTTCTTTTGATTTCAAAATGCATCAAGGCATGCTGTGCTTTTCTTCAAGCTTGCTTAGACCTTTCTCCATGAAAATCTATCAAATAATTGCCCCTACCAGCCGCAAAATATTGTGTTGTTTGCCCCTCTTCACTCCTTGTCTGCTGTGGTTTACATGGTGGCCAACCAAACGACAGGCCAGACCTACCTCCAGCCATGACCTTTTTGTTCAAGGGGTCCAAGTCTTCGCCCGTCTCCTGGTTGACTGTTCTCAGAGTGCCATTGATTTTGAACTCGCCCTTGATTTCATCCAGCGTAACCTCAGTTAGCTTCACCCAAACCTCCTACAACCATTGCCAATGGCATTAACATTGTAAGAGTGTAAGAGGCAGATATACCAATGGCAAGCTTGTGGAACAACAAAGAGGCGCATGACAAGAAGGTATCAGCTGTGCTAAAAGCAGCGTGTAAGTGCCACATTGGCTGCAGCCTAACTCAAGCAAGCACATCAGAATAGACTAGAGCAAGCAAATCAATGCCTGTGTGCAAAGCCTGAGTAAGCAAATAGGAGCTGGGAGCGGTGCTGCCTATGTACAAAACATGAAAGCGCAGGCTCGTTTTTCTTAGGTACATCATACTTAAAAGCCTTCTTTAAAAACCAAAGATGAGCGCTCTGGCTGCATGTGCAACAACCCAAGCAACACACCTGCCCCTTGGGCAAGAAGAACTCCATAGCTTTAACCTTGTCCTCATCTTCATCATCTGCGCGTCATCATCAGGCAGAAGCGCCTCAGACACAAAAAAAAATCCAACGTACCATGTTCATTGCTAAAAATCCCATCGGCTGGTCACCTCCTTCCCACCATCATCCATTCTACTGAGTTATCTCAGCAGAAAGGCAGGCAGTCTTACACACTGCCGTGCAATGAAGTAGATTTGTGATGTTTTCATCCCAAAACGGGGAATGGAAAAATCCGAGCAAGGGTAGCAATGCCTGGCTTGCAGGCTACTCGCAGTCGCAGCACAGTGCACAGCTGAGCAGGGAAGAGTTCATGCATTCCTGGAGCCATCTGTCTCACCTTTTGCAAATCTGATGTCATCCGAGATCTGGGAGTGGTGGACCAGCACATGGCGCCTGCATAGATTGAGACAAATCAAGATTTATTGAGTCTTGCGAGTATTCACAAACCCAAACGCACAAGTGCTTACGATAGCGCTCATGCGGTTATACCAGTACTCAATCATCTTGAAAAGGTATGCACAAAACCTGCATGTCTTCATTCAATGATAATCTGGGGAGAAGGGGCGCAAGGGTGGAGGATATGAAAATTCTGTGGGGTCCTATATCATTTGTAAAACTTAGCATCAATTATCCACAACCTACTAGGGAGGTGGGATCAGGGCAGCAGCATGGAGCGAAATAAGAGTTCCCTGTTGACAAGGAGGTATGTGTTGGTCGTCCCCACCACTGGGTCACCCCTTTCTTAGGCAAACGTGGCCAAATAGGCCTCTCAAGGCATTATTTTGCATCCACAGCACCATTTCCTGACCTGAGCACACCATTGGATAGCTTATATTTTTCCGGTTCTCATGGTGGTCTTGTGGTCGAAATTGGTGCGGTAAGTGAAAGGCAATTTCGGGAAAAATGGTATGTTACGTTGGAAGAGTGCACACTGTTTCCCACTCCCAGCCCCAAACTCCGAGCTTGAGATGACTACAGATGTGTAAAATTGGCCCGCACATCTTATGTGGATTTGGGCGTCGGAAGCTCACCCGTTGAGCTGTGCACTCAAAAGAGGCAAATGTTACGCAACGTTTTGGCCCGCCGCTTTTCACCCACACCCTCGATCGGCTCCATTTTCAGTTTCCTAGATTTGATTTGATTGCCCGCAACCCTCAGACTTGGTCTGGCTTGAAAGCATGCATGTGTTGCGGAGTTATCGCATTTCCTGTGTTGGACCCTTATCCGGTCGCGACAGGGCCACCCACGGAACACACCTTCCCGACCGCCTCCCCCTAATCCAACTTCGCAGCATCAAATCATCATGCAAGATCAGCTAAAGTCCAGGAAAGCAGCAGGATTGGAGCAAGTTTGGGGATGCACCATTTACCTGCCAAAAGGGTGCAAAATGGTGCCAGAATGGCCAAAGGCGCACACGCCGCGCCCCCACCTCGCATTTTCTCACACAGCCTGACTTTTTATGACATATGCACATGTTGTGCATGGTTTGGTCTGGAAATGGGGCCAGCAAGTGGGCGGAAATGCTAATTGGCCATATGGAAATGCTAATTGGCCCATGCATGTTTGGGGGGGTCCAGTGGTGGGGACGACCTGTTGAAAATTGCAAACTTTCTGCAGGGATGGAGAATTTGCGCGTTTTTTGGATTATTCATGAATAAAATCAAATCATTTGTTGAAAATATTAAGTCACGAAATTTGAAGACCCTTCCAAAAGTGGGCCTTGTGATGCCCTGTTTTGCTCCGATTAGCACCTTAGAAGGGCCCTGCATACTTAGACCCCTTAGACTTGGACATTGTGATAAAATGTACGAATGTTGAATCAGGGAGGTTGGCAGGGGGAGGGGAGAAGTAATTGGAGTCAGTTAGAGCCTCCCCCTCCTCCCCGTCCTCTTGAAAGCCTACTGGCCAACATTTGAACCACTCAACATATTTTGAATTCTAACAAATCATTTGCAATCTGTAAGTTCGAAGCAGGCAAACCCTCTAACCCCATCTTCTGATCACAGTGAGAATGTGAAGGTGATATACTCTGGGGAAGGAAGACAAGAGCACAATAAAGGTACAGTAAGAAGCACCCGCAATTGAGTTTTGCAGGTTGGTGATCCAATTACCTAAACAATTCATGAGACTGTTAAAAAGAAGGAGATTGTGCAATGCCGACATATGGTTAGGGGCACAAGCACCTGATGTGCACACCAAATTAGCTGAAGAGGCGCACAGGTGTGGGCAAAAATGAATTCGTTTGTTGAGCACACATCCTTGCATCATAAGTACACACAAAATGGTAAACGCTCACAGTAAAAAAGTAGTAGGCTACCAGCCGAGGTTACCCTAGCAAAAGGCTTTGTTCACAACTTGCAGCCTAATATCTAATCGTTACACCTAACCATTCAATGGTAATTTACCTGTAGTTGGGGATTTGGATGAAAACTCCAAATGGGCGAATGGTATGCACAGAGCCCTTGTGAATGGAGTGGATGGCAGGGGGCAGGTGAGGTGGCGGAGGAAGCTGCTGCAGCTGAGGGGGAGGAGCAGGATGGTCTTCCTGTCGACCTGTGCAAGGCCATGCGGAGCAATGGTGTAAGATGAACGAAAGCTTGCACGAGGCTCTTGAGCAGACCATTCTGTGTGCTTACTTGTGCCAACATGACAATGGTCTGCTTCTGTGCGCGTGAAGGTAGATGCACAAGCAGGTGCAGCTGTGGCGCATCAGCAGATACAGAGGGCACTGATCCATGCCGGCTTATCAAATGAGCAAGACCTGCTTGTTAGCCTTGGCCATTTTTCTGCACGAGGCCTGATCTGGTTCTCTGTGTGCAAGCCAGCCACTAAGTAGACCAGCATACATTGCTTTATGGACAAGACAGTATACAGGCCTCAGAACGCGACAGCCCTGCGAAGCATAAGACGCGCTCCCATACCCTGGCTCAGCGCCAGCGTCAGGCCTCAGGTGATCAAACAAGCACCAATGGTGCCTTTGGTTCTATGATGGGAATAAAGAGTTTGCAAACGTTGCATGTGCATGTGATGTCATGTTGCTATTCATTTGTTTTAACCAAAAACAAACTGCATGGAAGCATTGACACAGGTTTTCAACACTTGCATGCTGATGATGCATGCTTTACATGCCTCAAGTTTTTACCTCTGTCTCTGCTCCTTTGCCTTTCTCTGCTCCTTTGTCTTTCTCTGCTCCTTTGCCTTTCTCTGCTCCTATGCTTTTCTCTGCTCCTATGCCTTTCTCTGCTCCTACTTTTGTGCCTGCCCCTCCTCTCCTTCCTCTCTACACTGTCCCTACTCCTGCTCCTGTGTTTCCTTTCTCTATGATCCCGACTCTTGTCCCTACTCCTTTCTCCACGATCCCGGCTTCTGTCCATGCTCCTGCTCCTGCTCATGTGCCTGGTGCTCTTCTCCCATGCCATAGAAAGAGATGGAAATTTGCAAATATACTGTAAAACATTTGCAATAAATAAATTCTCGATTTTTCGCACCCCCAAAAATATTTCGTGTTTTTGCACTCCCACATCAACGCCGTAACCTGGAAATATTCATTTTGCACCAACCCCACGCCCTTCAGGAGTCTGGGTGGCCTCTGCTGCTGCTGCTGCTGCTGCTGCTGCTGCTGCTGCTGCTGTAAGGGCGAGGGGGGGGG
>LFIK01002332.1_pt1 | contig 15359 bp, 17 predicted proteins | sample 643401 | NCBI WGS metagenome assembly LFIK01 (sample SAMN03777447, study PRJNA286221) | soda lake metagenome | biome: soda lake; feature: Kulunda steppe; material: water; isolation source: sample T5-Br brine of Lake Tanatar-5 | place: Russia: Kulunda steppe | collected 2010-07 | reverse complement strand
TTTCCGGAGATGTACCGGGCAACGGTGGCCGCCGGCGAACAGACCGGCAAACTGGATCTGGTGCTGGAACGCCTGGTGGACTACACGGAAACACGCCAGGAAATGCAGCAAAAAATCCGCCTGGCGCTGTTCTACCCGGCGATCCTGGTGGCGGTGGCGGTGCTGGTGGTGGTGCTGCTGCTGACCTTCGTCGTGCCCCAGGTCACCGATGCGTTCACTACCGCGGGCCAGACCCTGCCGGCGCTGACCACGGCCCTGATCGCCACCAGCGATTTCCTGCGCGACAACGGCATCTGGCTGATCATGGCGCTGGCGGCGCTGATGGGCGCATTTGTCTACGCATTACGTTACCGGGCCTTCCGCTACCGGTTTCACGCCTTTCAGCTGCGCCTGCCACTGATCAAGCGCATCGTGCGGGGCGCCAACGCGGCGCGATTCGCACGCACGTTCAGCATCCTGGCCAATGCCGGCGTGCCGGTGCTGGATGCCATGCGCATCTCCGCCGAGGTCATGACCAACCTGCCCATGCGCGAGGCGGTAGAGAATGCGGCGGTGCTTGTGCGCGAGGGCACCGGTATCAGCCGCGCCCTGGAACGCAGCGAACAGTTTCCACCCATGCTGCTGCACCTGGTGGCCAGCGGCGAGAACAGCGGGCGCCTGGAGCAGATGCTGGAGCGGGCGGCCATCAACCAGGAACGGGAAGTGCAGGGCCTGGTGGGCACGGCGCTCACCGTGCTCGAACCGCTGATCATCCTGGGCATGGGCGCCATCGTTTTGGTGATTGTGCTGGCCATCATGCTGCCCATCTTCCAGATGACGGATCTGGTGGGGTAGCGTCCTCCGGCCCATGGTCGCCTGCCGGCGAACGCATTGCGTTTTCCGGCCTACGAACGGCCTGGCGACGCGGGTTGGCTGTTAACCGGCGCAGCAGCCGAATGGCCCGGCGACGCGAGTGGGCCGGTAACCGGCGCAGACGCCTGCCGGCACCGGCCGCGAGGCCGGGAGGGAGTCACGCATCACCGGGAAGTATTTTGACGGAATCCGTTGTCTGTAGAACATCTGGAACCTGCGAGAAGTCTTATGAACCTGAGTCGTTACCATCAAGAACTGCTGACGCGCCGCAGTGGTCAGCGCGGCTTCACCCTGATCGAGATCATGGTGGTCGTGGTCATCCTGGGCATCCTGGTCGCCTTTGCCGTGCCCAATATTCTGGATAATCCGGAACAGGCGCGGATGACCAAGGTCAAGCACGACCTGCGCACCATCGAACAGGCCCTGGACATGTACCGGATGGACAACTTCCGCTACCCGACCACCGATCAGGGGCTGCAGGCGCTGGTGGAGCAACCCACCTCACCGCCGGAGCCGCGCAACTGGAAACCCTACATGCGCAGTCTTCCCAAGGATCCCTGGGGTGGCGAATACCAGTATCTGGCGCCGGACGACGCCGGTGGCCGGGTTCGCGTCTACACCCTGGGCGCCGATGGTCGCCCCGGTGGCGAGGGAGAGAACGCCGAGATCAGTAACCACGACATCGACTGAGGCGGCCCGCCAGCACGGGCGCGGAGAAAGGGATGTCAGTCACGGGCAACGCCAGGGTCGTCCGCGGCCCGGCCGCCAGGGCGCGCGGCTTCACGCTGATCGAGATCATGGTGGTGGTGGTCATCATCGGCACCATCGTCAGCTTTGCCGTACTGGGGCTCACCATGGGACGGGACGACACCGTGGAGCGAGAGGCCCGGCGCCTGCACCAGGTGCTGGAGCTGGCCAGCGAAGCGGCGCTGCTGGAGGCCCGGGAATTCGGCCTTATCCTGGAACCTGACGGCTACCGTTTCACCGAACTGGACGGTGACGACTGGCGCGCCATCGAGGGATCCGACCGCCGTTACCTCAATCCCCACACCCTGCCGGAACAGGTCCGGCTTGAGGCTGAAGTGGACGGCCTTCCCGGCGAACGTGAGCCCGGTGAAAGCGAGGATGACCGCCCGGGCATCATGCTGCTGTCCAGCGGCGAGGTCACGCCGTTCCGCCTCCGCCTGTCCGACCGGGATCCTTCTTCCAATGAGCACTACAGCGTGCGTGGCGATCTGACCGGCCGCCTGGAGCTGGAGCTCCCTGACGAGGATGATCGGTGATGCAAGCAAGGCGGCAGGGCGGCTTCACGCTACTGGAGGTGATGGTGGCGCTGACCATTGTCGGCGTGGCCTTCGCCGGGCTGATCACGGCCGTCATGCAGTCCACCGGCAACGCCACCCTGAGTCGCGAGCGCATGCTCAGCCACTGGGTCGCCAGCAACGTGCTCACCGAGTTGCAGGTCATGCAGGTCTGGGAGACCGGCGACCGGGAAGGCGAGATGACCATGGGTGGGCACGATTGGCACTGGGAGGCGGACATCCAGGGCACACCGAACCCGAACCTCCGTCGCGTGGATGTGATGGTCTACCTGGCGGAGGGGGACACGTATCCGGTCAGCACCCTGATGGGGCTGCTGGCCGACCCTGACAGCAGCCGCGACATCCCGCAGCCACCGCCCGGCATTGAGCCCCCGGAAGCGGACGGAGACCCGCAATGAACCGGCGGCAGCGCGGCTTCACCCTGATCGAGCTGATGGTGGCCGTGGGCATTTTCGCCCTGCTCTCCGCCATGGCCTTTCAGGGGCTGCGCGCGGTCATGGAAGCGCGCGAGGGCATCGTCGAACAGACCGAGCGCCTGAAACAGGTGCAGCAGGCCATGGCGGTGCTGGAGCGGGATTTCCAGCAGGCCGTGAACCGCGCCATCCGCGATCCTTTCGGTGACCCGCGGGACGCCATGCTGAGCGACGATATCGCCGACCTGGAGTTCACCCGCTCGGGCCGGACCAATCCTCTGGGCATGGTGCGCAGCGAGATGGAGCGCGTGGGCTACCGGGTGGAGGACGACGTCCTGGTACGCCTGCACTGGGGCGCACTCGACCAGCAGGTGGAGCCGCCGCGCAGCAGCACCGAGGTGCTGGATCGGGTGACCGAACTCAGCTTCCGCTACCTGGACCGGAATCGGGACTGGCAGGAGGTCTGGCCGCCAGCGGGGCAACCACGTGGAACCGACCAGCTGCCGGTGGCCGTGGAGATCACGCTGGAACTGGAGGACCTGGGCGAGCTGGTGCGCCTGTTCCGGCTCGCCGACGGCTGGGAGACGGCTCAGCCATGAGGGTGCGGCGCGGACAAACCGGCGCGGCGCTGATCACCGCCCTGCTCATCGTGTTCATGGCCTCGCTGGTGGCCACCCAGTTGGCCAGCCGCGCGGTTTTCGACAATGCACGCAATACCGCTCTGCTGGAACGCGACCAGGCCTGGCAGTTCGCGCTGGCCGCCGAGGCCTGGGCCAGCGAAGTACTGAACGACATGCGACGCGACGGCGGCGACCCGGTGGACCACCCGAACCAGTTGTGGGCACAGCCCATTCAGCTGCCCGCCTTCGATGAATTGCCGGTACAGCTCACCATTCGCATGGAGGATCTGGAAGGCCGGCTGAACCTGAACAACCTGGTCAACGCTGACGGCTCGGCCAATGAACGCGCCGTGGAACGCTTCCGCCGCCTGCTTGCCTATCACGACCTGGACGAGAACCTGGCGCTGGCCGTGAAAGACTGGATTGACGGCGATATCGAACCGCGCTTCCCGGAAGGCGCGGAAGACGACTATTACTCGCGCCTTGATCCGCCCTACCGCACCGGCAACCGCCCCATGCGCAGTGCCACCGAGCTGCGGCTGGTGCGCGGATTCGACGATGAGGCCTACCGGCAACTGGCGCCGTGGATCACCGCATTGCCGCCGGGTACCCGCATCAATGTGAATACCGCCCCGGCGCCGGTCCTGCGCCTGCTGGTGGACGGTCTCAGCGAGAGCGAGGCCGAGCGCCTGGCGGAAGATCGTCCGGACGAGGGCTACTCCAGCGTGGACGAATTCGGCCGGCATCCGTCGCTGGCCGGCCGCGATCTGCCCGAGGACGGCCTGGCCGTGACCAGCAACCATTTCCTGGTTCGCAGCCAGGTCGCGCTGGGGCGCAGCCGCCTGCGCACCGAGAGCGTGGTGTACCGGACTGATGCGGGAACATCCCGCACCCTGATCCGGCGCCAGGGGTTCATCGAATGAACCCGTTGCCCCCGCTGCCGATTGCACGCACCGGCCCGAGCGCTGACAATGCCGGGACGCAACAACCATACGGAACTTCCGCATGCGGCCACGTTTGATCATTCGCCTGGGCAGTGACCCACGGCACCCGGTGCACTGGATCCGCACCGATCGCGATGGCGCCATCGAGGCGCAGGGAAGCGGCGACGCGCTATCGGCCGTGGCCGAGCAGGCAGACGGCCGCTCCGTGATCGGGCTGGTTTCCGCTGCCGACGTGTTGCTGACCACCGCGCAGGTGCCCACGCAGAGCAAGCAGAAGCTGCTCCGCGCCGTGCCCTACGCGCTGGAGGACAGCGTGGCCGGCGACGTGGAGGAACAGCACTTCGTCCTCGGCTCCCGCACGCCTGATGGCGGCTGGCCGGTGGCGGTGGTCAATGCCGACTGGCTGGAGGACTGGCTGGAACGCCTGGAGCAGACCGGGCTATCGCCTGAACGGCTGCTCGCAGAGCCCCTGTGCCTGCCCTCGGAGGCGGACAGCTGGACGGTACTGCTGGAAGCCGGGAGCTTCGCGGTACGCACCGCACCGCAACTGGGCTTCGGCGGGGACCGTGACAATCTGGAACTGCTGCTGGAAGCGGCACTGGATGAACAGGGCGAGCTGCGACCGCACCATCTTGTGGTGTACAGCCAGCAGGCGGTGGACCTGCCCGCCGAACTGGCGGGCGTATCGCTGGAGCTGCGCCGCACGGAGTCCCCTGCCCACCTGCTCGTTCGCGGACTGGAGGATGCCCAGCAGATCCAGTTGCTCACGGGGCCCTATGCGCCGGCCAGCACACGGCACAATCTGTGGCGCCCCTGGATACCGGCAGCCATCCTGCTGGCACTGTGGTTCGTACTCAATACCGGTCACGCGCTGATGGAGCAGCGACAGATGCAGAACGAACTGGCGGCACTGGAGAGTCAGAACCTGGAACTGCTGCGGGGCATCTTCCCTGAGGCGAGCAGCCTGCAGGCCGCCCGCAGCCGGGTGGAAAACCGCCTGTCGCAACTGCGCGGCGGCGGTGCCGGGGCGGAAGACAGCCTGCTGGAAACGCTGGAGGCGGTGGCACCCGTTCTCGCCGGCGGCGACGGCTTCACCCTGACCGGCATGAGCTACCGTAACGGCAACCTGGAACTGGAACTCACCGTGTCCGATCTGCAGCGCCTGGACCGCCTGCAGCAGGAACTGGACCGCGTAGACACGCTGCAGGCCGAGGTGCGCTCCGCGCGCTCCGAGGAGGACGCGGTTCAGGGCCGGCTGCTGGTGAGGAGGAGTGGCTGATGGAAGGGCTCCGGCAGTGGTGGGACGGCCTGGCCGCCCGGGAGCGCCGCACCCTCAGCCTGGGCGCAATCGCCCTGGGCGCGATTCTGTTCTACTTCCTGCTGTACCAGCCCCTGCAGGAGCGTGGCAGCCAACTGGAGCAGGATCTGCAGGCGCAGCAGGAGCTGGCCGCCTACCTGCGCCAGGCCCAGGACGAGCTGCAGCGACTCGGCGGTGTTGCCGCGGTACCGGTACGGGGGAACGGTTCCGATCAGGCGCTGTTTGCGCTGGCTGATCAAAGCGCGCGACAGGCGGGGCTGGGACAGGTGCTCCGGCGCGTGGAGCCCAGCGGCCAGGGCGGTGCGCGGGTGAATTTCGAGCGCATCGCCTTTGACGACCTGGTGCGCTGGCTTGCCGCCCTGAGTGAACAGAATAACGTCACCGCCACAGTCGTGACGCTGCGTACCGGCGAACTGGAAGGCCGGGTGGACGCCCAGCTGGTGCTGGAGGTGGCGGAACGATGAAGCGCCGGGTCACCCTCGTCCTGCTGTTCCTGATCGTCTTCCTGGTCGGCCTGGTGATCTCGCTGCCGGCCAGCCATGCCTGGAACTGGGCCGGCCGCCATTTGCCGGGCGAAGCCTATGGGCTGCACGGTACGCTCTGGGAAGGCCGGGCCAGCACAATCATCGTCGAGGGCCACCGGCTTGACGGTGTGCACTGGGAACTGACTCCTGCCAGCCTGCTGCGCGGTTCGCTGGACTACGAGATCAGCGGCACGCTGGCCGATGGCCGCATCCGCGGCCGGGTGCGCGCCGGACTTGATGGGCGCCTGCGGGTGGAGGACCTGCGGCTCAACGCCAGCGCCGACCAGCTGGTACGCATGGCATCCAACCGGCCCCTGCCGCTGCAGGTGGGCGGCCAGGTGGACGCCTATTTCCAGGAAGTGGTGATCAACCGTGACGGTGCGCCCGAGCGGATTCAGGGCCTGATCAACTGGGTAGACGGCTACGTGGTGTTCGGTGACACCTACGACCTGGGCGATTACGCCATCCGCCTGGATTCCCATGGGCAGGAACTGGATATGGAACTGGTCACGGTGGACGCGCTGCTAAGGGTGGACGGCAACGCCCGGCTCGATCCGGTCAGCGGCCAGGTTACCGGCGAGGTAATATTCCAGACCCTGGAAGGGGCGTCGGCGGACCTGGTGCAGGGCATACGTTTTACCGGGCTACCGGAACCGGAAGCGGAGAACCACATCCGCTTCACCGGCAATATCAACAACCCCATGGGCTTCCGCGGCGAGATCCAGTGACACCTTCAGGTTGGGTGAACATGGTCGCTGAACACCGTGGACTGAAGTGACGCGGGCAATTTCGTGAAGACTCGGTGACCGTCACATGGTGGGCGGGCGCAGCGCATGCTGGTGGACATGCGGCGAGCGCAGGAACTGGGCATCCAGAACAAAGGGGAAACCACCGCCGGAGGTGTCGCGTGAGCACGTTATCGCAGGAACAGATCCAGCAACTGGCCGAACGCCTGGAGAGCGCTCAGTTGGAATGCCGTGAGATCATCAAGATCACGGATGAGCATCCGGACATGGATTTCGAGGACGCGTACGCCGTGCAGCGAATGATCCGCGCCCGCACGCAAGCGCGCGGTGAGGCCGTCGTCGGCTACAAGTTGGGCCTCACGTCGCAGGCAAAGATGCAGCAAATGGGCGTCGACAGTCCAGTATACGGCTTTCTTGCCGACCGCTTCGCATGCCGGGAGGGCAGCACCCTTTCGGTGAGCCACTTCATCCGTCCCAGGGTAGAGGCAGAGATCGCCTTTATCACCAAGCAGGAACTCAAGGGGCCTGGCTGCACGATGGCCCAGGTGCTGGCGGCCACGGACTCCATAATGCTCGCCATCGAGATCGTCGACTCGCGTTACAAGGACTTCCGCTTCGACCTGGTAAGCGTCATCGCCGACAACGCCTCGTCTTCCCGCTTTGTCACCGGCGGCACTGCTTCCGGCGTGGAAGAACTGGATCTTCCCAGCCTGAGTGTGGTGATGGAACTTAACGGCCAGCCGGTGGAGACAGCTTTGGGGGCGGCAGTGCTGGGGCATCCGGCCAACAGCCTGGTACACCTGGTGAACATGCTGGCGAAAGACGATGAATCCTTGCCCGCCGGTAGCCTGGTGCTGAGCGGCGCCATCACCGACCCGCTCCCTGTGAAACCGGGAGATACCGCTACCGTCCGCGCACACGGCCTGGGCAGCGTCACTGTCCGCTTCTCCGAGTAATCACAAGAATGATGGCCGCCAACGTCCCCGGAACCGCATTCTGGACTGGCGCCCCACGGGCGCAGCAGTTGGTAGCGACGCTCAAAGGCGCGAGCTGAGACAGTCCAGGCATTCCCCTGCGCCCGGCGGAACCACCTCCGCCAGATCCCGAATCAGCGGGAACGGCGCCTCGCGCAGAGGCGGGCGCCCCAGATCGGGCTGGGCGATGGCGCACACTTGGGGCACCCCCCAGTCCTGCGCTGCGGCGAGCACCCGATGGCTGTCATCCAGCAGCACGGTCCGCTCCGGCTCGAAACCGTCCTTATTCTGGACGCGATCCCAAAACGCGCCGAATTCCTTGGAGTAGCCGAAATCATGGGAGGAATAGGCCGCATCCAGGTAGCCGGCCAGGGGGACCCGTTCCAGCTTGAGGTCCAGGCTGCCATGATGCGCGTTGGTCACCAGCACGGCACGTTTACCCGACCGGTTCACCGCCTGCAGAAAGGCCTCGGCACCGGGCCGAAAACCGATCATATCGGTGAATTCCCGCTTCAGCCCCACCACGTCCACATCCAGCAGGCGCTGCCAGTAGTCCAGGCAGTACCACTCCAGGCGCCCCTCCACGGCACGCATCAGGGAAAACACATGCTCCTGCGCCTGCGCCACCTCCATGCCGTGGCGTTGGGCCACGCGCGCCGGTAGCGCTTCGAGCCAGAAATGGTTATCGAAGGCCAGATCCAGCAGCGTGCCGTCCATGTCCAGCAGCACGGTGTCCACGCGGGACCAGTCGATCATGAACCGTTACTCCGGCAACACATCAAACGCGCATGAAACCAGGGAAGGCGCGGGCCGTAGGGCAACCCGGTCCTGCCCGATCCCCGGTAAGGATAACGCATTCAGCGGGCTGCTACGTGTAGAATGGGGCCTCGCCGAGGCCACCAGGTTGTGTTCACGCCATGCGCAAGAAGCCGGAAATACTTGATACCCGCATCGTTGCCCGCTCCCGCCTGTTTCGTATCGAGGCGGTGAACCTGCGCTTCTCCAACGGGGTGGAAGTCGAGTTCGAGCGCCTGCGTGGTTCCGGCAGCGTTGGCGCCGTGATCATCGTGCCGATGCTCGACCCGGAAACAGTCTTGCTGATTCGCGAGTACGGGGTCGGCCTGGAACGCTACGAACTCGGCCTGCCCAAGGGCCGCGTGGAACCCGGCGAGGACATGCTGGAAGCGGCCAATCGCGAACTCATGGAGGAGGCCGGCTTCGGCGCACGCAAGCTCACCAAACTGCCGGCGCTCAGCCTGGCGCCCGGCTACCTGGGCCATCGCACCCAGGTCATCCTTGCCGAGGATCTCTATCCGGAGCGGCTGGAGGGCGACGAACCCGAACCGATCGAGGTCATGGAACTGCCGCTGAGCCGATTCGAGGATATGGTCATGGACGGCGAGGAACTCACCGAAGGCCGCTCGATCGCTGCCATCTACCTGGCACGCAGCCACATGCTCCGGCGGGACGGCAACAGCGACTGACATGGCTGCCCCCGACCGCCAGGCCCTGCTCCCGGGGGTCCTGGAAATCGCGCGGGACGCCGGCGCGGTGATCCGCAGCCTCTACCGGCAAAACGTTACGGTAAGCCGCAAGCCCGATCAGTCCCTGCTGACCACGGCCGACCAGGCCGCGCACGACCTTATCGCCGAGCGGCTGGCCCGGCTGACCCCAGGTATTCCCGTGCTCTCGGAGGAAGCCCATCCGCCCCGCTGGGAACAGCGGCGGCTGTGGGATCGCTACTGGCTTGTGGACCCGCTGGACGGCACCCGGCAATTCGTGCGGCGCAACGACCAGTTCAGCGTCAATATCGCGCTGGTGGAGCAGCACCGGCCGGTACTTGGGGTGATACACGCTCCCACGCGCCGGCTGCAGTGGTTCGGCGGACCGGGGCTGGGGGGGTGGCGGCAGCTCGAGGGCAGAGCACCGGTCGCCATTCAGCCGCGTCGCCCGGCCGGCGAGTCGCTGCGGGTGGTATTGGGTGGCACCTCACCGGGGCCGCGTACGCGGCGCCTGCTGGCACGCCTGCCGCGCCATGAAGTGCTGACCATGGGCGCATCCATCAAGTTCTGCATGGTGGCCGAGGGCGATGCCGACGTCTTCCCGCGCTATGGTCCCATTTCGGAATGGGATCTTGCCGCCGCCCAGGCCCTGCTTGAGGCAGTGGGAGGGCACCTACTGCACATGGGGACGCTGCAACCCGTGCGTTACAACCGTCGGGCATCCACGACCCTGGAGGACGTTCTGGCCATCGGTACGGACGAACTGGACTGGGGTGGGCTGCTGGCCGATCTGGGGTGAGCGCGGCACCCAGCCGCTACAGGTGATTCACGGGTCTTTCTCGACCGCATTTCCAGCATTCCGTGAACTGCCCTTCCAGGCGCTCCCCGCATCCGCGGCACGTCCAGCCCTCCTCGGACGGACGCGCCTGCTCTGCTTCCCGGATCACCCGTTCCGCCCGCTCGTAATCCAGCGGGCGCTCGACCCAGACTTCCGGCCAGATTGCTGTGGGGGGCAGTTCCCCGGCCCCTCCCACCAACCCCATATTCCGCACCACGCAACGGATGCCCTCCGTTTCCAGCAGGTTGCGCATATGCCCGACCAGCAGCGGGCTGTGGGATGTATACACCAGCTTCATGCGGACCTCGCGGATGCAGTGTCAGCAAACATTCAGACCTGCTGATAACTGCAAGTGATTGCATAGCGGTATTTCCGATACAATGGCCAAAATAACATGACAAGGATGCGGCATGAGAAGAGCCGGGGCGGGCAGCCGGGCATGATCCGGCGGGTGGAGTATTGCAGCGTGGCTTGGCGCCATGGTGTCCATGCTCTTGCCTGCGTGCTTCTCAGCCTTGCACTTCTGCTCAACGCCACCACCGCCCATGCTGACAACGGAGCCCCGCCGCAGCGGCTGAACCTGCTGGAGCTGGCGGACTTCATCCCAGATCCGGACCGCGAGATTACACCGGAAACCGCCTTCAACCGGTCCGGATGGCAGCAGGTGGCGGGGCGACTGCCGGTGCCGGGTCACGAACGTTTCTGGCTCCGTGCATCACTGGAATCCCTGAATACGCCAGGGGAACGCCTGCTGGTGGTGTCCAACGCGCGCCTGCAGGCGGTTACCGTCTACTGGTCAGCGGACGGGGAGGACTTCCGCCAGGTCACCGTCAATGACCGCACACCGGTGAATCAGCGGCCGGTGCCACATCGCAAGCTCATCTATCCTGTGGAGCCCCGGAATGCGGGTGAGTTACTGATTCTGCTGGAGGTGCAGGGTGGCAACCTGGCCCAGCCGGCCGTCGAACTCTGGGAGCCGGATGCCTTTTGGGTGGCCGACACCCGCGATCTGCTGCTGCTCGGCCTGTTTCTGGGATTGCTGTTCACCGTCGCGGCCTACAATCTGATCCCTTTCGCGCTGCTGCGTGAGCCTAGCCACCTCTTTTACAGCCTGTTTCTGCTCTCGGGCGCATTCGCCATGCTGGCGTGGACCGGCCTGGGTTACCAATTCCTGTGGCCCGCGGCAAGCTGGTTCCACCACCGCTCCGTAGACCTGTTTCTCCTGCTCGGCCTGGCCTGTGCCTGCCTGTTCGTGGTGCGGCTGTTCTCCCTGGACACGCGCACCCCCGGCCAGTACGTGCTGCTCAATGCCCTGGCCGGACTGGCGCTATTGGGCATGCTTGCCAGCCCGCTGTTGTCGCAGACGGAACTCACCCGCGCCACCGTGGGACTGGCCCTACTGGTCGCCATCACCACGTTCACCGTTGGCATCCTGCACTGGCGCGCGGGTGTCGGTGCGGCTCGATACTTTTCCCTGGCAAACGGCTTGGCGTTGATTGGCGCGCTGGCCATGCTGTTCCCGCACTGGGTACTTGCCCGGGTGCCACTGCGGCCGGACGAGGCATTGATGCTGGGGGCCGTCGGCGGTATAGCCCTGTGGTCATTGGCCCTGGTCCACCGCATCACCGCGGAACGGCAAAGTCGCCGCCGGGCAGAGCGCGAGGCGCTGCAGAATGAGCGGTTGCTGCGCGAGGCACGGGAGCAGGCGCTGCTCCACGAGCCGCGAGGCTCGTGAACTGCAACGCCACGCACTGCGCCTGAAGGAAGAGGCCAACCGCAACCTGGAGCGGCAAGTCAGGACGCGGACCCGGGAACTGGAGGAGGTGCTGCGCGAGTTGTCCTCGGCCAACGCGCAATTGGAGACGGCCAGCATCACCGACGGACTCACGGGGGTGTACAACCGCCGCTACTTCGATCAGACGCTGATCCGTGAATGGCACCGTTCACATCGCCAGCAGGTCCCCCTGTCGATCCTGATGCTGGACCTGGACCATTTCAAACCCATCAATGACCAACATGGCCACCAGGTGGGGGATCTCTGCCTGCAGGAGGTCGGGCGGGTGCTGCTGCGGGCGGTAACGCGTTCAGGCGACGTGGTGGCCCGCTACGGTGGCGAGGAGTTTGCTATCATCCTGCCGGACACCCCGCCGGAGGGGGCAATGACCATTGCTGAACAGGTCCGGAAGCGCATCGCCGCCATTGTGCCCAACGACCTGATGGCCGCCAGCGTGCGCATGACGGCCAGCATCGGCGTCGCGACCGCCATTCCCACGCTGGAGGGCAGCCCCGACGACTTGGTGAACGCGGCCGATGCCGCCGTCTACCGCGCCAAACAATTGGGGCGCAACCGCGTGGTTGTAATGGAGATGGACGCCGGGGTGGACAGCTGCCGGGGTCAGGGCTGAGGCGCTTCAGTCATCAATCAACGCCAGGGTTTCCCGCGCGATCTCCTCTTCCTCATCGGTGGGCACCACCAACACCGGCAAAGTGCCGTCGGCACTGATACAGCCAGCATTGCCCTCATTCCGCTCGACATCCAGTTCAATGTCGAGCCAGCCCAGCCGGCCACAGATGCCGGCCCGGATGGGTGCCGCATGCTCGCCGACACCAGCGGTGAAGATCAGCCCGTCCAATCCGTCCAGCGATGCGACCAGCGAGGCGATCTCGCGCGCAGCGCGGTAGCAGTAGATGGTCAGCGCCTCGGCGGCGGCCGGGTCCTCGCTACTGAGCAGGGTGCGCACGTCATGGCTGATGCCGGACATGCCCAGCAGGCCGGAGCGCCGGTAAAGCAGATCCTCCACGTCCTCCGCGCTCATGCCCCGCTGGCGGATCAGGTGCAGTACCACGCCGGGGTCGATGGTGCCGCAGCGCTGGCCCATGGGCAGACCGTCCAGTGCGGTGAAGCCCATGCTGGTGGCCTGGCTCTGGCCGTTGCGCATGGCACAAAGGCTGGCGCCATTGCCGAGATGGGCAACGATGATCCGACCCCGGTAAAGGTCCGGGCGCTGGTCGTGCAGCCAGCGCGCAATGTATTGGTAGGACAGGCCGTGGAAGCCATAGCGCAGAATCCCCGCATCGGCGAACTCGCGGGGGATGGCGAAACGCTCACTGTACCAGGGCTGGGTGCGGTGGAACGCGGTGTCAAAGCAGGCCACCTGCGGCAGTTCGGGGCGCAGTTCGGCCAGCAGGCGGACCGGCGACAGGTTATGCGGCTGATGCAGCGGCGCCAGCCCTTCCAGGTCCTGCAACTCGGCGATAATGGCGTCGGTCAGACGCACCGGCGCATGGTAGCGCGTGCCGCCATGCACCACCCGATGCCCGGCAGCGAGCAAGGGTCGATCCCCCAGGGTATCACCCAGCCAGCCCAGCAGGGTTTCCATGGCCGCCCGGTGATCACCCGCAGGCATTGCATGGGCTTGGCCGTCCACCAGGAAACGGGCCTCTCCGCCGCCGAGCCCGTCGGCCTGGCCGCGCTGCCAGATCCGCAGCTCGCCGCCATGTTCAACGCGGTACAACGCGAACTTGATACTGGACGAACCGGCATTGATGACGAGCACCGCGGGCTGGTTCATGCCGGCTTCCGCTCCTTGCGGCTGGCCATCAGCACGGCGATGGCGCAGGAGGCGATCCGCGAGAACATATCGTCCGCGCGGCTGGTAAGAACCACCGGCACCCGCGCACCGAGCACGATGCCGGCGGTCTCCGCGTCCGCCAGGTACCGCAGCTGCTTGCCCAGCATATTGGCGGACTCCAGGTCCGGTGCCAGCAGGATATCCGGACGCCCCGCCACGTCTGAGCGGATGCCCTTGGTCTGCGCGGCCAACTCGGAGATGGCGTTGTCGAAGGCCAGCGGACCGTCCAGGTCCGCGCCCTTGATCTGCCCGCGATCGGCCATCTTGCAAAGGGCGGCCGCATCCAGCGTGGACTGGATCTGCGGATTCACCTCTTCTGTGGCGGACAGGATGGCCACCCGCGGGCGCTCCACGCCCATGGCCTGGACCAGTTCGATGACATTGCGGGTGATATCCGCCTTGGTCATAAGATCCGGGCGGATGTTCAATGCCGAATCGGTGATGCACAGCGGGCGCGGATAGGTGGGCACATCCATGACCCACACGTGACTCATGCGCCGGTCCGTGCGCAACCCGCCCTGGCGGCTGACGATGGGCTGCATGAATTCATCGGTGTGCAGCGCGCCTTTCATCAGCGCATATACCTCGCCCTCCCGGGCCATCTCGGTGGCCAGCGCCGCCGCCGCGTGGCTGTGTTCGGTGTCGATGATGTCGGCACCGTCCAGCGACAGGCCGTGTTCTTCGGCCACCTTTCGGATGCGCCATTCCGGCCCCACCAGCCGGGGGTGGATCAGTCCACGCTGAGCGGCCTCCACGGCACCGGCCAGGGAATAGCTGTCCACGGGGTGGACCACCGCCGTGGGCAACGGCGGCAACCCCTCCGCCAGCTTGAGCAGCCGCTGCATCTGCTGCCGGCGGCCGCCGGCCTCGCTGTACTCCAGGGCTTCCCGCGTTTCCCGGATGTGCTGCTCCGGCGCCTCCACCAGCGCCGTTCCGTGCACCATGCACTCACCGTCGGCATTGCGCACTTCACAGTCCAGCAGCACCTGGCGCTGGGACCGCTTTTCCCGCACCGTGACCGTGACCGTCACCGTGTCGCCGAGCCCCACCGAACCGTTGTACTCGAGATTGGTGGCCAGCAGTCGACTACCGGGCCCGGGCAGGCGGGTCGCCACCGCGACCGCGATCAGCGCCGTACCCCACATGCCATGGGTGATGATCCGGTAGTACAGATCGCTGCTCACCAGTTTCGGGTCCAGCTGCTCCGGCTGATCCTCGGCATGGAAGCGCAGATCCCCCAGCGTCAGCTTGCGCTGCAGCGTGGCGCTCTGTCCGGGCTCCAGGGACCCGTAGGGAACGTTCTCGACCAACTCGTCATGCATGGTTGTCGTCCGTTGAGTATCCGTGTTTACCGGCTGCCCACTGTACCTCGCGGGTACGACGCCGTCTTGACCTGTATCAGATCTCCCGGTCCGCATCCGCTGCCTTTGCGTCGGGCGCCACGGCCTGCACCGGAAACGGGCTGGTTGCGCTGCCCGTGTACAGGCTCAGATGCGGGAACGGAATCTCGATACCCTGCTCGTCGAAGGCCTTTTTCACCTCCAGCGGCACGTTGCTGCGCAGTTCGAAGAAGTTCTCCCGCCGCCCCCAGACTGACAACTGCAGATTCACCGAGGAATCGCCAAAGCCCTGGAACATGATCACCGGCTTCGGGTCATCAAGGCACAAGGGGTT
>LFIK01002331.1_pt1 | contig 15362 bp, 13 predicted proteins | sample 643401 | NCBI WGS metagenome assembly LFIK01 (sample SAMN03777447, study PRJNA286221) | soda lake metagenome | biome: soda lake; feature: Kulunda steppe; material: water; isolation source: sample T5-Br brine of Lake Tanatar-5 | place: Russia: Kulunda steppe | collected 2010-07 | reverse complement strand
GATGCAAAGGAGCGTCCAGGTAGCCCTCCTGGACGAGGTGGGTCGAGGGGGCAGGGGTCGAGGGGCAGCAAACAAGCATCGTGGCAACGGTGATGGGCTTGGGGAGCTGTCGAACGTGTGAACGACTGCGAAGGGAGCTGGACGAATGAAGGTCGGCTGAATGAAAAAAACAAAGCAATTACAATGGCTGACTGTGTGTGCTTGATCAGTCTCGTCCAGGATGGACTCTCATGAGCCCATGTGCCATGAGTAGGCATCCTCACTGCTGCTGGAGCATTGCAAAGGCAGACTCCACCCACTTCTTGTCAGGGAGTTTGCCAAGCAAGGTTCCAAGTCTCCAGGAAGGTTGGTTGCGCAAAAGTCGATCGAGCTTCAGCAAGCAGTCCATTGGACCTTGGGAGTGTCCTTCCACCAGCTTTGCAAATGTTGTAATTTTATACCAGATCTGCTGGTTTTTCTTCCTCCTCTCACTTGTTTCTGCATCTCTCCACTTCCTCTTTGTCTTTTCCTCAGCCTCCTTGTAGCTGAGGAAAGTGTTCGACCCAGTAGCATAGGCCTCCCACAACTCCAGGGGGCCCGAGAATATTGCGAATTCTTGTGGTAGAGTGGGCAATTGTCTCAGTTGTGAGGGCATTGAGGTTGTGGCATCAGGTGCTTCAGGTGCAGTGTTGGGCTGGTCTTCACTCAATGGGGGGTTGGCTGCCACTTGCTTGCATTTGATGCACACTCCATGGGATGGCACAACCTGTGCAACTGGCTGTTGTTTGGAGCTGCTGGCTGTGGAAAGGCTGTCAAGCTTGCCCATGATGCTGTGGGCCACCCCATGGACAGCCATCTTCAGCTCCATTATATCACTTGCTTGCTCAAGCTTCACAAGGGAGTCATCAGTGGTATGCACATGTAGAACTCGCTGCTGAAACTCCTCCCACATGGGGTGGCTGAAGACAGGATGCCTCCAGAGGGCACATGTAGGCAGCTCCTCCATGAGCACAGCACAATCTTGTAACAAAATGTCCCTTCCTCTGAGCATGGCCTCCAAGAAAAAAGCAATGGCTGTATCCTTGTCCCTTGCTTCCATGGGAAGTGCTGAATATGCATCCACCACAGCATCCATCTCTGGCCATATCAGCCTTGACAGCTCCTTGGGTGGGGTGACTCTGCCTCTTGGCAAGCAATAGGAGTGTGCATCAGGAGCTCCTGATGCTGCCAACACATTGGACACACTCACATCATTCAAGTAGTGCTTGTCCATCCTGTTTTGGGACCATCTTCCAGCAGCTTGGACATCATATCGTGTGGTACACTGGTGGTCATCCAGTTGCCGTGCACCAAGTGTCCTGAGGTGGGTGGTCTTGGACTGAAGCTCCTTCTTACCCACTCCTGCTTCTGCCATAACCTCTTTAAAGAAAGACCTCTGGCCTTCATAGCCCATCTCCTTTCCGTATTTGTTGACATAGACAGGGTGCCCATACCATGGGAAGTTGTACCCGTCTCTCTTCAAGCTTTCCACCATGTCCACTGAGATGGGAAACGCCGTCCCACCCAACTCTGGTGTGAACCTCCACATCATAGACATGAAGAAGGAAGAGACAGGGCAGAGCAAGGCATCCAAGTGCCTTGCTGCCCCAATACTTTCGATATGCCCTTCTGTGTTCGTCTTGCTGCTGTCAAAGCAAAACGAGAATATTTCCATCTCATCAGGAGAGGTGTTGGCCTTGGCCGTAGAGATCCCAAAGTTCTCTAGCTTCAAGCGTGACCTCCACTCATCTCCTCGGTTTAAGGCATGCAAGGACCATGCAAAGGCAGCCCTGTGCTGGATGCCCGCTCCTCCCTTGGCCAGGAAGACCTTGTGGATCTTCCTCTCATCCTCATCCTTGAGCCTGCGAGGCCTGAGACTTCCGGCATCACGCATCCGTTTGCCCAGAGCCTCTTTGGCTCCATGGATGTAGTATTCCAGCACGTCCGTGTGGACACTCTGCCTGGTGTTCCATCCTCTTGTCCGTGCAGTATGCAACAAAAGTTCGTTGAGCGCACTTCTGGTGGACTTGAGGCTGGACAAGGTAGCCTCTCCCCCAATGGCACGAAAGTATCGGTCTGTCCATTCGAGGAACTCGGCTGGGGATTGGATGTTGCTGAGGACATCATGGGTTTCCAATGGGGCATCGGATTCGATTGGCTGCTTCCCCAACCATTTGAGGAAGGCGGAGACGCGGAGTTCGTACATCCGCCTGGTGCTGGGAGATTGTTTGCCACGTAGACTACGGGCAATGTCCTCGTCGGTGGGTCCCGCGACGACGGCGGGAGCGCACGCCGACGGAGCCACGTCTTCCAGGGGAGTCGACGGCACTCCTGCGACGCGCACAGCCACGCGTCAGCGACACGAACCCATCGCCTCTGTCGCGCTCGCGTGCAAAGTCCAAAGTCGCGCTCGCGACCAGCTTCCGCCAGTGGGTTCCCGGAACCTATCCGCCGGGATCCTGCGCGCGCAGTCAAACCAGGATCTCGACGCAATTCTTTGCGTCCAGATTGCTGGATGGTCTGCGTAGACGGAAGGACCTGCTGCTGCATTCGTTTCGATCCGCTACGAACTCGTCGAGCCCCGCTTCGGTGGCATGTCGGCCGATGTGGTCGGCAATGCGACTTTGCGACCACGGTTCCACGGCTATGCGCCGATACATACCATCGTTTTCCGGCATGTCGAACCCGTCCTTGCGGTTCGACGGTGGTTTCGAAGCGCTCGAACGCTCCTGTGGTGCGCGCTTCCGAATCTGATTCGACGCGACGCATCAGGGACCCCCTCTCCGTGAGGGTCGAGCGGAGAGAGGACCCAGCGCTTGTCCCTTCATGTCGAGTGATGGGACCGACGCTTTGGTGGGATGGAAACCAATGCAAACATACGATTCCGTGATGGAATCGACGAATTCGACGACTGCACGTCTCTTTTTCCTCTGTTTCACGCCTCCGAAACCGAGCGAAAGCGACACTCGACTGCCTGCGCAAGCTCCGCTGACGGCATGTCCGAACCGATCGTCGTCTCTTCGGAGGACGACCAGTCGGAGGACGTCCTTGCTACCGGAAAAATGGCAATTCGCGAAAATTCGGATGGTCGGTGTTTGGTGGCGATCGATCCAGACACGCGAGGTGCAGTGGCAATCCATCAAGACGACACTTGGTGTGTGGTCGACTGCCCGTCCTTCCTGGTCGAAGGGAGACGGTCCTACGACGTGCCTGGGATGGCACGTATCCTTCGAGAACACAATCTCACAGATGCCACCGTGTACATCGAAAAGCAAATTGCCATTCCAGCATCGACGGCATGGTCCATTCACTCTACTGCCTACGGCATGGGACTGTGGCATGGAGCATGTGTTGCTGCAGGCTGTAGAGTGGTCCTGCTGCCACACAGTCAGTGGCAAAAGGCTAGAGATGACAAATTAAGAGAGTGGATTGATGCTGGGACCTGGGATGGAGACCTGCAGGTGCTGAAGAGGAAGAGAAGAGGTGCTGAGAAGCAAAGAAAAGACAAGCATCATTACAACAAGAAGAGAAGTTTCGAAGCTGCCAGGAGGCTCTTTCCTGAGCTTGCAACTCACCTGGTCCATGTCAGCCATCATCATGGAAGGGCAGAGGCACTGCTGATGGGGTGGTTTGCTCTCAACCACCCTTCCACCGAAGTGCCTAGTGCACCTGCAAATCTGTCATGAAAATCTTCGAATTTTTTTCCTGCACCAGCCCACAAACACACAAAGCAGTCAGCCATTTCTTTTCTAAAACCACCTCACTAACCACCTTGAGGGTACGACCTAGTTTGTCTGGCCCTGCATGGCCAACAGCCAGCCCAACTGTGGCTGCAACGTGCGCACTTGCCATGCACCCTCCCTTCCTTCCCACCATGCACCCAGCTGCTCCTGTTCCCCTCCCTATCTTACCTTTTTCTGTTTCCTGAGCATGAGGAGGGAAGTGGGAGTCTTTCCTACCCTCCTGGAAAGACTTCCACCTCCCTCACATCGGTGTGCAGCTTCTTTGTCCCAGTGTGGGAAGCAGCACCTCCAGCTCCTCTCCACTCTGCAGCTTCCATCCTCTCCTTGCTCGCGTCCAACCCTCCAGCGTCCCCTTTCATTTTTGATCCTACCCACGGATCGTTCCATCGCTTCCACCACGCAGTTCGCCATCGCTTGGCACCAGCACATGCCACGTTCCAGCTTCGTGCAAACCTTCCTCTCTCAACGGTCGATCCACGTACCCTTTCGACCGTTGAGGGAGGAAGGACCCTTCCTCTTCCCCTTCTCCTTTCTCTTCCCTCCTTCTTCTTCCCTTCTTCTCTCTCTTTCTTCGCCTCGCTTGCTTCTTCGCTCCTTCCATCCACGCGTCCGTCCAGCCTGGTCCTGCTTCGTCCGTTTCCCTTCGTCTCTTTTTTTTCCTTCGTCTCTCTCTCCTTGTGTTATTTGCGAGTATCCCAAGGAGATTTCTCGGTCAATCTCTCGGAGAGAACCGACCCCCTCCTTTGGGAGTGTCGGTTCTCCGGGGAAATCTCCCGGAGATCGACCCAACTTGTGTTATCCCTACGGTATCTCAAGAAGAGGGATTGAACACCCACACCTGTGAAAAGAAACTCTGTGCAACTGCTGCCAAACTTAACATCTTCGAAAGTTTCCCAGAACCCCCATCCGACTCTGTGAACTCCCCGGTGGATTGGGAAGATGGCGGTCGCACGCACCGCCCAGTATTCTTGAAGAATGACGAACGAAACCGTTCCGGGACGGGACGAAGCGAACGGAACCTCGTCCCCAGGCCGAAGCATAGGAATGGAGGCGAAAGATGAAAACGCAGAGGACGTGCCGGAGACCCAGGCCGCGGAGATGACCCCCCCTCCAGCGCCTCAAAGCGACGACGAGAAAAAGACAGAAACAATCGGACGCATTGCGATGGATGGGTTGCAGGCCACAGTCGCCTTCCTTCGAAACAGGTGGGTCCTTCTTCTAGTATTAGGACTTCTGGGTGTGGGATACGCGCTGCTTGGCTCGCTAGCCACGGCATTTGATAGGCTGAGCTGGAAAGCTTGGTTTTCCCTGGCCAGCGTGACTGTGCTTGTGGGATGCTTGGCTATTGGCCTCTTGCCCTCCCATGTGCTCTTTGCTATTACACTTGGTGTGCTTGTTGCTTTTCAGTGCGTGTCTCCACCAGACTCCCTAGTTGGCTTCTCCAACGTAGGTGTTGCCACGGTCGCAATCCTGTTCATGGTGGCCAACGGCGTGACTCGGACAAATGCCTTAGGAATCATGTTTCGCTATTTTATGGGGAACAAAAGAATATCGTTGAGGGTAGCCTTGTTCAAGATTGTGACCCCGCTTGGGCTGGCTTCAGGGTTTCTCAACAACACCCCCATATTTGCCATGGCTATCCCTGTCATCTTACGCTGGTGTCGCACAGTGCAGTATGCGCCATCCAAGCTACTGATGCCCATCAACAATGCCCTCATACTTGGGGGAACCATTACTTTGATTGGGACTTCCACCAATCTCATCGTCTCTGGGTTAGCCGAGAGCGATACAACCCTGGTCGACAAGGATGGGAACCCGCTGTCATTCGGGATCTTTGGGATCACGAAGCTGGGCATCATTTACTTTGGGATTGGCGTGATATATGTTGTCATCTTTGCCCCCTTCGATGCTTTGCTTCCAGAACGGCAGACATATGACAGTCAGATTGCTGAGCACGCCAAGGAGTACATGGTTTCTATGAAGGTTAGTTCCAAAGCAAAGACAGTTATAAACCAGACGATTGAGAGTGCAGGTTTGCGCCATCTTCGGGGGCTATTTTTGGTGGAAATTCAACGGGGTACATCGATTATCCCTGCACCTGCACCAGATGACAGGATTGAAGAAGGAGACATTCTTGTCTTTTCTGGGCAAATCGATACTGTGGTTGACCTCTACAAGCGAGATGCAGGCCTAGTGCCCATACAGACTGAAGGAGAGGAACCAATGCTCTCCCCACGATTCACACATAGTCTGTACGAGGTAGTAGTTTCGCCCAACAGCTTGCTCTTGAATGGACGCAGGATCAGAGATGTTGGCTTCCGTCAGCAATTCGGAGCAGCTGTAGTTGCTGTTGCATCTTCGTCGGGATCTCTTATCATGAATCAGAAGCTTGGAGACATTGAGTTGCACGGAGGAGACACTCTGCTTGTAGAGGCAGGGTCCCGCTTCTACCGCCGATGGGGACGGAATTCGAACTTTGCTCTTGTATATCCCTTGAAGGATTCCAGCCCTCCCAGGGACGACTGGCCGCACATAATCATCAGCTTGGCTATTGCGGCAGCAATGGTGGCCATCGCAGCAGCAGAGGTCACGGGAATCTACACCACGGCAATCGTTGCTGCCTTGGCGATGCTCATAACTGGCTGCCAAAACATTAGAGAGTCTGGTGCAGCCGTCGATATTCCTGTGATGATGACCATTGCCCTAGCCTTTGGGGTGGGGAAGTCTATCGAAACCACAGGGGCAGGGACTGCAATCGCTAACTTCATCGTTTGGTGGCTAGAGCCCTTGGGGGCTATGGGTGTACTCTTTGCCATCTACATTGTGGTGACGATTCTCACAAGTGTCATAACAAACAATGGGGCCGTAGCAATCATGTTCCCCATTGTCTCTGGGATTCTTAAGGATGGTACAGTCTCTAACCTGGACCCTTATGCTGCCATGTATGTTCTAATGCTGGCAGGATCTGCGTCCTTCTCCACACCCATTGGGTACCAAACAAATTTAATGGCCCATTCTGCAGGAGCGTACCAATTTTCTGACTGGGTCAGATTTGGATTAGGGTTGCAGATTGTGCTGATGATTGTTGGAGTAGTTGGAGCCTTCTACCTTTACTAAGTAAGAGAGTGAAGGAAATCTCTCAGGGGCTTGTTCCCTGACATTGAGGACTAATCTGTGCCGCAGAATCGACCGTATAGGCACTTGCCTCCAAATCCATTTCAGCTAACATTGTTGAAGTGCCATGCACTGCCTTCATGAAGCGTTCTTGTACAGGTACTCTGCTACTGCTGATCGTGGCTTGAAACATATCAAGTCTACTTGGCATTTTTGCCAGCTTCTGCCACCACTGCCAAGTTCACAGATTCCCAGCAGTGTTGCACCGTCTAACGAAAGGCCAACAAACTGAGTTGGTCAGTCAATTTTTCAAAATGCATGTCAAGAATCGTAATTGGCATGACCATGATGTATAAGTGCAGTTTGATCGGTCGAGCTAAAGTACCGTAAGTGTGCCAAAGGTCTAGGGGAAGCTACAAGCAATGACACCAACAATGAGGAGTATTGCGTCGTCCTTTACTTGGTGGGTACCTTTTCACAGTTTTGATGTGCTCATCCAAACTGTGCCGCCCAGCCATTTTGATTTGCAATTGAGAGATAGATAGATTGATTAGTCATTGTCCATACCTGCTACAACTGCTAATAGGTTGGAGCATGCCGATCTGATACACTCAAGGCATCATCTTTGATAACTTCGTTTATGATCGCAAGATCAATTTCAACCCGTTCTTTGTATGTAAAAGCTCCACGTAAGAGTGCAACTACGTCATGTACCGCATGAGTTACATTCAAAGCAACTTGATATGCCATATGTCGTAAGCAAAGGTCCATGGTAGAAACGATTGTACGATATTCACCGCTTATCTTTGACGCTACATGCCGAGGCCTTCGTTGGCTTCCACAAGCTTTCGATGAGTGGATCCTTACCCACATGAATTGCGAAGTCCCCATCCGAGGTACAACTCACATAGCTTCCATTTGTATTCGCTCAAGGAATCAACGAAGTACTTTCTAGGTATGGTTATTGTGTTTTCTTGTTCTGCAACCTCGATGGTCTCATTTACTTTTACCCAAGTAAAAAAATGCAACGAGAGAGGGAATCTTTAATACTCTTCCCGGGATTCTTGTTAGAAGATGCCACGAGCAAGACGCTTTTATGAATAACTATCGAACGTGCTTTCCGAAGGATCGAGAAAGGACCCGGTCCTCAAACGAAGCCAGAGAATTACCAAATGGGACCATGACGCGACTCTTGAAGCAAAGCAAATTGCTCTATTCACGACATGCCCAACAACCCATTGTTTACTCTAGCTCTTCGTTATTTGGAAGTAGGTATTCTTGCAAGAAGAACCCAACACGAGAAGTGTGCTTGCGAAAAATATTTGGTCTAGGACTACAATGACTTCCTTGTCCTTAGGGTGGAGGGCAACGTCATCTTTGGTCCTACCATCGCAAGAACTCACGTCAAAACTTCCTTTGGCAATCTACATAGATAATAAATAAGACTCTAAATGCAAGGCGTAGCTCTTTGCGTCCAAGCAACAACAATAGACACTGTCGTAGTATTAGAGGCTCGGGGTAACGTGAAGCTAGTTATCCCAAGGTGCTTTTTTTCCGAGCTAAACAATACGAAGAAGTGGGCTTGTCAACATGTTAGCGACCAAGTGTTGCCCTCCAATCTTGCAAAAGGGTACCCTCCACGCACATTTACTCGACATCGAAGTATTGCTTCGACATGAGGGAGCCAATGGTTGACTACTAGGTACAATGGCTTGACGAAAAGTTAGGTATTTTGCTCTCTTACTTTTTCTCCTATATTGACGAAGATTGTTGCATGATGCAAATATTTTCTAAAGGCTTGGCAAGACCCCGCGAAGTTTCGAGAGGTTGCAAATTAGTGGCTGCCTTTGAGCAAGTGAGTAGTGCAATCGTTCATGCTCTTGTCCGGTTTCTTCTTGGCCAAGCACGAACATCGACCTTTCAAATTGTGGTGGATGAATCGCTATTGGTGAAAAAGTTTGGCTCGGCAAAGTTGTTGACATGTATAAAAGTCGCAGCTGAAGTTGCGCGGGTATTCAATCAATTTCTTGTCGTTTCCTTGGCATCGAAAACTTAGGTTGTGGACATGTACTTTTGCGGTGCAAGCAAAGTAGACTTGTTAAAACTCCCTAGTTCACGAGATGATATGTTCATTGAAATTACATTGTGACCGAAGTAGTTTATCAATTGACTAGTTTAAATCTTCACCACCTCAACGATACTCGTACTCTGCATACGACCGTCTTTGCCACAGAAATTACCGCTTTCTTGCACAAGATGAGAACGAAAAAGATTGTACGAAACTGTATAAAGTGCAATAATTGTACCCCGGTTACATTTATGAAACTATTGGCATCGAGAGCTTTGACAACAATGCATCTCCCTAATCAAATGAATGGAATTCATTCGGCGCATTGATGAACGTCGCTCTTGATGCGTCGTTACGCTCTTGAAAAGACGGTGGAGATGCTCCACTTTCGGTAGGACAAGTTTCAAAGTAAATTTCTTTGCAAAAAAGGACTATTGATTCGCCTCTCTATCACAACCAATCGATCGCGGTTGTAGTTTTGCCAATTTGCGTTTGAGGACGCACGTGATGTTAGAAGCCGCATCTCACTGTCCGAAGAACTCTTCACGGGACTACCTTGAGTTGTCCGTTAGATTGTGCTCGTCTAGCTTCAACAATCGCTTTCGGTGGGAGCACACAAAGTTGCAAGTGCTCTTATTTACCGAAGCGTTTCGGCTCGGGGACCCTCCTATCAATCATGGAGAGCCGATCTAGAGCCGTGTCGAGATCTTTCAAGCAAAGCATTCGACGGCGTAGATTGTGGCCTCGAACTTGTACTCATCGCTCGTTGAAGAAGAGTTGTATCCTCACGTTTGTGCCCCGAGCTTTCGGGATCCTAACCCTCGCAGTTAGTGGCCTCGTAGGGGCTTTATGAGGCTCGAGCATTTGCATCTTTCGCCTCCTCGTATCCAAGTGTAGCCTTCATTTTCTTTTAGAGGAGTATCATACTCCTTCCTTGTAGGTTGATTCGTCATGTTAGATATGTTTCACGGACGAATATCCGTACAGAAAGATCCCGTGCCATCGTTTGGAGATTGCATTTGGGCTTCTCCGTAGTTCGTCCAAAGGTGCATCTACGGATGGGTTTGTTCACAATCGCGGAGAAGTGTGAAGAGGGCAAACAAGTGATCGTTAGAGATTCCGACATTTTACGACACCGAACCCCTTTGCACGTGAGTCTTTTACGCACCCCTCAACGCACCAACGAGGTAAATATTGATCGATCGAAAATAAATCTTTAGTTTTCCTTCCAACACCTTGACCCCTTGGTTTTGCCCCGGAACCTCATCCATACGAGCAAGTCCTCTTGCGTTAGTAGATGACTTCCTCTTCAATTTATCTAGCACTATAGACATTTGCTGGATATTTGTTTGGATCACCTTCGAAATGCGCAGGTTGGATTCCCTCGAGACAATCAGCCCTTGCCTTCAGTAGAGGCGGCCGTTATTTGGATCACCTTGGATGGCTCATTATTGTCCGCCATGGATAGGTACTTTCGGCTTGCAATTACGGATTCGCCCATTATGAAAGGGCATTCTCATTCCTCTTTGCTCGAAACCCTTCCCGTCTTTGAACATGGTTGAAGGTCTATCGCCATTCCGAAGTACTTGCACCATGTGATGTCGGTTCTCCGTCGCCTTGAGGAACGACATCGGTGTTTCTCTTTTTGTGGGGAGCAACTGTGAAGATGGGTCCTGTACGACATTCCGAGGAGGGACGTCCATGTCCATGTCCATCTCCCTTTTTCCATCTTTGCATCGCTTGTCTTCTGGGCATGAGTACGGCCCACATGCATGATCGCAATCGTGCCTGCATCTCGTTCGATCGATCGAATCCTATTGTCCAAATAGATACAAAACGTTAGTCTTTAGATTGTCCATGCCTCGAACACTCATAGCAGAGACGTCACTTGGTAAATTGATCACACAGTCTCTGTCGCACTGGCTTCGAAACCCTCGAAGTCTCTCGTGTTCGCTACCTCTAGGTGCGAAGGTTTTCTGTCGGTTGGGAGCGCGGCTGTTGCAACGAGCGTACGTCAAGACCACTCTTCTACTTTTATTACAGAGCATCAGTCTCTTTTGTACCCTCACGCCTCCTTCCGTACCCCGAGACCAGGCTGGCACGTGCGCAGCACGGGCCTTCCGTCGACGTCCAAGGGACAGGCTGGTTTATTGAAAAGTTAAGTGCAGGACTAGTTTCATGGAGTTTATTCTCGGAGGGACTGGTCGTGCAGGTCGTCCCCTCCGACCAGGACAGCCGCACGTTCGACTGCGGCTGTGGATAGAGTGCCCGATCCACCATGCCACGTAGGCATGGTGGCGGCTAGTAGGGCCTAAGGGGCCACCCCTTGAATGCATCTATCACACTCTTCCCTACCTCGCTCCTCCGCGCACCTTCGTGCTCCGAACTCCCAAGGACCTTCACGAACCCAGGTCCTTCAACGCTGCCTGTTTACCTTGCGGTTAAACAGCAGATCCTTTCAGCATGGTTCGATCGCCTGCCTCTTTTCATTTCATTCCAGAGAATATTCTCCTTTGGGCTACACATCATAGTTGCTTACATACACTTTTGACTGACAAATCCATCGATTCACCGGGAGGTGTTTAGATTTTGGGGAAAGGCCGGCTTTCCCCAAAATTGAACCATTCCTGGGTTTCGACGAGGAGTTAAGCTTCGGGGTTAAGGGAGCTGGGGAATGACTCCATTCCTCGGCGGGAGATGTAATTTTTTAGACTTTTTCGTTTTCGCGGGAGAACCTGGTCGAAAGGGTACATGCGTCGCCGACCGACGCGCATCTTCTGTACGAGTACACGCCCATCGAACATCGAGGTGCGTTTCCGATGAGCACGGTGTCGAGGAGAGGAGGAGGAACTTCGTGCCATCGGTCGTTCGCGGCACGCTCTCAAGTGCGCTTTATTACATTTGGTCGCCTTTGTCATTTTCTTGATCCTCTCAACATTGCTCGATGGTTGCAAGTAGGAGTCGTGGAACCCCGATCCGCACATCAGCACGGAGCCGATGTGCGGCCATGAAACCAATGAAGAGACCCACGAGCTCGTCAAATTGTTGGCGTAGCATCCTTCGCTCTAGCGCGGATTCCACTCGCGAAGGCATGGCCCTTCCTCCGGCGAAATCTCGTACCTCGTTCCTGTTCCACGGCCTGGCATGCAGCGCGCGCGGAGGAGCGTAGTCCGCTTTCCCCAAAACTTCTCCACGACATACACCGAATAAAACAATATTCGCTTGAGATCCAGTGACAGAAAACGCCCCATCTTTACAGTTGGCGAAGGACCCAAAATGGAAAAGGGGAAAGCTACGGGCCCTTCACTTTCCCCAAAATTAGTCAAGGGGAAACCCCAACTCCCTAAACCCCGAGAATAAACTCCCTCTTGCCCGAATATTTCGTCTTTCCCCAAAATCTAAACTCCTCTCTGTTCCCGTGGAGGACGGTATTGCACCAGTGCTGTCGAGATGGAGCACCCTCCTTATTCCATCTCACGTTTTCACCCTCCACGCCCCAATCCATATGCTGGATCACTCCCCCCACGTCATCCTCCACCGACTACCCCCCTTACGAGAAGACGGTCTGGATCCGTCGGATGCCATCACGTTACACGACCGTGCTTGTGCGCGTCGATCGAAGCACCTCCACCACCTGCTGCGAAACACCCCACGTTGATCAAGGCATCGAACGGACAAGTGATCCAAGGGAAAGATCCGATACACCACCGGCGGTTCGGATCCTGCACGGTGCAAGACGAAGGGACCGCCCACCCACCGAAAGAGAAGCAATAGCGTTCGGCGTGAGACTGAACCAAGGCAGCGGAATAAATGGATCAGATGGGAGTAAGGGTCCAGGCCCAAACCAACATGCTTGGAGTGAGGCTTGCGAAAGGATGCGAGGTGCCTGACCACATCCAACTGCGGGGAAAGTTCGTGGGACACATCTTGCCGGGGCTCATCTTCATGGTGTGGGGAGCAGAATGGTGAGTTTGCATGCACTATGCGAATGTCGAGAACGAAAACGTGCTGTATGAGATGCGAGGATAGAAGAGCCAGTTGCGTTCCAGACAGCCTGGACAACTTGGCTCATGTGTTGATGAAACGTATGCCGTGGATAGAGTATGCACGATGAGCCCAAGCCGTGACCTCTGTGTATAGACCAAATCCCCCAACGAACTGGTGAATCAAAGTAGCAGCAACTTGAGTCGTTAGCTTCCTGGACTGACTGGGTTGATGCCATCCTGCCATTCTTTCCAGGCTGTTCTTCTATTTGCAATCAAGATCCCGTAAGCAACCTCTGAGGAAGCCTGTGGCAGTGTTTTGCAAAGCAGAATTGATCATCAAACTGGTAACTCCTGTTGTGGGAATCCTAGCAGAGATGTCTTCTGCTCATTGGACACACATGTTTTACGAAGAGCACGGTGAACTGACGCAAGGAGGAGACAACGTTGAAACCAGCATCAATAACTATTCCCATGCCTCTATGCACATGGGTTTCCTCCTCGCTGGAGTGGTGGACCTACTGGAAAAGTACTGGAAAGCACTGCCTCCGCGTTCTGGTCTGCTAGCGTTAAGCTTGGCTTTCAGCTTAGAGGGGTTGCTTTTCGGGTACCATGCTGACATGCACGAGGAAGTGATGAAGAATCATGTGGAGTCCCTTGCACATAAGCTTCTCCTGATTCCGATCTACGCATCTGCAGCCATTCTCCTCTGTGAATTTGTGGTTGGTTTGCTGGTTGTCTACAGGCAAACATCGAAGCATTCAATGCAGGAACCTAACAAGGGCATCAAGAGTTCGCTGGAGTGGCTCCTGCTTGTACGGGCCCTGTCTGCAATCCTTCAAGGAACCTGGATGTTCCACATGCCTTTCATGCCAGAGAATCTATTCTCCAATCCCATGGCAAGCATGATGGCCACAACCATCTACTTCGGCTGGCATTTGCTTGGCTGCGCGGTCGTCTGGATCATCTGCGCGGTTGCGCATCGGAAGTTCAGCGTGGGTCAGACTGAGGGGCGGGCGTTTGAGTATGATCTGGCAAACTCTACAGAGTCGAAAAGCGTTGGCACGCGGGTTGATCGGATTTCCACAGTCTTGTGATTGTGTCGAAATAGTTGTTTGTAATAGAAGATCGCTTTCTTCTCGAGACTGTTGAATTTATTCAAAACCTCGTGCGGTTGTTGTAGGGAGACCTGCGGTTGCCGAAATTCTGTCCACCGCCGCGTCCACCACCGCCTCGGCCGAAGCCGCCGCGCCCGCGAGGGGAGAAACCTCCACGGCGATCTGGGCCGCCGCCCCCGTACCCGCCAGCATCTGGCCTGGGTTCCTTTTGAACAAGAGGGGGCAGTGTGGTAGCCACTTCCAACTCGTAATTGCTGCCCGAGAGCTCCAGGAGCTGGTCCGTCAGTCCCTTTGGAATGTCAAAGACTGCACCATGTCCATCGGACGTGAGAGTCAGCCTCCGTATGCTGTCCACTGTGTCTTCCGGTAGGTTGTTGCGCAAGAAATTCCACACAAAGGTGGCAGTGCGAATGTCTGTGTTCGGTGCCTTGAAGTGGATGGTGACTGCATCGTCGTGTGCCGTAAGCAAGGAGCGGGCTTTGAGCTCCGAGTGCCCCGCAATTCTGGCCAGCGCAGCGGAAAGCAGGTCCACTGGTTCCATACCTTCCGACTCTTCCATCAAAGATTCCGCGGCTTCCTTGAAAAGCGGAATGACGCTCTTGTTCACAGCCCTAACCGCCTGGACCGCTCCGTTCGCTGCGGCCGTTGCCATGTCGGTGGGCTGTGGGGCACCCACCCTCTCAAACTTCACGCCGGCCTTTCTTTCAATCAGCTGGACGCACCACTCCTTCTTCCGGTCCACCAGAGTCACGGAGACCCCCTTCGAGTTGGCCCTCCCCGTGCGTCCAGAACGATGAATGTAGGTCTCTGGATCCTTCGGCGGTTCGCTCTGCACGACAAGGTCCACACCGGTGATGTCCAGTCCCCGGGCGGCCACATCTGTGGCGACAAGGACCTTAAACTTGCTGCTCCGGAAGCCGGCCAGGGTCACCTCCCTTTGGGCTTGTGGTATGTCCCCGTGCAACGCCCGTGCACCAATTTTGTCCCCGAGTTGCTCGGAGAGCTCGTTGGCATCCCTCTTGGTCTCCGTGAACAGGATGGTCCTTCCCCCTTTGCCGTAGCACATGACCACGTCCTGTAGGACGGACGCCCTTTGGTTCCAAGGGCAGGGAAGGAGCAGGTGCTTGACGCTGTCGGATGCCTTGAGCTTGGACGTTCCGACCAGGTCGATGATCTTCTTGTTGGGCTTCTGGAACCTCTGGGCGATCCCTTTGACCCAGTCCGGCATGGTTGCACTGAAAAGCAAGGTCTGGACGCTGTTCTTGTCCTTGACGGCCCCCAGGATGAGCTCCACGTCGTACACGAATCCCATGTTGAG
>LFIK01002330.1_pt1 | contig 15362 bp, 8 predicted proteins | sample 643401 | NCBI WGS metagenome assembly LFIK01 (sample SAMN03777447, study PRJNA286221) | soda lake metagenome | biome: soda lake; feature: Kulunda steppe; material: water; isolation source: sample T5-Br brine of Lake Tanatar-5 | place: Russia: Kulunda steppe | collected 2010-07 | reverse complement strand
GACGGGTCTCCCTTTCAACCCCTTCCAATCGAAAGGGAATGCAAAGGCCTTTTGAACCCGACCTCGGGAAACCCGAGTGGGGGCGGGGCGATCCGCGGAACCACCGAGGGGAACGATCCTCCACGGTAATAGTTCATACACCCTCCTTGCACCGAGGTTATCCTTCTTCCAATCGAACGGATCGGTCCTGATCCTGACGAGGAATACGTCCTTTTCGAACCCGGACACGCGACGGCACTTTCCTCCACGTCATCTGCTCCTTTCTCCCCTATCTTCCCAAGCTTCTCCTCCGCATTGGGACCCACGTCGCCATTTCCGACGAGGACGTCTTTCCGAACTCTTCTTTTCCGAACTCGAGTTCGTCCGTTTCTCGAGAGTTCCGACACGTCCCGACCGTCCAGAGGTGCGCATGGTCGTGCACCAAGCGACAAACACGACGATCTTTCGGTCGGAAAGAGGGCTTCCGAACGGCTTCGTGGATTCCAAGAGCCTGGCGGGACGCTGGCTCGTCGAGAAACACGAGGAAGAGGACGTGGACGGACGGTCCACGTTGGACCGTTGGCCAAGGTGCATGCCACGTCGTGGGATTCCGACCGTCGAACAAGAGAGGAGAGCGACGAAACAAAGGAAAGGAATGCGAAAGCGACATCTTGGAAGGAACGACGAGGTCTCCAATGTCCTGGAAGCGTACTCGGAAGTCCGCGGTTCCGCGCAACTCTACGATTGATTGGTCCTGGTTCCTTCGCTTGATTCTAAGACGTGGAAGACATCGACATGGGAATCCACGAACCACCTCCGCTCTCCGTTCTTCTTCCACGTGACGAAGGTCGAGACGAGGTCGACGATGCACGAAGGCAAGGAAGACAAGGGTCGAAAGAATCTCGAAACCAACGATAGCGCACAGCGAAAAGGAAGGGCCACGCTGCCAACATAGAGATACTGCATGGAATGTGTCAAGACGGAAAAACGAAGATCGTTGTCGAATGCGTGTGTCGATATCCCTGTGGAATCCTACAGCGACGAATACGCTTTTTGGAAGGGTTTCGACTTCCCCACTCCCAGCACATGCATGCACCGAACCAAAGTCGAAGCTCCAACCCACGAGAACCACGATACGACACGAGCTGTAGAAGAGAAAGTGGAACAGAAGAACCAAGCACGTTTCAGACCTCAAGCAACCGCGGGAGCGATGCACGTTTCATACGCTTTGGCGTGATAAAGCTGCCGTAGGAACGGTAGATTGTGAACAAGGTCGATCGTGCTCGTTCCCACGGCTCTTGCAAAGTACACTGTGCTGTCATTGTGTTGAGTTGGTCTTCCGTGCTGGAGTTGTAGCCACAACATTTCTCCCAAGCTGCCTGCCCTAACAGAGGAGAAGTGTTGTCGCTGCAAGTCCCCAGCAAGCGGAGAGTTTGTTGTGTATGAATGGGTGTGGGTGTCCCTGGCCATTCCCAGACAGAAGCTTTGGCAGCTCCAAACGAAAGGCACAGGACTGCGCAGGATCTAGGCTCACTTGTTAGGAGCCAACCATCTCACTTGCAGAGATCACTTGCATGTTTGTTGTGAGGAATGTTCTGCAAAGACGGGCCTGAACGTCCTGAGCGACAACATGCACAGCTTGATCCCCAGCTTGTCTGCACAAAGACAGAAACTACAGCAACTGGGTGACCATGCGATCGTCCAATCTTACGATTTCTGGAGTGTCCCAATGGGGTCCTGCAGCAAGATTGTGGCTCATCCTGCGCTGCGAAGCCATTTTTCGTCCATTCCAGGGCATGGCACTGCAGATTTCTAGGCCTGCCCCTCTCGATGTCGACCTGCTGCCTTGCAGCCATGCTCGCAGAACAATACATCCGGCATGAAGCACCTGCAAAGACAGGTGGTCGGTCAAAGCTTGTTGGCACCCAGTTTTTCCTGGATCCCGCAGGATCCCATGCAGTCCATGGGTTGCCACCCTTCTCCTATCCTCCCACACCCTGCATGCACATTTCCCCGTCGTTTCATCCGCTCCAGGCTTGTTGCAGAACCCTGCATCTCCACCGTGGTGGCATGGATGGCATTCCCTGCCACCAACCTTCACCCATTGTGTGTTGGAAACCCGACACCTCCTCCCAGGATGTCCTGCATCCGGGGTGACCGTTGGTGGCCGTCCCCGAACATGTCCGTTGGTGGGGTGGGGCTTCGATCACGATTCAAAATATGAATGGACGTCCGACAGATCCAAGGGTGGATCGGATCGACACCGACGAAGCATTGCGATTGCAAGTGGACGCGATGACGGACGCATTAGGCATGCTTCGGGTGCTCTCGAAGGAAGGAAAGGACGTGGGAAAGGTCCTTCCGCTCCGAGGTGGAGAGGTGCTGATCGGAAGGTGCGAGAACGGTGCTCATGGCAAGTGGACGGTGGGCAATCCACTCTCCGACCAAACCAATGCAAGATGTACCGAACAAAGAACGACCAGAATGCAACGAAGACCGGCTTGAATCGAAATACTGACCCATGATGCCTCGCAGGAGTGCTGAAAGTGATATCCGGATCGCAGAGCAGTCCGTGTCTCGCAGGCAAGCTAGCATCCAAACGAGAGACGACGGATCGGTAAGAATGCGACCGGAAACAGTGAAGAATCGGAAAAGATAGCAATTCGAATCTTCATACGGTGTAGCATTTTAAGATTCCATGAGAAAGCATGAATCCCAGTCGATTCGTTGAGCATTGCCGCTGACCTAAGGTGGGACACCTCCCCAAGGTATGGCTTGTGAATCTTGGAAAAGCTAATCCTGTTGGCCTCAATGGGAAGCAGGTGGTAGGAGCAGAGGCCGTGGAAATGCAGCATGGAGATGTTGTGGAGATCTATCTGGCCAATTACAAGCGTTGCTTCGTGTACGAAAGCTCTACTGCACGATCAAGTGTGTCAACTCTCAAAGGCGATCGTAAAGCCCTTGCTCCACTTAACAACCTGTTGTCGACCACGGCGACAGGCTGCAAACAGGTGGAGAAGATCCCTGCGACAGAAGAGAAGGAGATGTTGCCAAATGACGCAGTGGACAAAGATCCATCCTCACAAAAGCAGGTCGCAGTGCCTGTTGGGCGATCACACGAATGCACTGAGAATGTACTAAGCACTCCCCCTGGCAAGCGCAAGCATGTTATGGAAGACAAGGAAAATTTGGACGCCTCGGCACCTGTTCAGGCTGAATTTGGTGAGAACAAAAGGCAGAAAATTGAAGGGCAACTATCGCCCAGCTCCTGCATGCCTATGGACCATTACCAAAACCCTCTATGCTGCCCAAAAGGAGTGATGTTGGAAGGACATGCAGACGTTGGACAGAGCGCATCCCCTATTCCCAAAGGCACTCCCCAAGACCCAGCTCAATGCAGACAAAAACAGTCTGACATTTCGGAAGTAGAAAGCCAGAAACTTACTGACTGTGGACAAGACCATGCTGTGAGTGAAGCCAACAGAGATTTTACAATGTCAGACAAGGCATCAGTGGAATTGGCTTGTCATGGACAGAATGATGCGTCATTGCTGCCAAAAAATAGTCAGAGTCATTCTGAGGAAGGTTGTCCTGCCCCATCGACTTCTATGCAGCTGCCAATTAAAGACCTCTCGACAATGACATCAGGGAAGGAAGACCCTGCGTTGGTGGAAGGCAATGACCATGGGCTGCATTCGCATTATAAGCAACCCAAGATGGCAAACACTAGTGGAGCTGAACTCTTGAGTAGTAGCCCAGATCAGCTCTCCCCAGTCAAGCTGCATGTAAATGTAGAGGAAGTGTCAGAACATGTCACAATCAAAATGTCCATCGAAGAAAAAGTGGAACCCGTGTACATGAACATGTCCATTGAAGAAAAAGTGGAGCCTGTGCACATGAACATGTCCATCGAAGAGAAAGTGGAGCCTGTGTACATGAACATGTCTATCGAAGAAAAAGTGGAGCCTGTGCACATGAACATGTCCATTGAAGAAAAAGTGGAGCCTGTGCACATGAACATGTCCATTGAAGAAAAAGTGGAACCTGTGCACATGAACATGTCCATTGAAGAGAAAGTGGAACCCGTGTACATGAACATGTCCATCGAAGAGAAAGTGGAACCTGTGTACATGAACATGTCCATTGAGGAGAAGGTGGAGAATGTTTCCGTCCAACTGAACATTGTTGATAAATCAGAACCTGTCCTTCTGAGTGTGCCTGTGATTGAGATGATTCAGCCAGTCAACATCAACCTTGCAGTGGAAGAAAGAGTTGAGAGGGTCAACATGGTTATAAATGTATGTGACTATCCTGGCGCTGGAAAAATGAACGATTGCAGGGAAGTACCAGAGCTTCCTTCTGCCAGTGCCACAGATACGAGAGCATTGCCTTCTGGCACTGCATCAAAAAAGGAGACGATGAAGAAGCAGCTTCTCAAGTCGAAGAAATGTTGCAAGGCAGCGCGTTTAGGCAGACGGATGGCAGCTAGCCAGCTACACAAAGCTTTGGGCCAGCTTCACTCGACCAAGAGAATGCTTCTCTCCCTGACAAAAAAGATTTCCAAGGAATGCTTGGAAAAACTTGTTCAAGGTCATGCACAAGAAATAAACACATTGCAACAGGAGTTGGAGAAGTCAAATGAACAGGTACAGACATCGTATAAAAGGGCTGGAGATCAACAAAGGAAGGGGTGTGAGGAAATGATCGACGATGTTGAGCAGAATGGTTTGGATCCCTTGCTTCAAGATGCTGATCCTACCAAAGTCCCTGACAGTTACGCAGAGGAACGGTTCAAAGCAGTTTCTGATCCACCATCAAAGAGGGCTGAAAATGATAGTGAATGCAAAGGAGATGGGTTGAGTTGTAGCAGTCAGGGGAAAAATTCTTCAGAACCAATCAAAAGTAGAACTGACACTGGTGATGCAGCGTTGCGGGTCAATGGCAAACCCGCAGAAAGCAATAGGGTGCAAACATACGAATCTGCAGACAATTCCCCATCCACAAAGAGCGGTAGCAGTTCAGCAGACGAGGCCTGCTGGGTTTGTGGTTGCTGCGAAGAGGGAGAAGAATTGCTCCTTTGTGACCAATGTGATGGCATGTTCCATCTCCATTGTGTTGGATTGGCGGGTGTTCCAACTGGCGAATGGTTGTGTGAATCATGTCAACCCAAACAAAGACGCCGTGGAAGATGATGCACTCGTTATCTTCAGTTCATAGACGGACAATTGTAATATTGCTTACAGCAGTTTTGGTTGATCTGTATCCCCAAATAACTTAGTGTTGCTGCCGCTTGAACTGAGTAGAAAGAACAAATAGGTTCCACAAATTCTCAAAGACATACACATCCAACCTGCCCAAGTACACTCTGCGTTTGCTCATACACCAGTTACAGCGATGTTGCCTGCGATTGCAATAAGTGCATCCCTCACAAATGGGATGAAAACATATCCAGTGCTCGCTACTGCAATAAGTGCATAGGCCAATGCACAGAATGGCATTGCTTCAGGTTCTGTCGCTGCAAGTGCTGCTGTTCCCAAGCCATGGGCAGACGATGCAGTGGCCAGACCACGGATGGGGTCGGGCCTTACACCCATCTTCGTCAGGATGGCCTGGGCAAAATTTGCTCCAATTAGTCCAGTCACCACAACGCATGCTGCCGTGACAGGAGCCAGCGCCTCAGCACCCAATCGTTGCGCAATGGGCAAAGCCAAAGCAACCGTAACCGACCTGGGTGCTGCAGCCAAGACCAAATCGGGCCTGAGCCCAAGGAGCCTGCCAAATGTCACTGTGCCAAACAACGAAATCAGGGGTGAGATGGCAATTGTACCAAACACCAAGCGAGCGTTTTCCCGAATAAGGTCCCGCTGAGCATATACTCTGAAACCAAAGCTCCACACAACACTGCCCAAAAATCCCATCAACAAATCTCCTGCCCCTACACCCAAGCTATTTTTCCCTCTTGATAGGAAGGAGAAAAGCACTGCATCAAACGTCTGGCCTGTAGCTGCTGCCAGTGCATATGCGACGATGTCAGCTCCCAATGCGCATGCTGCGATGGGATGCATGATAGACTGCACGCTCGATGGCGTAGCCTTTCCGGCCAGATACGACGTAACCAGCGAGCCCAGCAGGCACACTTGGGCAGCCCAGTGCCCGGCTTGCGCCTGTCCGAATTTTGCAAACATGGTGGCCGCACCAAACGAGGCCAAGGTTATTCCCAGCCACACTTTGCCAAGTTCCCCCAGTTTCTCCATGAAGACGGAGAGTGTGAAGGGCGTTTCGGCCACGCCCATCGCAGCTGCGTTGCCTTGGCTTGGTCTTGCGGCTGCTCCTATTGCATCATCGTTAATCCCTCCCTTTGGTGGCGTTTTTTTGGCGATGGCAGTGAGTAGTGCTGCTGTGCTTGTCAGAGAGGCCACCGCGCCTCCCACGATGAGCAGAGCCAGTCTGGCCGCTTGATCGCTAGGCACGTCTTTTGCAGCCAGTGGCAAGGCTACGAGGGACGGAACATAGAAGAGCGGCATCCACTTTTGGATCCAAGCCAATGCAGGTGCCATGGATTTTTGGACTCTCACGCCGGTCTTGGGCGCGTACTTTCCGGACACGAGGAGCGTCGCGAGCACTGCAGCCATGCCCACGAGTGGTGCAGGGAACGCAATCCCGCACGCATCGCACAAGATTTTGGCCCCTCGATCTGCTACGCGGAAGGCCACCACTCCCGCCAAGGCTTGTCCTCCGTTCCACAGCTCTTCTTTGACTTGTGCGGTGGCACGCACCACCACCGACGCTTGTTTTTCGTTTCGATTCCATCCGGTGTTCGCGGTGCGTCTTCCACGTCTCCACGCTCCCCTTCTCGTCCTCGCACACGTCTTGGGCACACGCAGCATCGACGTCACGTCCATGGCCACGCCTCGGTTTCGTTCTCACGTGGTGCACTTCGTGTGGTGGTGTGTTGCATCAGTCATCTCCACGTACACGACATCCATCCGTACCGTACGGATCTGATCCGAACGCCCCATCGACCAGGAGAGAGTTTCTTCTCTCGTTTCGAAGAGAGGGAGCAGGGTGGAGTGGGCCATGGACCCCAACCAGGAATGAGGTGGAACACGTGCCTTGGAAGCGTGCATCGGGTGCACGCCAGTGCGAGGTGGATACACGAAGGAAAAAAATGGAATGACCGGAACAAGGGACGCGGAACCAACCCAACAAGGACAATGGATCGTCCCGGTAACCACCAAGAGTGGCATGGAAGGAGCGAGGCCCGTATTGGCTAGAGAAATAAAGCTGCCTTCGCCCTTTGAGCAGTGGCAAAGAATTCGGTTCTTACAAGCAGGAGTTAGGGGACGACCACGTTGGATCCCTCTGCCAATAAATATCCTTCGTCAAACAAGTGAGATTGCCTGCTCAGGATTCAGCCAAAATAGGATGAGCAAGGCAAGTACTACTGGTGGGGTGCAACTACGTACTCCCTCGTGTTAGCAAGAAACAAAGCGCGGAACTCGCTGTCTCAAGCAAAAATGGCAAGGCTCACATGGAAAGCAACCTTCCTAGCTCAAGAAGAGAACCCAGACCACCAAGTGAATGAGCAACGGACTCCTTGTCGCCAGAGCTTCGGTTCACTCCAAGAAGTGCCTCTTCCCTGTGTCAGAAATCCACCCAGAGCTTGGAGCATGCACCGTGTAGTTGGCTTGCAGTAGGGCGCATCCTTGAGACTTGAAGCCAAAGTGTTCAACATCCTGCTGCTGTTAACATCAGTCCGTTACCTACCAATCTTCTGGACCGTGTAGGCACTCCTTTCAAAAGCAAGACACGCGAGTTTTGTGCAGCGAACCGACTACATGATCCAAAAATGAAATTCCTGTGAAGCAAGCCCAGGGCAAATTACGACGCAATCAACAGAATACCTGGTTGATGAAGGATTCGAACCGTTGGCGGTACGTTTTAGGGTCTGCCGCTGATACTCTGAGCTTCCCATACATGCTCCCCTTCAAGCTTGCTTCGACATGCTTCAGTGCATTGAATTCTTGCAAAATATCGATGATACCGCAATATAGCAAAACCTGCGTGGTGTGAAGCAACGGACACTCCACCGTCGGTCCCCCCTCTTCTCGGACCAAAGACGGCGGTCCTGGAACAAGCTGGGCAGACATCTGGATACCCAAGGATCGCGATTCAGGGGCAGATTGACCAAGCAGGCTGAGCTTTGACAGTTGAGTGCTTGCTATTGCAATTTCTGCATTGGCATTCATGGAAAGAGGCTGCTCGTATTGCTGATCTACGCTATCTCGCCCTTCCTGCTCTCCCTTGCCTTGGTAGCGCATCATTGCTCGGGCCGCATTTCGATCGATGAAGTGGACTCCAACCAGCAAGCTATAGTCCATCACACTAAGCGCCTCCAAGAGTTCACAGTCTAGGGTCAACTGATGCAAGAACCGCTGTCTTACAATGGGGTTCAGCTGAAACCTACAGTTCAGATCCAAGTCTTTCAGTGTGCATGTCTCTTCCGAGTACTTTTGCATGAGCGTAAATCGACCCAATGTGGAGCCCTTCAAGTCAAACCTGCGTTGAAGTTGCAGGTCTGTCCGGAAGAGGTTTCCCATCACCACAAATCGCACCTTTCTACCTTGCTGGGGCTCGATACGATGCAACCCAAAGAACTTGGTGACCAGCGTTCCCCTGTTCATCTTCACATGCCGATAGTAGGTGGGCAGCATAGAGCGCAGGAAGTTAACTTCCGCCCGGCATATGGTCTTGATCATGAATCTACCGTCCCGAGTCAAGTAGAACATGCTCAGACTCTTACCAGGAGACGACATTTCTCGCAGCGAGTGCTCGCCGCATAATGATTCAACGTATTCCTCTTTGTTGATCCCAAAGTGTGTGCGAAGCTGTGAGAACGCCATGGGGCAGTAATCTTTCCACTTGAAATCCATGCTCCCTTCTGCCACAAAATCTTTTCCGATGGTGTCATCCTGAGTATTGTCCAAGCTACGATTCGTCAAAACTTCCTTGTGCGCAGCGCTGCCTTTGGGTGGCGACATCTTCAACACGCTGTAGCGAAGTCCCAGCTGGAGGCTACGCACCAGATCGTAACTTCGATGCCCTTTGTAGATGGTCTCTCCAGGAATACGCAAGCTGTTCCTCCTGGTTCCTAAATCCTGGTTGGCGGGATAGGTGCGTCGAAGGACGCCCTTCACATCTTCTTCTGTTGCGGGTGCAGTCCAGACCAGTTTCCCATTCTCGTAGTGCTCTATTCGTGGCGTGGCTTTTGGGCCCGTAGTCTCTGCAGCATCGTCACTCACGTAGCTACCGTTGCTACTGTTATGTTGAGAGATTCCCACGGTTTTACCGTTTCCCCACGGGGATAGGAGTGCATGGACAGGCACAGCTTCAGGCATCCAGAGTCCCGTTCCATGCCTTTGTCCGTGATACCAAGTCCCATGAAAGGCGCTGTGGTCCCTGCTATCCACGTACATTCCTGGTCCATGCTCTCGATCGTGTTCCCAGAATCCATCGTAAAGGGCGCCGTTAGACCAGAGTTGGGTCCCTGCTCCTTGTCTCTGGCCATGTGCCCATTCCCCGCTGTATTCGTCGTGGTGGTCCAAACCACCGCCCAAAGCGGCAGCGCCTCTTCCTCCCAATTCCCTCGGAAAGGTGGTTCGATCAGCGTTCTTGGACCACAATCCTGTGCGCAGTTTGTCCCATTGGATGCGTATGCCACTGGGGCTTTCGCTGGTGGACGGGATTGCTTCCACTTGGTTTTCGGACGTCCGTTGGTTGCGTCTCTCCCCGTTGGTCTGTTGGTGGTTGGTTGCTTCGTGCTGACGTTGGTAGGTGTTCCTGGCCTCTTTCCACCGCCTTTCCAGGTGCGGATTCGAACCGTAGAACGTTTTAGTGTCGTTCCTGGAAGGTTCCACATCGATCCTTCGAACCGTTCGTCGATGTTTTTCTTCGGCATTTTCGCGATGTTCTTCGTGTCCTTCGTCCTTCTGTCCTTTCCACAGGTACTTTCCGATCCCGTGCGGCGCACCTTGGTTCCACGCTCCTTCGTACACGTCTCCATTGCCATACACCACTCTCCCTGCACCGTGTGGTTGGCCTTCCTTCCACGCACCCACGTATTTCCCGTCCTCGCTCGTCCAGGTGCCTTGTCCGTGCGGCTTTCCCTCCTTCCATCCGCCTTCGTACCGTCCTCCCGTCGGCCATCGCCTCGTCACGTGCATCACCTCTTCCTTCCCGCTCTCGACACGTCGCTCTTTCGTGTCCATCACGACGACGAATGCGCCACACGTCGTGGGATTCTCGTTTCGATGGAAACGAACCGGGTTCAAAGGAAGGTTTTGTTGGGAACGAAACCACCGATAGTCGGATCGAACGTCGGTTCGAACCCGAGAACGACCCGGTCGATGGGGACCCAAACGTCCCAGGCCCGGGGATCGAGACTCCCCTCGGACGGATCGCCCGGTGGAACAGGAGGGATCCAGGGGAAGTGGGAAGAAGGGGGTACGAATGCCCGGGGGGTGGGGACCCTGGGGTCCGAACCCGACGATGGAAAAGTGGATGGAGAAATCCACCATCACACATCTCGAACACGTGGTGGAAGAGGAAAAGCGTGGACGAGAAGAGCGACAACACGATCACGTGCGTCCAATCGTCCGTCACGAGACCGTTACGGACGGCACGGGAACCGAGGCATGGCCCGGAGAAGACGGCGGGAACGAATCGACGACCACCCCACGCGGAAGAACTTGGTCGTACGAAATCTTCCCTCGTCCTCGTAGCAAACGTGCACGAGCAAACGAATCGAAACGACCTAGCTTGCGAGACCAATCCGTGGGAGTTCCGATGGAAAACCGAAGCATTGGTCGATGGAGAGGCGCAAACCATCCAATCGCTTTTGCCTCATCGTCCCTCGTCATCAATGCGATGTCCAACTTGGTAGCTTCACTGTTAGGACGTTCTTAGGTACCTCCTTTCGAACCTTCTGCTTTGGTTCTCCGCCACGATGTTCGAAAGCGAAATTACTCTCCTCCCGAACGATTTTGACTCCCTCTCAACGTTGCGCAAGTCTAGTCCCAAAATGGGCTTACCAGAAGGTCAGTCAACGCTTGGGCATGTCGTCTACATTTAACCTTTCTTCCGCCTCTTTAGAAGATTGGCACATGAAGCGATGGATTGACCCTCCCCGTGCGGCGGGTGTGGCTGGAAACACTTGGGGGACAAAGGAGGAATCGTACAATTTGTCGAAGCCATGGGCTTAATGGAACAGCGTGCAAAAAGCTACATCGAGAAGAGCCGTAAAATGTATCGCAAGTGATTCTCATGGGCCACACCTTTCGTGTTTGTTACGAGGTCGCCTATATTGTGCCTTCGGAAAGAGAAGCCTCGCTACAACTTCGTACGTAGGAAAGAAGCATTGCGCATTCTTGTATTTCTCGTCGATGCAATGGGAACGCCCCAATGTCAACATAGCAAGGGATGCAAGATGACCCTCTTGTCGGTGTGTTGTTTAGCACAACCGATGAAGTGCCACCAAAGAGAGCATGGAGTTTGGGTCCCTTCACCTTACGGCAATCCATTGCATCTCAAGCAACTGAACGAACAATAAAGTTATCAAAGAGTGAATGCGAAACAATAGCGCATGAAACGAAGAGTTGCCTGCTCTCCTATCCACGCATCCTCTCGGAGTTTCCGCGGCGTGTGACACAACCACCTGGCCTACTTCTTGTTACAAAGCAACATCGTGTTACATGGTAGATGTGATGTCATTGAAGCGGTTGGTAGAATTAAAAGCGGCACGAGATTGTGGGCTTTGGGTTCTAAGGGACGAATGTAGTGGCAATGGATCTAGGCATGAGACTCGTAATCGAATCCAATACTATTCATCCGAAGTAGAAAATTTGAACACCTCAAAAGTTTCCACCGTCATTGCTAAGATGCGGAGATTTTACACCAGGAGAGCAGTTCGTGCGTGCGGCGGTGCTCAAGAAGGGTACTACTCCAAACTCGCAAATTGTAAATAATCGCTTCACAACCGACCCTTCTAAATGAAGCAAGATCTTCCGAAATGCTTGCTTCGAAGCGTTAGCTTCTGCAACAAGATAACAAGGTGGCAAGCATCGAAGAGACATTTATTGGCATTCTGATATACACCTGAAACTAGGATTCTGTGCACAAGTGCTTTATTGTCATCAGCCGCATACTATAGGGGGTCAAACAGCCAACTGCCACGATTGCCGTGGTCGAAAATGCATGAATGGCTTGGCAACGATAGTTCAAGGGAGGATGCACTTGTCTTTCTCGAGTCTGACAGCTGAGAAAGGCTCTCCAGGGAAGTTACTTACCTGGCTCTCAAGGTGCAACTTATTCACATCAACAAACATGTTCCTATTGGAAATCCTTCCCTGCACTTTTTCCACTAGATCCCATACATTCCATCTGTGCAACTGTGCCAATGGGCTTGATGCTCAGTCAAACAATACGCGAAGTGAACCGTAGGCACAGTCTTCAGTGGTAGATTGAATTACTTGAAAATACATGCTTGCAAATACCCATTGATATCTTCAACCATAGACTTCTGCCAAGTGCATTCCTGCGCTTTAGAGTCCACTTCCTTCCATTGAACCATCCTGCCGTCAATTTGCTGATTGCTTGATTGCTCGCCCTTTGGTCAGGCTGCCGTACGTAGAAGCTTCCCACATGCGGTGTTCTATGTGGATGCTCTGAGGTGTGTGTGATTTGATACCTTCTTTCAAGTACAGGAGGCATACCCGATTATAGCAAACTTTGACTGCCTTTGATTGGACATTTGGCCAGGTGCCTATGGAATGGATCCCTGGAGACCTCATGCTCAAACCCCATTTCTTGGGAGGACTGCCCAATCGCACTGCTAGAACTCAGCTTGCAAGGCTCCAGTTGGCTTCTTCATCAAACATATTTCGTTTTGCACAGTGCCATATTCAAACCACAGATACTTTGGAAATCGCAAGAGGAGAGCCAGAACGGCAGCGATACTATCGTGTTCATTGAGGCCCATCTGGCAGATGGGACTTCCTCTGGTCACACGTGCAAGCAATTTGATTGAGAAATTTTGCTCTGATCATTTGAAGTGTTGGGTCTTTGTTCCAATCTTTACCAAGAGGAGTGCTTCGGTTACTTTCAATAGAATACACGGCCTTTCCTGATGAAGATTCGGCCTCCTGTGAGTGACCTGACTGCCATCCAAGCCAATCAAGCATCTCCCCGGAGAAGACGAATGCTTCGATGCCCTTGCAATGGGGAGGCCTTAAAAGCTGCTTCTTTTGTTCCTCTTCTGGATCGATTCGTATGCAGCGTTCTCCTTCTACAAGCAAGGCCTTGAAAGCCCACCCAAGACCAGGTGCACAACAGGACCAGACAGCAAGCATCGTGCATCCTACGAGCTGTAATTTCATTTGCATTTCAGCAGGTCAAGGAATGGGGAAGCTGGCCTAAAAGCACGGAAACCAGGCTTGCTGTACGATCCTCGAGCTCATGGGGAACACGAAATCAATCGACACATGGGGAAGGTAGAGCCACAATCAAGAACGAGCTTAGCATGCTCTTTGGGAAAGTGTGGTCTCACATGCAGTTGGAGTTGTTCAGATGCCTCGATGCAGCTAGAATGACGAGCGGGAGTAGATCCTGTTGCTTCATTGCTTGCGTTGGGTGGAAGGAGACAGGCATATGCTTATTTACCATCATGGCATTGGCGACATGCCGAAACAGGATGCATGACCGAACGCCAACACTGTTCTGTCTCTGTGATCTTATTTCCTTTCCTGCGTTGGGTGACCCATCCAAGAGGTCACGAACGTTTTGTGGACAGGGATGTTTCCCCAAAGTGCTGGACCAAGCTTGCGCAAAGGGATGCAGGTCCACCATTTTCACTTGAGCGGTTTCAAGCGGGTCCTGAGGGTGCTTCCATTCCGTGCACATTTGTCGATTCCCGGTGGTGTGCGGTGTTGCCTTACCCGAAGCGTCCCTTGTTTGTTTCCAATGGGTTTCGATGCGACATCGTGGCTTGTGTTATCTGCTCGCATTCGCGTTCTCTTTCATTCCCATTCTTCTTCCGTGACGGTGTAATGCACGAGGACGTGTAAGGAGCACAGTTCGCACCCAACGACGACTTGGTTCTGCGTCTCGTTCATTTCGTCTTCCCACAGCAGGTAGTTTCCTCCACATCGACAGGTTTTACGGAAGGCGTGTGCATTCCTGGCTTGACACCAGCTGCTTTCCATGTCGTCGAGGTCGATATGTTCCGACACGGCGATCCTCGCGCACATTTCGTTTCGTTCGAGCAGTTTGTCGTATTCTTTCCTTCGTTCTGGCGTCTTGAGGGTTTCCCAGGCTTCTTGCAGCATCTGGAACTGTTCTTGTGCCAGGACAGGATCTGCATTTCGATCGGGATGTATCTTCACGGCTTGTTGCAGGTACGCTTTTCGCAGTTGGTCTTGCGTTTCGTTGGGCGACACACCCATCACCTGGTAGTGCGTCTGGTTCTTCTTTCGCGACGCTTGCATGTTCGATGCTTCTCTTCCACGCCTTCGTGCTTCGTGCAGCAGGCGAGGCGTTTTCGTCGCCACGTCCTGCACTCGTCTTGTGGGTCTGGTGCGGATCCGACGGACCTACGTGCGTCGACTTGCGACGTCCGTTTCGTTCGTATCCTTTCGTCTCTCGTATTGTCCGACGTCCAAACGCGCACGTGCACGTCTTCGTGTCCTTCGCAGGTGCGTGCGACGTGCGAAATGGCGTCGTCCGAAGTGCGCTCGACGTGCTTGCGTGCTTCGGAGGCCAGAGAGAAGAAACTCCCTGGGCTGGTCCGGCGGGTTCTCCTCTGCGCCCACGGCTCTCGAGGGTGGGGAAGGTCCGGGATGGAGGGGAAGATTGGACGCGAGAGGTGCGTGTGGTGCAGAGGATCTGGTCTGTCCCTGGGTCTGGATCGAGGGATGGGTGGGAGGAGCCATCCGAGACCACCACACACACCCCTTCGAAACGTGTCAGAGGGTGAGATAGAGAGTGGGTGAGAGGGAGAGACTGGGAATTGGATTGTGAGAGATTGAGAGAGAGAGTGAGAGTGTGAGAGGGAGAGAGAGACTGAGAGGATGAGAGGGAGAGAGAGTGTGTGAGAGGGAGAGAGGGATTGAGAGTGTGAGAGGGAGAGAGAGACTGAGAGGATGAGAGGGAGAGAGAGTGTGTGGGAGGGAGAGAGGGATTGAGAGTGTGAGAGGGAGAGAGAGACTGAGAGGATGAGAGGGATTGAGAGTGTGTGGGAGGGTGAGAGGGATTGAGAGTGTGAGAGGGAGAGAGAGACTGAGAGGATGAGAGGGAGAGAGAGTGTGTGGGAGGGTGAGAGGGATTGAGAG
>LFIK01002329.1_pt1 | contig 15367 bp, 14 predicted proteins | sample 643401 | NCBI WGS metagenome assembly LFIK01 (sample SAMN03777447, study PRJNA286221) | soda lake metagenome | biome: soda lake; feature: Kulunda steppe; material: water; isolation source: sample T5-Br brine of Lake Tanatar-5 | place: Russia: Kulunda steppe | collected 2010-07 | reverse complement strand
GCGACTCCCGGCCGCGGACATCGAACCGGCCCTGCGTCCACTGACCGGGCCGGCGACGACGGAACTGGTCTGTGCCCATCGCGATCTGCACGACGGCCAACTGCTGATGACCGACAACGGCCTCACCGTGCTCGATCCGGACACCCTCTGTCGCGCCGAGCCGGCCCTCGACCTGGCCAACCTCCTGGTGCACCTCGACCTCCGGGTGGCGCAGCACCTGCTCAGCGACGACGGTCGGACCCGGGCCCGGGAAGCGGTGCTCGATGCCGCGGCACCCTCGATGCCGACCCGGCAACGCCTCCCCGCCTACGAGCAGGCCTGCCGCCTGCGACTGGCCGCCGTCTACGCCTTCCGCCCACGGTGGCACGCGCTCGCGCGACGCCTGTTCGCGGATGAGCTCGCCCGATCCGCACCATGACCCGGGGTCGCCCCATGCTCACACCCACATCGTTGTCCACGTCCTTCACGCCGGGCCCGGCGACCAAGCGCATCACGCTGAGCGCACGGGAGCGGACGTTGCCGGTGTTGCACACGCTGCGCCGGGAGCGCTATTCCGACGCGGCGCCCTACCGGGTGCTCGACATCCCGACGCAACGCATCACGCACATGCAGCAGCACTGGGAGGGCCCGGTGCAACTGCCCTGGATGAAGCACGGCCGCAACGAGGGGTACGCGACGCTGCGACGCCGTTGGCACGCCGGCATCGTGCTCGACGGCGACTGGGACGAAGCCACCGTGGCCTTCGACGATTACCACCTCGCCCGGGTCCTGCACAAGCGCTTCCACCGGGGGCTCGAGTGGGAGCAGATCCCCTACATCCGCAAGGCACTGCGCAAGGTCGACGCCGGTGAACGCGCCTGGGGTGGCCGCTGCCGCACGGCCGCCGACGTGCACGCCCGATGCGCCTACCTCGACGACCTGCACCATCGCCTGTCCACCCAGGGCTACCGACCCGACCGGGCGGACACCGGCAAGCTGACGTTCACCCATTTCCTGGTCAACATCGGGCGCGACGGCACGATCATCCGCAACAACGACGGCAAACACCGGATCCTGCTGTCGCGGATCATCGGTATCCCGACGCTGCAGGCGCGTGTCCTGGTCCGTCACCGGCACTGGCAGCAGGTGCGCAACGCCATCCGCGCTGGGGACCGGACGCTGGCGGCGCGGTTCGCCGATCATCCCGACCTCGCCGACCTCGCCGACCTGGCCCCCTGAGCACCGACGAGACGGCGGCGGCACCTCGCGGTGCCGCCGCCGTCATCGAGCCGTGGCCGGAGCCGGCCGGGGTCAGCCGGTGACCGGACCGACGACCTCGTAGTCGATCTCGATGTCGACGGTGCCGTCGCTCTCGAGCTCGATCTCCACGTCGAAGGTCCGCGGCCCGTTGGTGAGCTCGAACTCGATCTCGTCGGCCTCCTCGTCGGTCTCGACCAGCGTCCAGCCATCGGTGAGGTTCAGGTCGTCGAGCACGAGCCGACCGTCCCGGACCGAGAAGGCGAACGTGCCGGCGTCGCCGATGTCCTAGCTGCCGGTGGCGGCGTCCTCGATGTCCTGGTCGATCTCGATCTCCAGGATGGCACCGCCGTCCTCGAGCTCGATCTCGATCTCCCACTCGACGTTGGCCTGCCGGAAGTCGACCTCGATCTCGTCGGGGTCCTGCTCGTCGATGTCGGCGCGCCAGCCGTCGCTGGCGGTGACGTCGTCCAGCACGAGTGCGCCGTCGGCGATGGAGAACGTCACGGTGCCGGCGTCACCGACGGGCCAGGTACCGGCGATGGCCTCGGTCATGTCGACGAGGCCATCGGCGGCGGGGTCGCCACTCGTCGTCGCGGTGTCCTGGTCGGCATCCGGCTCGGCCGCGTCGTCGTCGGTCGCGGAAGCCGACGCCGCGTCGTCGTCATCATCGGGGTCGGTCGCGGCATCGGTGTCGTCATCGGTCTCGACATCGGCGGTGGTGTCGTCCGACTGGTCACTGGCACCGAGGTCGATGCCGTCGGTGCCGTCGTCGGCTCCGCTGCAGGCCGCCAGGACGAGTGCAGCACCGGCGATGGGTAGGGCGAATCGGGTTCGCATGGAACTCCTCGTTGTCGTGGTCGCGTGGGTGGCGATCAGGCGTGGGCCGATCGCGTTGTCATGGAACGTACGAAGCCCGAGCAGCCTCGGAGCGTGACGAACGGGCAGTCTGAGCGTCCTCTCATCTGGCCCTCAGGTGCCGCTCAGGCATCGGCGGCGACAGCCCCGATGACCGGTCGGTGGTGCTGACTATCCTGCGTCGGACGCACCGCCCGGGCCAGTGCCGCACACGACGACCGCCCGCGACCGCCGGACCAGGGGCTTCGAGGGAGATCACCATGGGAACGCTCGACGAATTGCTGCACGGCCTGCTCGACGGCCGCATCGAGGTGATCGACCTCACCGCACCGTTGCACAGCGGCACACCGATCCTGGAGCTGCCGGAGCAGTTCGGCCAGACCGCCCCCTTCCAGCTCGACGAGATCAGCCGCTACGACGACCGCGGACCGGCCTGGTACTGGAACAACTTCACCACCGGCGAACACACCGGGACCCACTTCGACGCGCCCAACCACTGGGTCACGGGCAGGGACGGCGACGACGTCGCCCAGGTCCCACCGGCCCGGCTCGTCGGCCCGGCCGTCGTGCTCGACCACAGCGAGCAGTCCGAGGCCGATCCCGACTTCCTGCTGCAGATCGATCACGTCAAGGCGTTCGAGGCCGAACACGGCGCGCTGCCCGAGGGCGGCTGGTTGCTGTACCGCACCGGCTGGGACGCTCGCGGTGACGACCCGGAGGCCTACGCCAACGCCGACGAGACCGGCCCGCACACCCCCGGCATCGCCCCCGACTGCGCCCGCTGGCTCGCGGAGGAGACCCCGATCATGGGACTCGGCGTGGAGACGGTCGGGACCGACGCGGGAGCCGCCCACAGCTTCGATCCCCCCTTCCCCTGCCACGCCTGGTTCATGGGGGCCGGCAAGTACGGCCTGACCCAGCTGCAGCAACTCGGCCGTCTGCCGGCCACCGGTGCCGTCGTCATCGCCGCACCACTGAAGATCGTCGGCGGTTCCGGCTCGCCCACCCGGGTGCTGGCGCTGGTCGAGCGCGACGCGTGACCGACACCGGACCGGTCGCCCAGGCCGTCGGAGAGGCGCTGGTCGAGGCCGGGGTGCGGCGTACGTTCGGGGTCGTCGGCAGCGGCAACTTCCACGTGACCAACGCGATGGTCGCCGCCGGGGCCACCTACGTGGCGGCCCGCCACGAGGGTGGTGCCGCGACCATGGCCGACGCCTACGCGCGGGTCACTGGCGAGGTGGCGGTGGTGTCGCTGCACCAGGGGTGCGGGCTGACCAATGCCCTGACCGGGATCACGGAGGCGGCGAAGAGCCGCACGCCGCTGCTGGTCCTGGCAGCCGCCACCGCGGCCGACGCGACGCTGTCCAACTTCCGGATCGATCAGGACGCGGTCACCACCGCGGTGGGTGCGGTGCCGGCCTGGATCACCTCGCCGGCCACCGCCGTCGACGAGGCGCTGGAGGCGTTGCGCCGCGCCCGAGACGAATCCTGCACCGTGGTGCTGCACCTGCCCCTGGACATCCAGGGGGCGCCACAGGACCAGCATCGGACGTCGTCCCCGCCGCAACGCCGACGACACGTGCCGACCGCACCGGGCGATGCGGACGTCGCCGCGCTCGCCGCGCTGCTGCGCCGCGCCGAACGCCCGGTGCTGATCGCCGGGCGTGGTGCCCGCCACGCCGGGGGCGAGCTGCGCGAGCTCGGCGCGACGAGCGGGGCGCTGCTCGCGACCTCGGCGGTGGCCAAGGGTCTGTTCCGCGGCGACGACTTCGACCTCGACATCTCCGGGGGCTTCTCCACCCCGGTGGCCGCCGAGCTGATCGGTGAAGCCGACGTCGTCGTCGCCTTCGGGTGCGCGCTGAACATGTGGACCACGCGCCACGGGCGGCTCGTGGCCGACACGAGCCACCTCGTCCAGGTCGACCTGGATCCGTCGGCACTGGGTCGCCACCGACCGGTGCAGCTCGGCATCGTCGGCGACACGGCCGCGACGGCGACGGCGGTCACGGCCGCGCTCCGCGCCGATCCGCCCGCGAACGGCGAGGGCTACCGGACCGCTCGGGTGGCCGCACGCCTCGCAACGGGTGGGCGGTGGCGGGACGAGCCCTACGACGACTGGGGAACGGCGACGACCATCGACCCGCGGACCCTCACGATCGCGCTCGACGACCTTCTCCCGGCCGAGCGGATCGTGTCGACCGACTCGGGCAACTTCATGGGCTACCCGGCGATGTTCCTCGACGTCCCCGACGAGCACGGCTTCTGCTTCACCCAGGCCTACCAGTCGGTCGGTCTCGGGCTGGCCACGGCCATCGGTGCCGCCCTCGCCCGACCGGACCGACTGGCCGTCGCCGCGCTCGGCGACGGCGGTCTCACGATGGGTGCCAGCGAACTGGACACCGTCGTGCGACTCGGCCTCGACCTCGTCGCCGTGGTCTACGACGACGGCGGCTACGGCGCGGAGATGCACCACTTCGGTCCCGATGCCGACCTCGACGCGGTCCGGTTCCCGCCGACCGATCATGCAGCGATCGCCCGCGGGTACGGCTTCGAGGCGATCACGGTCCGGACGCCCGCGGACCTCGCCCCCGTGGCCGACTGGGTCGCCGGCCCGCGCGACCGGCCACTGCTGGTCGACGCCAAGGTGGCGGCCGACCGCGGTGCCTGGTGGCTCGAGGAGGCCTTCCGCGGGCACTGAGGACCGACGCTGCTCCGACTCAGCCGTTGGTCCGGCGGTAGATGCGGACCGCCAGCACCGCGAACAGCGCCGTGATGCCACCGATCCAGGCCAGCGAGGCCAGCACCTGCCCGGCGACCGTCGAGCCGTCGAGCAGGGCCTCCAGGCCGAGCATCAGCCCCCGCAACGCGTTGGCGACCACGGTCACGGGCTGGTTGTCGGCGAACACGCGCAACCAGTCGGGCATCGTCTGCGTCGGCAGGAACACCGACGACGCGAACACGAACGGGAAGACGGGCAGGAAGACGGCCGACTGGGCCGCCTCGGGGTTGCGGACCGCGAGACCGATCGAGGCCATGACCCACGACAGGGCGTAGGCGAACAGCAGGGCGATACCGAAGCCCGCGAGGAACCGCAGCAGCGAGGTCTCCCAGCGGAACCCGATCGCGAAGCCGACCAGCAGCATCAGCGACAGCACGGCGGCGTTGCGGATCAGGTCGGCCAGGGTGCGTCCCGCGAGGACCGCGGAGCGGGCCATCGGCAGCGAGCGGAACCGGTCGATGACGCCATTGGAGAGATCCTCGGTCAGGCCGAGCGCCGTCTGGCCGGCACCGAAGGTGGCGATCTGGATGAGCAGTCCCGGCATCAGCCACTGGATGTAGTCGTAGCCCGCCGGCAGCGATCCCCCGATCGCCCCGCCGAACACGTAGTTGAACAGCAGCAGGAACATGACCGGCTGGATGGTCGAGAACAGCAGCAGCTGCGGCAGCCGAACGTTGCGCAGCAGGTTGCGCCGGGTGATCACCAGCGTGTCGGTCACGACCCGACGCAACGGGACCCGATCGAGGTCGCCGGTGGCGGTCGGGCTCAGGGCGGTGACGCTCATCGCAGGGCCTGTTCGGTGGAAGTGGCGTCGCCCGGCCCGCTCGCGGATGGCGGGTCCGTCACGGGTGGTGGGTCCTCGGTCTCGGTGAGCTTGAGGAACACGTGGTCGAGGGTGGGACGCAGCAGGCGCAGATCGTCCGGCTCGATGCTGACACCGTCGAGCATCCGCACCACCTCCACCAGCGTCCGGGTCCCGTCGGGAGCGGGCATGCGCAGCACCCCGAGCCCCTCGTCGACGGTCAGCGCATCGCCCATCATCGGCGCGAGCCGGGCCAGCGCCTCGTCCCGGCGTTCCGGCGCGACGACGATCTCGAGCACCGCGCCACCGAGCTCGTCCTTGAGTTCGTCCGCGGTGCCCTCACTGATGATGCGGCCATGGTCGATCACCCCGATCCGGTCGGCGAGCCGATCGGCCTCCTCGAGGTACTGCGTCGTGAGCAGCACCGTCGTGCCGCCCGACACCAACTGTTCGATCAGTTCCCACAACCCGGCCCGGTTGCGCGGATCGATGCCGGTCGTCGGCTCGTCGAGGAACAGCACCTGCGGGCGGCCGACGAGCGACGCGGCGAGATCGAGCCGGCGTCGCATCCCGCCGGAGTACTCGCGCACGGTCCGGCCCGAGGCCTCCGTGAGGTCGATCGCCTCGAGCACATCGGCGGCCCGACGTCGGGCCTTCTTCGCCGACAGGCCGTACAGCCGGCCGACCATCTCGACGTTCTCCCGGCCGGTGAGGTAGTCGTCGACCGCGGCGAACTGACCTGCCAGGCCGATCCGGGTCCGCGCCCGGGTGGGCTGGCGGAGCACGTCGACGCCCGCGACCGCCACCTCGCCGCTGTCGGGCGTCAACAGGGTCGCCAGCACCCGGATCAGCGTCGTCTTGCCCGCACCGTTGGGCCCCAGCAGCCCGTAGACGATGCCCGGCTCGAAGGCCAGCGACACGCCGTCCAGCGCCCGCACGTCCTGACCGAAGGTGTGGACGACGTCGCGGACGACGACGATCGGATCGGTTGGCGGCATCGATGATCCCTGCTCGAGCGATGGGCCCGTGTCGCGAAGACCGGTGTGGTCGTCGCGGCAGGGGTGGTGGTGCTCCCGGCCCGAAGCCGCGTCGGGTACCCACCCGGCACGGTCGGAACCGGTCACACGACCGTCCGCGACAGTCGACGCGAACGTCCACCCGGATCCACCCATTCCCGCCCCGGTCCCCGCCGCGCGCGGTGCGGGCGCTGTCGTGGTTGGCTGCGCCGCGTGGAGGAGGCGGCCGTGCGGATCGTCTGGGACGACCGGAACCGGCTGTGGGGTGGCGGCAGCCACCTCGCGGGCGGTGCCCCGTGGCGTCTGCTGCGGCTGTCGTCGCGGGCACGACCCGTCGTGCAGCGGCTGTCCGCCGCTGGACCGGCGGGCATCGACCCGACCACACCACTCGAGGTGGCGGTCACCCGGTGGCTGGTCGCACGGGGGCTGGCGCATCCGCAACCACCCCCGCGCACCACCGGACGCGACGACGTGGTCGTGATCATCCCGACCCACGGTCGTCCCGACCTGCTCGACGCCTGCCTGGCGGGTCTGGGGCCCACAGCCGCCGTGGTCGTCGACGACGCCTCGCCGGACCCCGGGTCGATTCGGGCCGTGTGCCGAACCCACGGCGCGACCTACCTCGCCCACACCGTCAACCGGGGGCCGGGTGCCGCCCGCAACACCGGACTGGCCGCCACGACGGCGCCGACCGTCGTCTTCCTCGACTCCGACTGCACGGTGTCCCCCCGCTGGCTCGATCGGCTGGTGGGCCACCTCGACGACGACCGCGTCGGTCTGGTCGCCCCCCGGGTCCGGCCCCGCCCCGATGGTGACTCCGCCATCGCCCGGCACGAACACACCCGCTCCGCGCTCGACATGGGTCGGCGACCGGAGCTGGTCACGCACGGTGCCCGGCTCGGGTTCCTGCCCTCGGCGGCGCTGGTCGTCCGGCGCAGCGCCATCCCACCCGGGGGCTTCGAGCCGACGATGCGGGTCGGCGAGGACGTGGATCTGGTCTGGCGGATGATCGACGCCGGCTGGCTCGCCCGCTACGAACCGTCGGTCACGGTCCGCCATGAGATGCGACTACGTCCGAGCGCCTGGGTGGGGCGACGCTACGACTACGGCACCTCCGCCGCGGCACTGGATCGCCGGCACCCGGGCCGGCTGGCCCCGGCGCGACTCTCCGGCTGGAACCTGGCCATCGCCGCGCTGGTCACCCTGGGTCGGTTCCGTTCCGCGGGGGCGGTGGGCACCGTGGCGGTCGCCGCGCTGACCCGTGGGGCCGATCACACGACGCGGGTGGACCTGGCCGTCCGGGTGGCGTCCAAGGGGCTGGTCGCCGATGTCGCCGCAAGCGGTCACGCACTTCGACGGGAGTGGTGGCCGCTCGGCTGGCTCGCACTGCTCGCGATCCCACGGTCGCGATGGGGGCGGCTGGCTGCGGTGAGCATGCTGGGCCCCATCGTGTCGGAGTACGTCCGCGAGCGACCACCATTGGATCCGCTCCGGTACGTGGGCCTGCGTCTGGTCGAGGACGCGGCCTACGGCAGTGGCGTCATCGTCGGTGCCGCTCGACGACGCCACCCCCGACTGCTGCTGCCCGAGGTCCGGCTGCCCGGCGTGCCCGCCAGCCGGTCCGTGATGGCACGCCTCCGGTCGCGACGACGTGGTCGGCCGACAGCCGCACACGGCGGGGGCCGGGAGGCGGGGAGCCCGACTGCCCGCGGGCCCGACGACATCGAGCGACGCACGCCCGCACCGACGACCCGCCGCGCGCAGTGATCAGGTCCATGGCCCGAGGCGACGTCGACTGCGCAGCCACTTGTGCAGTTCGCTGACCAGGATGACCGCCAGCACCACCACCGTGATCCGAGCCCAGCCGCCACCGGTCACCGGGGCGATCTGCAGCACGGCCCGGGTCGGCCCCCAGTACGACGCACCGAGGTGGAGCACCAGGGCACCGACGACCGCGACGGCGAGGAACCGGTTGTCGAGCGGTGAGACCGCGAACAGGCTGCGCCGTTCGGAGCGGGCGTTGCCGGCGTGCACGGCCATCGCGACGACCAGCGTGGTCAGGGCGGCTCCGCGCTGCTGCGCGTCATCGAGCCCGGCCTCGATGGCCCACTGGAACAACCACAGCGAGCCGGCGGCCATCGTGATCCCGAGCAGCACGGTGCGCTCCCACAGCAGCGGGGTCACGATGCCCTCGTCACGCGCCCGGGGCGGATGCTCCAGGACGTCGGGTTCGCCCTTCTCGAACGCGAGCGCGACGTCCTGCAGGCCGTTGGTGACGACGTTCAACCACAACAGCGCCGCCGGGACGTAGGGCAGCGGCAGTCCGGCTGCGATCGAGTACAGGATCGCGACGATCGCCGCGACCCCGGTCGACAGGAGGAAGAACGTCACCTTCCGCACGTTGTCGAAGACGACCCGGCCCTCCTCGAGGGCGTTGGTGATCGACACGAAGTTGTCGTCGGTCAGCACCATGTCCGACGCCTCGCGGGCGACGTCGGTGCCGTCGCGACCCATGGCGATGCCGATGTCCGCGGCCTTCAACGCCGGGCCGTCGTTCACGCCGTCGCCGGTCACCGCGACGATCTGGTCGTGGAAACGCAGCGCGTTGACGACCCGCAACTTGTGCGCCGGCGCCACCCGGGCGAACACGTCGACCTCGAGCACACGCCGGCGCAGTTCGGCGTCCGCCATCGTCTCGAGTTCGGAGCCCTCGATCACCGCCGGCTCCTCACCCCTGGTGATGCCGAGCTCGCGGGCGATGGCCCGGCCCGTGGCGGCGTGATCACCGGTGATCATGATGACCCGGACGCCGGCCGCATGGCACGCCCCGATCGCGTCCCGGACCCCGGGTCGGGGTGGGTCCTGCATGCCCACCAGGCCGGTGAGCACGAGTTCGTCGGGCTCGGGTGTGGTACCCGGCGCGGGCGGTTCGTGCAGCGACTTCACCGCCATCGCCAGGACCCGCAACCCCTGCGCTGCCATGTCGTGCGCGGCGGCGAGCACCTCGTCGTCGTCGATCGGCCGGGGCCCCTGCGCCGTGGCCACCTGGCTGCACAGTTCCAGCACCCGTTCCGGCGCACCCTTCAGCCGGAGAACGGCACGACCCTCGTCGACGACGGCCAGTGAGTAGCGCCGCTCGGACTCGAAGGGCACCTCCGCGAGGACCGGATACCGGTGGCGGAGATCCTCCACGTCGACACCGACCCGCTGGGCGGCCTCGAGCAACGCGGTCTCGGTGGGGTCGCCCCGATAGCCCGGCCCGTCCTCGCCCGGGTCCGCGGTGTCACGCACGAGCTCGGCCTCGTTGGTGAGCACCGAGGACCGGATCGTCTCGGACAGCGGATCGCCGGCGTCGCCGGCGGTCCGGGCCTGGCGCTCGGCACCGCGCGTGGTCGGCTCGGTCCGGGGGTCGTGCTCGCCGACGCCGTACCAGCCATCAGCGGTCCAGATCCGCTGGACGGTCATCCGGTTCTGGGTCAGCGTCCCGGTCTTGTCGGATCCGATCGTCTGCGTCGAGCCGAGCGTCTCGACCGCCGGCAGGGAGCGGATGATGACGTTGCGTCGGGCCATGCGGTTGACGCCGAGCGCCATCGCAACCGTGAAGGCGACCGGGAGTCCCTCGGGAACGACGGCGACCGCCAGGGCGACGGCCGTGAGGAACATCTCGTCGACCGCCCCACCGAGGGCGAGCCCGAGGAAGAACGCGACGACGGTCGACCCGAGCACCGCCATCGCGACGATGTTCGCGAAACGGTGCATCCGGTGCTGCAGGGGCGTCTGCGGCTTGACCTCGGCGCGGATCTGCTCGGCGATCCGCCCGAGTTCCGTGGTCGCGGCCGTCGCGATCACGATGCCCCGGCCCCGCCCCGAGCTGACCGCCGAGCCCATGAACGCGATCGACGAGCGGTCCGCTGCGAGGAACTCCTCGTCCACCGCGTCGGTGCGCTTGTCCGCCGGAGCCGACTCGCCGGTCAACAGCGACTCGTCGATCAGGAGTTGGTTGGCGCGGATCAGACGCAGGTCCGCGGGCACCCGATCGCCCGACTGCAACAGCACCACGTCACCGGGCACGAGCACCCGTGCCTCGACCGTGCATGGCCGGCCGTCGCGAAGCACCCGGGCGCTGGGTGCGGCCAGGTCCATCAGCGCATTGACCGAACGGTCGGCCTTGCGCTCCTGGACGAACCCGATGATCGCGTTGATGACCAGTACCGCGGCGATCACGGCCGCATCGGTGTACTCGTCGATGACGAGCGTGACGGCCAACGCGACCAGGAGGATGTAGATCAGCGGGCTCTTGAACTGCGCCAGCAGGATGTCGAGGTTGCCGCGAGGCTCCTCGGTGGCCAGTTCGTTGGGGCCGTGCGCCTGAAGGCGGCGACCGGCCACCGCTGCCGACAGACCGGCATCCAGGTCGACGTCGAGTCGCCGTGCGGCCTGCTCGGTCGCCAGCGCGTGCCAGGCCACGGGGCGGCGGTCGTCGGCCCGATCGTCACGTGTCGCGGTCACGTCCTCCATGGGCTGGTCCTCGCGTGCTCGAGCGGATCGTCGCAGCCGTCGCCCTCCCGCGATCCGTCCGGGGTGTCCCGGCTCGCGATGTCGTGGCTCAGGGTGTCGTGGTTGCGACACCATCCTGACCGCGGCGCGACCGTGCGGCTAGGGACCTAGGGGAACGCGGCCGCGGGCCGTTCGGCGTCGCACCGGCGACGCACCGGTCCCCACCGCGGCGTGCGGGGCGTCGCACCCCGCACGACGCACCCGCGTTGGAACACGCGGCCTCCCTCTTGACAAAGGAATAACAGTTGTTACGTTATCGAATACTAGTACGTTTGACCGACCGTCTCCCTCGCGGGGAATCAGCAATCGAGGCCACTGATGACCGGTTCGACCGCCACCATCGACACCCGACCCGACCACCCGCTCGCGATCCGCGCCGCGACACTGCTCGGCTGGTTCTTCGCCGGAGCCGGGGTGATGCGGCTGCTGCCGGTGCCGTTCGACGTGGCCCTGTTCGCCTCGTGGGGCCTACCGGGTTGGTTCCGGGCCGCCGTGGGCCTCGCGGAGCTCGCGGTCGGACTCCTGGCGTTGCGCCCCGGTGTCCGTCCGGTCGGCCTCCTCGGCATCGGCGTGGTCATGGTGTCCGCCGGGACGATGCATGCGGCGCTCGGCCACTCGCTGCTGATCGCCGTGGCCGTCAACGGCACGCTCGCCGCGCTGGCGTTCGCGACCGCCTGGGTCCTGCGGGCCGAGGTGGACGGCATCGGCGGTGGACGATGAGTCACGCCACGGATCGCACCGACACGTCCGACAACGCCCCCACCGCGAGCCGGCATGGCGAGACCGGGCTGACCGTCCGACCGATGGAGCCGGGCGAGGAGACTGCGGTCCGTGCGATCGCCGGCCGGGCCTTCGAGCGCTTCGACATGCTGCTGTTCGCCACCCGCGGCCGTGAGACGCTGGTCGCGACGGGTCCGGACGGACGCATCGTCGGGGGTGTGGTCCTGCACGCCACCGCACCCGGGCGGCTCGGACGCCTGGGGATCGTGCACTTCGTCTTCGCCGACCCCGACGCGGGCATCCCGGGCATCGGTGCCGCTCTGCGGGACGCGGCCGACGAACGGTTCGACGAACTCGGCTGTACGGAGACCTCCGCCCGCATCGACGTGACCAACGCCGCGTCGCAGGCCCTGCACCACCGCGGCGGGTACCGACCGGCCACGGTCACGCAGCAGCTCCGTCGTTGGGGATGGCACCTGCCGCTGCGCTGGTGGCAGGCCGGCACGGGCTTCGACCCGGGCATGCAGCTGTGGCTACGACCCGCTCCCGCTGATCGCGCGACCCCGCCGTTGTGGCGCTCGCTGGGCGTCACGGCGATCATCAACCTGTTGCTCCTGGCCCTGGTCGCGTGGCGGGCACCCCGCGGCGACGCTGCCGGCGTGCTCAACGTCGGCGGCACCCTGATCGCGACCGTGGCCGTGCTGCTCGGCTTGCGCGAGGCAGCGATCCGACTGACCGCGCGGCAGCAGGGTGTGCAGCTCGGACACGTGCCCTGGACCAACGGCGTCGCGCTCGCCGGTGCGCTGGCAGCAGGCGTCGGGGTGTGGTTCCCGCTGACCGGATCGTCGACGACCCAACGACCCGGGTGGCGACACGACCGCGACGTCGCTCCGCTCGGCCGCGTCCACCTCGCGGGCGCGCTGGTGGTCGGGGCGCTGGCCGTCACCACTGTCGCGATCGAGCCGAACGTCGACTGGCTGGCGTGGGCCGAAGTCCGCCGGGCCGCCGTCATGCTGGCGCTGTTCGACCTCGCGCTGGGGTTCTCGCCGATGATCGGTACCGCCGCGTCCCACATCCGTCGCTGGTCCACGCCAACGTGGGTAGGCGTGGCCGTGCTCGGGATGGGCCCGTTGGTGTACACCCTGCTTTGAACCCGGCGGTGACCGGCCACGATGGACAGGACCGATCAATGGCACGAACCCGAGCTGCGCGCGGCGATGGCGACCAGCTGCGCGACGAACTGCTCGATGCGGCCGAGTACCTGCTCAACGAGGCCGGTGACGAACGGGCCGTCACCGTGCGCGCCATCGTGGAACGGGTCGGGGTGACCCCGCCGTCGCTGTACCGCCACTTCGACTCCAAGGAGGAGCTGATCCGGCAGGCGGTCGCGCAGCGGTTCGACGCGCTCGCCCGGGCGATCGGTGCGGGCACCGCCCCGGCGGCCGAACGTGGTGACGCGGCCGGCGCGCTGCGCGGCGGTTGCCTGGCCTACCTGCGCTGGGCGGACGAGGAGCCCGGCGGCTACGCCCTGCTGTTCGCCAGTCGCCGCCAGACCGAACTCACGCCCGACGGACCGACCCGGACCGAGGCGTTCGATGCCCTGATCCGCGGCATCACCCGCTGCCAGCAGGCCGGGGTCGCGCGCGCTGGCGACCCGGAGCGCATGGCCACGATCGTCTGGGCCGGCTTGCACGGCATCGCCAGCCTCACGGTCGCCCGACCCGCCATGGCCTGGCCCCCGCTCACCGATCTCGTCGACGACCTGCTCACCGGTCTGGTCGGACTCGTCCAGGCCGATGCGCACACTGCCGGTTGAGCCCGGCTCGGCCGACATGGCGGGCACGGCGCTCGGGGCGTTCGGTGGCGACTCGCTGTCCGCGCGAACAGTTCTGCGTCGTTCGACTCGCCCGAGTTGCCGCCGAGGCCACTGCAGCTGACGCGAGACGGTCGGGGAGAACCGCTTCATGCCACCGGTGGACGCGGCCAGCCGCACCCTGGCCGAGAAACGCCGCAGCGGACGGCACGCAACGAAAAGCGCCCCGTAGCGGGGGCTACGAGGCGTTTCGTGGTGGAGGTGAACGGATTTGAACCGTCGGCCCCTTCGTTGCGAAGCAAGGCCTCATGAACGACAGCCGAGTAGCCGTAGACGCCCGATTCAGGCCCATGCGAGCGAGAAACCGGCTCTAGCGCATCGATCGCGACCTGATCGCCGCTCAAGCAGCGGGAGGCAGGGACAGGCACTCGAAGGCAGACAGAGGCAGCACCGTGCGTACTTTTGCGTACTTTCGGGGCTGGTCCACGGTGGCCTCCTCGCTGGCTGGACGGTAGCTCCACGAACCTCAAGTTGGGCCGACGCCCGGCGGAGGCTGTGGAAGCCCGACGCTCCCCGCTGCGCCCAGGGTCAGCCTTGCCAAGGATTGCCAACCCATCGTAGACTCACCGCCATGCCAACGATGAACATCTCCCTGCCCGAGTCGCTGCGCAGCTACGTCGAGGAGCAGATCACCCGACGTCGCTACGGCACGACCAGCGAGTACGTCCGTGAGCTGATCCGTCGCGACCAAGACCGACAACACCTACGCGAACTGCTGGCCGCCGGGGCCGCGTCCGAGCCCGGACCGGTCGCCGACAGCGCGTACTTCGACGGCCTGCGAGACGAGATCGACACCCACACGGATGGCTGATGCCGTCCCAGTTGTCCCGCGCCGGCTGGCCACCGAGGACCTGCGCCACGCCGCATCCTGGTATGCGACCGAGGCTGGCGGGGCCGTCGCGCGACGATTCATCGACGAGACCCAGAAGGCCTTCACGCTCATCGGTCGTCGGCCAGGAATCGGCTCGCCGCGCTACGCCGTCGAACTCGCCTGGCCCGGACTCCGAAGTCACCCGCTTGACGGCTTCCCCTACCTGATCTTCTACGTCGAACAGACCGGCCACGTCGACGTCCTGCGGGTGCTCCACACCCACCGAGACATCCCGACCAGCCTGGCGGACCCCGCAGCACAAGCCTGAGTACCCGCAACCGCTGGCTCGATCTTCGGTCCGAGGCCGGTATCGGTGGGATCGCGGTCGATCGACGGAGGCGAGGCAGATCAGATCGGAGCCGTCAGGAAACTTCGGCTCGACGGTTGCCCACCCTGCTCCGTGATCGCTCCGAGGGAACGGCACCTGCACGCCAGCGTCCGAGCGCGACACGACGAGGCTGGCTCCATCGGTTGAGCTGCGACACGACACTCACGCACATCGTGCACATACGGCGGTTGTTCACAGGTTTCAGCTGCGTCGTCGCCCGTCGGGTGCCAGAAGCTGTTCGTGGTGACAGCAACTCGCACGCTGCGCGCGAGCGGCGGCCTCCCAGCCGCCCCGACCGACCAGAAGCTGTTCGTGGTGACAGCAACT
>LFIK01002328.1_pt1 | contig 15368 bp, 15 predicted proteins | sample 643401 | NCBI WGS metagenome assembly LFIK01 (sample SAMN03777447, study PRJNA286221) | soda lake metagenome | biome: soda lake; feature: Kulunda steppe; material: water; isolation source: sample T5-Br brine of Lake Tanatar-5 | place: Russia: Kulunda steppe | collected 2010-07 | reverse complement strand
CCCCGCAACGTCGATTTGTAACTCGAATTTTAACTGCAACATATTTCCAACACAAAATTTGCCATTCTTTGTTCCCAGCGCGGTATTCCCATCTGTTGTTTCCATCCTTGTTTGCAAGTGTTTTCAAGCAGTGCACATCAGGTACTTCGTTATGCCTGCCATTTGTTGGCAGCAAGCTGAAGAATGCAGGGCTTGTAACCATTCCTTGCAGGAACTAAGCTATTTGAGAAGCAAGGTTTTGTGGATGCAGAACAGCTCATTGAAGACATCGTTCCCTTCATGGATGTTGGTCCGAAGGTGGGTAAACAGTTTTTGATTTAGGGCTGTGGTGATATTACAGCCGCTGTCCAGCCAGAACCGGGCATCTGCTGAGTGGGCCTAGCAATAAGTGGTTTTGGAACACCATCAGCAATGACTCACCAGGCTCGCAGCCAAAGGCTAGATCAAGGGCAGATGCATTTAAAGGCACGTTTTCCTCTGTATTGAGCATGTTGTACTTGATAAAGCATTTATGAGCTCAGTGAAGTCTAGAATTTCTCGGCTGCATGGGATGGCCAAGAATTGCTTGAGCTTAACAAGCTGGTGGTGCTTGAGTATGTTGCTTTCGTACTGAGCTCCAAAACTCTGGCCTAGGCGCGCTCCTGCAATGTGCACTCTAGGTTAGGACTATGTTAACATTGGGGTAAAGAGTGGTAGTAATAATAAATAGATGCTTCTATTATAATAAAGTATACTTATCAGGATGAAAACTGTGTTGCGCAAGTTAGAAATGAAGAGGCGAACGATGCAGGATAAGCAATGTGCTCCACAAGTGAGGAAGGCAGGGGCAATTGATGCGGGATGATTATTGTGCTGGTTCTGGCTGCAATGGCTAACGCGTATTGTATGCAGTGTGCATGGCCAACACTGGGCTGAAAGTCCCGGTTGCCTTTCCAAAGCTTACCGCTCTGATGCAGCCAGGATGGGGCATGGCAGGACATTTGGCTTGGTGTTAGAGCCGTGTTTTGTTGCTGTTGACAGCTGCCTGAAAACGTGCTCTGCTAGATGTGCGTGCATTTGGAGGTCATGCATGTGCTCATGTCTGCGAATGTACAGGATCCGGGGGCCGGCAGGCTGGCCCAGGTCATGGCACTGAAGAGCAGGCAGCAGCCAGGGAGCAAGCAGCAGCAGGCAAAGGCACCTGGAAAGCAGCTGACAGAGGATGAGCAGATAGCCATGGCGCTGGCTGCGTCTATGGAGCAAGGGACATGTGCGTGTGTATGAATTCCTGACTGGGCACTGTTGTTTTGGCCGGTTGCATCCACGAACTGCGCAGCTTATGATACGCATGTATCATGTGTAGGGGTGGGTAAATAGGGTTTGGCTCTGTAGTCGAGGCTCCGTAGAGCCTTTTTAGAGCCTATTAGAGCCTCTACAGAGCCTCCTTGGCATTTTGGTCGGACCCTATTTACCCATCCCTAATCATGTGTGTATTCATTGTTCATACTGGCTGCTGGCAACGGGCCATTGATGGTGTTTTGTCATGGATAAAACACCACACCTTTTAGATGATGCACATTTATTTGCAAAGTCTCGCAATCAACCCAGCCCTGCTCGCCGTGCCCCCTATGGAATGCACATGATTAAGGGTGACTTAACATCAGCACTTACTCCTCCAACGGAGTGTGTCCCAGACCCTGAGGCGCCCGAGTGCTGTGCATGGCAGGTGGCCTCATGCTTGGACGAGGTTGGTACACGATTAGGATTGCTGCACATGGCCTGCTATGCATTTAGCAGTAAGCTCCCCAAATCTACAAGCCTACTTAGGTCTTAAACTTCCCTTTTCCCCCTTCCAGCCCCCCAACTGCTAACCACGACTCTGCGCTGCAGCGCAAGTGGAGTCGGGTGGCTTGTCAGCAGATGCGGGTGAGGAGGACGACGACTTCGATGAGGCTGCAGTGTATGCTGCCATAGAGCGGGAGAACCAGCACCGGGCCATGATGGAGCAGCGGCAAGCAGAGGAACTAGCAAGGCCGCCTCCAGAACAGGTTGGTGTGTCAGGGACTTTTCACGCTTGCATGTGTGCTTGTGTGTGTGTGTGCGTGCTATGCGTGTAATGTTAAGGTTTATAATGCGAATGTGTGTGCTTTAGTCAGCATGGAAGAGAGGTGCTAGAGGACTTAAGATAAGCCAGCAATAAATGTCTTACATGAGAAGGGTGCAGATTTGTCATTATCACGCATGCTCCTGCTTCAGTCTGGACATGCTGCAAGGATTTCTCCACTCTCAATGAAGAGAGCATACAGGGCATACCTGCTGTGATGACACTGGCAGCGCAAATAGAACAATGAACAGCCTATTAGCACAAGGTTTCACCAACCCAATGTGGCAGTGTGACTTGTACTCAACCTCAATTCTTTTGGCAGAGAGGTCGGCAAGCCAGGCTGTGTCCCCAAAACGTCTTTACCCCAACAAGTAGGATCATTTCGTGTTGACGTCTTTACCTACAGGCCATCATTTCCAAAACCAGTGCACTATTATTTTTAGGCTAAGCGTCCGCTTAGCTCTGTTGACAATGTTCTGTACAATCCAGGATCTTAAGATTGCTCCTCCGCGGTAAACTTGATTACTTAACAAGCTTACTTCTAATAAAACGTTGCAGCACATGTTCATCCAAACCTGTTCTAGTGATGGGGTTTTCATTCTTCATCATGTTTTGGCGAAGGGTCCAGGATTTGGCAAATATCAGAGCATCAAAAACCTGCACACAGGCTTCCAGAGGCCACTCAGGTACCACCTATTTCTCAACACAGGTGATGCAAGAAGCTGCAGCGCGCTTACCTGCCGAGCCAGGTGCTGCAGACAGCAATGCATGCAGAATAGCGATCCGGCTACCCTCAGGTAATGCATATGCTCAGTGCCTCCATGTTTGTTGCGCCACCATGCTGTGCTCGCTGCAGATCCTGCTCTTGCATATAATACAGCTATAGGTTACATTTAACACGTCTACACTACACTCAACTGATTTGCTGTAGGAAATGCGCTAAAGAGCCCTTGTTATCCATGGTTCCAAGGAAGCAATCTTGTCTGCTTTGGCTCAGTGCAGTGTGAGCTAAAATGCTGGCTCAAGTGTGCACTACATGCACCAAGCCGTCCTTCCTCTGTCCTTGTAGGAGATCGGGCACAGCGGCGCTTTATGAAGACGGACACAGTGCAGGTAAGCAGATGGCCAAAAATGGAGAGCGAGCTAATCCGGTTGATTGGGCCTCTCAAGGATTCCACTGGAAAGTGTGCCCACAGCAGGGAAGTTCAACCTAGCCGGGCCCCGGATGTATCGACTAAGCTTTGCACCTCCGGCGCGGGCCAAAGCTGGTCCGGGTCACTGACAATTTTATTTGTTGCCCTTCCGGGCATCCGGAAAGATGATTAATTGACTTCCGGGCAGGTTAAGTTAGGTAAACACTGACGAATAAAGGGCGGGGGTGATGGAGAGGAAGAGGGAGAGGGCCTGCCCAACCTGCCTCCTCCAGGGATACCTTTGACCTGTAGGTTACCCGAAAAGGAGGGTAGAGAATGCTGCTGCATGGTCTGGCTTCAAGTTGACTATCTTCTTTTCATTTGGTGTAGGGGCCTCCTCCTCACAGGGGCCACAGCCTTCTCCTCCCAGTCCCCAGCTCCCAGCCCCCAGCCCTCAGGCCCCTCTCCTCCCAACCATCCCTCAGAGCCTTGGTATTGCCCTGAGCCCTGGACCCCAGAGTGTATGTTGCAGCATCCAAATCCCACTTTTAGGCAATTACTGGAGGACTTGTTTCTCCCGGAGTCAGGGACCCTGACTATACCTTCAAGGAGATTTGAGGCATTCTACAAGATGAGCCAGCCCGTTCCATACGCGATTGGCCTGATGAGGTGGGGCCCAATACAGCGCCTCTGGCAGATGGGGTGTCTATGGGGTTTGCCATCCCCTCCCCAGGTCCCGCTTTCACCCCCGCCCCCGCCCCTGCTCCTGCTCCTGCATCAGTCACTGCTGGAGGTGCTGGAGGTGTGGAGGAAGGGAAAATGGATGAGGCATGCATGGCAGAGGAATTGGACGATCTACAAGGTGGAATAGTAACGTGAATTTCACCCATCCCCTTCAGCAATCATCCAGCTAATAACTCTGCCTAACCTGAGATAAAGGTGGTTGTACAGTGCAAGTAAAGATAATTATTAATTAAATCCATTGCGAATTGAACAATGGCTCTATGAATATTGCACACCACGCTCCCAGCTGCAGCAGTCATGCACCTAACTTAAGCTTATTGGGAAGTAAAAGCATGATATTGAGAGTAAAAACATTCATATGGCCAAGGAAGCTCCCTGTCATGGGAAAAACTTCAGGCAAGGGTGCAAGCACGTGTTATCTTTATAAATTGTACACGCAATGACTCACACCTGGCCGGGGGCGCAGCCCCAGCCGGGCCTTTTTCTAGGGTCAAACCGGAAACATTTGAAACTGGCTTCCGGGGAAGCGGAAGTTTTCCAAAAGTAGTTCCGAGCAAACCAAACATGTCACAGACCCCCCTGAACTTCCCTGGCCCACAGCATGCCTTATTGAGTTGGATTCTGTCCTTTGATGATGATGTCAGAGCTGGATATGCTGCAAGCGCTTCGAGCTGCCAGCCCAATGTGCTCTGCTTGAATCAAGGGCAACAATCCCGCATCAAGGCATCAAGGTATGCCCTGTTGTTTCGTGGAGCGACATTATAATGCCAACGGGACATGAAACGAAGGAGAAGATGTTGGTATGCCAGCAGGAAATGAAACGAAGCAGAAGAGACAAGGATGACACCACTCCTCTGGGCCGTTTTCAAGACAGACTTGCTGCTGTGGATGAGTGTTACTGGAGTAGCTCTATATTCAAGCAGCATCAGGATGCCACTTCATGATATCTTATACTTCCTCCCTGACAATTTTTTTCTGCAGGCTCTGGTAGACCTGGTCACATCCAAGGTGCCTGAGGCAGCAGGAGGAAGGAAGTTTGAGGTTGTGGCGTCACTGCCAGGTGAGGCTCAGGTATTCCTCCTCGTCTTGGCCTTGATGAAAGACTCAATAAGCTGATGAAAGACTTAATTAGCGACAATCCAGAGTAAACAACAAGGAAATACATCTTAAGAATGTGAATTCACTGCCTACATAGTTTTCTTCTCCTTTTCTTGCGTTAATGCGTTGTCCACACATCAAGACATGCAAGCTGATGCACTTTGCTTTGTGCCTGGCACATCCTGGGATTGTCTGCAGGAGCCCAGGCTTTGACAGACGTGGGAGGAACCTTAGAAGGGGCAGGGGTTGCCAATTCCATGCTCGTTGTGAAATGGCTAGACTGAGTGTTGCGCGAGGCAGCTGTTTACAGGAGTGACAATTGGACCTACACATTAACTGAAGAAGTTACTGATGCGTTATGGGAGCTGTGGTTGGTGAACTGGTTGGCAGGCCAAGCGCCCTTAACTTACAATTGTGGGCATCTCCCACGGCTTTGCCGCTGGGACTCGACTGCAAACACGCAGGCAGGGTGCAATAAATATGTGTTGAAAGCATCGAATCACGGATGAAGCTGGCTGGAAGTCGTTTACGGTATATTATTTTCTATTCCAGCACGTTACATCATTAGCCGATATCGCACGATGGACCGCGCGGAGGAGCCGATGCCGCACAAGAGCATGGACTTGCCGTCGGAAAGCGGGGATTCAGGAGCTGGATTTGGTGTCCCTTTGACAGAGGCTGAAATGGACTTGGTGGAGCAGCTGAAGGAGGAGGTCAAGCCCATCGTGCAGGCGGACTATGCGCTCCAGCTATTTTGTAACGAGCACACCTATGTCAGATATCTGCGGGCCAGGTGAGCGGGAAGGGTTCGGCTTTGTGTTGGGAAGCCACTCCAGAGTGGAGGTGGCTGGATCCCCGAGGGTGTGCTGTGCTTGCCTTGAACTAGGTACCATTCTAGCTCACAACGCTACCTCCTTACTCTCTGCTGAAGGTCTTGGGATTTGAAAAAGGCGACCAAGATGCTCACAGCAACCCTGGAGTGGTGAGTGGAGTGCACGCACTGCATCATGGAGCTGAGGGGCTGAGCGAGCTCCTGGGTTGTAATCTGCCAAGTTACCATGGATTACCTGTGTCTGAGAGTAATCAAAGCATTTGCCTCAGCATTAAGTCACTTCATTATGAACCCTGGTTTGCATTTACTACTTGTGCTCGTCACTTACGGACAGCTGGGTCGGTGAAGCAGTGAACGAGCGCTTTTGGTGGGGCATTGTTTGGTTGGCATATTGGAAGCTCAGATTCTCTCTCTAGAACGGGTCCTTTCTTAGAAGGGAGGAGAATTGTAGCAGCATGCATTGGTGGAGGCATCTGAACATCACCTAGCTTGCATACTCGACTAGGTAGGACGCAACGCTCTCATGCATGCCCTCTGTGCACTATCATGCCTTCCGACCGGGAAGCCTCACGTGTTGATGCGGACAGGCGCAAGGAGTTCAAGCCTCATTTGATCCGCTGGGATGAGGTGAAGCCTGAGTCAGTGACCGGCAAGCAAATGATCTACTTCGTGCCAGACAGGGCAGGAAGGCCCATCGTGCTGATGCGACCCAGGTGGGACTGCATCCTGTCGCTTAGGCACTGCTACACCAGGAGCCACTGCTCCCAAGGAGCTCCTGCCTTGTCTGTCTGCGTCTGTCAGGCTTGGGCCTTGGGCTCATCCTTGTGGCAAGGTGGAACCTTGGCCTCATCTCAATCCAAACATAACTAAGCTTAATGTTTGTTAACTGTACACAGACTAGAAAACACGCCATCCAGTGAGCGCCAGATCCGCTTCCTGATATACCACCTAGAGATTGCATCTCGCATGGCAGACAAGTCAGGTACGCATTGCTAGTGATCGTGGCAATGATGCACGGCAAAGGGATGGTGTGTACAGTCAGCATGGGCCTTCAAGGTGCAGGAGATACTCGCTCCGGACTTCTCAGCAAGCCATGTCGTAGGGGCTTAATAGCTTATCACTGCCGGTTTCTTGGTCACTTGGTGTGGTGAACATGTAGCGATCTAGGAAACACGCCCTGTGTAGTGTGTACTGCCAGTCCATTGCCTATATTGCTGTATGTTTTGACGCACCAAGTGACTTGGATAAGGCAAGCAAAGGAAGTTTCACGTCTCTGCGTCCCGTTGTCATGTTTTCAGAGGCATCAATCGAGACTTTGAAAGTGCCGCCTTGATCACAAATGGTGATTCAGAGGAGCTGTCTGTGGATGCACTCTGCGCATGATAGATTTTGAGGAAGGCGGGTTTTGGAATTACCTACAAATGCTGAGGCCCTTTTGTAGGGGTCCTGGCGTATAAGCCAACACCAGGCATGTTGGGATGGCATGTAAAGCCCGTAGGGGATACTCCATAAATGTGAGACTTGCTGCTTGTACTTGCCTGGCAGTTAAATGCTTGGTGCTGCATGGTTGAACATTATTTGCAGCACTTCTTAGGAATACTTGTGATATAAGGATGGGGGCAATGAAGGGCCCGTACACTGTGTTACGGTGGTTTTAATGTCGCACTGACAATGGGTGAGTATCTGAGTTGGTAGATGCTTGCTATTTGAGACCTGACATGATGGGTACCGCTTTTTGTTGTGATAAAAAAGGGGAACTTGCGACTTGCTGCAATACATGTGGCAAAAATGTGCAGGGTCGTATCTATGGCACTCTTGTTCATGCAGGGCTTATGGCAAGAGCATGGAAGGCACCATGCATAGGCAGAACTTATCAGACAACCCTTACATCCTTACTTGCAGGCGTAGGCAAAATGTGCTGGCTGCTAGATTTCACATCCTACTCCTTGTCCAACGCCCCACCTCTAAAGGTGTCCATCACTTGCAACAACATCCTGCAAAACCACTATCCTGAGCGGCTCGGGCTAGCGGTCTGCTGGCATGCTCCAACGCTGTTCTCTATGACCTGGAAGGTGTGTTATAAATGAGTTTTGAAGTTATTTTTTGGAAATTTTGTGCAGTCAGCTTGAAATGCTAGAACTACTTTTCATGGGAAATTGGCTTTGTTGTGTGAAGACTGCTTTGTCATGATTCATTTTTGATTGCCAAGTGGAGAAGTTGGCATGGGCCTTGGTAAACCAGCTGCATACATACAAATGAGATCAGAAAGCCTCATCCTTGTGCAGGGATGCAAGGAATGCATACAATCATGAAAAGCTGAAATAGTTGCTTCTTACCGCGCTTTTTCCCCGTCAGTGCTTCAAATCTGAGGACAGGTGTTGCTCATTTGGCTAGGTGGTGGTTGACTCCCCATTTAAGCCTCACTCCTGCCAGTTGGGTTTTCAATGCGCGAATTTTAGACATTGTTAGCAGTGTGTTTAGTGCTACAAATTATGACTCAACCCTTTGAAAATAGTGAAATTACGCAGGAGGTTGGTCAAATCGTATTACGATTGTTACCATGAACGGCCCACCCCCTTCCAAGCCAAATTGTCTCACTTAGCATGCGCACTTCTCTGTCCAACTTTAAGCTGCATCCCCTGCACCATTTTTGTCCTGAAATTTGCACCAGAAAGTTAATCGTCTGCGGATGTTTCCACCAATGGACCCCCTGAATGTGGCCAATTTGTTTTTCCGCCCACATGCTCCCTTTACTGCCAGCCCCAACCATTCATAACATGTGCATATATCTAGGGATCGCTGTTTGCTAATAGAGCTGTATACCTACAAAGCGCTATGTAGCACTAAAATTATTTTTTTACACAACACATAGCGAATGCCAAAAATCGCTCAAAAACTCACCTCTGGCCCCAAGAAATAAGAATACAATTAAAAAGATAAATTGGCAGGCATCTTTAATGGGGACGAGCCATAGATTATTCTGGAGACAGATGGCTTGCAGCCCCATGTCCAGGCAGTGCCACCCCTGCAGACCTCTTCAAGAGGACGACAACAGGTCTTCTTAGGAAGTGGTCTGACAGGTTTACAATGAAGATTTACCCAGAGTGGGGCTGTGGGATGGGGTGCAAGTGTAGCATGCCAGCCTCAGCCCTGCGAACCCCAGGACGATGCAGCGTCACAACTACATACAGCAAGCTCTGGAAGCAGCAGGGGGTTGCACAATTCCCAAGGAGCATGCCAGGGAGGAGGAGGAGAACAAAGTGAAAAGGAGGTAGACAGTTGGGAAACCAGTGGCCAAGAAGCAGCATATCAAGTCCTCAATGGGGCCCGCACAGCACAAGCAGTTTCATTGTCTCATGGCCATTCATTTCGTCAGTTATGAGGTCCCCTTCATCAAGCTGGAGTGCCCTGCGCTTGAGTGAGTTGAGTCCACGCAAGCAGCTCCATGCAAGCAGCCATGCAGCAAGCAGTAGTAGCACCAGCACCAGCGCCAGCTTTAGCACCAGCAGAGGATTTTGAAGAGCAGACAGTATAAGATACTATCCTCAAGATAGCAATCAGCGTTGGGCAGAAATTAGCACTAGGGAGCGTACAGCACGGGAGCTCCTCGAGTGCCTTGGAACACAAGCGTGTTCCAAGTGTTCTTCAGATCACGATGCACCTGATTTGAAGGGCCAACCTGTCAACTTTTTATTTTTCAGACAGCATTTCAAGGGGATAACCAGAGCTGTCGTAAGCGTTAAGGGCATTGAGGAGTGAGGGGCCCAGGGGTACTAAGGCATGTGCCCGCACATGAGAAGGAGTGAAACCCCAGTGCCAGATATAGCGCTATCTCTGATTGCTAGAAGCCCCCAGACCCAACAGAATTAACCTTTCGCTTTCTTTTATTTGTACGAGGGCATTATGTAGGGTGCTGAACCTCCCTTCCGATTTTGATGCCCAGATTCGAAGTGCAAGGTTGAGTTCTGGCAGATACAGCAGCTGAAATTGTAGGAAAATATAGCGCTATATAGCGCTATATGCTGATCCCTTCATGCATCAAAAAGAGGATGTGTGGAAAAATGCATGGTGGGGGCATGGCGTGCACACCATTAGCCATTCTGACACCATTCTGCACTATTTGGGCAGGAAAATGGCACTTTCCCAAACTTGATCCAATCCTGCCGCTCTGCAGGACTTAAGCTGCACTTGCATGATGCTTGATGCTGCAAAGTCCGATTTGGGTGAGAGCGTTTGGGAAGGTGTGTCCCATGGGTGACCCTGTCGTGACAAGATGTGGGTGCCGACACAGGGAATACTATATGTCCTCAACTGCTGCGTGCTTCAATGCTGGACCAAGCCTGAGGAAGGGGAATCAAAAGCAATCGAAAACGTTCAAAATGGAGCTGATTGAAGCGTGGGTGGGAAGCGGAGGGCCAACGTGTTTGTTCACACCTGCCTCTCCTGAGCGCACAGCGGTAGAGCTTTCCACGCTCAAATCCACACAAAAGATGCGGGGAAATTTCCACATGTGCAGGCATCTCATGGTAGGAGGTTGGGGCTGCGTGCAGGAAATGGTGTGCGCTGTTCGACGTTCACATAATCTTTTTTAGATTTCCTTCCATCCACAGCATAAATTTTAAATCCAAGGGCACCATAAGTGAAAATTCATGCTATCCAATGGTGTGATCAGGTCAGGAAATGTTGCAGTGGCTGCAAAATTATGCCTTGAGGACGGACAGACTCGCCGACGACTAGACTCGCCGAGTCTCTTGGGGGGATGGGGGGGACCCTCGTCGTCACCGACGGGTGTCACCTATTTGACTGGTAAACGCCGTTATTTTGCAAGAATGTGCTAGAAAACCCTCAAATCATTCCAAGCCATTATTAACATTTTGAGATAAATTTACAATGAGAGACGAGGTGGTCTGGGACGATGAGGAGCGTGATGATGTGATGAGCATGCCTGACAGGGTAATGGGCTACCAATTCTTCCAGAGAGCTAGCACCCCTGCCCATGTGTCTTCAAACGGGTGAAAGAATGGAAGGAGAAAGGGAGGGAAAGCACTTGGCAGCAGCTGTCACTTCAGACCCCACCATTCAGTGTGTCAACTTCTTGCGCCTGTGGGCTTCCAAGCATGGATTCCCCACCCTTGCCACACTGCAGCTGCTATGCATGTTCCCACAGCTTGTGTCTGCGAGCATAACTGGTCAGTTGGGGGCCAAATGTGCACCAAGCACTGCTCAAGGCTTGCTTTGGCGCGTGCACGGAAGCTGATTTACATCTGCTGCAACACAAGGACTTATCTGTGGGCGACCTGGAGTCCAGCCTGCAGTTCCTTGCCAAATAAGATGAAAAATGCCAAGGATTGAGCAGCTAGGTTGATAAGGGTGGAATTGAGGGGGGAGGAACAAAAGGGGAGAGGACAGAACAGCCTGTGACTCATCCCGGCCTCTGGAATGACCGAACCTGTTAAAATAATTTGTTTTTAATTATATTGAAGCTCCATGAAAAATTTCAGGACCAAAGGACGCGCCTGTGAATAGCAGTTTTCTAACGATAATCTCCCATACAGGCCTTACCCATCTACAACGAGTCTCGCCGAGTCTCGGCGAGGCTCTTTGGCAGACTGGATCACCCTATTTACCCATCCTTAGGTACAATGCATCTGCAGAACGTCCACTCCTGTCCAGCAGGTCAGCTGACTGCAGGCTGCTTAGCACTCCTCCCATGAACCAGTTTCATTCCAACTGCAAACTCTGTGCTCTTTTCTGTGGCAAAGGTGACGAGCAAGAGCATCTGTCAGCTAGCAATTTGAATTAAACCACTTTTTTTAGGACAGCTGAACCTAATGGCCCTGCATAGCAGAATGATCGTTGAAACGTATGTTGCAAGAGCTGAACTCCTTCATCGATTGGGCAGAAATGGCAAAATCCGGAAGCCCAAAGATTTATTCAGGCGAGCTAGCAGCAGCTGGCTGGGACCTGCTCCTCAGGGATGCCCCTGGGTTGTCTTGCAGCTCAAAATGTAAAGAGTTGTTCTAAAAGACTTATGAGACGGTTTGGGAGGGGTTGTGCCACGGTTGACCGTCCGTGAAATGTGTGTAAATGGTTATCAGCAACCCTACATATTTGTCTTAATCCAGCCATGTACTTGGAAACAATCAGACCACATGTAAGCATGCATGGAGGTGGCAACAAGTAGCTGGGGGCGCAGTTGAGGGTCCACAGGCCCCCCTAACTCCCCCCCAATCTCTACCCTCAAAAATGGCCCCTAAATGCAAATGAATTAACGGTAAACATGTTGAATAATCACATTTCTCGTATCATACACGCATTGGTCTGGGCAAATGGACGCATGACCCAAGTAAGACTCTTCTAGGCACAAAGAGACTCCCCCCATCCCTCCACACCACCTTTCTACTTGCCTCCTGTCTTGCACCGTGGAAGATGCGATGGCTTCCTCTTCTTCTTCTTCTTCTTCTTCTTCTTCTTCTTCTTCTCCTTCTTCTTCTTCAACTTGCCGTTCTTGCCCTGCTTGGCTTCCCGCTGTTACTGCTGCCTTCCGGGTTGCTCCCATAACGGCCATGCTTCTCCTGCCTGAGGTGGCAAGGTGCAGGGGTTTTAACCATCAAGCATTTGCGCATATTCACAGCCCAACAACAACAACTTAGGCACTGCAGCCTTGTATTCAACTCTATTGGTATCACCATCGCCTATCGAATGCCTGCTGTGCAGGCAGTGCGCCCATTCATAGACCCCAACACACAAAAGAAGATCCATTTCATAAACAAAGGTCCTAACGAAGAGGAGGAGATGAATGCAAGGTGCGGACGCTTGTGTAGTGTATGTCTTGGTGCTATTATGGCTGTGTGCACATGCTTGCAGGCGCATGAGCAGGCCTACCTGCTGACTGTGGAGGTCTTGTAGACATGAGGGCTTAATATAATCATGATGTGAATGATTGCCAAGGGCTTCGCACTTGTACAACCACTTTCATGAGGCTCAAGGGTCTTGTGGTATGTTGTTTGTCATGCAACTCTGTGATAGATGTATGAGCAAGTACACTCTGCGCTGGCATTCACTTCGAGCATACCCAGGCTCAAGTGTGTTTGATGACACTTGCATGTATGCATTTGGTGTTGCAGCGGCGTAGAGAAGTGCATGCAAGACAGTGGACCGCATGTACTTGAATGGAACAGGTTCTACATGGAGCACATGGAAGAGTGCATGGGAGGGAAGCACCCAGGCATGGCCTTCAACTTGAAGACCTACGAGGCTCGCATGCGCGAGTATGATGCGGAAATAGATGCAGAGCTTTCCAATGCTGCAGCCAAGGTGGGGAACACAGAGGGACCGTATAAAAACATAAATGCATGGTTGCTCATCGATGCGGTTTGATTTGCTGAGTTCATGCTGCATGAGCATTAAGTAGGATCTGATGGCTCTCCAAAAATATCTTATTAAAAGCAATCTGTTTTGCACTCACGCTCTGGTTGTCCCATGAACGCCCCATCACTTACCAAGCCAAACAGTCTCACTTAATCGCGCAACTTGTCTCTGCAATCCCTGCACATTCTTTGTGCACTGATGGGTGCACCAGGAAGCTGATGTTTTGCTGTATTTAGTAATGCTTAGTACAAGGGGAGGTAGGCTGTGTTAGGGCTGGGGTGCAGGTTGCAGGCAGGGTGGAGATAGTGGACTGACCACCATGCCGCTTGCACACCTCCAAACTGGGCACCCTTCACCTTGAAAAACCAAGCCTTCACATCCGTACATTAGGTGTTGATTTGAGGAGATTATGGAAGCAAGGGGCCCCAAAGAGCCTGCAGAGGAGAAATGGGACCTTTTCGCGGCATCCGCGCAGGCCATCAATTTGCCTGACTATCTTTCATTAAAGCAAATAGTTGGTAGCACAAAGTTATGTTTTGCTCAGCTGGCCGTGCAGGGGCTGGGCAGGCTAAAGATTTACTATCTGATTGTTCAGCAGGATCTGTAAACCGCACTGTCAGCAGGCTATTGTATCTTTTTCTCGTGCAGCAGTCTCATTCTTATGACCATACTCCTCCATTTGACACAGTGGATATGATGAACCAAAATGCGTGCACCTGTCAGCAGGCAATTTGACCTGAGTCATGCATTTAAGGACAGCTGTGCCATATGGCTCTCCAAAGCAGAGCTATCATTGTAAAAAAGGGGTCAGCGTATAGCGCTATATGGACAAATCTATAGCACTAAATAGCGATATAACAGTATGATGCGCTACATCACAGGCGCCATTTACACCAGATCTCCCCCTGCCAGCCCGAAATTTGTCATAAAACTTGAATGTTGGATGGAATATGATGTATGCACCCTTCTTGCAAAATTAGAAAGGACATTTTTCATTTGGTCGCGTTTAATGGCGTTGTAGGCTCCGATTTAGCGCTCTATGTTGATCACCTGTGCTGCCAGTAAGGGCCAGGAGTCTTATGCACACTATCCTCTCTGCACTCCTGCACCCCCATTCTGGCAGCTATCTACCTGGATGGGCTACAGACACTCATTAATGGCATGAATACATGTGCCACAGCTTGTTTGGGCCCTGTGCTTGTGCCCATAGCACAGCCGCGCGCACCAGCGCATGAAAGCATGTGGAAGTACAGTGGGTGCATGCGTGCGTCCTCGTGTACAGGCATGCCAGTGCATTTTGTGTGTTGTCTTTGCTGTTGTGTATTATTGATGATAAGTGAGGCAAAGGACTGTTCCAGTGAGGGAGATAAGGGGAGAGCTGTGCAAGCAAAGTTGCGCCACTCGTGATGCCACGCCCAAGCTGCACTTTACTGCTCCTGCAGCAGCTTGCACCCATTCCTTTGCCTTGAGCTCCAGCTACTGTATCTGGTCAAGGCTTTGTGCGCTGCTTGCCCAGCTTGTTCACCACAGCAGACATAACTAAGTTGCAACCAATTGGCACCCATTGGAATCATCTTGTTAACCTGGCCATACGCAGATTTTCTCCTCATACACGACATTAATATAATCTGATTTATAGTATCTATTCAGGCCAACCCATCACTCGAGGAGAGCCTGAAACGAGCGAATCAGCAGGGTGCATGTTATATTCTGAAAATTCTATAGCGCTATAAGCCAACGCCAACCCCTAATTATATTAAGAGAAAAGCTTAGGTGTGCTCATTTAGGCAAAGACGGCCAAACTCGGGAACCCTGGAATTCCATTGGGCAAGCAGCTGAAAAAAGAAAGGGTTGCGGGCCGGGACCTGCATCCATAGGATGGTCCTTGGTGTACTTTTAACTCCTCTGGCTGCTTACAAGTTAACAAATTAGGGGTTAACCGCCAGCCTGGTGGTAAGGCTGATTGATTTGTTGCTGGTCTTCGCCAGCCAAAAACAGTCCATAATGTCTGAGATGATTACCAACAACGTCCTTGGTGTACTCTTAATTCCTCTGGCTGCTTACCACATAAGGAGCGGCGCAGACAATCTTGGTGAGACGGTTGGGG
>LFIK01002327.1_pt1 | contig 15369 bp, 21 predicted proteins | sample 643401 | NCBI WGS metagenome assembly LFIK01 (sample SAMN03777447, study PRJNA286221) | soda lake metagenome | biome: soda lake; feature: Kulunda steppe; material: water; isolation source: sample T5-Br brine of Lake Tanatar-5 | place: Russia: Kulunda steppe | collected 2010-07 | reverse complement strand
CTTGGGCGGACTGCACCCTTCTTGGGCGGACTGCACCCTTGTTGGGCGGACTGCACCCTTGTTGGGCCAACTGCACCCTTGTTGGGCTGACTGCACCCTTCTTGGGCGGACTGCACCCTTCTTGGGCGGACTGCACCCTTCTTGGGCGGACTGCACCCTTGTTGGGCGGACTGCACCCTTGTTGGGCGGACTGCACCCTTGTTGGGCCAACTGCACCCTTCTTGGGCTGACTGCACCCTTGTTGGGCTGACTGCACCCTTCTTGGGCTGACTGCACCCTTGTTAGGCTGACTGCACCCACCCTTCTTGGGCTGACTGCACCCTTGTTGGGCCAACTGCACCCTTGTTGGGCCAACTGCACCCTTCTCGGGCTGACTGCACCCTTCTTGAGCTGACTGCACCCTTCTTGGGCCAACTGCACCTTTCTTGGGCGGACTGCACCCTTCTCAGGCCGACCCGGGAAGCAGCATGCAACAAACAAGGAACATGCCGCACAAACAAGCAAGCCCCTGAACACCAGAGTGGCAACTGGACGACCACCTCTGTCTGGGGCGGGCTTCATGGAACAAGGGGTAAGGGCTCCCATCAGCCAGCCAGCCAGCCAGCCAGCCCGTCGGCTGCCCCTCACCTGGGTACGTGTGCTGGATACGTGTGCTGGGTACGTGTGCTGGATACGTGTGTTGCCCTCACCTGGGTACGTGTGCTGGATACGTGTGCTGGATACGTGTGCTGGCCTCACCTGGGTACGTGTGCTGGATACGTGTGCTGGCCTCACCTGGGTACGTGTGCTGGATGAGGGCGGAGATGCTGGGGTGCATGCGGTGCTGCACAGACAGCCTGGCGTACGGGAAGCCCTGGGTCACGAGGCGCTCAAAGAGGGAGATGTTCAGGTCATGGCCCTGGCCGCTCTGCACGGACAGCGGGTAGTGCTCCACCTGCGCCCCGCGCACACGCACACGGCGCGACCCAGCAGTTCAGCACGTGGCCATGATCGGGGACCACAAGCAGCTGTGCCCAAAGCTTTGGCGTGCGCGTGACAGGTAGCTCACAGAGCAGGCGCACTGAAAAAGTGGACAGTTCTGCCATCTCCTGGGTGCTTGGCCACAAGGTATCCTTGGCACCCACCAAAACACACACACACATCCACGCACCTTCGGGCGCAAGGCATCCTTGGCATCCACCAAAACACACACACACACACACATCCGCGCACCTTCAGGAGCGGCTGCTCGTGGTCCCCAAACATCACCAGAGGTGTTGTGTGTGCTTGCTCAGGCTCACCAGAGGTGCAATGTGTGCTTGCTCAGGCTCACCAGAGGTGCAATGTGTGCTTGCTCAGGCCCGTCAGGTGCAATGTGTGCTTGCTCAGGCTCACCAGAGGTGCAATATGTGCTTGCTCAGGCCCGTCAGGGCGTGTGCTCATCTCCCACGGCTGCACGGCATCCTTGGCAGCCACCAAAACACACACACACCTTCGGGCGCAGCTGCTTGTGGTCCCCGATCATCACCAGGTGCTGCGTCTGCTGACTCATGCTGGTCAGCACATGCGTCTCCAGCAGCTCCGCCGCCTCCTCCACCACCACGATACCCGGCTGCACCGCCCCCATGATCATCGCCTTCTGTGCTGCCAGTCCCGTGGTGGTGCAGCCGATGATGCGCGCCTTCTTCAGCACCGCCTCCTTCTCGCGGTCGTGCAGGCCGTCCAGCTGCTGCCGCACCTGTCCATAGCACACGCCATGTTTGGCCGGCCTGCCATGTCTGCGTGCGGATTGTGACTGCTTGCTGCCAGGCCTGTTTGGGCAAGGATGCCGGAAGGCTTTGGGATGCAGGAGGCTTTGGGTTTGCTTGGTCACGCCAAGGCAAGCACTTGCTCAGTCACTTTGAGGCAGGCACTTTTGCTTGGTCACTTCAAGGCAGGCACTTGCTTTGTCCTCGCCGATCCGTTTTGCACAGGTAAAGAGCATCGGACGCTAGCGTTTCCATAGATTGAAAGCAATGGCGCATTCCATAATCACAGCCACCACCAAAAAAGGCTCTCATGCACGCTTGGGCACAACCAGGCTTAACTTGATTGCTTGGAGAGCATAAGTTGCGATAAAGCATGCATTCCTGTTGGCAGATGATCATGACTTACTTATAAGTAGTTCAATGCTTTGCATGGTCAAGCATGATACCTCACAGCGGCATGCTTTGCAACATGTTCTTGCTTCACGCTTTGCAACGTATTCCTGCTCCATGCTTTGCAACGAGTTCATGCTCCATGCTTTGCAACATGCTTGTGCATGACACCCCGCAGCGACGTGCTCCTGAGCCTCTTGTGTCCGCACGAGCTCTACCCGATCCTTCCCTTCAGGCCATGGACTATGGCACGGCATGACGTCATGTCGACATGGCACTGAGCCCTGGACTACGGCACGGCATGACATGGCACTGAGCCCTGGACTATGGCACGGCATGACATGGCACTGAGCCATAGCACTCAGCCATGGACTATGGCATGGCATGAGCAAGACTACGCACCTCCTCACTGCGGCTCAGCACTCCAGCCAGCTCCTCAGCCCAGCCCTGCCGGATCTCAGCTGTGAGGTGTGATGCATGTGGCGCGTGATGCATGTGGCGTGTGATGCATGTAAGGTGTGATGCATACATGGTTCAAAATGTGAATACTTGGGTCATGGGTGCAACAAATCTGTGTAATGCCCACGTGCATCAGCCGTGTTCATGCCTCAGGCCGAAGGGCGTGCAATCCATGCCACGCGCCCACGTGTATGCATGTGAAGGTGAACTAGCTGGGGACAAACCTGATGAGCGGAAGTGCAGTACTGCGCCAAGAGCAGGCCCCAAGCAATGTGCAAGCACATGCAAAATGAGTGCATTGATTTGACGAGGCCATGCCGGCAAAGCCCCTGTGAGCCTGGAGGCCGCTGCAGGCACACGCAACAGCAACGCTGAAGCAATGCGCCACAAGCTGGGGCAGCTAATTAGCATTATAATGGCAGGCACACTTGGCAGCAACACTGAAACAGTGGTGGGCACACACGGCAGCAACACTGAAACAGTGGTGGGCACACACGGCAGCAACACTGAAACAATGAGCCAATAAAAACTTTCGAGGTAACTTCCTCCCATTTGCCCCCGCTCATCCTGCCGTGCTGCGGTTAACCACACATCTCTACTTTTTACGCCCACCCGCATGTAGGCATGCAGTCTCACAACTGAGGTATGCAATTCATGCATACTCACAAACACAGGTGCAACACAAGTAGATACAATGCACTGCACACATGCATTGTACATATACGTATACATGCACAACGCACAACACGCGTGTGCCCCACCCCACCCAGACACGCGTCCACACAAACAGCGCCCATGCACCGTACATGCACATGCACATGCACAGCACGCATGCGCCCCGCCTCACCCATCCACCCATCCACCATCTGCCAGCGCTGCAGCCATGACAGCCGCCACAGTGGGGGCACAGCTGCGCTGTCACCGGCCCCCGCCTCCTGCCCCGGCGCGGCAGCGCTCGTGCTGTTCTCCCCTGGAGGTGCATCCATTGCAGCCGGAGGTCCAGGCTGAATCCCCCTCTTTCCCCCCCTCTTTTTGCGGCCCCCTTCCTGCCAGCCGCCGCTACCGCCGCCGCTGTTTAGGATGCGTGGCCTGCGTCGCATGCCGCAGCCCAGGGCCGCCCACATCCTCACCCACCATGGCCCCTCCTCGACTGTGCTCACATCCCCCACACCTGCGCACAGCCGCATACACCACATGCACATGTGTGTGCACACGTGTGCATTTGTGTACGTGGGGTGTGTGCATTTTTTGCATGCATGTGTGTCCACACATGTGCACGCATGTGCGTGTGCATGTATGCGCACGTGTGTTTGCGTGCATGTTCGCGTGCACGTTTTTGAGAGTTTGCATTGCATGTGCACTGACATCAGAGCTGTACAAAGGCTCAAGCCTGCCCTGTGCTTGCATTTGCACTCGCAGGTAGGCCAACATCTACTGCACAGACGTCCAGCCCTGCCACACCAACACTGCACCTTCCGCGCGCTCACCCAACCCTGCCGCACCCACACTGCACTTACTGCACACACACCCAGCCCTGCCGCAACTACACTGCACCTACTGCACGCAAACCCAGCCCTACCACACCCACACTGCATGTGCTGTGCTCTCATCCAGCCCTGCCGCACCTGCACTCTACACTTATCGCACGCACACCCAGCCCTGCCGCACCCACACTGCACCTGCTGCACGCACACCCAGCCCTGCCGCGCCTACACTGCACATGCTGCGCTCTCATCCAACCCTGCTGCACCTACACTGCACCTGCTGCACGCACACCCAGCCCTGCCGCGCCTACACTGCACATGCTGCGCTCTCATCCAAATCTGCCGCACCTGCACTCTACTTATCACATGCACACCCAGCCCTGCCGCACCTGCGCGCATCCAAGCCCAATGGAATGACAAATACTCCGGCCCCAGAGCGCTGGCCGACCCAGACATCGCAATGGCTGCAGCTGTTACTGCCGCGGCTGACTCGCTCGGCAGGCCCACGGCCATGCCGCACTCCACCCAACCGTCACCAGAGAGCCACCTCCTCAAGGATTGCTGCCCCGAGGTCCAGCACAGCTGCTGGTGCATTTCGGGTTGCTCTGCCTGCAGGTGCACCTCCAGCTGCCGCACCACCTTCTCCTCCCACTCCTTCAGCGCCCGCCACTGCTTCTGTGCAGCCGCGGCTGCTGCCTGCTCCGCCTGCTCCGCCTGATCTCGTTCCTCCTGCGGACCACGCCGCGCACGCGCCGCCCGCTGCTGTTGCTCCCGCGCCTCCGCCTGCCTCTGTGCGCTGCGCACCCGGGGTACCCACAGCGCATCCGTGGCTGCCATGGCTATTTCCAGCTGCTCCCCTGACCTCATGCCTCCCACCATGCCGCACGTGAGCACCGATGCCAGCAGCTGTCCCAGCCTGCGGCGCTTCCCATCCAGCTCCTCCTGCTCCTCCCTCAGCCTGCCCCGCTGGCGCATCTCCGATGAACTCAGCCTTTGGCGGACGCCCTGCCGCGCCAGCTCGCGCAGGTTCAGTGGGCCAAGCCTCTCCGAACGGCTGCGCCCCCCCACTCGCACAATGCCGGTCACGCCCTTGTCCAGCAGCGCCTCCAGGAACTGCGCGCGCACCCATGGGTGTGTCTGTATAGATATATGGATATACATGTGTGCGCACACACATGTGTGTGTGTGTGTGAAAGCAGCCTCATGAGCATGAAGCCCTCGGGCACGCCAGGAGCTTTGTGTGTAGGTTTGTATGTGTTGAGTGCGCATGTGCAGGCTCCCAGGCGAGTGTCTTGATGCCAGGTCATGTAACAGAGGGATATACCCAGTGTACCACACAGACGCTTAGCAAGTTCACACATTGCCTCACATACAATTTAAAACATACACATGCACACACACAACAGCAAGCCCACACCCCCAAAACATGCAGCCTCCTGTCATAGTTCATGAATGTGCATGCAGATTTGTCCATGCATGCACTGCACATATACCTGTATCTGTTCAGAGCAGGCATGTATCTTATTGCATACTGCGTGTATGCCCATGTGTTTGTGCACCGAGACACACTGGTCCTCATGCACATGTGCGGGCTGAACAGTGCAGTTAGATGTTTCCTTATAAATGTGTGAGTGGGCTGGACGGCTGATCCAGCCATGTGTCCTGTTTATGACTTGTGTGTGATGTGACCAGGCTGGTCTATATACATGCGCAAAGGGTGAGCAGCTTGCCGAGGATCTGAGGTGCCAAATGGCATACAATCGTGCTCTGATCTGTGCGCCAAACTGAATTCTGCAAATCGTGCTCTGATCTGTGTGCCACATAAGGATTGAATTCAGCATCTGATCCAGCGGCTTTGCAAGAGGCTTTCAGGTAATGGACAATGCCACTGGGTATCACAGGACTCATGGATACTGCTGGCTGCTGCCGGCAGTGCAGTATGAAAGGAGCCATGGGAATGGATAGCACCATACAGTCATTGGCGCCCGCTGCTCCCTTGCCTGGTCCAGGGCGTGGTTGGTGTAGCTGACCATCAGGATAGTTTGGCTTGACCTCCGCAGCAGCGCATCCACCAGCAGGACAGCGGTGTAGGTCTTGCCCGTGCCTGCGGGTGTACATGGCGGTGTAGACAGTGCAGGCGTCCTCATACTTGGCCTCCCTGTGTCGCAAGATCTCATTATAATTTATAAATCTCTGGTGATGACGCAAGGGCAAAGAGCAGAGACATCACACTTGAAGGCACAAGGCGGAGGGATCACACTCGAAGGCAAAAGGCAAAGGGATCACACTTGGAGGCACAAGGCGGAGGGATCACACTTGAAGGCACAAGGCGGAGGGATCACATTTGAAGGCAAAAGGCAAAGTGATCACACTCGAAGGCAAAAGGCAAAGGGATTACGCTTGAAGGCAAAAGGCACAGGAATTACACATGAAGTAAAGACAAGGACCTTGGTTGATTACCAGAAAAGGTCAAGATAAGGATGTCCCTCGTGGCTAATTGCAAGAGGATATCCCTTGAGGTTGACCGTGTTTAAAAGAATCAGCTGACAGCTGCTTGTGGGCAAGCCAGGGATAACAAAGAGAAGGGGGGAAGGCATGGATGCTGTGCTGCGCAGACCTTACACTCAGAGGCCATTTGACAGCTGGGGCTACTGCTGGATCTTGCAAGTTTCTGCTCCCTACTTTGGCGAAGGGGTCATGAGGTACTTGGGCCCAAGGTGGCCCAATTTTCTAAATTGATGTATGTTTTCTAAATTGATGTGTTTCCAGAATGCAAGCAATGCTCAAGTATTCCCAACAGGTGGCCAAGTCACACCAAAAAAGTAGAGCATTCTGGAGCTCTATTCAACCCCAAGTAGGACCGGCTAGAAGCAGCGGGATCCGGTCAGGTGCATGCGTGCAGCATAGTGTATTTTGAACGCCCCAGTCTCAGCAGTAGCCCAGCAGCAAGATCAACCAAAAGAGCACTTTAGATACTGGGCGTTCCGCAGCAGCATCCAGTGCTTGCTGCCAGGTGTGATGACCCTGTCCTTCTGAAGTCTGCGCGCCGCGCGGCGCGCTGTTTCCAGGAGATATTGTGTCATCTCCCCTAGCGACAAGCGCCAGATCCTGCGGCGCATCATTCTGTACTATGGAGTGCTACTCTGCCATGGCCTTCCTACTCTACTGTGAGCAGAAGGCAACCATGCGGAAGGCGTAAGCTTTGGAGCAGCTGTTTTGTAATGTGGCCGGTTTAAGCCACATGTCAGAACCATTTTGTGCTCGTATACAAGTACTACACCTACAAGCAGCTGCTAGCCCAGCAAAAACATGCTGCCGCAGGAACAGATACAAAGCAGCAAATGAAGCTGCTGCTGCATGTGTTTGTGGCTGGCTCCCTTCCCCAGCTCCTCAACTATGCGCTCAAACTCAGGGCATGCCACATCCACAGCGCTGTACTTTGTGGCGCTGCTGCTGCCTGCCGGCGCATCTGCTGCTGTGTGCTCAGACGTCAGCTGCTGAGCTGCGCATAGCTCATCCCGCCTCCGCTCCAGTGCCATTCTTACATTTGCTCAGCCAGGCTCCAGGTATACGCACTGCTTCACATGCTTACTGCTTCACATGCTGCCCCGTGTGCACAATGGTCATGGTGCACGTGCATGAGAAGGCAGGGTCCCTCAGCAGCAGAGACAAATGCTCGTGTATGCCTGCCTCAGGGATTCCGGGATGTCAACTGGGGGGGGTATAGGTCAGGGTCATATGTCACTGTAGTTCCGGGTCATATGTCATGGAGGCACATGTCCGTCAAGGATGTCTTGGCAAAGGAGTGCAAAAAGGAGTGCAACAAGGATGGGGGAGTGAACAAGGCAGGAGAACAACAAAGGCAGGAGTGCGCAGCAAAGGCGGGAGTGTGCAGCAAAGGCAGGCCTCGGCAAGCCTGGAGCAACAATTACAAGATGAGGGGTTGGCAGGCAAAAAGCTGGATGCCTCCCCACCAGTGTCACCTTGGCAATGATGAAGAGCCGAGGCTGAGATGGGTCCGGCGCTTAAAGCCATGCCACAGGGCAATGTGTGTGTGCCCGACACATTTTACCATCTCCGGTGGAGGCTCTTGCAAATTAGTGATTTTAAAAAGGTGGAGAGGCCTTGTGTGTGTTGTTGCATGTGGTTGCTGCTGGGGGTCTGGCTTGCCACTCTGGACCTGTACTTCAAGTATGAACCCCCCCTTCCCCTCCCCCCCCTTAGCATCCCACAGGGCTTCAAGCCAATGCCTGCCAGCACGGCAGCAAGAGCCGAGACCAGCGCACCCAGAGCGCGCCTCCATGGAGTGCCGCTCCTTCCTGCTGCTGGAAGAGGCAGGCATGGCAGCTGCGCTGGCAGAACCAAGGCGCACGTAGCTGGAGCAGCAGCTGCTGATCAGCGAGCTGGCGTCAGATGCTGTTTTACAGCAGCAGGCAGTGCTTGCATCAAATGCATTTTGACAGAAGAACCAAGTGCTGGCATCAGATGCTGTTTAACAGCAGCAGGCAGTGCTGGCATGCCCCGTACAACGAGAGAGTGTGCGCATGCGAGTCGAGCTTGAAAAGCTTGAAAAGGGTACAGGCAGAGGGATGCGCGGCACCCGGTCAGGGGGCCTGCATGGCAGCAGCTGCGCATGTTTAAGGGCTCTTAGCTGGAGCACAAGCTGTACAAAGCTGCAGTAGGCACATTAGCCACGCGCAGTTTTTGGGGAAGGGCCTCAGAGAGTGCAGCTGGGGCTCTACCTGGGCTTTAGGGCATGCAGTCAAAAGCATCAGAGCAAGGGCTTGAAGCTCAAGCAGCAGTGCAAGGTCAATGCTGTCAAGCTGACAGGGAGCATGCAGGCCTTTCTGGCTGTAAGGTCAAGCGGGTGCTGCAGCGGGAGCGAGTTGCAGCCACAGCGGCAGGTGGAAGCCACAACAGCAGGCCCAGGCGCACACACGCCAGGCGTGGGCAGGGGTGGGGCAGGAGTGACCTGGAAAATCACCACTGCATCAGCAAGGCGCCAGCGCGCGCGCATTGCTTTAATTGCCTTGTGCTTGAACTTTTTGAGCCTGTCTGCAGCCATGTCCTGCCTGGCTTCTTCTTCTGGTGCTGCTTGTGTGTAAGTTTGCTTGTTGCGTCTAGAGTGCATTTTGAATCGTGCCTTGGGCGGGAGCAAGCAGTAGGGCAAGCAAGGACCTGCGTCTCAGAGACAGCCCCGGAGAGCTGCCCTTGCCCCCCCTGGCTGCTCAGAGCATGAGGAGCGGCACTGAAAAGCAAAGCAAGGCAGTTTGGAAAGGGGGGGGAGGTGTTGGCGAAGCAGGAACCTGCAGCTTTTGCAGACTGTGTGCTTTTGCTTTCACTTCTGCTGGTAAACAAGCCTAGAGGAGCCCTGGATCAGTCGGACGCTGAAATCATGGCAACAAAACCAGTGCAGCAGCCCAGCAACCCTGCATCTACGCAGCGCTGCACAAACCTGGGGGTCCCTGGATCAATGCAACGCTGTACAAACCTGGGGTCGCTGGATCAATGCAACGCTGTACAGACCTGGGGGTCCCTGGATCAGCGCGATGCGGTGCGTCATGGCAAGCTGCAGAGCGTGCGCCTGGCTACCGTTCAGGCGGTCCCGGACAGCATCCATCTCCTGCACCACCATGGCCCGTGCAATAGCAGGTGCATGGCAACAGCAGGTGCATGGCAACAGTAGGTGCATGGCAACAAAATCAATGCAGCTGCCCAGCATTACTTCATGACAATTGCATGGATTGCTCCCTTGTGATCAGTGTTGATCCTCTGATGGCACCAGTGATGCAGTGCACGTGCTCCACCCGCGCAAAAACACAGGGGCATGCACTGAACTGGGCAGCGCTGAACAAGCAGCCACACAAGAATTTGAGTTCCTGCTTAAATCCCTCCACTGCAATATGTCTCCCATTCCTTGATTGATGCAGGGGTTGTTCAACTGCCCAAGTAGATTTTCTTCATCTTCTACCAATATTCTTTTTCTTTCCTCCACAGCTATCGTTCATGCCATTGCATGTTGCCGATTTGTGCATAGATGCGCCGGATCTACAACCAAGCTGCATCCACCACAACCATCCCTGCCATGTCTCTGCATGCGCGTGCGCACACGGACGCGCGCACACACACACACACACACACACCCCAGCGCGCACCTACCTCCTGGACCACCTCTGGGGTGAGGTAGCTGATATGCTGGGGGGGCTGGCCGTGCACAATCTCCTCTGCCATTGGCACTCCGGTCATGCCTTGCAGGCAGCCTAGCACGGGCCTTGTGCTGAAGCAGTTGGTAGACACCTGCAGAGAAAATGCCGGGCGCAGGGGCATGGGCGCAGGAGCAGCTTCTGATTTGTTGAGGCCTGCACAGGAAGGGGTGGGACTGGAACCCGCTGGTGTGCAGCAGCACAAGCAGAGCTGCCCAGGCAAGCTTTTTGCTCACTGCATGCAAGCTCGCACAAATACACACACGCGCAAGCACGCGCATTAACAAACACAAACATACACAAAGCTTGCACTGGATGCGCTGGATGCACAAATGCAAGCGCTCATGTGTCGAGCAAACATATGGCATGCGCACAAGCGCCAGGCACTTTGCACATGCTCATGTTTCGCGCGTATAACACATGCAATTAATGCCCCTCATGCCCCACAACCTGTACGATGTGCATGTCCCCAAGGTCTAGCTGTCCCACGCGCTCCAGGAAGGCGGTCATGTGTGTCCTCTCCTGCACCATCAGCCCCACCATGGGCGCCTGCTGTGCGAGCTCCTCCACCTTCCGCCGCACCACCATTGCAAATGCCAGCAGCTGGCCATTGCTCACAATGCACACCTGCTCAGAGCATGGATCAGCTCTTAATTTTGTGACAGCTGTGAGTCGCGGCCGTAAGTAGCTGAAACTGGCTATATATGCGTGCAGGAGGGGCATGGAGCAGATTTTTAATCTTGCGATGGCTGTAAGCCACGGCTGTTTCTGGCAATACACACAAGCAGGCACAGCATGTGCTGGTCCAGATCTGCCACAACTCACAATGCTCATGGTGTACAGCTTACATGGGCCAATATGGTCCTGCTGGCAGCCGGCTCATTAAACGTGTATGTGCAGGGCGTGATTGGCTTGCCGCCACCCACAATGCATGTTTGCGTGCTTTCAAGAGTATAGAGTGTGGATCAGCAAGCAGTCACTCACACCACAAGCATGCGTGTGTGCATCTGTAGAGTGTGGACAGGCGGGCGGTCGTTCACAATGCGGGCTTGTGGACGTCCTTTTTTTGGTGTGCTTGCATGCATGTGTGATAAGATTGGGGTCCCTCAGGCAGCTCACAATGCGAGCGTGTGCACAGAGCAAGGAAGGTGTAGGCATGCACCAAGCTGCGTTAAGCCAAAGGAATCTGCAGCCTGACAGGCTGCGGCAAAGAAATTGCTCTGCAATGAAGCCTGGCAGGCTGTGCCAAAGAGGTTGCTGTGCAGAAGCTGCAGCCTGACAGGCTGCGGCAAAGAAATTGCTCTGCAATGAAGCCTGGCAGGCTGTGCCAAAGAGGTTGCTGTGCAAAAGCTGCAGCCTGACAGGCTGCGGCAAAGAAATTGCTCTGCAATGAAGCCTGGCAGGTTGTGCCAAAGAAGTTGCTATGCAGAAGCTGCACCATGACCGGCTGCGGCAAAGAATTTGTTGTACGATGCAGCTTGATAGGCTCTAAAATTGAGATCGCTATGCAGGGCTGCAGTTTTGCTGCAGCCTGATAGGCTGTGGCAAAGAGATTGCTGTGCAAATTTGCTTCAACCTTCAAGCCCAGCCAGAAGCGCTGGGTGTGTGCAGCACGGCCTTCTGGCACAAGAGAGCAAGCAAAATCTTTGGGGCATGGAGAGCTGTTGTGATTGTCCCTCAAAACACAAAGAAACAGTATTCTAGCACACCTAGCTGCACTGTTGAAATGTGCTTAAAAGGCACGTTTAATTTATATATATCCAGCAATCTCTCAAAAAGGCCATCAAAGCTGGCGCGCTTTTATCAGGCAAGCAGTGCTACCTTGACAGCTGTCTGCCTATCACACACAAAAATGATGGAGTGCTCCTGCATAACTCCTGCTGATGGGTGTACTAGCAGACACGTGCCCCCTTGTGACTGAACATTTTTTGTAGAAAGAATAGGCTCCTCTTCCAGCCCTTCAATTCTTGCCATTGAGCACTGAGCAGCCGCTTGCACACCCCCATCCCTCATAAAGCTCACCACGTGTCAAGCTCACCGTTTGCCGCCGTGCCAGGTCGCTGACATGCCTGATCTGCCACTCTGGCCCCAAATTGCCTGCATGGGCTTTGAGTTTGAAAGCCGCTCGCACGCACGCACACTGCTGCCACAAATCTTAAGTAAGCTTGATCGGAGGTTGCGGGGCATGCGTGCTCCCCCAGAGGTGCCGGTGCTTTCCACAGACCCATGCCCACACACAAACCCACCAGCGCATCCAGAGGTAGAAACGACTTCCCAAAGTTTTCCCAGTAGTCCTTCCGCTGCCTCGCGGCCTTATACTCTGGCATCCCTTGGGGGATACGGTTGCTGGGGTGGCCGGCAGGCAGCTGCACCTGCACAAGCACAAAAAAGAAAAAAAGGGGAATGGCAACCCAGTGCCAATCAGTGCACTGGAAGGGGACCACTTGCACAGCAATAAGGCAGGACCCAGCAAAAGGGCAAAAAAAGGAGGGAAAGACAGGCCAGTGCCAAGCAGTGCACTGGAAGGTCGCGGGAGGCATGGGACCACTTGCACAGCAAGCAGGTAGAACAGCCAGGGGCGGCATGAGGAGCCAGCAGTACAAAAAGCTTTGAATCAGATAGAATAATCAGAAGAAACAGTGAGGGGCGACGTATGAGAAACCAGCAGTGCAGAGGCTCGCGCACCTGCACCATCAGGCAAGGCTTGGGCTCTGCCTCGCAGCCCCTGAACCCAACCAGCTTGTAGGCGTTCCTCTTTGCCGTGGCAGCTGCCGCCAGCTGGCCAGCATGCGCAGGGGGAGTGCCATCAGGCTGCGCATGAGGGGGCGCGAGGGCAAGGGGGCCGGGGGCTGACAGGGCGGGGCTGCCAGGCTGCAGGCGGATCTTCAGGGCCGCAAGCTCCTGGCGGACCGGCCCAACCAAGTTGCCCTCTCGCTCCAGTCGGAACAAGCGATCCAGATGGGCAGCTTCCAGAGGCATGCCAGAGAACTCCTGTGGCTTCTTGGGGGGCAGGTGGGGGGGCTTGCTGCTCAGTACCTGCGTGCACACGCCGCGGCCAATTTAGTTGTCGCTGCATCACGGCAGCTGACAGCAATGCAAATGTGGTCTGGCCTAGGCAATAACGCATAGGACACACACAGGAGCACTTGCGCGCAGTGAAGGCAGCAGCAACCAAGGCATCAAGCGCAGTGCAGATAACAACACCAAAACATGTACACCAGGCGCGGTGCAGGTATCTAGAACCGAGGCATAAGGCGCAGTGTATGTAACGACACCAAGGCACAGGGCAGGCTGAGGCACTGGGTAGGTGACTGCACTGAGGTGCAGTACAAGTAAAAGCACTTAGGTATAGGGCAGACAGAAGCGCTGATGAGCTGACAGATGGCTGCATCAAGAGATGCAGACATTATTGTTTTATTGCAGAGGAGCAACAGGCCTACACAGGTTCTCCCAAAGGTAACCCTTCTGGGGCACACGAGATGGAATGTTTGGGGCAAAACAACACGTCCTTAAAGTGGCACAGGAAATCAAGACTTCCTGGGATGTAACAAGCACATCAGCTCACACCACTGAGGCATGCAGCTCACACCACCAAGGCATGCGACAGAGCGCTCAACCTGCACGCAGGACTTGGTGCCTTGCCTTCTATGTGCCTGACAATTCTATGCTTGCAAGATGCCCAGAAACGAGCCCAGGACTTGAGAATAGCACACCCAGGACCTGGGTCAACAGATTGTGGGACCAATTTGTGAGGGTCTGCAGGTCACTCCACCCAGTGACTATTTAATGGCTTCCATGTTGCCATCACTGACCTTAAAAATGTTTAGAATGGGCAGCAGGGGCTGCCAGATACCACCCCCTGGGTTCAAGGGCTGTAACTGCTTGGGCGGCAGATAGGGAGCTACGGAGCATAGTGCCTGTTTGGGTTTGTACAGGCAGTAAGCGAGTGCGAACGTATGCAGAGGCAATAAGCAAGCACACACACACACACATTTCAAAGGCAGTCAACGAGTGAGTACAAATGTGGCATACTTGCTTTGTAACCAGTGACTCTGAATTTGGTCTGTTTTGTTTGGAGGCTGAGCTGAGATACATCATGTTATGGACGTCAGGCGTGCCAATCACAGACTTGCATGTGAGCATCACCATGCGAGTGCAGCATAGGCATCACCATGCGAGTGCGGGACTGTCATCACCACGGGTTAGGTTTATAGTTTTATGGTTTATGGTTTACGGTTAGGGTTAGGGTGAGCGAGTGCGGCATTGCCATCACCCACCTCCTCAGCTGTCGGCAGCAGTCTGATGTTGCGGAAATCCGGATCATCGTTGTCATGCCGCCCGCCCGCCTGCATGATGCGTTGACAAGGGATGGCCCATTGAGTCGGGCCAGCAGCACGACACCCCACTGAGTCGGCCCACTGAGTTTTCCCACTGGGTCGGGCCAGCAGCACAACTGGCATAAGGGGCACGCCAAATCTTTGCTGTCACGCCAAATCACCGTCATTGATGAATAACTCTCAGATACACAAGCCACAGCTAGACTCTGTACAAGGGTGTGGAGCAAAGCTTGATGCGGTACACCACCTGCTCGTATAAGTCCTCCAAAGCTGTTGGGCCTGCACCCTCGAGCTGCCCCTCGCCTCCCTCGCCTGCTGTCCTCACGCCTCCCCTGACAACCTCCAGCTGGCGCGCCGCCGCGGCGGCCGCGCCGCCCACCTGCCGCAACGGCTCCACCAGATCACCTACCTGCGCACAGGCGCGTGATGCCAAGCCAACAAATGGCGCTCAAACATCGCCTGACATGCCTGCTAATTGGTGGGTATATGCATGTTTACCTCATAATTGTATCCCCCTGCTCATCTCTGCACATCCCCAGCCCCTGCTTTTCATGCGCAAATGTGTGAATCATGCAATGAGGTTGCCTTAGGGAGGGTGAGCAGGTGTGTATCAGGAAAGGTTCATGCATTTAAGGCGCCTCAGGGAGGGCGCATCTGGAAGGGTGCAAGAGTGCGACGAGTGGTGCGTGTGCATTGAGGGAGAGCGCATGTGCATATTGCTCATCCTGCAGGGGAGCACCATAGCTATGACCACCATCTTCGTAATCCT
>LFIK01002326.1_pt1 | contig 15372 bp, 16 predicted proteins | sample 643401 | NCBI WGS metagenome assembly LFIK01 (sample SAMN03777447, study PRJNA286221) | soda lake metagenome | biome: soda lake; feature: Kulunda steppe; material: water; isolation source: sample T5-Br brine of Lake Tanatar-5 | place: Russia: Kulunda steppe | collected 2010-07 | reverse complement strand
TACTGTCTTGGTGAACGTGGGATCGGTGGAATACACGCGGTCGTCCAACACTCGTCCGCAGGACGTGCAGGCACTGATGCACCGTTCGTCGACGCACGTCACCGTCGGTCAGTCTACGCCTTCCCTTCGCGCTCGCATCTGCTTTCATCTCGTGCGTTTGTGTCGTGTCACGTACGTGAATCCGTTGGCCACGTCCACTTCCACGTCCACTTCTCGCTTGCAGTACGTGCAGTGAACCATGGTGGACGTGTTTGCCTTCCACACGTCCAACGTCGACGACGAAAACGAAACGTAACGCGGCGCTTTGCGACGAAAAAACGCGCAAAACGACGCGCGTCGGCGACGTGCCGAGGTGTGTCTGCTCCAAAAGAGTGCATCTGGTTCGTCCCGACACCCCCGTCCCACAATGGATCCTTGAGAACGAAAGGGGTGCATCTCAAAGGCGAGGGTGCACCTGTGAGAAGGTGTGTCTGCTACGAAGGTGCATCTGTGGGGTCGTCGTTGCCTCCAAATCGGGGTGTATCTGCTTCGACGTGGGGTGCATTTTCCCCGGTCTTTTCCTCTGCTCCAGTGCCAGTCGTGGTCGTCGTTCACCGATGGATCCAGCTGGGATGGTGGAGAGACGCAGGCTTTGGGTGCGTTCGAAAGCAGAAACTTCGAGGACGAGTTGGAGAGGTGGACGACGACGCAGCGAGTGAGAGAGAGTGAAAGTGACGGAGACCACGATCGAAACGGACGGAGATGGCGTGCGTTCCAGGCAGAGTTCGAAGGAGTTGGAGTGGGAAGGTCTCCGACACCTTTCACCAGGCAGATGGATGGTTCGAACCATCACCTGGGATGGAACACCTGGGGTCGAGAACGACCCTACCCGTCGAGGATCCACTGAGTATGATCCATGTCTCCTCTGCGGTAGAAGGCAAGTAGCGGTCCCTCGGAGTCCCCGGATGGAACATCGCCCGACGAGGACCATGGTAGCAATCTGCCTCACTTCCTCGACGGCACCTCGGCTGAATTTGGTCTCCTTCCCCGTCGAGGATCTCTTCTCCAAACCTGTACATTCCTCCACGGCGTATGCGCCCTGCATTCCCGGTCATGCATCCATCGCACGCCGAGGATCGCGTTCCATCTCTATTCCTTCCTCTGCGGTTCGTGTTCGTTTCGATCGTTTTGGCACGTCGATTCGCACGTTCGTGCTTTCATTTTGGCGCGCGATCGCGTCGTGCAGCGCACGCGCGATGGCGCTCGACGATGGCGACGTAGGCGTGCACGTGAGCGGCGCACACGTCTGGGTGCGAGACGATCGTGTGGACAGCGGATGGATTGCAGGAGAGGTGCTGGAACTGCTGGACGAGGGGAAGAAGCTGCGCGTGAAGCTGGAAGACGAATCCGGGCAAAGGGACGGAGAAGTCGTCGAGAAGATCGCAGAAGAATGTGCGTTGCACAATCCAGGAAGGAATGTGGAGGTGCGTTGCGTTGGAAAGGTAGAGGACAGAACGTTGCGCACGTGTGCATCGAAGGAAGACGCTGACGAAGGACGGTGCAGGACATGACGAGGCTGTCCTATCTACATGAACCAGGTGTGCTGCACAACCTTCACGATCGATATCGGGCTGATGACATCTACACGTACACCGGATCAATCCTGATCGCCGTCAATCCCTTCCAAAAACTGCCTCACCTGTATGGGAAGCCGATGATGGAAATGTATCGAGGAACGCCAATTGGAGACCTCTCTCCGCATGTGTATGCGGTAGCAGATGCATCCTACAAAGCAATGAGGACGGATCAAGGGAAAAGCCAGTCCATCTTGGTCAGTGGGGAGTCTGGAGCGGGCAAGACAGAAACCGCAAAGCTGATCATGAATTACTTTGCCTTTATGGGTGGGAGGACCGATGATGATCGGTACGTGGAGAAGCAGGTGCTGGAATCAAACCCACTGCTTGAAGCCTTCGGGAATGCAAAAACGGTCAGAAACGACAATTCTTCTCGCTTTGGAAAGTACATCCAGATCCAATTCGATGTGCATGGAAGGATCAGTGGAGCGGCCATAAAGACTTACCTCTTGGAGCGATCCAGGGTGGTAAACATCAACGATCCAGAAAGGAACTACCACGTCTTCTACCAGCTGTGTGCCGGTGCCAGTGAAGAGGAAAGGATCAAGCTTAATCTTAAGCCTGGTCAGGAGTATAGGTACCTGAACTCGAGCAGATGCTTCGATTTGGATGGGGTTGACAATGCGGAAGAGTACAGGAGAACAAGACGTGCCATGGACGTGGTGGGGATTTCCAAAGAGGAACAAGATAATGTGTTCAGGATTGTTGCAGCCATCCTGCACTTGGGGAATTGTACGTTTGCTGGGGAAGATGAAGCTGCGCTCAAGGACAAGAACGCCGAGGAGCACTTACAAAGCGCAGCTGCATTGCTCGGGGTCAATGCTACTGCATTGAATAAAGCGCTCACCACGAGGACCATTCAGACGCTGGAAGGTTCCATCACTTCCCCACTCAGTCCCAACTCTGCAGCAGAAGGAAGGGACTCGCTTGCAAAAACTCTGTACTCAAAACTGTTTGATTGGTTGGTGGCTCATATCAACAGGTCTATTGGCCAGGACGAGAGTGCAGCAAGCCACATTGGGGTCCTTGACATATATGGCTTCGAATCCTTCAAGAACAATGACTTTGAACAATTTTGCATCAACTTTGCAAACGAGAAGCTGCAACAACACTTCAACGAGCATGTTTTTAAGATGGAGCAGCAAGAATACCAGGCAGAGCAGATCAACTGGTCTTACATTGATTTTGTGGATAACCAGGACGTGTTAGATCTGATTGAGAGGAAGCCCTTTGGGATTCTAGATATCATTGACGAGCAGTGTAGGTTTCCCTCTGCAACACATGAGGAGTTGGCGCTGAAAATGTACAGCACATTGAAAGAAGACAATGACCCTACCAAGCGTTTTTCAAAACCTAAACGAGGGCAATATGCTTTCACCATCAGGCACTATGCTGGAGATGTCACGTACGAAGCAAACAACTTTTTGGACAAGAACAAAGACTTTGTGGTGGTGGAGCACCAGAACTTGCTTTCAAACGCAGACCAGCAATTGACTCGGGAGCTCTTTCCGACTGAAGACCCTACATTTTCCCCCAACAAGAAAGGTAGCCGTGCTGCATACAAATTTAGCAGTGTGGGCACTCGTTTCAAAGAACAGCTCCATGATCTAATGGCAGCATTGGCCACTACAGAGCCCTGGTACGTGCGCTGCATCAAGCCCAATGCGCATGCAAGCCCTGGAGCTTTTGAGAGGGGCTCAGTTCTGCACCAACTAAGATGTGGGGGGGTCCTAGAAGCTGTTCGTATCAGTCTTGCTGGCTTCCCAACCAGGAGGGGTTACGGGGAGTTTCTGGATCGCTTTGGTCTGTTTTCCTCCCCACCATGGGCATCTGCTAAGGTCACAAAGGTGGATGACATGCGTGCAGCCACAGAGGAACTTCTCAAAGTTGCTGGAGTGAAGGGATTTGAGCTTGGCCTGTCCAAGGTTTTCTTGAGGGCAGGTGAAATGGCAAAGCTGGATAAAAAGCGAAGAGTCCTACTCGACAAGGCAGCAACAAGGATTCAGAGCTATGCAAAGAGATACTTGGTCCGCTCAGAGTTCTTGCGTGTCCGCCAGGCAACCATCGTGATTCAGGCTTACACCAGAGGGTTCATTGCAAGACGCGTGTTTGAATACAGGAGGCGGGAAAAGGCTAGTATCGTTTTGCAAAAGGAGTTCCGCCGCTGGCTAGCACGTCGTAAATTCCTCCGCATTCGCCAGGCGGCTATCTCTGCTCAGAGCTACTACAGAGGTAAGGTGGCAAGAAAACGGGCAATGGCTCTGAAGTACGAGAAATCAGCCATCATCATCCAGTCAAGTTGGAGAAAATACAGGCTGCAAAGTGACTTCCGCAAGAATCGCCGTGCTGCGGTAGCTATTCAGTGTGCTTGGCGTGTCCGTGCTGCCAAGCGAGAACTACGCCGCAGGCGGATGAAAGCTCGAGAGGCGGCGACATTATTGCGAGACAAGGCAGTGCTAGAGGAGAAATTCGCCCATGCCACAGCAACGTTGGAAAAGGTGAAAAATCAGCGAGACGAATTGCGCAGGGACTTCAAAGAATACAAGGCTTTGCTCGAAAACGTGAAGGATGACCTTGCATCTGAAACTGAGAGACGAAAGTGCCTAGAGAAGGACCTATCGATATCTAATGCTACCATTGAACGTCTGAAGGCCGAGTTGCTGGAGGAACAGGAGGGGAGGGCTGCAGATTGCGAAGCGCTTAATGCATCACTCGCAGAGCTTTGTCGCAAAAGAGATGAACGAGAGGCAGAACTCCTGTCAGACTTGGAAGCCTCAACCAACAGGATTTCCGAATTACAGACTGACTTGCATCGGGAAGTGCAGCTTAAAGAAGCTGCGCAACTGTCGGAGGCAGAAGCCCATGCATCTTACGAGGCCAGGGCAGCAGAGGTGATCTTGCTCCAAAAAAGACTAGATGAAGCCCCAACCCAAAGGGATCCCCTCTCCACAGTGGACGAGGCAAGATTATCGCAAAATAGAAACGCCGGGGACGCTTCGCGTCACCAGGCAGAAGCTGATGTCAAGCTGAAAAGAATGCAGCTTGAGCGGCAGAACGAGGACATGGATTCATTGCTCAAGGTACTGGCAATGCCCACTGGAGAAATCGGTTTTGCACCCGACGGCATACCAGGTATTGCTGTTGTCACCTTTGCGTCGCTTGCCAAATGGAAGGCTTTTGAGGCAGAACGAACACACACATTCGATCGCATCATGGGCGCATATGCACGTGCCGTAGAGAAGGCCAACAGTGAAGAGGACGATGCCACTCTTGCCTACTGGCTTTCCTCCAATGCATCACTTCTCGCCATCCTACACTCGACACTCCGTGCAGCCAGTGGCAGCTCGACCCGCAGGCGTAGTTCTGGACTTCCATCCATGTTTAGCCGTTTTCGAGAAGGGCTGACTTCCTCTCGCAAGTCCTCTGAGGAGGAAGCAGAAGATGCTTCGAAGACATCCGGCAAGATAGAGGCCCGCTACCCGGCTCTCTTGTTCAAGCAACAGCTCACCGCGCTGCTTGAGCATGTCTACACTCTGTTGAGGGATAGTGCGAAGAAGCGTTTGCAGCCGCTCTTGGATGCTTGTATTGCTATGCCTCGTGCAGGGCGGGGATCGACTCATAGGGCCAATGGCACAGCTTCTCACCCTGCCCAGGCAGCCATTGCCCCTTGGAACGAAATGATCTCAGTCTTGCAAACCCTTCTGGAATCTTTGCGTGCAGCTCACTTGCCATCATTGCTGATGAAGCGACTGTTCTCGCAAACATTTGCCTTCATCAATGTGTATCTCTTCAATGCTCTACTGCTGAGGAAGGAATGCTGCTCCTTTAGCAACGGTGAGTATGTGAAGACAGGCCTTGCCCAGCTTGAAGCTTGGGTGCTTGCTGCAAAAGGCGAGGGCCTTGTGATTGCCTTGGATGAGCTCCGCTTTTTGAGGCAGGCTGTCACCTTTCTGGTCATTCATCAGAAACCCAAAAAGTCGTTTGATGAGATCACCCATGATCTGTGTCCCACATTGAGCATTCAACAGCTTTACCGCATCTCCAATATGTACTGGGATGATAAGTACGGTACTGAGAGTGTAAACCCTGATGTCTTATCTCAGATGAAAAGGCTCATGGCTCAAGACAATGCAGGTGGTGAGGCAGGAATAGCCTTTCTACTTGATGATGATTCTTCCATTCCTTTTACCGTCGATGACATTGCAGGAACCACCTTGCCAAGAACATTCAACAGGGGGACTTTGGCTCTTCCAGAAGCTGTCATTGGCAACCCATCCTTAGCATATCTTCAAGCAGAAACCTAACTTAATAAACTGCAAGGTCTGCTTACCCCTGAAGCATTCCCATGGCTGTACATATGAAGCAACACAGCCCACTATTTATTTTGGCGAGAACACGCAAGCTCGCGTCATTGCTCAGTTGCCTTTCTTGCTTGTAAATCAATGCCACAATTTGGCCGACGGCACCACTTGTTTGGGATGTAACAGTACCAACCGTGACCTTCCTCGTCCACTCTCTGCTACCTGTTCGAGGATACATGCACCTTTGGGCCCTGCCATTCGCAGGTATTACGCACTTCGATGAAGTAGTTCGTGGCTGGTGTAATGACCGAGTGGCGAGGTTGTGATGTGGAGATGATACATTGGATTTATTACCACATAACACAGCAATTGACGAAGGTCAACCAAGTGGGTGGTACCCATGCTTTGCGCTTCGTTTTGTGCCAGGTTGTCCACGCGATCCCACGCTGCCTTGATTGGGAGGATAAGGAGGGTAACCACCTGATGCAAGGGTCGAGGTTTGTCCGTGCCCCGGGGTGAAAGCCGCATATCCTTCCAAAGCATAGTAGCTCGAGTGGCTGTACTGGGGTGCATCGAAAAGTTGCAGGATTTCCTCGTGAGATTTGCTACTCTTTTTCAATTGGTTTTGGAGAGGTTCCGCAAGACCTTGCTGCTGTTTGGTTTGACTCGCACCTTCCGACCCCGTGCAAGGGGGGGCCGCAGCGGAAGACGGATCGATGAAGTCTTTCCATCCTCTAGTCTTGCTGGGACCCACGTAGTCGTCCTCGAAACTGAGCAGATCCACTTCCGGCATGTCTTGCACGACTGGTGTTACAGGCTCAGGTGCAGAGAGCGAGAGCAGCGGTTCCTCACCATGCAAGAGATCGAGCGGTTTGCTTGGTTGAGGTTGTGCACGCGAATCGAGATTGTTTGTCCCTTGGGCTGCACGTTCCAGTGCTTTGTGTTGGTTTTCACCTCCTTCGCTTGCTTGTCCATGGACTTGCTGTGCTTTGGAATGTCTTCCAGCAAGGTGTGCATCCCATCCTGGAGCGACCTCTTTTCTGATCTCCCGAGTGGATTGGTTGCTTTCATTCACGCCCATCCTGTTCTCTATTTTGTCCATTGATGTGAACCTTGCAAAATTCGCGTTCCCATCCGTCCTTGGCATGGGTTCTGGCTTGCTTGGTTTTGCTTCCCCTTCCTGATCTTTCACAAATGCCCGTTGCACGTATTTGCGCTTGATGAATGTTTCCAATCCGATCCGATCCATTTCTTTCGGTCGTTCAAAATTCGTCGGGAGGTTGGCTTCCCAAAACTCGTTTGCTTTTCGATTTCCTGTGCAGCTGATGTGTTCCACTTGTTCCGGCAGCCACGTGTCCAACGTGGTGGACCGCACCTGCGACACGTGCACGCCCAAGCTACGATGGATCCCGCTGCATTGCATGCAGATGAAGATGCCCAAATTCACGCTGGCCCATCGTGGTCCTCTGCATCCGCAGTCCGCGCAGTGCCTGGTCCATCCACGTGCGCGTCGTTCGCACCACGCGTCAGTCCAGCTTCGCAGACGCCGTTCGAAACGCCTTGGTTTCCTACGCCACGCCACGCATCGTCGTTCCTTCCACGTCGTTCGCGACGTGGACGCGGCACGCACCGGTTCTCTTCGCGCTGCAGCATCTTTTCCAGCACCTTCTTGTGCTTCTCGTTCTGCTCCTTCGTCACCAAATGCTTCCCATGCGTGCGCATCACGTGCGCATCCGACGCCATTCCGCACGTGACACGTCCCACCGATGCGCCATGGCCGAACCCGAAGGACCTCCCTTTCGAAAGGAAAGGCTTGAAAGGAACGAAAGGAAAGGCTTGATCGGACGAAACCGGAAGGATCCGAAGGACCCGTGCCCGAGGTTGTGAACCGTTGTGACGCAGGAGGGGGACGGTCCCTGGGAGACCACACAGTTGTGAAGGGGATGGAGACGAAGGGGGAGGCAGGGGGATCGAACGGTTGTGAAGAAAGAGGTGGCATGGGACGGGGGTCTCGGGCGAGTATAAGGGAATTCTCTAGCACCACCAATACCGTGGTCGATCCGTCCACGTGGCAACACGACGATGGGATGGGATGAAATGGCACCGTTGCAAGTAGAAATGAGGCGTGCACGCCATGAAAACGCCACCACGGGCTCAGAAAGGGTCCCGCGTCGACCCATCCGTCGCGTAGAACGAATATGAACGAAATGGAACGACACGAGAGGACGAAACAAAAGGCATGGAGCAAGAAGATACACCACGACAGGGCTTCGAATCCCAACCACGTCGTTCTCGCATTCCTCTCGAAAGCTGAATGATGCGAGGGCGATCCAAGGCCCATCCTTTTGAAATGTCATAAGAGGTCAAGCCCTTGCCTATGTCATCCGTGAAAACGCGAGTGGCACAAAGCTTGTTTCCACAAAGCAAAGTAGCAATCGACCCATGTTTCATCCATGTGCGCACAACTTTCGACAGCAAGGTAGCCAACCCATCGAAACGTCGTCCCTCTGCCTAAGAAGGTTCCCGTGGAGAGCGAATCCCTGCTTGTCCCTTGCGCGCAACAAAGATACAACTCAAACACCTTTGTTTTCCTCAACCTCTCAAGAGGGCAAGGACTCCCCGCAATTATTGTCGAAAGAAGAGTGGACAAACAACAAGAGGAATCCAGGATGGATCGCACACGTAGGATTTGTATGTAAGTGGCTTGCGCTCCGAGCTTGGACAACACCGACCACGCTTTCGTGTGCAGGTCGGTTGGATGGGCAACAGACTTTGATGGGTCCTCGGCATTGCATGAAAAAGAAAAAGGAACAAATGCATGAACTTTCCAAGTAGAGGAACGAAGAATAACGCCGTTGTCAAATCGTCACGGCCGCTGTCTTGGTGTCGTTCAATCGTGCTTTTCTGGTTCTTGTGGCTCCATGGCTTCCAACACGAAAATGTCTGTTTGGTCCGATCTGTATTGGCCCCCTGTCAGTGCCACTGCCTCTTCCTCGTCCCTTTCGGCCACAAAGGCGAACCTTGCGGCTTGTTGCGAAGGGCGCCAGAGGAAACAGATCCCACAAAGCACCAGGAAATTGAGCATGTGCCAAAACGCTCCGTTGACCCACTCGTTTTCCCAGTACACGTTGATCGAATCAGATATTCTGAAGTACATCTCATAGATGATCCAGAAGAGAGACACCACCACAGTGATGGCAATCATGTTGGTGAAGCTACGGTAAAGGTCCAGCTTGGCCGTCTGCTTGCGGCTATGCACTTGGGACAGGGTGCGTGACAGTGAAGTAAATATCCATAGGATGAAGAGGGAGTCGATGATGGACACCGGAACCACCAGCATGAGCCGCAAGACGGTGACCATGTCGTCCACGGCGCCCAGGTTGGTGGCGATTTCCAGGCTCAGGGAGAACAGCAGGTACGCACCACAGAGTGCAAGCACCCTTTGTTGCAGCCCTGCAAGCGTTGGCTTGACCACCCCGTATCCCATGGAGACGGCCAGCACCAAGAACCTGGCCAAGGTCTTACGTAGGCATCCCAGGACGATGGCCACAAGGGTGGTGAAGTAGGGCCTTTCGCCGGTGCGATTGAAGTTTTCGTAATCCAGGTACCACACCATCATTTCCACCATTCCCAAGAAGATGACCGCGGAGATGCAGTGCTGCACCATGACGACCTCCTTCCAATTGATGGCGTACACCAGCAACCAGATGGCGCCGAGGGCCACGTACAGGATGGACATGACCCCGAAGAAGGGCATGTTAGGCGCCATCATGCCAGGCAGGTATCCGGTGGGATTCTTCCACACGCTCTTGCCAGTGATGGTGGCTCCGTCGAGCGCAGGATCGCAGCTCAAGAACCACAAGTAGTACATGCCTGTTTGCTTGATGGGCACGTCGAGGTCTCTCAAGTGCAGCTCTTTCTCCCCTGCTTCGACTTTGAAGGTGAAATCTTTCGGCCATCCCGTCCGTTCTGGATTCGGCGCTCCGAGCAGCAGCTGTCCAGGTGCGCACCATTCGCCTTCTTCGTCTCGCCAATCGCTGTCTTCTCGGCAGCAGTAGGCGCGCCTTTGGACGCCATTTTTGGTCTGCAAGCGTCCCAGTCGATCGTAGTCTTCGAGTGCGAACACCAGTGCGTGCAACGTGCCGCTCTTGCCGACGCTTTCGCCTTCCGGTCGACGCAGCACGACGTCGAACGTCTTCACGTACGACGTCTTTCCTTCTTCCGCTCGCACGCCTTCTCGACCGCCACGTGCCATGCGCAGCTCGTCGCCCACCGCTTCCAGCTGCGTCTCACGGTACCTGTGCGTCGCAGCTTGCGTTCCACGTCCTCCAAGCGCCAGAAGCACCGCCACGAGGCGCAAAACACGCGACATCGCCATCCATGCGTCCATCGCGACGCGCGTCGGTTTCGTGGCGCGTCGCCTCGCCACCCCTCCGAATTAACCCCACTTCTTTCGAGTTAATTAACACGCGGATCGTCAGGGGTTGGGAAGGAGACGTCCCGGTTTACGAAAGTTCGGTTCAGGAAGGGGGAGGAGGAGGTGCACCTGCCATGTCCTTGGAACCTGGTGGATGTGATGCAGGTGTCATGCATGGTGGTTTGGCAACAAGAAAAGGCAGGAAAGGAGGTGGAGAAGGATGTCCATCCATCCACACGCGAGAAGGTGGGAAAGCCAAGCGAAGGAAGGGAAGGAGAGCATGGCGCAGATACAACGGCAGGAGATATACATGACCACGCGAGCCAAGACAACGCGAGAGCGTACCACGGATGCACGGAGGATGGGCCTAGGCAAGGTACTCCCGAGGATCTTCCACGTGTCCTGCCAATGCCGATGCGGCGGCGGTGTACGGGGACGCCAGGTAGATGGATGCCTCCTTGTTGCCCATGCGACCTGGGAAGTTGCGGTTGGTTGTGGAGACACACACCTGGGCCTCGTTCATACGAGCATACGTGTCCTGAGGTCCACCCAAACATGCGGCGCAAGATGGGGCGGCAGGGGTCTCGCATCCTGCATCCTGGAAAATTTGAGCGCAGGTCTTGCCACCTGTGCCTGGCACAGGCAAGGTGTACACGTCTGCCCAAACCTTCTGGGTGGCGGGCACCAAGTACGTCGGCACCTTCACCTGCCTCCCGGCACCATGGAAGAGCTTGGCTGCGCTCATGAAGTCTTCCGTTTTCCCACCCGTGCAAGAACCGATGTACACACGGTCGATCTTCTGCTCCCTGCACTCCCGCGCCAGCTTGCGGTTGTCCGGAGAATGAGGGGCTGCCACCACCGGTTCCAGCTTGGACACGTCAAACCTGTAGTCCGCGAAAAAGTTCGCCGTGTCGTCTCCATACAGCGGTTCGAAATCCGCGTCGGTCCTGGCCCGAACCCACTCGAAGGTCTTCTCGTCCGGCGCGCACGTCCCGTTCTTGCCGCCCGCTTCGATGGCCATGTTGCAGATCGTCATTCTCTCTTCCATGTTCATGGCAGACACGGCCTCGCCCACAAAGTCCATGGCCCTGTACGTGGCACCGGCCACGGAGATTTCCCCGATGATTTGCAGGATCAAGTCTTTGGCCAAGAGGTAGCTCGGCATCTCCCCGTCCAGCACGAACCTCATGGTGGGCGGCACTTTCACCAGAAGCTTTCCGGTCCCGAAGATAAAGCCAGCATCGGTGTTACCGATTCCGGTGGCAAACTGACCGAATGCACCTGCGTTGCACGTGTGGCTGTCGGTGCCAAACAGGACTTCCCCGGGCCTGCAGAACCCTTCTTGTGCCAGGGCGATGTGGCAGACACCTTTGTAATCTGGATTTGCTTTGAAGTCGGAACGATCGGTGATGTCGTAGAAATGCTTGATGCCTTGCTCTTGGGCGAAATCGCGCAAGATGTCTACGTTTCGGTTGGCTCGAACGTCTTCGGTGAAGATGTAGTGATCTGGGATGAGCACGATCTTTTCCTTGTCCCACACTTTGGCGTCTTCTCCGAACTCTCTCTTGAAGATGCCGATGGTACCTGGTCCACACACGTCGTGTGTCATCATGCAGTCCACTTGGGTCCAGACGTTTTCACCTGGACGGACCACGTCTTTCTGGCAGTGTTTGGCCAGGATCTTTTCCGTGAGCGTCATCGGCGACTTGATCCTTCCCGTCTGTCCCGGCTGTCGCACGGACGACGGGCTGGACGTCTGCACGGCGTGCACCCGCAACGGCCGCCGCATGGTGCTCTCCTTCGTCGCACGCGTCCCTGCTCCCGCGCGCGTCGCGAGCCACGTGGGTCCCACGTGTTTGCCACGTCAGCACTCCTCCTCCTCCCTCTCCCTCCTCTCCTTCTCGTCCGCCATCGTCGTCTTCGCCGCACCTCTCGTGCGCAGCTTCGCGGCCATGTCCGCGACCGAGCACCGTGTCGGGCGCACGGCCCAACCGATACCTTCTGTGAGATCCTCAGTAAAACACAGGAGAAAGATCCTGAGAGAAACAGAGGGAAGAGGGAAGATCGCGAGAGGGACGGGGACACGGGAGTTAAGCGAAAGTTAAGCGAAGGGTTCGGGGGGAGGACGAGAGGGGACCGTACGAGGGGAGAGGTGTTCACGGAGGAGTTAAGCGAGGAAGATGGCACGGTGGAGGTGGACCCACGTGCACATGGAAGGAGACGTGTGCGTGTGTGCTTTTGCACGGTGTGGTGGGTTGTAGGACGGTGTGTGGAAGGAGGTGAGACACGTGGAATCGTGGGCAAATCCACGACGAGCTTGTAGGAATGCAAGAGGTGGTTGACTCGCAAGCACGACCGCAAGGCACGAGTTGAGAATGCATGGATGCCCCCAACCCACCGAAGCACATCAAACACGTTTCCTCCGATGTGAAGAGCAAAGAGAGGCAGATAAGAGAGACACCTCCTCCACATCGTTCTTATTCAAACCAATTCCCTAGGCCTTGTCAAAGGCACGTGGAAGCGTTTCCTTGCCGATGCAAAGGCAAATAACCTTCTATGAAACGACATTTGGACCCCAATTCGATGGTTGAGCGCTCGAAGGTTTCGAGGGCAAACTAACTTGGGTCTCGTTGTGTGCCTCACGTACCACACCCAAGCACCAATACGGTACGACCAACACACGTATCTTGATGTTGACGTGGGAAGCTACATTGTCGAGCACCATCGAATTACACCACAGTCAATTCACAACCTCTTTTGGTTGTTGTGGATCGAGCGCATTGAGAACGTTCCATTAGATTGAAGTGGCGATTCCTTTCGATGCACGCATGGAGTGCACGTCTCCTGGAATCTTTCTTCGTTGTATGACGTGCACAACGCCTCTACCTTGATCCCCAAAGGCTGCGTACAAGCGTCACATTGTTGCTAGAACCACAAAGTTTCGCGAGAGGACGTGAACAAATGTGGGTCCATGGCGCCGAGCAACGAAGCATTGCATTGGAGATTCTCAATCCATACCAAGACAACTAACCATTCCTATACCAAACTCCTTCGAGCGTCATCTCCACCTCCGAAACGAAAAGTCCCAACAGAAGGCAAATCCAAACTCCACCAAGGCTCGCAAAGGGCGCCGGATGGAAGCATGGGCACAGCATTCCAGTTCAGAGAAGAGTTGGTTGATGGGAACATGTGTGTCGAGCAGACTACGTATGGGGAGCTCTATCGAAACTGGTGCGCCTTTTGGCAAGGTGCTGACGCACACCAGGCAATGGCCAGCGGAGCCTCCGAGGGAAATATCCAACGCGGGAGGAAACGGACGTCCGCTGATTCACACAGCAAGACACAAATCATGCATGTTTCAAGAGAAAAATCACGGTGCATGCTGGCCTCGAGGCATGGAGCCGCTGTAGGAGGCAGCAGGCCTCTGCGCATTCATCAGGTCCTTTCGGCATGCAACGCCATCTTTGTAACATCCTCTGGCCAAGCCTGTAGCAACCGTACATGCAAACCAACCGAAGCCGACGCAAAAACAACGTTCCGATCTCTTGTTTCACGTACGTGGACGGCCACGCCTGTCGTTTCCCGCACGGTTTAGAACGGCAAGCACACCGAGCACCTTGAAGCGTTCCAATGCAATTGCCTGCATCCACTCCTTGCGCTGGATGCACCATGGCTTTGCTTGCGTTGCGTTCTGCCAGTGGCAGGGATTTGCAGGGGATGCGTCCGGTCGTGATGGGTCCAGCAGCTCATTCTCGTTGGTTTGGATGGACTCCACGTCTCACTTCTTCTTCCGTGGGTTCACATCCGTCGTGGACGCCTTGCAGGAGTCCCCATTCCACCAATTCTTCCACCTGTTGTTCTTCCAACTTGCGGATGCGTGGATGCAAGTCGTCTGTTGCTTGTGTTTCTTGTTCTTCGCTCCACGTCGCCCAATACAGCTTCCACGCTTCGAGTTGGGACGATTCTGCCGCGGCTTGCAGGCCAGCACGTTCGGTGCTGATGTAGTGCGCACGCACTTCGGCACGTGCCAGCAGCGGCCTTTCGTCGATGCGTTCCAACGTCTGCGTCACGTGCTTTTCCCACGGCGTCTTGCACGTGTAGATCCGCTTCGCATCCGTCGGCACGTGCACGCCTGCTTGTTCTTGCAGCGTGCGGCTGCACGTCTCTTCGTCGGTGTCCGCGAGCACGTAGTACGGCGACGTGGTGCGTCGCAAGGCGCGTGCGACGTGTTCGTGCACGTGCACGCCTCCGTCCTTGCTTCCCTTCGCCACGCACGTCGCGTCGACCACGAACACGTCCAACGCCGAGGCGCGCACGCAGCACGCACGTCCACGTCCACGTCCCACGCCACGCACGCTTCGCATCGTCGCACGCGAGAGGACGAAACCGGCGGCACGTGGAAGAAGTAGAAGAAAAAAAACAGAGCAAGGCGCTTGCACACGTGCGTTACCACGTCGGTCGGAGGTGGAAGTGTGGCGCGTCGCGTCGCATCCACCGACCAAGCGAAGTTCGCTTCGTCTTCACAATCCTGCGGATTGGAAGCTGGACACGGCGAGTGCGGCGTATCCGAGCGCGTGTCCGAGCGCTCCCCATGCAAGCACTGCACCACGTGTGCGCACGTACCAGCACGTCTCGTGCGTCAGCCTCGTCCGTTTCGCGCGGTGTTCGCGTGGCGCGGCGTTTCAAGCGTCGTGCGCACCGTCCACGAGGTTGAATCCGACGGGATCGTTGGTCTTCATGACGCTGAAGGCTTCGGCGGCGCGCACGTCGCCTGCTTCGTAGTAATCTTGGTCGTTCTGTCGCGGACGTCCGGCTTTTTCGATGGACTTTCGCTGGAACGGCAAGAACGCGAAGCGACCCACGAAGAGCATGGCGGCCGTGGCGCCGCTCACCACGAGGTTGGCGTCCGAAAGCGCACGTGCAGGCTGCACGCGTCCACGTGCGCCGCACCTGCCCACGCGCTTGGCCACGTTCCTGCACGTCCGTCAGCCACGCCGTCCTCTCTTCTCTCCTCTCTTCTCTTCCTCGTGCGTGTCGTTGC
>LFIK01002325.1_pt1 | contig 15375 bp, 16 predicted proteins | sample 643401 | NCBI WGS metagenome assembly LFIK01 (sample SAMN03777447, study PRJNA286221) | soda lake metagenome | biome: soda lake; feature: Kulunda steppe; material: water; isolation source: sample T5-Br brine of Lake Tanatar-5 | place: Russia: Kulunda steppe | collected 2010-07 | reverse complement strand
TCGTTAGCTTTTGATTGATCTTCTCTAGGGTCTTCCTCTGCATCATCAGTGTTGAAATTATCATCTGGTGCATTGCAGGTAACAATATCGTGAACTTCGGCCTGTGAGGCTTGCCAATAGTCCATATCTTCATCATCTGTGCCTTCGTCTACGTGATGTTCCATACTTGGTGCATGTTGTGATGCAGGCTCTTCTTCCATTTGCTCATTCCTTACTTCTTTTTCGGAAAAGCTATGTAGGCCTTCTTCCTCATTTCGAATCCATTCTAGCAAATCTGCCAGTTCATTGTCATCAGTGCTGTACCTACATGGGGGCGCTGCTTCAGGTTTATTCTCTTGAGTGAGCTGTGTCATCAACGCCGTGATATCAAGAAACTCATCTGACCCTTTCAAGTCTATCAGATCATTCAGTACATCTACGCAAAGAGGTGTTTCAGCCAGCACCAAAGCATTGATGCTATTGGCAGGTGGAGCAAGGACAGCCAGCTGTGGAAAGGCTGATACAGATACATACGACGGCCTACCCTTTATCACAGCTTTTTTGAAAGCTTGACGAACAGTCTCTTCAACGTCAGGTATCAAAGGCTCAGGGAAGCGTCCTTCTGCTTCACGCCAGAGTTTGGTCTTTCGTTCTGGTGGGGAAGTGCCTGCAGCAAGACAACGTTTGCACTCGTCTTCCCACAACAACCCCAAGGAAGGAAGAATAGGTTCATCGTCTTCCCTAGCATCTCTGTCCTCTCCATCTTTGCTTAGAACTCTGCTCTTGCTCAAAGAGTTCGCTATGTCTTGTGACTGTACATCGACCTCAATATCGCACGAAGCCTGTCGAGGCATAGTGACCGGTGGTTGCCATTTCCATGCTTCTGGTATGTTCACAACAGTCCATTGCGTACCCAGTTGTATAGTGCTTGTGCAAGGCGTGCAAATTGGTTCATAGCGTGAAGGGACTGGTGCCCGAAAGCGTGGATGTGCAAGTTCAATGAAATCCATTCCATGCAAGTTAAAATCCAGTGCAAATTGCATGAGGAACGGAATATGAGCTTCGAAAGGCATATATACTGCATTGAGAACGCTTCCACCTCGCAGCACTGCAGCCAGTCGTGATGCGATCGAAGGATTGAAATAGCTTATTTTCACGAACAGAGAGTCCTCGCCGTGATATCCGTAAAAGGGAGTTGCACGGACCAATGAAACCATAGCGATATTTCTCCTCCTGCACTTCTTGTGCAAGCTAGAGCATGCTTTCACAGACACGTCTACCTTCACTTCGTTACCTTGAGCATCTAACGCGAGGCTCCCATCTTCAGTGGCAGAAACAGCAAGACTCATGGCTGTGTCCAGTGCAAGTGCAAATTGCTTGAGCTGGTTCCTTGCCGCGGATGGCAATTGAGGCCAGTCCTTTCGGTATTGCACGTACATATATGGAAGCACTCCATGCACGTGCACGCACGCCTTTTGCTTCCCTGGTGTCGGCCCAAACACACGTATCACTGGGAACACAACTTCCTCCTGCAGATCCTTCCACTTTTGGTATTGTGGCGTCGCATGTGTCGGCTTGGTCATGTAGTAGTCGAATGCGACTGCTTGCACCTTCAATTTTTCATCCATCCTCTCCTCTCCACATCGTTCGTCTCCCATGATGCGTTCAACTCCGGCATTCGAACATGGCGAAGGTCCACGTGTCGGTCCCTCCTAGAATTGCAGCATTAAACACCGAGGCGTGGGTGGTTGAACAAGTAAAGAACAAATGATTATCCAAGCAGACGAAACGAACGCGCAAATGGGAAATGGGAATGAAATGTGCATGTCAATGGGATCCCCACCGGTTTATTGAATTACTATATATGATGAGAGCAGATCTGGACATGACGAGATCAAGTAAGGAGGGCAGACATGATAGCGTCTCGAGAGCGAGGGCTGCGGCGGCAAAGAACCGCAAACTCCCACACCCCTACCATCAACTCCTCAACTCGGATCTTCTGGCTTGCTCCAGCGCAGATACAGTCTGCAAACTGCCTGCATTCGTATTTATTTGCTGAAATAGAGGGGACCTTTTCCAAAATTGCACCAGCCCAAACGACAGCCTCCTGTCCAGCTACAAGCAAAAGTGTGTGTAAAAGATCGCCCAAGTCTTCTAATCGATCCTCAGGAACAGCACCAGCAATGGCAGCTATGATCTTCTCCATAAGAGCCTCACCTTTTCCAGAGGATAAGCTAGCCTCTCTGGCCACTCCGGTGAGCCATTGGGCATCCGGGTCAGAGGGTCTTGAGATTGCTTTGAGCAAACGTTGCAAGAATAAGATACTGCCAATATTCGCGTCTTTATGGTTTACTAGTACAGCAACCCGGGCACCCTGTGCTAGAGGGGAAAGCACCTTGCCTTGTTCCAGCAATTGGGGAGCATATGCAAGGCAGCGTCCTGCTAGTGAAAAGGTATCGTCTGCTACATCCGGATAAGCTGCGACAGCTTCTGCACTTGAAAGAAGGTTACAGGAAGTCTGAAGCATTTCACTTACCAGTGCAGCTAATTTTGGAGACCTGGTATTTGAAAAAGTTTTCACAAGCTCGCTTGTAGCATACAAGTAACAGGCATGTTTCCCCAAATGGTAGTGCTTGTGCAGGAACTCAAGCGAGGGATGAAGAATGTCAAACCCAAAGTCAGCAGCCCTTGCACCCACCTTCACAGCGTATTTCACCACACGACAAGCATGCTCAGCAATTGTTTCATCGTGAGGGAGAGAGGTCAGCACTGCATCGATACCGGGAAGTGCTTGCATGTATGCTGTTGATACGGAGGAAGCACCACGAGAGTTCTGTACAGAAAAAACTGCAGAGAGCGTGTCAATGTAGCAAAACCATTGTCGTGGAGAGGTGGGTTTTCCATTTCTCGCCTCTTCCAACCGCACATTTAGTCGCTCCAGCAGCATGCCTATAAACCGCCTCAGTGCTGGTTCCTGTGTCTCAGGAGGTAGACCAGCAATGACAAAGCCAACTGCCTCAGAAATGTGAAGCAAGTTGGAAGCGTTCAACCCAGAAGGCTTCGATTGTCCCTCTTCGAGACTTTTGGAGTCGACAAAACAAAGTGTTTGTCGGAGAAGATGCAACAAGGCATCCAAGAACGTGCCCAGCTCTGTAGCACATGCCTTGCACATGTGTCTTATAGCGAGAGATGCAGCACCTGCTACATGCTGATTGTTAAGACGTTCCGAAAGCTTTTCCATGATGTATGCTGGTTGAGGCACCCCGGGTAGTTTTGATTCAAGGGCAAGGGCGATCCAGTCAGCATAGGATGCAATCAGCATGGTGCTCGTATATGCCATACTATTTGGTTTGTCTAGCAGTAGGGCAAGATTCAGAATAGAAGCAAAAGTAGCATTTGTGGCAGAGGGGGAGCAATACGACATCCACTGTATGCAGTACATGATTGCTTGAGCATTGCGCCACTCGTAACTCACCCCCCTCTCTATAGCATTTGCGACCTCCTGAAAAGGGCTAGCTACCAACGCTATAACAGTGTCACCCCCGAGGATCAAACCAGCAGCGTGCAGTGTCTCAGCTACTGACTCACATCCAAACTTGAATTCAGACTTCTGATCTGGCCTCCAAGCCTCAAAATCTTCTGGTTCTATCACACATAAGCACAAGTACTGCACCAGTTTAGAAAAAACGGGTTTAAAAAACTCAAGCTGCGCTTGTTGGTACCTAGACTGATCAGCCAGCAATTCTTCAGAAAGCACTTGCCAAAATTGAAAGCTCATTGCACACACAGTGTTGTTTGGATGAGCTGCCACATCTATCAATGCATCCATAAGTGGGATTACCTCTGGTGTGCCTGTGACAACCAGGGGCATAAAGGCCTCCCCAAGTTCGGCAAAAAGGCTTGCAACACCTTTGAGCACTTCTTCATCTACATCTGCTGAATTATCTACTCCTGCAATATGTGCACTTATTGACTTGAGTAGCGGATGTAGGGACACTACAGCTGCAATCACTCTTGTGGTCAAAGGGCGATGCTCCTCTGAGATACGCCCATCACTATCTGGCTTGCAGTACCAAATTAACTCAATGGTACAAGCAACGGCAGAATCAAAAAGGCAGTTATCTTCTAAACCTTGAAGAGCAGCCTTAGTCAAAGGGTGGTCGGATATAAGTGATATATCAATGGTGATCCCCTGATTCACCTTGAGCCAAGATGCGTAGGCTTCCAACAGCTTCTCCACCTCCTTTGCTGAGCTTGAACCTGCACAGTATTGCGCTAAAATTTGTACTGCTTCCACACTACTCATGATCACTTCTTTGTAAAATTCCCTCCTCCTCCCCGGCCTGAGACAGGAAGATGGGGAGAAGGCCTCCTGGGGGAGGATCTTCAGAAACTCCACGGTTGCATTCTTGGCCGATTCGCCTCCAGCTGGATTGATTTGGCTCAAGAACCAGTGGAGTGCATTTCTGCCATCCCAAATGCTTGGTGTGCTGGAGTGGCTTACCACTGCAACCAGTGCGAGGCAAAGCTGTGTGCGGATTAATCCGTCTTCCACCTGCAACTGCATGAGCAACTGAACTATCGAATTTCTTAGGGAAACGATCGATTCTAACGGTAGTACTTCTAGTTCGTTTTGGCACTTTTGACGACGATGTAGAGATCCATTACGTCAGCTCTCTTGCCACCAACATTCCCGGCAACCACTGTCGCAGACGGTGCACCTACCTTCGTTCTCAACGTCAAAGCACAGAAATACTTGGCTTCTGCGGGTGAAGACGGATCGTGGAGTATCGAATCTACGATCTGTTCCGGAACAACCTCGGTCAGTACCTTCCTGATGGCTTCGCCACGATCGACGTTGGCCTGTTTCGTGCTTCAGACGAGCGGTCCGCATACCTCCCAGGCTTGCACGGACTTCTGGAAGGCGGACAGCCATTGGTCGGCTCCTCTCCTTGCATCCTCGTCCTGCTGGTGATACAAGGTATCCAAGGCACGCAAGAGATCCTCGCGCATCCCGCCGCGACAGTGCGTGATGTCGTGCGGCTCTCGTGACGAATGACGAAGGTCGATGTTGCAGATCGTTGTAAACCCGACACTTTTTTAGGAAGAGGACCGTACGCGTGTCACAACCAGTGTGGGGCGTGGGGAGAGTGCTACAGGCACGTGACAGTGGGACTAGGTCCCACCCCACCAGTTCTGTGCGCGTGAAGGTGGAAGGAGCAGTGCGTGATGCACGTGAACGCTCGTGCGAGTGCAGCTCGGGAAAGACAAGAACGCTCGTGCTCTCTTTACCCATCAAGAGGAAAACGAGATCCATGAACCAATGTCAAGTTGAAACACGCAAACATGGACAACACGTGCCTTGCATGCTCGTTATAAATGACGTCGATAAGCAGCACGCGGTCTATATAGACGATTTCCGAAGCGATGTATCATCCGCCACCGTCATGAGAAGCGTTGCATGTGTTAGTAATGAAAGGGTGTGCTTCGAGATTGTCGATCGGTAAGCCAACGTAGTGCTCTTTTTCATTCACGCTTTTGTCCAACATCTCGATCGCACTCCGAACTTGAAGTCTCTAGTTTACCCCATTGCAAGTAATCGTACATTGAGGTACCTTCTTTTCAATCCAAGGGGCTTTCGAGATCTAGCTAAGTGGGATTCGAATGAAGAAGGTCGTGGTGGTATGCAAACGAGCAAATGCTAGGATGTAGGTACCACGGACAACCATGCTTGGAAGGTAACCTACATCTCTCACGTCAAAGGAGCACGGGCATGACAAATGGGAATTGAAAGACCCTCCCATCCGTTGTAAGGGCTACGCAAATGGGAATCGTACTTGGAAAATTTAGCATATGCCTGTGACTTCAAACATTTCAGAAAACAGTTGCCGAAAGTGCTATAATAGTATGCGTTTTCGAGCATTGAAGAAAAATGGAATTTGCGCAAAAGTTGTTTGACGCATGATCAATGAAGATAGTTGGCAACGAGGGAAAGACGATGCCACAACGAGAAGTTTTTCATGCCATACTCTCAAGGCGTTGAGTGATGCTTCCAATTTAGTTGAAATGTATAGAGGACCATGCTCTAAGAAACGTGTTGTTACAACCTAAAGCTTCGTTCGTTTTCTTCCTACCAACTCCTCTTCACGCGCCCGTGATATGCTTGTAAGGTTTTCGAGAATGATCAACTATCTCTTGAAAGGAAAATTAGGATGGAAAAGCTCATGGTTTCCTTGCATCGATTGTCATATTCCGACGCTAATGTGCACGAATCGATGTACTAATATAGCAAGTGAATCAAATTGTGAATGAAAGTCTAATGCATATATAGCTGCATGCAACATCGTGGGCAACACTTCCTAAACGTGCAACAAAACAATGTGTGTGTTGACACACAAATTCCAAGGTGTCGCTTAAATAGGACTTGCACCAATGGCCATGTTGTATACCTTGCACATGAGAATTCATCCTTTCACATATACGCATACCTAGAGAACGTGGAAAAAGATGCATTGTAATTGTAGCATTGGAGATGTAGACATCAAAGTGTGATGTAGACAATAGAATAGTTGTTGCCAACAATTTGAGAGTTTCTCCCATAGAGAGTCTCTTTGGATCCACGGATAGCGAGGTGCAAAGTCCAACCTTGCGAAGAGCAAGATCCTCTTTGTTATTGAAGACGCGTTTGTAGTGGAAAACAGTGGATGAATCGCAACATCCTCCTTGTTTGTTTGCACCGGTAGTTCATCCCACCAAGAATGCTCGTCACAGGCTGTGAATGGGTCTTGGTAAGCCAAATCCCCTCGACTTTTTCAGGTCTCGTTGAACATGGCGGAAGCTCTATCCTTCTTTGTTATCGTTACGTTCTTGAATCGAGTGGTTGCGTACATCTTTGGCATTTGGTTTGATGAACCGAGGATCAAGCGTATCTACTCACAAAGGAACTTGCACCATGCACGGCATGCAACGATTCCCTCCTTCACGCAAACCATTCGTGATGCATGCTGTCCAAGGTCATCGAACCGACAAAAGTGATTGATGTTCCAAGTGACGAGCAAGAGCGAGATGCGTTTCAGCTTCCTTTGTTGTGCATCACGTCAGATTAGGTTGTGTTGATGCTGGTGATCCAAGGAAAGAGGACCAAATTCAAGGACAGCAGTGTCGGATGTCGTCGACGTTGGTCAATTCGGCGTCCGAAGCCGCGCGCATGCGCGTGTGCACGTCGCGATGTCGCTGGGCAGGGACTTCAAACGTGGACTGGGCGGTGTTCCGTATGTGCAGGAGAACGCACATTCGCATGTCGGGATCGAAGAAAGCGTTTCGGACGACGTGTCGCGCTTCAGGAGGTCCACAGGAGGAGGATTTCGTGCGTGCTAATGGCGATTTCTTCCGTGCCTTGCCGCTTGGAATCGGAGCAGCGTCGTTCGTCTTCGTGCTCGTGAATCGTGCGGTGTCGGGATTAGGACTCGTGGCCGACGCTCGCAGCTCCCAATCCAGAGTGGACGTGATCTGCATCGTTATGTCGGCCACTTTGGCTTTGACGGGACTCTCGTGGTTGTCGCTCAAGCCGAGAGTGTTGGAAGCGGTGGAACCAGATGGTGTGGATTGCTTGACATGGGCGGAGTCACTCAGTCAAGAAGCGCAAATAGAATTGCAGTGGGTATGGGAATCGTTTCGAGAGACGACGAGGATCCGAAGCATAGCTGTGTTTCAGCAAGACGAGTGCATCTTTCTCGCAGGGAAGGTAGCAACGGAGGAATGTTGCGATGTGGAACAAGCACGCGCAGGTCCCATTGTCCAACGCACGATGGAAACAGGCCAGCAGTCGTACTTGGCGAATTTGGTGTTGTACCCAGGCCGTGTAGAATTTGTGTATTTTCCCAAGAACACCCAAGCCATCTTTGTGCATCCAATGGGTAATAAAGGTGCCGTCGTGGTGGGCGTCGACACCATCCGTGGACTGACCAATGCGGACCAAGCATGGTTGTCTGTCATTGCTGACAAGCTGGAAGTGACCTTGGAAAACGACGGTGGACTTGGTCCAGCCGAGTAACAGCAACTGCAGCCTTCCGACAGTTCAACTAGATCCTCGTTTCTCCGGCTTGCTGTCCGATGCCGCTTCTTTCGTCTCGTGCTTTCGCCAATGCTCCTATTCGCGAAGGTTCCGGAGCGTACAACGTCCGTTCCTGCGTCAGCCGCCTGCTTTTGTCGCGAACGTACCAGAAGCACGGCGCGTTGCGCACCTCTAGCGAAGGCTTGAATATGTAGTAGCCGGAGGCGATGCCAACGGCCGACGCGAAGGCGTAATTGGCCGGATGAAGACGCATGTCCCCTCTCCTTCGAGGCTGGAAGATGCACGTGCGCGGTTCGTTGTGCGGTGCGAAGCAAATGGAGCGCACGTGGGACGGCGACGTGGCCGACCTTGTGTGGGTCCAGCAACGTGTCGCCGAACCGTCTCTGGCACGTGCACGTCCATCCGAGGAAGCCAAGGGACGTCCTCCTTCCATGCGACGAAGAAAATGCAATGCAGGACGTGCAGGTGGATGAAAAACAACGCGTAGGGACGTGGAGTGGTCGAAGACGTGCCAGTTTGGTCTGGTTCGGAACGATGCGACCGTCACCTGTTCCGTCCATGTTTCGCACGCGAGGCGGGACCGACGTGGATTCGATCGGCTGGCACGGAATTTTCCATCCGTGAAGTTCTCACGATTCGAATCACGCGTGCAACGTGCATCGACGCGCACTTCGAGCAGCATTCGTTTGTTCGGAACGGAACCACGTCCTGGGGGATACGGGCAGGCGCATGCGTCTGCGCCACCTCGTGCCGTCCATTTCGACGCGTCGCGTCCTTCGTTCGTCTCTCTCCCTTCGTTTCAGATCCGCTTCGTTCGACGTCGACGCGCTGGTGCGAACGTGGTGCAAGTCGCACCACGTCGGCATGGACACGTGCCTGTGCTTCGTCGTGTGGGATTCGTCCGAGTTGGACCGAGAAAGGGGACAGATCCGGTTCGACCGTGGGAGGGGATGGGAACCCGGTTCCCTTTCGAACCCGGATTTCCTTCGGTTCGAACCCGAGATCGTCTCCGATCAACCTTCGGTCTCGCAACCCGATCCGTCCGATAAGGTTCGAGGGTCTTCCTGCCAGATCTCCCACGTCGCCTCCCCTCCCCTCTCGCGTCTCAAACCCGTCCTTCCATCCGGAACGATCCTTTTGCGATGCGTCGTATCTGAGACGAGAGGGGTGCGGCCGCCACCGGATAGCGGGGCGAGACGGTCCGAGAGGGAACGAGAGGGAACGAGAGGGAGAGAGACACACAGAGAGAGGGGTGAGAGCGTATCGAAGATCTATCGTGGTGGGACCGTCGGTGTCTGGACCACAATTCGCACCACCAGAGCAGCGAGCACGCATCTACGTGCTGCGAATCGTCCGTGCGAAGCAGCTTGTGTGTGAAAGGGACGGAAGGTGGCCTACGGGTTCGACCAGGTGACAGGAACGTACGATACAAGGGAGGAAAAGACGACATGGAACTCCCCACGGTTGCACGTGTGTCGGTTGGCAGCACCACCAGGAAAGTCGCGCCGGCTAAGATCGGCAAGGCCAAATTCACCTCGAATGGGATCCGAAATGGAACCGTCGCGGGTACTAGGAACAAATCTGTGACCCTCAGCCATCACGCCAACAGAACCGTCGCCGTCGCTGCCGGAGACGTGGACGCAAGTCAAGGGCAACAAGACAGCAAACAGGTGTGTTCATCCGATCCAATGGACGTTGCGCAGTGTCCCGATGGTGCAATCCCGAGTTTCGAAGTTCGATCGTGCTGACTTCGGATTTGAAACGATTCGTAGGTCCAAAAGTGGGGTTTCGTTGTGGCCAATGCCAAGTTCCTTCTCGACGAGGAGGAGCACCTTGCAGAGGTCTTGCGTGAGCGCAGGCGTTACTTTCAGGAGAAGGAAAAAGACATGGACTTCTTCATCGTGCCGGAGCCCAAGTGGTTGGATGAGAAGTTTCCCGATGTTGCGAAGCGCACCAAGAGACCTGCAGCTGCCATTGTCTCTACCGACCTGGTGTGGATCACGTTCGTGAAGCTGAGGGTGGACCGCTGCTACAAAGGGGAAGTTGAGTGCTCAAAGGAAGACATCCTTGCCTCCGCAGGCTCTGTAGGTGAATTCGAAGACCCAGAGTTGTGGACGGCGCCTTACAACAAGTACGACGGTGACTGGTGGAAGGTTTTCCTTCCACAAGAAGCATGAATGAATGCGTGTTTTTCCTGCTACACCATCAACCAGTGAAAAGCGTCCCCCTTCTGAAATATAATTTCTGTGAAGTGCACTTTTAGCATATGTATTACCGATCAATCAAAATAAGTTAGGTACAAGCCTATTCCCTTGTCAAGATCATCCTCTGTGGGGGACCTTCGTTACCACCCCTTCATCGTTGACCATGATACGGACCCGTTCGATCCTGTAATCCATGGTCATCATCGAGTTTTCGTTCATGACGACCACTTTCAAGTCGGGGAACGACTTTTCGAAGAATTCCTTGGCTTCGTCAGCACTTTTTCCGACGAGATCTGGCCAAGGTCCCCTGGACTCGGCATCAGGAACGTATTCCACAGTTCCGACCAAATCGTCCTGTGGTCCAAGCAAACAACGGAGCGAACGTATCGTTAGTCTTCGTTTCGCCGTAAGTCCATCTTCCGACTTTCTTTCATTCACTCGCGTGCTCCTGGCGTTACCACGAAGAAATGCCTCGAGGCTCGACTTTCCGCACGACGGAGGCTTCCTTCTCGTCCCGCGTCACGCACCGGCATTACGGCTCCGGAAACGAGCGAGATGAGAAGCGCCACGAGAGCGGCGAAGATCAGTGTGCGATAGGCACCACGTGCCATGTCCTTGCTTCCAGGACGCAGAGCAGTGCGTCGTTGCGGCACGTGTCGTGCTTCAATGTCGTGTGTCCCACCGTCGATTTTCACAACCAGCTCACACCAACTTCACAACACGAGGGAGACACGTCCCTGGTGGATCGGACGAAACACGGTAATTGGATCGGTCCAGGCTGTCATTTGGCACGGTTCGATCGACTCCCAACTCCAAACCGGTTGGGCGCCGACCTACCTTCTCATATCGAGACTTCGTCCCACAGATATCGAAATGAAGGATGTGCGTGCGATATTTCGTCCGGTTTTTGAGGAAGATATCGATAGGACGGGGAAGCCATGAGGCGATGGAAGGCCTGAGACGCCAGTTTGGTCCAACCAATCGTACCCGAAAGCTTCACATCGCGCGAAGAATGATCGTTTGGAAAGGTTAATCCGAAGATATGTGGAAGGCAGAAAGGCTCTTCCGACTTTTGCATTTGCGACATGCTACCACGGCTGCCACGTCCGCCCCCACCTACCAAAGACGAAAGGCGATGTGTGCCGAGGTGCCTTTGATAGAAGTCCCAGGCGAACGAGCATTGCCGGCCGAAATGCACGGCGTCAAGTCCTCGGAAATACCAGGAGCAATCATGGGTCTGATGAAACGGATGCGAAGGGCAGGTCACACGGCCTACTTGGTGGGTGGAACCGTTCGAGACTTGCTGTTGAAGCGGAAGCCCAAAGACTTCGACATCGTGGTGGATACAACCCCCAAGAAAATCAAGAAGCTCTTCTGGGGCAGCATGATAGTAGGAAAACGCATACCGGTGGCAATACTGCGAGCTGGGGAAGATGATGTCGAAATATCATCCTTTCATTCCTTCGGAGAACAAGCCTCCAGGAGAAATCCAGACACCCTGAAAACCAAGACAGATGCGCTCGAACATGCACTGAAGCACAGCAATAGCACATTTAGCGCAAATTTCATTCGGAAAACATTGCACGAAAAATTCGATGATGTCAAAAGCTCCATGTCAGAAAAAGCCACATACCTAGCTCTGCTCCGACTTGCTGATGCTCAGACGCGGGATTTTTCCATCAATGCACTCCTGTATGACCCGCATTCCGGATACTTGTACGACTCTGTAGGAGGGCTGCAAGACATTCAAACTGGCGTCGTAAGAACTATATTGCCGCCTGAAGAAAGTTTTAGGTTTGACCCAGCGAGGGTCCTGAGGGCTTTGCGTGTGTCGGCCAGGTGTGGGTTCGCACTTGACCCAGATACCGCTCGAGCTGCCACATCCTTTGCTTCTCAGCTTGCAGGGGTAGAGAGTCTTCCGGGAGGCCGCAGAGCAATGGAACTGCATGCATTGATGGCTCATGGATCAGCAGCACAGTCAGTGCGCTTGGCACAGACACTTTCCTTGATATGTGCCATTGCACCACCACTTGCCCCAATCCTATGCCTCTCCTCAGATGAAGCTTGCACCTGCTCGCATTACCACCAAGTAGACAAGCCAGAGCCTTCTTCTGCGGTTAAAAGGGATGCCCTGTTGTATGCTCTCCTGGAAGCACTGGATGTGGTAGCTGCACCAAGCCAACCGGTGTCTTCTGCCTCCTGGGCAGTGCTATTGGCCACTAGCACCAGTAGGGCTTCAGAACTGTCCGAATTCCTTTCAGGGTGCTTCGCTTCTCTCTCGGCACTGGTGCAAGAGCGTTCCATTGCACGGATCACTGCGAAAACAGCACGCACGTCCCTTAGGATTTTGATGGAGATGGAGCACTGCAGAAAGCTTGTGTCCTCCTTTCTGGGGAATGATTTTGGTCATGAAGAGGTCAAATTATTTGTGCAGGAAGTTATCAGCACTGTGCAATCCATTGAGAGAGGTCCTAAGAGGCTTGGAAGACATTTTTGATTTGAAATGTGCGGTCCTTGCACTCGTGGCATCCGGTCTGTGCCAGCTGGCATGGCAGATTGGATCGTGTTTTTCCGTTGGCTTCTTCGGAACGAATGGTTCTATTGGATGAAGCTTCACAAATTGCGTTACGAATGAATGTCTGGCGCAGTCTTGCCCAGTTTTGATGGCTTCGTGGCTGCAGTCATCATTGGATTGCTCCCTGTGCACGGCCGTGGACCGAGTTTCAGAAACTCCGCCCCTGTAGCAAATTCAAGAAAAGGGATCCAAAATCCCCGGGGGGATTCGGACCCCCTTTCTCCCCATCCGAACGGTCGACTCGATCCTCGTCGGGTAATGTGCAGCGGGGTCATTTGCTCGGAAATGTAATCGAACGTCACGGGCTTTTGGTGCATTTACGTTCGAGGAAAGAGCGCCTGAACGAAAGATTTGAACTTCTCGCCAGAAACGAGGACGTAGTCCAAACTTCGTGCGCACCAACCGCAACATCGACGTGTCGAAGGGAAAATATGGCATTCCAAGAGGACCATAGGAGGTGCGTCGAAGCCCAGAAGAACGCGTGCGAGGAAATCGGGCGAAGGGCGCACGAAATGGGCGCTCCTACCGCACCGATGATCAAGGCGTTGTTCGCTGGTTCGACAACTGACGTTCTGATTCTTCGGCTTCTTGCTTCGAACATGCACGCTGGCGTGCAAAGTTCTTTCTTCCTGGGAGACGGAAATGAGGCGCCTCGTGACAGTAGAGGGTACGCATTTGGGAAGGTAAAGCGGAAAGGCGCGGACTTGGAGGATCTGTTGATCTGACAGTAGGTTCTCAATACGACGAAACAGGTGGAAGCATGGATCTTCCAAAGGAGAAAAAGGTGGATGGGCCAAGAGAAGAAGCTCTTGCAAGGATGTTGAAGTTGTCACGGAGGATGGTTTCAAATTCAAGCGTAAAAGAAAAAGTCGACGATCAACTGGTAAGGGCAGTGAGCTTCTCGTAGCTACGGTACCATGGCTGGTGAGGAAAACAGACTGACACTATTTTTGTGGTCTAAAGCGATTCCCGCAGAGTTGATGCCGAAGGACGAGCCTGTTCCAGACTATCCCAACCCAAGCAGCTCTACGCCGCTGCACAAGTCCATACCTGATACTTGGCCCGAAGTCCGCAGGCTCAGGAACCTCTGTCAAAGCCTATGCAAAGTGGAGGCAGAGAACGCAAATGGCACATTCCAAGGTTCTCAGCGGTACGTCACTGAAGCAATCTATTCTGTGCTGAACGAGTTCATGTTTCAAGTGGAGCAAGGGCTTATGAATGGTGAAATAGGAACTGGACAACGGCTAGACCGAATGACTGAAAAGGTCAAGCAGAAAAAGGAACAGTTGCAGAGGATCAAAACACAATTCGAGGCTGAAGAAAAGGAATGGGAAGAGCTACTCCTGCAACACCAGGAAGCATTGGAGGGCGTAGAAGGGACTCCAGAGGCCATGAAAAAGATACGCGCTGTAGCTGCAGAAGCTACGAAACAGGTCCAGGACAGTTCGTGTGCCAATGCTCTGGTAGAAACCTATCAGAAAGCTCACAGGGCCTTAGAACTGCAAGCAGATGGCCTGGCCTGCATGGTAAACGGTGTTGAAGAATTAGTCAGCAGGGCAGAGAAAATTGGAACAACCTTGGTCGAAGAGCTACACAATGATGTCTTCCAAGAACTGCCCCACATCAATTCACCCGAGCACCTGATCAAGAGCCTAACTGCTGCGCATTGAAGCTGTCAAATGGAGAACAACACTGCCTTACATTGGTTGCTCCGTGGTACCAAGGGATCAAGGAGAGAGAGATGAATCCCACTCGTATCGCGGTCCATGTACTGGAGAACAGCAGCAGAGGGCTTTGGTAGAAGAAAAATGGTTGGGATCCACAGGAATATTCAATCCTACTCTTCAGTTTTATGAAATTTACAAACAAACAACTATGAACAACAAAATGGCTTCTCTTGAGTCATCGGTTTCTGCTGCGAACAGGGCGGGTTGCCTCAATCACGCACGGGAGCAAGCACAAACTGCGGCTGTTTGAGTCTATCCCTGTATCAACCCGGGACAATTTGCTTCAATGACGCTTATTTGACCCCACTGTCTTTCTGTAAAGCATCCGAAGCGATTTCTTACAGCACCTGCGACCAACATGCGCTCGTGTGATTGGCTCCTTTCTACGCCGTTCAAGCCCCCAGGCGTTGTTTGAACGTTCTTTTCCCCTCCCAGCGCAGTTTCTTCCAAGATTTTTCTCCCGTACACACTGTGCGACACGGAAGGCGTCTTGAGCATCCACTTGATTGCACATGCAGCTACTGTGTATTTGTCTTTGAACACCGTCCTCGGCGACGACGGATCGGCTGGGATCGTTTCTTTCCCTGCGTTCCCAGCGTCCCTTCTTTGCTCCAAGCTGTTGCAGGATCGCATCGTGGACTGCCTCTGTCCTTCAACACGCGTTTACGACGCGCGAGTTCCGTGCAAATTGCTTCGGCCGCCGTTTCCAGCGCACACGAACCACTCCGTGCAGATCCTTCGATGAGATTGCGATGGAGAACCTTCCGCTTGTCTCTTTCGATCCTCTGCGGCATTCGACCGAACGTCGGGATCGAT
>LFIK01002324.1_pt1 | contig 15376 bp, 16 predicted proteins | sample 643401 | NCBI WGS metagenome assembly LFIK01 (sample SAMN03777447, study PRJNA286221) | soda lake metagenome | biome: soda lake; feature: Kulunda steppe; material: water; isolation source: sample T5-Br brine of Lake Tanatar-5 | place: Russia: Kulunda steppe | collected 2010-07 | reverse complement strand
TCGAGAATCCGCTCATCGAATGCGTGATCGAAGGCGAAATCGGGCCCGGCCTCGCTGATCGGGTCGAGCGTGTAGAGATCGCGGGCATCCTTGCCGGAGAAGAAGCCGGAGCGGTCGAGGACGTGTTTGGCGAAGAGTTCGGCGACATCGGCCTGCCGGGCCTTCGCAACGCCGCCGATCCGCAGCAGCCCCTCGACGGGCGTGTATCTCAGCACGGCGTATTTCACTTCCTGGAGCGGGATGATCTGTTCCTGGTCCCCGACCAGCACGGGCGTGGTGACGATCGGCGTGCCATGGCTCACGGCAAGATTGATTTCCTCGTCATCTGCGTATGACCCTAGGCGGCAGTACTGCCCGCGCAGGTCCTGCTCGAGAAGCTGCACCATCTCTGCCCTGAACCGGGCCGTCGCGTCCTCGGTCAGATCGGCCTGGACATCGCGCTCCGGGCCACGAAACTCCGCCATCGCGGTCGGGGCTCGGAGCGCCTGAAAGTCCGCCGCCGCCTCGAAAACCCCGTGGTGGTGAAGGTAAGTGTGCAGGGCGACATGCTTGGCCTCCCGCTTGGACGTGGACTGGTCTTCGTCGTCCGGTTCGGGATCCGGATAGAGGACGACGCCCTGCCGGCGGGCCTCGTTGAGGATGATCTGCATGCCCTCGCCGGTGCCGAGTTCGGCGACGCGGTGCAGATCGGCAATCACGCCCTCCGACCATTCGGTAACCGGTGCATCGAAATACTGTTTCAGCGCCTCCCTGATCTCGGCGAGGTCACCGTCGAATGTCACGGGCAGGTCGTCTTCGCCGAAATGCCGTGCGAAGAGATCCTTCATGAGCCCCAGATCGATCGTGCGGATGAATTTTGGATTGATGAATTTCTTGATGTCGGAAGCCAAGGACACACCTCTCGAACGCAATCATGTTCCATTTATGTTCTACACGAATGATCAACCGTGAGTCGAGTCCCGATCCGGCGCCTCGCGGGATCCCCGGCGCCGTGGGACGGTTTGTGAGCTTCGTGAGTAGAGGAAGGGGGAGCCTCTACGGAACCGCAAAGCATGAAACGCCCCAATCCGCTGCACCCTGACCAGATGACCCCCGCCGAGCGCCGCACTGAGCTGTGCACCCTGCTGGCGCTCGGGCTGGTTCGTCTGCTGCTACGCGAGCGCGGCGAACATTCTGACGACATGGGAGAAATTCGCCTACACTCTCCGGCGAGCGCATGCCGTCATGCAACTCCAACTCACCGGAGAAACGCATGACGAAGCCCGATCCCATCCCCGCGCGCCTGGCCGCGCTGAAATCTGCCACGACGCCGGAGCTGAAGGCGCAGTGGCGCGATTTGTTCGACAGCGAGCCGCCACCCTTCAACCGCCGCTACCTGGAGAGCCGATTGGCCTATCGCATCCAGGAACTCGCCTATGGCGGGCTGAAGCCCGAGACAATCCGGCGGCTGGAACGGTTGGGTGAGGAGCTCGACGGCGGTGACCGGAAGAAGAGCGGGATCCGCGCTGATCTCATGCCCATCGCAGGCACGCGACTGATCCGCGAATGGCAGGGCGTCGAGCACGTCGTCACGGTCACCGCGGACGGCTTCGATTGGCAGGGGCGGCCCTACAAGTCCCTGTCCGCCATCGCCCGCGCCATCACCGGCACGCGCTGGAATGGCTGGGTGTTCTTCGGGCTGAAGAATCGGCGGGGCAGGGCATGACGAAAGCAACCACGAAACCCATTGTCCGCAAACTCCGCTGTGCGATCTACACGCGCAAGTCGTCTGAGGAAGGGCTGGAGCAGGAGTTCAACAGCCTCCACGCCCAGCGCGAATCCTGCGAGGCGTACATCGCCAGCCAGCGCTCAGAGGGCTGGGTGCTGGTCCGCGATCAGTATGATGACGGCGGCATCTCGGGCGGCACGCTGGAGCGTCCCGGCCTGAAACGCCTGCTGGAGGACATAGAGGACGGGCTCGTCGACGTTGTGGTGGTCTACAAGATCGACCGTCTCAGCCGCTCGCTCGCCGACTTCGCCAAGCTGGTCGAAGTGTTCGACCGGAACGGGGTGACCTTCGTATCGGTCACGCAGTCGTTCAACACGACCACGTCGATGGGGCGGTTGACGCTGAACATCCTGCTGTCCTTCGCCCAGTTCGAGCGCGAGGTGACGGCCGAGCGGATCCGCGACAAGGTCGCTGCCAGCCGGAAGAAGGGCATGTGGATGGGCGGGGTGCCGCCCTACGGCTACCGCGTCGAGAACCGAAAGCTGGTGATCGACGAGGACGCCGAGCATGTCCGCTGGATCTTCGCCCGCTTTCTCGAGATCGGGTCCTGCACGGAACTGGCGCGAGAGGTCGGCGCCCGCGGCATCCGCACACCGCGCGGCAACCGGATCGACAAGAAGTACATCTATCGGATGCTCAACAACCGCGCTTACATCGGCGAAGCCGTCCACAAGGGCGACAGCTATCCCGGCGAACACGACGCCATCGTCGACCGCGAGACGTGGGACCGCGTCCACGCGATCCTGCACGAGAGCCCGCGCAAGCGTGCCGCGCGGACCCGCGCCGACACGCCCGCGTTGCTGAAAGGGCTGCTGTTCGGCCCAGATGGCGCGGCCTTCTCGCCCACGCATACCCGCAAGGGCGACAGACTCTACCGCTACTACGTCAGCCAGACGGTGCTGAAGCATGGCGCCGGATCATGCCCGGTCGGCCGCGTGCCTGCGGGCGAGATCGAGGGCGCCGTCATAGACCAGCTCCGCGCCGTGTTCCGCCAGCCCGAGATTGTCGCGGGGACCTGGAAGGCGGCGCGTGCCTACGCCGAAGACATCTCCGAGGCCGACGCCCGCGCGGCGTTGCAGCAGCTCGACCCGCTGTGGGACGAACTCTTCCCCGCAGAGCAGGCGCGCGTCGTGGCGCTGCTGGTCGAGCGGGTCGACATTTGCGTGGACGGGCTCAACGTGCGCCTGCGCGTCGACGGGCTGGGCGGCCTCGCCCGCGAGATGCTGGCCGGCGGGATCGGAGAAGCTGCATGACCCGCAGCACGCCAATCCCCGACACCGTGACGCTCCACGTCCCGTTCCGGGTCGTGAAGCGCGGCGGCCGGAAGGCGATGCAATTGCCGGATGGCGCCGCGCCGTCGCGCCGAGCGGACAGCGCGCTGGTCAAGGCGCTGGCGCGGGCGTTCCGCTGGAAGCGCCTGCTGGAGTCGGGCGAGTTCGCGTCGATTTCCGAACTGGCTGAGAACGAAGGGATCGCCTTCACCTACATGGCCCGCGTCCTGCGCCTGACCCTACTAGCCCCGGAGATCGTCGAGGCGATCCTGGACGGTAGGCAGGGGCCGGAGGTAACGCTGGCGCGCGTGCTGGAGCCGTTCCCGCTGGATTGGCAACTGCAGCGCTAGCGTACGACGCTCTTCCGATTGTTACTGGTTCACGTCCGTGCTGGCGTCCCGGTTCGAACACTCAGCACACGGTCAACCCCTCCAATTTCATTCATGGAAACAGAGATTTACGCCACTCACGACGCACTTCTGTGAGGTGGGATCGACGGCATATTTGGTAGCAGAAACGCAAATTCTGAAGCATCGAAGCCGCACGAATCCGCCGCATATTAGAAGAATATTTAGCCAAAAAGATTGACAAGATGCCCTCTCATGCACAACTTTATGGCGGTCAGAGCGTCGCATATGCGACAGATTCGCTATCGCAAGGAGCCGGATATGGATGGAAGCAACCACGAAGCGAGCGGGCTGAGCGCCAAGCACCAGAAATTCCGTGAACTGGCAGAGAGCAGGACAAACAAGGCTCTCGATGCGATAGGGCGGATCGGAAACCTCTCGAACCGCTCAATCTATGAGTGGGACGAGGCGGAAGTTCGAAAGGTCGTCAAAACCCTGAAGGACGCCGTTTCAGAGGTGGAAGCCCGCTTCGCCTCGCCCAAGGGCAAGGCCTCAGCGAAATTCAAGCTGTAAGCTGGGCATATGCGGCGGAGCGCGCCAAGCCTCTAGCCTTTGATTGAAACTTCGCGCTTATTCTGAGACGACGTTTCTTGCACACGGAAGGATTAGCTTTGTCTTGGCACTATGAGAAGGCGCCCTTGAACGGCGGCGCACCTGGCGACGCCTACAAGAGCGTATTCAACGGCAGCGGCAAGAACGAGGCCACGAACCTCGCCCGCGAAGCGATCCAGAACAGCGTCGACGCGTCGGCCGATCCGGGCGGGTCGGTGCGCGTGGACTTCCGCTTCCGGCGTCTGGAAGGCGAGGCGCGCTCGACGTTCGAGACGGCCGCTTCGCTCCCCGACATCGCCCGGCGCGAGCCCGAACTCGGCCTGCCCAAGAGCAACGCGTTCCGCGATCCAGCGCGGCCGCTCGACCTCCTCTACGTCGACGATTACGACACGACGGGCCTGAAGGGCGACCCGACGCGCCCGTCGTCCAACCTGCGCAAGCTCCTGATGGACCTCGGCGGGAGTGGCAAGGCGCAGAACCAGACAGGCTCAGGAGGGTCCTACGGGTTCGGCAAGGCCGTCTACAGCTCGAACTCGCGCATCGGCACGATCTTCGCCTTCAGCCGGACGGAAGACGCCCAAGGCGCCCCAATCAGCCTCCTCATGGGTTGCGCCTACCAGACCGGGCACGAGTTCGAGGGCAAGCCTTTCACCGGCCGCGCCTTCCTCGGGACCGAGATCCTCGTGCCGGACGAAGGCGTGCGGTTCGACCCTTTGCAAGGCGACGCCGCCGAAGAGATGGCCGCACGTCTCGGATTCGAGCGTGAGGACGGCCTCGGCACGTCGATCCTGCTGATCGACACGGCCGTGCAACCGGAAGACCTGGTCGCGGGGATCGAGGACTGGTGGTGGCCTCGGATAGAGGCGCGTCTTCTCGAGGCGTCGGTCGTCGATCATCAAGGCGAAGAAACCGTGCCACGGCCGAAAACACGGGCGCACATCAAGCCCTTCATCGCTGCCTTCGACAGCGCCATCGGGAAGGCGCCAGACATCGCCGGTCGCCAGCAGAGGAAACTGTTCAACCGCTCTCAGGACCTCGACATAGGCGCCCTGGGCGCCGTCGTGCTTGACGACAGCGAGGAGGAGAACCCTCTAGGCGAGGACTTCGAGAACAGGCTCGACACCGTCGCACTTGTGCGAGGCCCGCTGATGGTGGTCGATTACCATCAGAATTGGCGTCTTAGCGCGACAGCTCCCCGTGCCGTCGGGTGCTTCGTGGCCGCCGAGGACGTCGACGAGGTCCTGAAGCTCTCCGAACCTCCCGCGCACGATCGGTGGGATCCGACGGCCCAGAGGTTGCAGATCGACGGAGACGAGAAGACGGAGATCGTCAAGTCCATCCTGGCCCGGATCAAGAAGGGCTTCCGAGACTTCCAGAACTCGGCGAAGCCACCGGCGCCGCCGCGGCCACGACGCCTGACCAAGCTGGAACGGGACCTCGCCTCTTGGTTCGGCGTGGGGCCCAAGGGTCGGCCAGCGCCGCCGGGACCCAACCCTGCGCCCATCTCCCTGCGTCCGTACGGTCCGAGGATAGAGGTAGACGGAGATAGCCTGCGGGCGACCGGTCACGTCGACATCTCGCTTCCCGAGGGCAGCCCCGTCGCCGAACTGCCTTTCCGCGTGCGGATCCTTCTGAAGGTAGCGGAGGAGGACGGCGTGTCCGCGGCCGATCCCATACCTCTCGAGCTTGAGCCGGACTGTCTGCTGGAACCTCTCGGCGAAGATCTTTGGCTCGGCGTCGTGACGCCGGCGGGTCCTGCCCGCATCGGATTCCGGTCGCAGGCCTACGACCCCAGCTGGACGGTGCAGCTGGTGCCCGAGGTGTTGCCTGTCGAGGAGGCCGCGTCGTGAAGGCATGGAGACGATCGGAACCGCGCACAGCGCGGCCCTTCTTCGCGGTCCACGCCCTGGAGGCCGCGCTCGACAGCACGGTGCTGCTGGTCGGCGAGCGCGAGAAAGAGATCGAGGACGACGTTGTCCAGTTGGACCCGGCGGACTTCGACGGCCTTCATGTCGCGATCTGCCCCAAGCTCGACGCGGACAAGATCCGATCGGCGCTGGCCGATCGTGCGGAGGGCGTCGTGCTTTTGCTTTCGCTGCGCGATCCAATGTTCAAGCGCCGCCTGGTCCACCGGCGCTGGCCAGTCGACGGCGAATTGCCGGAACGCATCTTCCTAGATTCGGGTCTCGTGCAGGAGTTCGGGCACAAGCGGGAGCTGCACGCGACCCTCGCCCTCGCCCTCGACGCGGACGCAGAACCAGCCCCAGGTTGGCCGTATCGCCGGGGCGCCTGGATCGCCAAGCGCACCTTCAAGCTGAAGCTAAGGAGCGTCCGGTCGACCTTCGACATTCGCAAGATGACGAGGCACGAGGCGGAGGCTTGGACAGGCTTCCCGGGCGCTTTGCTGCACGTCGAGTACAACGAAGGGCGCCTGCTGGAGGAGCCGAACGATGAGAACCCGCTCGCGACCTGCTTCATAGCTGAAGAGGTCTACGAAGGGATGCAGCGGGTCTCCGACGGCCCTCTGCTGCAAGCCTTCGTCATGACGGAGATCGTGGCGGCCGTACTAGGCCACGCCGCCAAGGACGTTGAAGAGGCGACCGAGGTTCCGAAAGGGACCCCGCTCGCCACGATCCTGGAGCAACTGGGCGCGAACATGCCGATGTCGCTGACGAACCTGAAGGGCATCGTGCGTGATCCGGTGAAGCTGCGCGCCGCGGTTCATGACCGAACGGACTTCGTCCGACAGCTGAGGAGTCTCTGATGGCCTACCCGATCGTGACCGACGCCGCGGCGCGCACTTGGTGGAAGGCCTGGAAGGAGTGCGGCAAGGTTGACGAGCCACCGGCGCGTCCCGAGACCGATACCTGCGTCGAAGGTGGCGACCACGACTGGCCCGGTGCCGTCGCGCGTCTGATGGACGACCTCGGCGCTCTCTACGATGCCGTGGACAAGCCGAAAGAGGCAGCGCGAGCTGGAGTCGTCGGCCGGATCTTCGGCGGGCGGTCGAAGGACGAAGCCGTCCCGATGACGAACGACCGCTTCGAGGCGGCAGCCTGTGTCGTCGTGCATGAGGCCCTTCCACGGGACGCGGCCCTCGCCGACCCGGAGTTCTGGATCTGGATGGCAACCGGCCCTGGGCTGGACCTGATCCGGCGACGTTACCCGGGGAAGGGCGAGGCCCAGATCCCGGACCGGCTGAACTTCACTTCGGCCAGCGCACGAGAGACTTTTTTCTACCGGTTGTGGGTCCGTGCGGAGCTTGCGCACGATCCGGCCCTTGCCGATCCTTACGAACTTGCGCGATATGGAGATATCGATTTCTGGCGAAGCCACGTGTTCCGGCAGATGTCGACCGAGACCGGCCCGCTCCTCGCGGCGTTCATCCGCTTCCAGCATCCGGACGGACCGGACGCCGAGAAGCGGTTGACACAACACGAGATCCGGGCCCTCGTGAAATACATGAGGCGAGCGGCGGCCAACATGCTGATCGAAACGCTCGACGAAAAAGAAGCGGCGGGGTTCGTGGAAGAGCAGTGGCAAAAGATTCAGTCGACAAGGTCCCGACAGACGGCCGCGCAGTAGCGTCGCCAAAGGCCGAGGCGCTGGGACGTGGCCTCCTTCACATGGAGGACCGCGCCGATCTCGAGAACGATCCCGACCCGTGGGCCAGCTGGTGGCAGTCCTTCCTTCGCGGGGCGCCTCTACCTGACGCTTCGACGGCACAGCAGGTCCGCGTAGTCGATCTCTTCTGTGGCGCGGGCGGGTTCGCGCTCGGCGCGTCGCTGGCTGCCCGGGCCTTCGACCGGCGAGCCTGGTTTGAGCGGATCGTCGACGCCGATGCCGGCGCCCTGGAAGTACACGCCCGCAGCAACGACGTCGGCCGAAAGGTCTGCGCCGGCGTGTCGTCGCTCGTGGACTACCAGGTTCGGCGTAGGCAAGACCGTTGCCGGTTCGCTTACACCCCAGAGATCGTGGATCCAGCGCTCGCCGTCGCGCCCGAGGTCGACCTGTTGATCGCCGGTCCGCCCTGCCAAGGGCACTCGAACCTGAACAATCACACCCGGCGCCGGGATCCCCGCAACGACCTCTTCATCTGCACGGTGGCCGCCGCCGTCGCGCTCCGCGCCAAGGCCGTGCTCATCGAGAACGTCCGTACGGTGACGGTCTCTCATGGCGACGTCGTGGGGATGGCGCGAGAGCTGCTTGAATCCGAAGGCTACACGGTGACCGAGGACATCGTCCGGGCGGACCGACTTGGCTGGCCCCAAACCCGAGAGCGCTATTTCATGACGGCGATCCGGAGTGATGCAGTCTGCGCGCCCTTGCCGGTTATCGAGGAGCGCGAGCCTCGCTCCGTCATGTGGGCGATCGGCGACCTAATGGAACTCGAGGGCGGAGTTGAGCCCTTCGACACCGCGCCAGTGCCGTCGGACGAGAACCGGAAACGGATCCATTGGTTGTTCGACAACGGCCTTCACGACCTGGCCAACTCGGAGCGTCCCGACTGCCACAAGGACGGCACCACCTACACGGCGGTCTACGGCAGGATGCATCACGATCGCCCGGCTCCGACGATCACCACGGGCATCGGCACGCCCGGGCAAGGCCGGTTCATCCATCCCTTGAAACGTCGTCTGGTGACGCCCCACGAGGCAGCGCGGATCCAGGGCTTCCCCGACGGCTACGGTTTCTTGGAGCGGGGGGTTCCAGCCAAGCGAAAGGACCTCGCGAAGTGGATCGGCGACGCTGTCCCGGCACCAATGGGCTACGAGATGGCGCGGCGCGCCTTCGCCGCGCTCGGCCTTTCGCAGAGGCAAAGTGCTGACTTGTGACAGACATTGTCGATGCAGCGACCCGATCCCGGATCATGCGGGCCGTACCCCGCAGTTCCACCAAACCGGAAATTGTCTTGCGGAAGCGCTTGCACGCCTTGGGCCTGCGTTATGTCCTGGGTGGCCGTGGACTTCCCGGGAGCCCGGATCTCGTCCTTCCGCGTTGGACGGCGGCAGTGTTCGTACATGGCTGCTTCTGGCATCGCCATCCGAAATGCCGCTACACGACCATGCCATCGACGCGCTCGGAGTTCTGGCAGGCCAAATTCGCGGCGAACGTTGCACGGGACAGCGCCGTTCGCGGAGCGCTGCTTGATGAAGGTTGGCGCGTGGCGACGATTTGGGAGTGTGCCCTGCGTAAGCCCGAACAGGTCTGCGTGGCCACTGACCGTCTTTCAGAATGGCTGGTGACTGTAGGAGACACGTTCGGACTCGGTCAAAACGTGGCTTTGGCACACATAAGAAAAGGTAAAGACGCCGGCTCTTCCCGCTGATTGATCCGGCGCAGCAAGGCTATGATCCGCCTGTTGAATGTTCGATCCGGGTTCCTTTTTCGCGAACGCCACTGACATCGAAGTGTTCAGGTGGGGCGTCGGAAAAACGCGAAATTTCTGATAGTTGCAAGCTATTCACCAAATCCGCGCAGTCATGAGGTCCGGAGAATATCGGCCCGGAGAGAACGCTTTCGTCCCTCTTGGCACCTAGGCCGGTGCTCAGCCTCTCCCGCATAACCCTCGCAAACAACGAGAAAATCCGGCCGCAGCCGGATCGAGAGAACGCTTTCGCGGGGGCAAATGGCGGAGAGAGCGTCCGCAGTAAGTGAGTTCGGAAAGGTTCGTTAAGTTCTTATTTATCATATTTTATCATATGCCTAGAATAGGTTAAGCTCGCTGACGTTCGCACTTGACCGCCTAAATCCACCGTATAAAATGGGAACAAACATGGGTATGCAAAAGATGGATGGTGGCGGACATGGCAGCGAGCGCGCTACGGAAAGGACTTACGGCAAAGAAGGTCGAGAAGGAGATAAAGCCCGGCCGTTATGGTGACGGAAATGGCTTGATGCTGCTGGTGAAGCCGAGTGGTGCGAAGTCATGGGTTCAACGGATTTCTATACATGGCCGTATGGTTGATCTCGGGTTGGGGGCGGTTGACCTAGTGTCGCTCGCGGAAGCGCGGGAAAAGGCGCTGACAAACCGAAAACTCGCGCGCGAGGGCAAAGACCCGCGAGAGGAAAAGCGGCGCGCCGAAGCCATCTTGACCTTTGAAGAAGCAGCACGCGAAGTGCATCGCCTTCACCGACCCAGCTGGCGCAATGTGAAGCATGCTGCGCAGTTCATCAGCACGCTCGAAACATATGTGTTCCCGCATTTTGGCCAGCGCCGCGTGTCGGAAATCACAACAGCCGATGTATTGACCGCGCTATCACCCATCTGGATTGAGAAACCGGAAACAGCGCGCCGCGTCCGGCAGCGTATCGGAACTGTGATGAAGTGGTGTGTTGCGAAAGGCTGGTGCCAGTTCAACCCGGCGCAGGATGTGGCGCAGGCCTTGCCTCGTCATGATAAAGCCAAAGAACATCGCGCAGCTTTGCCCTATACAGGGGTCTCGGCCTGCATTTCAGCTGTTCAACAATCAAAAGCGTCGATCTTTACCAAACTCTGCTTCGAGTTCCTTGTCTTGACTGCGGTGCGATCTGGTGAGGCACGCGGCGCGGTATGGGATGAAATTACCTTTGTTTATAAACGCCCCGAAGACAACCGTCCTTTGTCTGCAATATGGACCTTGCCTGCCGAACGCATGAAAGCGAAGCGAGCGCACAAGATACCATTGCCTGAGCGGGCCATTGATATTCTGCTTGAAGCAAAAGCCCTGAACGAAGCACTGGGTGATGCTGCCTCTGCGCATTTGGTGTTCCCCGGCGCTAAGTCGGGAAAGCCTATGTCTGACATGACAATGTCGAAGCTCCTCAAGGAGCTTGGGTTCAAGACCACAGTGCATGGCTTTCGCACATCCTTCCGGATGTGGACACAGGAACGCACCAACTTCCCGCGCGAAGTTGCAGAGGCAGCATTGGCACACACTCTGCGCGATAAGGCAGAGGCGGCATACGCGCGATCTGATCTTTTTGAAATCCGTTCAGACATGATGGCGGCATGGGCAAGGTATCTGGCGCCAGAAACAGCGGAAATCGTTCCATTGCGGGCATAAGGAGTGCGCGATCATGAACTGGTCTGAAGCGGCCGAAAAAGGCGAATGGGCCGAAATCGATTGGGAGTTGCTTCCCGATGATGATCAGTTGCGATTGCTAGAAATGTTGCGTTTAGCAATCCCGCAATATGATCGCCGCGACGGATATGAAGGTGGCTTTCGCCACGATACGCCCGAAGAAGCGAAACTTAGGTCGGAGCAAGATGTGCGCAACAGGGGGCTGTCCGGTCTGGAAGCAAACCGAACTGTCCGAAACGCTACTGAAGCGGCAGTCATGCTGGCAAATCTTGAGGCCGTTTTCGGGGAAGAAACCGACTGGGTGAAGCAAGTTGCACATTATGCGGGAGAGATCCTCGGCGAAGCTTGGACCGTAGCGCCAGAAGCTGGCGAGGGGCGTCACATTGATCTGACAGGATCAACATCCTATCGCCACCTGTCGCATGACGAGGAAGGGACGGAACCTGCACCAGAGTTGACCGTTGAGGCCCATGCTCGACGAGCATTGGAACATCTCGCAGATTATGAATGGCTCACGGCTTTGGCGCGCCGCGAAACAAAAGATGATAAAGACGCGGAATGGCTGATTGAGATGATCAAGGACGCGGCCGCTTTGGGGTACTGGGCTGGCAGGCGTATTCAAGCAGCGTCGGGAAAGGGTATCGAGTATGAAGCGCTGTCGCTAAAGCCGAAAGCCGAAAAATACGACCGGATTCGTGAAGGTTCCAAAAAACCGAGGTTGAAGATACACGAGGAAATGGAAGCGAAGTTCAGCGACGCGATGACAGAAATGCGTCGCTTCAAAGGCAACGGGCAGTCAGTAAGCCGTGCAGCTGAATTAGTCTCCAAGCAATACGTCGACTCTGAGACTGGCAAACTTGAGGATGGGTTCTCCATAGCGAACCTGCGTAAACGTTACAGGGAGCAAAAAGCTGATTAACTAAGCCCTAGGCTATCAATATGTAGTAATTACTGCACTTGTAATACCATATGTTGTGTGTTGGGGTGGCTGTCAGAACGTTATTGACAGTCAGAGGGCCTCCCTGTGCATCAACAATTGACAACCTTCCGCATCGTGCGGGCCTCCAACGCGCCCAAGAAATTGGGCGTTGGCAAGACCCGCTTTTACCAGCTGACCAAGAGTGACGGTTTCCCCAAACCGGTTGTGCTCGGCGCTCGCGCTCGCGGCTACTACGAACATGAGCTTGACGAATGGCTGGCCGCGCAGCCCCGCGCGTGAGGCACATCATCATGTGTGCCATACTCAATAACCGCGACGCTGATCAGCGTAAGCGACACGAAGCGACATCAGATCGTCAAAATGACTTTTCCACGTCAGGAGACGTTTCGGAGCGATTTGCATGTGCGGGAGGCGTCTCGAACCCGAAGGCCGCATCCGCTGAGACTACGCCGCCGGGTGATCCTGAAAACTGGAAATCGATTGGTTACCTTGCACAGGTTTTGATGCTGAGGGCGGACAGGTGAACGAGATACACAGACTCCGCCCACCTTCTGACAGCCCATGGGCCGCTTGCATAGAGGCGGAACAGCAGGTTCTGGGGATGCTTCTGCTGGACAGCGCTGGAATGTCTCTGGTGATCAACAAGGGTGGTTCTGACCTGTTTGCTGATCCTGTGCACCAGCGCATTTTCAAGGTCATGCTCTCGAAACACAAAGACGATCACCTAGTTTCGCCAGTCACAGTAAATGACATCATGCGCGCAGACGATGGGCTGAAAGAGCTTGGTGGTGGCGCATACCTGACCCGGCTCGCCGGTTCCGCAATATCAGCTTCGGCCTTAAATGGGTATCTGGCCATCCTTGCAGACTGGCGCCGTAAACGCGATCTTCTGGCCGCGATGAGCGATGCGCAGCAGGAGATTACCAAAGGGGACGATCCAGCCGATCACATCGCCGCGCGCCTCGAATCCGCACTGATGACGTCTGAGCCCGCCGGGGCGCAAGGACCCGTATCGATGCACAAAGCGGTAAATACCGCGATGACACAAATCGCTGCTGCGTTCTCGGGAGAAGAAGGAAATACGATCAGGACTGGCATTGGTGCGCTCGATGACATTGTCGGCGCCTTGCATCCAGGTGACCTGATATACTTGGGCGGAAGGCCGTCCATGGGAAAAACTGGTGTTGCGCTGTCGATTGGATTGAATACGTCCCGCGCCGGGCACGAGGTCGCCATCGCGTCACTCGAAATGACTCCCGACTCGATGGCGATGCGCGCCCTTTCGGAACAAACAGCTCTGCAAGGCCGCGCTGTAGAGTATTCGGCCATGCGTCGTGGCGACATAAGCGACAGTCATGTCAAATCTCTGCACCAAGCTTCACGGGTCGTTGCGGATCTCCCGATCACTTTCCTTCCAAGACAATACAACGACATCGGCGCATTGAGCGCAGGGATAAAGCAGATCGCGCGCCGTCGTCATTTGCGGCTTGTTATCGTTGATTACCTGCAACTGATGCGCTCCGCCGTGCGCGGCAACACCAATGAGCAGGTCAGCGACATCAGTAAGAGCCTGAAGGCCTTGGCCATGCAACTCGAAGTGCCAATCCTCGCCTTGTCACAGCTTTCTCGTGCGGTTGAACAGCGAGAAGACAAGCGCCCTCAGTTGTCGGACCTTCGCGATTCCGGAAGCATCGAGCAGGACGCGGACACAGTGATGTTTTGCTACCGTCCTGAATACTATCTCGAACGCTCGAAGCCAAGGGAGGGTGACATGGAAGAAGGGGATGAATGGCAGACGGCGATGGACAAGGTTCGCAACCGTCTCGACATCATCGTCGCCAAGCAACGCGCCGGCGCGATCGGGACTGCCCAAGTGCGCTTCAATCCAGCCCTGAATCTGATTTGGGAGGATTAATCGTGAGCATCAGGATCATAAAGCACGTATGGGAAAACGGCCCTGAAGATCGAGGTGAATTGTTAGTCCTGTTGGCGCTGGCTGACTTCGCCAATGACAACGGCGAGTGCTGGCCCTCCGTCCCGACCATCGCCGCCAAAGCACGCATGGATGAACGCTCTGCAAGACGCATTCTGCGCAAGCTGGAAGCCAAAGGCTGGCTCACAGTTACGATGGGTGGTGGACGTCATGGAAGCAGCAGATACTTCATAAACCCGGACACAGTGCCCCCCGGACAGAAAGTCCTCCCCCCGGACAAAATGACACCAAAACCCGGACAAAATGAGCCGGAAACCCGGACACCCGTGTCCCCCGAACCGTCAGGAACCGTCATAGAATCGTCAGTAGCCGCGGGCGGGTCCAAAGCGGTATGTGAAAGTGGGGACAAAGACGATGCGCGCGAGAAACTCCTTGCCGCGATGGGCATCGGCCATGAAGGCATAGCAGGACCTTCACATTTTCTTGGATCGCCTCCGGACATGGCCGAGGCTGAAGGCTGGGACGAAATGGGTATTTCGTTGCAAGCGCAGTGCCGAGTTATCGCCGATGTCTGCCGTCGTGAACGGGCAAAGGACCCATCATGGATGCCAAAGGGGTTTCGCTATTTCACAGGCGCGATGCGAGACTCTCTGAAGGCAAAGCCATCTCAGCTGGGCCCAAACGACAGCAAGGCCGACCGTATCAAGTTCTACCGCCAGATGGCCGCGTCTTGATTTTTCAACGGGCAGTATCAGAAGGAAATCGATCCATGCGCAAACTCAACGACAAGCAGAAGCGCTTTGTGTATGAATACTCGCTTGATCTCAACGCGACCCAAGCTGCAATCCGCGCGGGCTATGCTCAAAAGACCGCCTATTCGCAGGGCCAGCGTTTGTTGAAAAATGTTGAGATCAGTGCCGAGATTGCACGAATGCGCAAGGAAACAGAAAAGCGCACAGAGGTGACTTTGGACCGCATCATCGCCGAATACTCTCGGGTAGCATTTACCGGACTTTCTAAGTTTATCCGCATCAATGAACAAGGGCAACCGGTCCTCGACCTGTCGGGTTGCGCTCCCCGGGATCTCGACTTGCTTGCGGAGCTTCAGGTCGATGATGACGGCAAAATCCAACGAATAAGGATCAAGCAGTTGGACAAGCTGAAGGCCTTGGAGGCGCTGGGCAAGCATCTTGGCCTTGGTGATAAGGCCGCCAATCAGACTCAAGATCGCCTTGCCCTCGCCCTCATCGAAATCAGCAAGCGTGGAAGCGCTGCGCCGATAGCTACCGCGTCACCCTTGAAGGAAGCATCGCCCTAGTGTTGCGAGTCTGACACTTCCTACCTGTTTCCCCTGATTTCATCCAGCGCGTCGAGCGCTCGGCGTTCTCGGACGAGGATGTCCTCTGCGCTCTTGGTCCACCTGAACGGCTTCGGCTTCTCG
>LFIK01002323.1_pt1 | contig 15377 bp, 15 predicted proteins | sample 643401 | NCBI WGS metagenome assembly LFIK01 (sample SAMN03777447, study PRJNA286221) | soda lake metagenome | biome: soda lake; feature: Kulunda steppe; material: water; isolation source: sample T5-Br brine of Lake Tanatar-5 | place: Russia: Kulunda steppe | collected 2010-07 | reverse complement strand
TTTCCGGGAGGCAGGCGCAGGGGGAGGGCTTTTACTTGCAGTCGGGATATTATATTCCCGAGCTCCGGCTCCAGCCGTGGGTCATGTATGAAGAATGGGAAAGCGACGCCCCAGACAATTTGGGTTCCTATAATAACGCTCGCATCGGGCTTACTTATTTCGCGCGCGGCCATAATCTTAATTTTAAAATCGGCTATGAGCGCACCCGTCTAGATTGGAGCCCGAACGGCGACCGCACCTCGAATTCAATCGTAACAGGGGCCTACCTGACGTTTTAATCGTTACGAGGCTGAGCCGTATATCCCCACCTCTTCAGGATAAACTTCGTCCTTCGAACCACTTCCTCGTCCCGGGCGCGATTCCGGGGGTGAATGTTTTTCGAGTATCCAGAAACCGAAGTCAGGTAAGTTTCGAAACCCGGTCGTTCGTTCGAAAAATTTCCCAGCTGCAACTGTTCGTAAACACGCCGAAGCTGAGCAATCGGGTCCTGTTCAAGGTCTCCGAAACTGATTTCGGCGAACTGGTGCGAAGGCAGGCTGGTGGAGTCCTCCGCCACCCGTTGCATCATCCGGGTATAGGTATCCAAAATGACGTCATCGATGTCCGTCGAGGCGAAGGATTGGAGCGCGAGCCAAGGAAGGAGTTTCCCGTAAAAGTTCCGGGTGGAGCGAAACACGTCACACGGGTGGCGGTGAATGTGAATAAATTTCGCATCGGGAAAAAGCTCAACCAGCCGGGCGATCCGCGCGGTGTGGACCGGATTCTTGATCAGCAGGCGTCGCCCTTTGTGGAGACGGGAAACTTTCCCCAGAAAATACCTGAACGTCTCCGCCCAACGTTGAACCTCTTTCTCCGAGCAATCGTCAAAGAAAACATGTTTGCCGATATTCGCCCGAAGATGCCGCGGAAAATAGAGGCCGTGGAAAAAGGACTGAAGAGTCATGCTGGCGAGGGCGATCTCGTCCTCCTGGGGCGAATCCGGCATGACCGGGATGTTGTCGATGACGCGGTCCCGTGGAATCGCTCGCTCAAGAAAGGGCCGGAGGAGTCGGCCGAGGATCAAAAAGTCCCAAGGCAACCCCGCAGTCAAAGGGGAAACATAACCGAATTGAGATGAGCGTCCCAGGACATTGTAGAGATGGGTCGTTCCGCTTCGCCAATGGCCGACGATAAAAACGGGGGCTTCCAAGGGAGGCTGAAAACGCTGCGTGGCAGCCACCCATGCCTGTTCCAGCCAGGAAAAAGGAGAACGGGCCACTGCCGCCAGACCCGCGGCGGCGAACCGGGCTCGGGCGCGTCCCGAATCAGGCGGACCATACGTTGCCAGGACCGACAGAAGTGTTTTAAGATCGCTCCCTTGAAGAGGATGTGAAAATCTCCGCCGCTGGCCCGACGTTTCGGCGAAAGTCCCTGTATCGGTTGAACCGTCCATTGGGAGCAAAGTGTATCGGGTTCCTCGGATGGGCTCAAGACACGAAATGTGGACTGAAGTCGGGGACGTCCACGTGCCGATTCGGGCCGGCGATTACCTGGCCTCCGCGCCGGTCTTTTTGTTTGCGTGTGGTCTGGGAATGAACATCTTATTGGAAAACCGGGCCCTTAGCTCAGCGGTTAGAGCAGGGGACTCATAATCCCTTGGTCGTCGGTTCGAATCCGACAGGGCCCACCACTTAACCTACCTCGCCTCCTCCTGTCACAAGCAGGAGTTCCACCTAATCGTCCCGGTCGACCGGTTGGTGAAAGAAGAGGCTGTGATTCTCGGTATCCTCGCCGGTTTCATCGAACATCAAAACGAGAAGAATCTGGAATTGGAACGGAGGCTGAATCGCGCGCGGCGATGTCAAAATAACCTCCTCCTCACCGTCTTCCGGCATAAGCGTCAGTGTTTCCCGTCTCCGGACCGTGTTGGACGTATAGTGAATCACCGCCCGGACCGCGTCAGGCTCGACCTTCTCTTCCTTCTCCGAATCGTAAAAGTGCAACTGGAAGTTGTTCTTCTCGACCAACAAATTCAAGAAACCTTCTTCCCGCTCAATCCAAACTCCCTTATCTTCTTTGTCATCCGCCGCCGGGGACTGATTCGTCCCGACGAACAAAGCGAGAAAGAAGACCGAAAACCGGGTGACATGGCGCCATGCTGGAGTGTTCATCGTGAAAGGAAACTGCCGAAATAACGGCTGTTTGGCAAGCGGAACCCTCGAGCCCGCTCACGGGCCATCACGGACACAGACGCTCGATTTTCCAGGCGTCATCCCTCTCCCGTCGATACCGAATCCGATCATGAAGGCGTCCGGGGCGACCCTGCCAAAATTCGACGCTTTGGGGGAACAAACGGTAACCCCCCCAATAGTCCGGCAAAGGAACCTCCTTCCCGGCGAACGTTTCCTCCACTTCCTTCAAACGCTGTTCCAAGGCGGGACGGCTGTCGATCACTTGCCCCTGAAGAGACACATGGGCACCGATCTGACTCTCCCGGGGACGACTTTGGAAATAGTCCTTCGATTCCTCCCGGCTCGTCTTGGTCACCTCTCCGACCACCCGGACTTGCCGTTCCAATTCCACCCAAAAAAAGACCAACGACGCCCGCGGATTCTCCTCCAGCTCCCTCCCTTTGACGCTTAAGTAATTGGTAAAAAAAACAAAACCCGCCTCATCGAACCCCTTCAAGAGGACGATTCGCGCCGACGGAGCGCCTGTCGAATCCGCGGTGGCCAGCGTCATCGCGTTGGCGTCCGCCAGATTCGCGGCCACCGCCTGGTCGAACCAAATTCGAAATTGATCGAGTGGATCGGCCTTAACCTCTTCCTCGCTAAGACCATGACGCGTATATTCCCGGCGCAAATCCGAAACAGTGTTCATCGCGTAGTCCTATTTCAATTCGGACGTGAAAGCAAAACGAAACGAAGGAGCTCGGCACCGGACAGTGCATCCCGAAGTCGCCTTTCCTTGCGGGCTTCGCCCGGAATTTCGGCGCGGAGCGCGCAGGGAGCGGCGACTTCAGTCGCCGGACGTGAGAGGTTAACCTTCGGAATGCACCGGGCGCCGAATCCGGCCCTCCCAATAAACCCCGATAACCGTTTGACCTGCACGCACTCTTAAACCAAAGTGCTCCCTTCCTTCATGAACCGGGTCTACATTAAAACCTATGGCTGTCAGATGAACGTCCGCGACTCCGAAGCGGTCGCGGCGATGCTGCGGGCGAGGGGCTACCAAATCGTGGATAAGGAAGCGGTCGCGGATATCGTCCTCCTTAACACCTGCAGCGTTCGCGATCTGGCGGAACAAAAAGCGATCGGCAAGACCAGCCATCTCGCCAAACGCAAGAGGAAGAATCCCCGTTTCATCCTGGGGATCATGGGATGCATGGCCCAAAACCGCGGAGCGGAGTTGCTCGATCGTCTCCCCGACCTTGACCTGGTGGTGGGCACCCAGCGGTTTCATCACATGCCGGATTACCTGGACCAGCTTCTCGGTTCCCACGAAGACGGCGCTCCCCGTCCTTCGTCGATCCTCGACATCGCCGAAGAATCCGACTCGCAAAACACGATTAAGGACCACCACGTCGAAAGCGGGGCCCAGGTCAGCGCGTTCGTCTCGATCATGCAAGGTTGCAACATGAGCTGCGCCTTTTGCATCGTCCCGAAAACGCGGGGGGAGGAACGTTCGCGTCCGATCGAGGAAATCGCCCGCGAAGTCGAAGAGCTGGCGGCCAACGGCACCCGTGAAGTCACTTTGCTCGGCCAGATCGTGACCAGCTACGGCCGTCGTGTCATTCCCGCGGTCAATGGGAAAAGCGCATTCGTCCAACTCCTGGAACGCCTGCACGAAATCGACGGGATCGACCGCATTCGTTTCACCTCGCCACACCCCCGCGGCTTCAATGCCGACCTCGTGCAAGCCTACAAGGATCTGCCGAAACTCTGCGAATACGTTCACCTTCCACTTCAATCCGGTTCCAACCGCATCTTGAAGGCGATGAACCGTCCCTATTCGCGCGAAAAATACCTCCAAATCGTGGACAGTTTGCGCGAGGCGGTTCCTGACATGTATTTTTCCACCGATGTCATCGTCGGCTTCCCCGGGGAAACCGAGGAGGATTTCGCCCTGACTCAAGAGCTGTTTGAAAAAGTCGGCTACGACATGGCCTACATTTTCAAATACAGTGTCCGCAGCGGCACCCCCGCTGAAACCATGGCGGACCAGGTTTCCGACACTGTGAAAGAAGCCCGCAACCAAACTCTTCTCCAGATGCTGAGCAAAAGTTCGTGGGAGCGCAATCGCAGCCTGCTCGGCACCCATCAGGAGGTTTTGATCGAAGGTCCGAGTAAGCGGGGAGCCCTCTACACCGGACGCAACCGGGGCAACCGGGTGGTTCTTTTCGAAGCCAATGAGAGGCTCATCGGTGAAATGGTTCAGGTCCAGATCGACCGCGTCACCGCAAGTTCCCTTTACGGCTCCATTGTTCTGGAGGGTGTCGAGTCCCCGGATCTTGTGACGCCGGCGGCCGTGACATGACGTTCCTCCATCGCGTGTTCAACCTTTCATTCCGCCAGGCGCCCGCCGGCTAATCACTTTATTCTTTCCAGATCCTCCGATGTCCTTGTTTCTCGTCACCTTTTTGACCGGCCTCGTCTTAATCCTCGCTGGAGGGCTGTTGTTGGGCATGACCAAGACCACGGCCAGCCTGGCCCACAAATTCCCGCGCTCCGAACTCGCTTCGTATGTGACGATGGGAGCCGCCACCGCCTGGTTCCTGTATCATGTGTTGCAACTCGGAGAGGCTGATTTCGGCGCCTACCGGCACTACCTCTTTCTCGGCTTCGGAGCTATCGCCGTTCTCTCTTTCATCCACGTCAAAGATTTTCTCGCGGTGCGCGGCCTCGCGATTTTGATCCTGCTCACCGCCTGGGTGCTTCTCACCCCCGCTTATTTTCAAGAGCCGGCCAGCCGCTTGTTTCTCGTCAGCTTCGCCTATCTGGCAATCCTGATCGCCCTCTACCTTGGGGTTTCCCCGTATCGTTTGCGCGATTTCTTCAACTGGCTCTTCGCCACCGACCGTCGTCCCCGGGTTTTCGGGGGCCTCCTCGTTGGTTACGGGTTTTTGTTGAGCTTCGTGGCCTTCACCTACCCGAATTAAGTCCTGTTCCCTGACAGATGTCCGTTCCTTTTCCCACCGAAAACCCTTCGCTTCTCCTGATCCTTTCCGGTCCGGCAGGCTGCGGAAAGACCACCCTTTGTGAAGCGTTGGTCGCGAGCGAAGCCGGCATCGAGCGGGCGATCACCTGCACCACTCGTCCGCCGCGTCCGGGCGAAGTGAATGGAGAAGATTATTATTTCCTGACCGAGGAAGAGTTCGAGAAAGCGGTCGTTGAGGGAAGTTTTCTGGAATACGCCGGTGTTCATGGCGCCCATTATGGGACCCTCAAAAAAGAGGTGCAGAGAAAATTCGTTCAACACATGAGCGTGGTGCTCAACATCGATGTGCAGGGGGCCGCCTCACTCCGGGCCGCGGCCGACACGGAGCCGCTCCTACGCGGACATCTCGTCACCGTATTCGTTTTGCCGCCGAGTTTGGAAGTATTGCGCGAACGGCTGCTCTCCCGCGGAACGGATGATGCCTCATCCATTGAACAACGTTTGATTAACGCCGAACGGGAAATCGGTCAGTGGCCCCAATACGACTATTGCATCCGCAGCGGGTCCAGAGAGGAAGATTTTCACCAGCTGTTAAGCATCTGGACGGCGGAACGCCGTCGGGTAACACGCCTGTTGCCGAACCGGGTCGAAATCGAACGGCCATAAGCGGCGGCAACGGCACAAAAAAGCGCCTGTTCCGGCCTTTGCCGAAACAGACGCTCCGAAAGTTTTCCCAAGAAAAAATTTACATTTCGAGCTGGGGCCGTTCTTTGACCGGCCAGTCGATGTGGAAAAACTTGCCGCAGGGCTGATCGACCCGTTCGTAGGTGTGCGCGCCGAAGTAATCGCGCTGAGCCTGCAACAGGTTGGCTGGAAGGCGCTCGGCCCGATAAGCGTCGAAGTAGGCGAGGGATGAGTAGAAGGTCGGAATCGAAACCCCGTGGCTGGCGCCAGTCGCCACCACTTTGCGCCAGTTCTCTTCAGCCTTCTCCACGGTTTCCCGGAAATACGGATCGAGCAGAAGATTGGCCAGCTTGCCATCCCGCTCATACGCCTCGGTGATCTTTTGCAGGAAAACCGCCCGAATGATGCATCCACCCCGAAAGATCTGCGCGATTTCCCCGAAGTTCAACGTCCAGTTATACTCTTCCTGCGCGCTCCGCATCAACTGAAAGCCCTGCGCATAGGAACAGATCTTGGAACAATAAAGAGCATCGCGCACCGCTTCGATGAAGGCCGCCTTATCGCCGGTGTAGGGCTTCTTCGGCCGGGCCAGAATTTTCGATGCCGCCACGCGTTCCTCCTTCACCGCGCTGATCAGGCGAGAGAAAACCGCTTCCGCCACGGTCGGGGCCGGGCATCCGAGATCGAGCGCGCTGACCGACGTCCACTTGCCGGTTCCCTTTTGACCGGCTGTATCCAAAACCACATCGACAAAGGGGCCGCCCGTCACCGGGTCCTTTTGTTTCAGGATATCGGCGGTAATTTCGATCAGGAAGGAATCGAGAACTCCCGTGTTCCACTCGCGGAAGACATCGCCCATCTCGTCCGGAGTCATCCCGAGAACCTCCTTCATCAATTCATAGGCCTCGCAGATCATCTGCATATCGCCGTATTCGATGCCGTTATGCACCATTTTGACGTAGTGACCGGCGCCGTCGGGACCGATGTGGGCGGTGCAGGGAACCCCTCCTTCGACCGGCTTTCCGGGCGCCGCTCCCTCTAGGGGCTTGCCGCTGGCATCGTCGACCTTGGCCGCAATCGCTTTCCAGATCGGCTCAATCTCCTTCCAGGCATCAGCGTCACCCCCCGGCATGAGCGAAGGACCAAAGCGCGCCCCTTCTTCACCTCCGGAAACGCCGGAACCGATGAAACGCAATCCCTTCGCCTTCAATTCTTTTTCCCGGCGAATGGTGTCCAGCCAATGAGCGTTGCCGCCGTCGATGATAATATCGTCCTTCTCCAGCAACGGGAGAAGATTCTCGATCACCGCGTCGGTCGGTTTTCCCGCCTTGACCAGAATGATCATGCGCCGAGGGCGAGCCAGCGAACCGACAAACTCTTCGAGCGTTCCGCAACCAACGAGCCCGCCGGGCGTGTCGGGATTTTGGCTGACGAATTTCTCCATCGTGGAGGTCGTCCGGTTGTAAACCGAAATCTGAAATCCGTGGTCGGCCACGTTGAGGGCCAAATTCTGTCCCATCACGGCCAAGCCGATGAGTCCAATGTCTGATTGTTTGTCTGCCATATCTCCGGTGCGTCGAATTTGATCGTTACAGCTCTCTCGAATAGAACTGCGAAAAGAGATTATTTATCGAAGAACAGGGGCACGTGGCGACAAGAAATTACAATAATTTATCACACAACTTGAACACCCCGCCCGCAATCGTCCTTGGTCTCCGTTAAAAGGATCTTCGTGCGACGCGCAACGGGCGTCCCCCTACCGTCTCAAGCCGACGTCGATTTGCCGAAATAATTGAGGAACCAAACCTCTTTCCAGACCCGGTAACGACCTTCCGACGTGATCTTCCCGTGCTCTTCGCGCATGTCGTAGGGATAGAGAAAACCGAGTTCCGTGTTCAAGCGTTCGAGCGAAATCTGTTGATAATTCAGATCGTCGAGAGGACTTTCGTCCCATTCCTCCAGTTTTACCCCGGACCGTTCCAAACGCTTTAGATGAAGGCGCCAAACCCGGGCGATATTCCGCATCCAGGCCTTTCTTACCACCTGCCAATCATCCGGATAGAAGCCCCCGAAGGGAATGTAGAGATTGTCGGTAATAATCCGTTTCCCGTCCTCCGTAATGGAATGAAAACTAAAACATTCGGTGAGATTTCCCGAACGCTGGGGAACAAACAACACCTGCACCCGGGTGAGGTTGTCACTGCTTTGAAAGACAAAGCTCCGAATCAGTAAGCCAAGGCCAAGCTCCGACTTCAAAGATTGGATCTGGGTAAATCCCTGCTTCCGCAGCCAATCGCGCAAACCGATAAACTTTTGCTGCGCCGGCCACTCCTGCACATGGGAATTATCGCTAAACCGGGGAAACAGTGGAATGGAACTTTGACTTAATGCCTTGATGGCCAACCAATTCAAAACGGTTTCCCCCAGGAACCAAATCAGAAAACCGATCGCCGCCAAAATCCAGAAGGGGCGATCCGTCCACCCTAATTCGCGAGAAACGAGCGCCAAACCAAATGCAAAGACCAACCAACGTATCCAACGGTTCGCGATCGATACCAAAGGCGATCCCCACCGGGTGTTCCCATAGGCCAGGAATACCGAAAGCACGGCGATCAACACCAGCACGTTGAGGAAAATAGAAGGTTCGGTTGTCTCCATCATCGGGCGTTTTTCAAAATATATTGCGAAACCGCAACGGTCGTTGCAATACGACGCGAGGCCGCCCACATGCTCAAGAAAATGCGCCCCAAAACTCTCAGCCTCAGTTCAGCCGCAAAGGCATGATCACACAGATGAAACTGTCGAGCGACTTAAACACGCCGGGACTCAACTCATCTTTGATTTCGAAAAAGACGTCGTCTTTGGTCAACGCCTTTAGGGGATCCATCAGAAAATACGGATTGAAGGCCACCTCGATTTCGGGACCGTCATAGGAGATCGCCATCGATTCGTGAGCTTCGCCGAAATCCGGACTGGAGGCCGTGATCTCCAAAAGATTCGGCGAGACCTTCAAGCGAACGGTATTGCTTTTATCGCTCGAAACCAGGGCGGCACGATGAACGCATTGCAGGAAAAGCTCCCGTTCGATCTTAATCCGCTGATGGGTCTCTTTGGGAATAACCTGTTGGTAATTCGGATAATTTCCTTCCACGATCTTGGAAATCAAGTTGACGCTACCGGTCATTCCCCCCGTTTCATCACCGGTTTCCAAATCAAATGCCACTTGGCGATCACTGAATGAGATCGTCACTTGCTGGCCCAAATCGAGCAACCGGAGGAGTTCCCCCGCCGTTTTCGCCGGGATGATAATCTTGCCGCTCTGCTCGGGCGGAAACTCCAGTTCCTTGCTCACCAGGGCGAGGCGACGCCCATCGGTGGCCACCAGCGACAGCTTCCCGTCTTCGAAATTGAAATAAACCCCGTTGAGGATGTAGCGGGCTTCATCCGAGGATTGGGCGTAGGCAACGCTCCGGACCATGGAAGCGAGCTGGGCCTGATCGATGACGAATGTCCGGTCCTTGCTGAAGCTCGGAAGAGGAGGAAACTCCTCCTTGCCGATTCCCATGATTCGGAAGGTGGACCCTCCTGAAGCGACCTTGGTTTGGTGATCTTCCTTGGTGGCCACCGAGACGTCGACGTTTGGCAGCTCGCGAACGATCGTGGCCAGGCGGCGTACCGGAAGCGTGACCGCTCCGCTTTCCTCCACCTGCGCTTTGATCGCGCACCGGATCCCGAGATCGAGATTGGTCGTGGTCAGAAAGATCTGATCGTCCTCCGCCTCGATGAGAACGTTGCCCAGGATCGGCATGGTCGCCCGGGGGCTGACCACGTTGAGAACCTGCTGCAAGCCACTACTGAAATGGTCTCGGTTTATTTTGAACTTCATGGAGCTACAAGTTAGGGAGATTTTTGATCTGCTGACAATCCTTATGAATAGAAGATTCTTATAAAGAAATTATTCCTTATTATTATGGTAGCGGGAAAACTGGAACAACTCCCCGAATGCGACTCCTGCCGGGGATTGCCGACGTTTATCGAGTGTGAATAACGTTCCAGTAAAAAAGAGGAAATCGGGGTTTATCCACACCGTCGAAGGTTATTCCATCTTATTCACCATTTTTTGGACCCTTCTTCACAAGGTCGGGACGCTTCTCTCGAAGGTCTTTCAGGCGTTTGGCCCGGCGATTCATTTTTTGCATGTGAAGGACAATTCCATAGAAAATATAGCCGTGAAAGAGGAGGGCGAGGCCGACTCCCCAGAAGCGCCAGAGGAGAACCGCGCCGGCGAAGATCAAAATGAAGGTGCGAAACCGGATTCGCGCACGCCAATTGATCGTCTTGAAACTTGGATAGCGAATCGCGCTCACCATCAGATAAGCGATCAGGATCATCAGAAGCGGCAACACGATGGCCCAGCGTTGCAGATCGTAGATGTTCAGGAAAAAGACCAGGCTGACGATCGATCCGGCCGCCGCCGGAACCGGCAGTCCAATGAAATCCTTGTTGAAATTCCCTTTCCGAACGGAATAGACGGCCGGATGAGTCAGCACGTTGAACCGGGCCAAACGGACCGCCGCGCACAGGAGGTAAATAAAGCCGATGAACCAGCCGGTCCAAAGGAAGTAGGGATACTCCTCGGTCGGAGACAAAATGAGGAAAAAGACCATCAACGCCGGCGCAACCCCGAACGAAACGACATCGGCGAGCGAATCGAATTCCTTTCCGAAGAGCGATTCCCGCCCTCCCATCCGAGCCAGGGCGCCATCGAAGGCGTCGAAAATAACGGCGGCCAGGATGAACAAGACCGCATGGGTGTAGAGCTCCATCGAGAGCTGGTCGTCCCCGATCTGAGTCGCGATGTGATCCTGGATACATTTGATGACCGCGACAAATCCGCAAAACAGATTGCCCGCTGTCATCAGGTTCGGCAGCACATAAATCCGGCTGGCCCGCGTGCTCTCAAAGATATCTTGTTTCCGGTCCTGATTGGGCATGAGAGAAATGGTGGAAGAAAAAACGGCGTCCGCCTGGAAAGATGGCAGACGGCCTATTTCTTCAAACTTTCCAAATACTTCCAGAACGACTGGTGTTGTTCCAGGAGTTGTTCGTCCGAAACCGGCAAACGGGTGCGAAACACGAAATCGGTCAGCGTATTCTTATGGAGGATGTACTCGCAAAAAATGGTGTCCGCGTCGACGGTTTCGAAATAAACGCGAAATTCTCCACTGCGGAGACGGTAAAAAATCTTGCCGTCGCGGTTAAACCTTCCGATCGGCTCTCGCGGATGGGCGAGGTCAGCTCCGGTCAAATTGCTGATCGGCTCGATCAGCTGCATTTGTTCGCGGGTGCCGAGTTTGTCTAACTCGTGCATCGCTTGTTCACTGAAGGTGACTTGATACATGAAGTTGCAATGGCCGCAAAACAGTCGAGACCATCAATTCCGCTACACTATGGAAACGAATTCACGGTTAGCAAACAGGAAATACCTCGGTGAAATGTCGGCCGGTGCATCCCGAAGTCAACCTCTCACGTCCGGCGACTGAAGTCGCCGCTCCCTGCGGCGCTCCGCACCGACATTCCGGGCGAAGTCCCGCAAGGAAAGGCGACTTCGGGATGCACTGTAATGAGACAAATGGCGGAGCGGGCTTTGCGCTCGGTGCTTGGTGTTTGGGCACCGTTCGGATAGGGTAGGGGAATGGATGGCGAAAGGTTTGAACCGGCTTCCGGACGGTTGTTTATCGCGGTTGAGGCCCCGGATTTCGTGAAACAGGCTATCGCCAGGATTCAGGCCGATGAGGGCCGTTTCAAGGGATTGAGTTGGATCCCGCCCGAAAAATTGCATCTGACCCTCGCCTATTTGGGCGAGGTGAGTCCGGAGCGACAGGAAGTCTTGGCGGCGAGGCTCCCCGAAGCACGGGTGAAACCGTTCTTTCTCGCCCTGGAGGGAATGGGGGTGTTTCCGGGGAAAGGACCGCCGCGGGTTTTGTGGGCCGGGTTCGCCCCGGTGGATCCCCGTTTGTTTCAGCTCCACGCGAAAATCGAACGGATTCTTCTGGACCTCGGCTTCGAGCCGGATCGACGGCGGTACCATCCCCATCTGACCCTCGCCCGATGCACGGCCCGGGGCGCCGGCGCGGCGGATCAGCTGGTGAAGCGTCAGAAAACGTTCGGAACCGCGCCGTTCCGGGTGGACGGGATCACCCTTTACTCGAGCCAGCTCTCTTCCCGAGGGTCAATCTACTCAAGATTGTTACGAGTTCCGTTCGAATCGCCACGGGAATCTTAAATCTCTAATTCGAAATTTGAAATGCCTCGGGGCTTCTTGCCCCGAGGATTCTTACTCGTCCGGTGTCCGCTCGCCGGCCTGGCTATCGAGCAGGAGAAGGGCGTTGCTGTTGTCGCCCGCAAGTTTGAGGCGGTCGACCATTTCCGACGCGTTTTTCTCTTCTTCGACTTGTTCGTCGATGAACCACTTGAGCAGGGAGACTGTGGCGTAATCTCTTTTGCTTTGGGCCAGTTCGTAAAGGTTGTGAATGCTGGCGGTGACCTTTTTCTCGTGGGCCAGACTCTGTTCGAACGCGTCCAACGGACTGGAAAAATCATGGATCGGCTTGGCGATCGCTTCGAGAGTAACCCGTCCGCCCCGATCCTGGATGTATTCGAAAAACTTCATGGCGTGGCCATTCTCCTCTTCGTGCTGCAAACGCATCCAATGAGCGAAGCCATTCATCGACTGGCTTTCGAGATAGGCCACCATCGAGAGGTAGGTGTAGGCGGAGACCAGTTCCAAGTTGATTTGCTCGTTGAGAGCCTGCTGAATGTCGGGAGATAAGCTCATCAGAAAAGGATACGAATAACTCCTTCACCCGGGCAAGGTTAATGCGGGCGAGAACGGATTTTCGTGGATGCGGAGCCCGGGATTTTTTTCCGGGAGGGTTCTGCTTCAGAACGGTAGTCATCACTCATGAAACACATTCCTTTTTCCCCCGCCCATCTGGAAGAGGCGATGGCTGCTTGTCAGGTCGAACTGGGCCGCGATGAATCGAGGGCAAACTCCGGTGAAGCAGTCTTCCACGCGTGGTACCTTCGCCCTGGCTCGCCCTGGGCAAACAGGTTTCCCGGACTTTACATTCCGCAGGTATTGATTAGGATACGCCCCCATGCGGTACCTCTTTTTACTGCCTTTTTTGATCGTCTCCACCGCGTGGGGCGATGATTTTCGCACCTTTACGAATGAGGAGGGCAACACCGTCGAGGCGCGGATGGTCGGAGTGGAGCGTGATCTGGCGGTCATTCAGCGCGAAGACCGGAGGATTTTCCGGGTGCCTATCGATTCTTTGTCGGACGAGGACCAGGACTTCGTCCGTCGCTGGCCCGTTTTGAGAGCGCTTGAGGACGAAAGGAACGTGGAAATACGGATGCGGCGTTTACGACTGAACCGGGTGGTGGAAGACGAGAACCCCACTTTTGTGGATGCCGTTTCCTTTCGAGGAATTCGGGAGGAAATCGCGTATCAAATTGTGATCAATAATCGTTCCTTGCAGGACATCACCGACCTGACCATCGAGTACCGTATTTTCAAGGATCTGGCGCAACACAACGCGAAGGAACGACGCGGCCCGGCTCTCCGTCCCGAGCGGGTGACGAAAAGCGGCACGCTTACTCTGCGAAAGGCCGAGGCGCGCAAGGAAACGATGCTCCTCACCGCGCCGTTTTTTCTCGTCGAAACCGTGAGGGAGGAGTGGGGATCGTATCACGGAGGGCTGCATCATGAGCGCACCGTCCAAATCAGGCGGGAGGATGAACTCCACGGAATTTGGATTCGAGTGATGGATGGAGATCAAGTGGTCCGGGAATCTTACTCCTCGCAAAACATTCCCCGCCGTTTTTCGTGGGAGTGATTCGCTTTTGCCTCTTCGATCGACTCTCCTTGACGGGCAACGTCGGCCTCCGAATCGCGGCGGGAAGCAGCGTGTGGAAAGTTCGGTTGCGAGGCGTTTTGGATTGTCGCGCAAATGTCTGGCCTTTAGGGTAGTTCATAAAAAGGAATCCGTTACTGGTCAGCCGTTTCCATTTGCTTGACTCTTTGGCGTTGCCGCCGGGAGCGCACGGAGAATCGGCCGGACGGTGGCATCGGCCGACATGAACCCGTCACCTATTTACCATGATGAAAAGGCGCGCCTGGAAGCTCTTCGGGAGTGCGCGGTGCTTGATACCCCTCCGGAAGAGGTTTTTGACGAGGTAACTTCGTTTGCCGCTGACATTTGTCGCACCCCGATTGCATTGATCACTTTGGTGGACAAGGATCGGCAGTGGTTTAAGTCCGCTCTCGGGATTGGCGGCCGGGAAATGCCGCGACAGGTTTCCTTCTGCGCGAATGCGATCAAACAGCCGGATCTTTTCGTCGTGCCTGATACCGCCCTGGACCGCCAATTTGCCGAAAATCCTATTGTGGTCGGTGAACCGAAGGTCCGGTTTTACGCGGGCGCTCCGTTGGTCACGCCGGATGGCCTGGCCTTGGGGACGGTCTGCGTCATGGATCGGGAACCTCGGACGCTGAAGGCGATGCAGCGTCGGGCGTTGCGGATGTTGAGCCGACACGTGATGGCGTTGTTGCAGTTGCGACGGAAAGACCGGCGGGCGACAGTGGCTCGGTTTGGTGTGGGCGAAGAGAGCGCACCTTATCGCGAAGCACAAGCCGGGGCGTTGCGGGATAGCGAATCGCGCTTTAATGCGTTTATGCGGAAGAGTCCGGCGGTGGCTTGGATGAAGGATGGGGAGGGGCGTTATGTCTACGTCAATGAGACCCTGACCACATTCTACCAGACCCCGGCCGATCAAGTCTTGGGTCGAACCGACGGCGAACTTTTGCCGGCTCCGGCGGCACGGCAACTGCGGGAGAATGACCAACGCGTTTTGTCGTCGGGGCAGCCGGTTCAGTTTACGGAGCACATTCCCGCGCCCGGTGGGGAAGTGCGTTCCTGGCGGGTCTGGAAATTTCCGTTTAAGGATCTGGCGGGAAAGCAGCACGTGGGGGATTGGCCTTTGACATCACCGAATGGATGCAGGCGGAGGAAGCGGTTCACCAGTCGGAGGAGCGGTATCGCGGTTTGGTGGAGAAAGCGCGGGATGCGATTTTTACTTTGTCCACCGATGCGGTCTTCACCTCCTTGAACGTGGCATTCGAGAGTATCACCGGATGGCGGAGGACGCAGTGGATCGGGCATGTTTTCAGTCCGATCGTTCATCCCGATGATCTGTCGCGAGCGATGGGGGCTTATCAGCAGGTGCTTGAGGGAAAGGATCCGCCCATGTTCGAGGTGCGGGTTCAGTCGCCCGAGGGAAAATCGGTTCCGATGGAGTTTATCGTGACTCCGCAGTGGCAGGATGGAGTGGTCGTGGGGGTCCTCGGCATCGCGCGCGACATTACCGAAAGACGGCATTTGGAAGAGCAGTTTCGCCAGATGCAGAAACTCGATTCCATCGGCCGCCTTGCCGCCGGGATCGCCCACGATTTCAACAATCTTCTCAGTGTGCAACAGGCTTGCGTGTCGTTG
>LFIK01002322.1_pt1 | contig 15382 bp, 14 predicted proteins | sample 643401 | NCBI WGS metagenome assembly LFIK01 (sample SAMN03777447, study PRJNA286221) | soda lake metagenome | biome: soda lake; feature: Kulunda steppe; material: water; isolation source: sample T5-Br brine of Lake Tanatar-5 | place: Russia: Kulunda steppe | collected 2010-07 | reverse complement strand
GCGACCCGCGGGACCCACGGGTAGCGCTCGCGCAGCAGCGACAGCGCGACGTACTCGGGGCGGAAGTCGTGACCCCACTGGGACACGCAGTGCGCCTCGTCGACGGCGAACAGGGCCGGCTCCGCGTCGTCGAGCAGCGCGAGGAAGCGGTCGGTGACCAGCCGCTCCGGCGCGACGTAGAGGAGGTCGAGGTCGCCACCGACGAGGCGTTCCTCGACGGCGCGTGCTCCCTCCGGGGACAGCGTCGAGTTCAGGAAGGCCGCCCGCACGCCGCGCTCCCGCAGGTCCTCGACCTGGTCGCGCATCAGCGCGATCAGCGGCGAGATGATGATGCCGGTGCCCTCCCGGGCGATTGCGGGGACCTGGTAGCAGAGCGACTTCCCGCTGCCCGTGGGCATGACGACCATCACGTCGCCTCCGGCCATCAGCCGCTCGACGACGTCCTGCTGGCTCGGACGGAACGCGCTGAACCCGAACACGTCGGTCAGCACGCGCCGTGCGGCGTCGGGGGCGTTGGTGGGCACGGTCGTCACGTGCCTGGCTGGCTGCGTCGGGCGCGCAGCTCCTCGCTGCGGCGGCGCGGTCCATCGGCGGCACGCGCGAGCGTGCGCCACAGTGGTGCCGCGACGTGGCGCAGGACCACGAACCCGCGGTACCAGCCGGGCGAGGTGACCTCCTCCCGACGGCGACGGACGGCACGTGACAGTGCGGCGGCGACGACCTCGGGACCGACGACGAGCCGGGCTGCGGGCGTGCCGTCCGCCCAGGTCTGCGGGAAACCCTCGGTGTGGACGAAGCCGGGGTTGAGCTGCGTGACGGTGATGCCGCGCCCGCGCCATGCGGCACCGAGCGCCTCGCTGAACCCGACCATCCCGAACTTCGATGCGACGTACGCCGCCGGACCGAGCCCGAGCTTCCCGGCGACCGACGCCACGTTCACGACCTGCGACGGGGCGGACCCGGCGAGCAGATCGGCGAAGGCGGCGCAGCACCGCAGCGTGCCAGCGAGGTTCACGTCGATCACGTCGAGCGCGTCCTCGAGGTCCTCGCGTCCGCTCAGCCGGCCTCCGCCGATGCCGGCGTTGCACACCAGCAGGTGGCAGGCACCGTGCGCCTCGCGCACCGCAGCGGCGAGCGCATCGACCGATGCGACGTCACGCACGTCGAGTGTCGCAGCGAGCACCTGTCCGGGTGCGCCGGAGGCCGAGATCGTGCGAGCGAGTTCCTCGAGCCGTTCCGTGCGGCGGGCGGCCGCCACGACGGTCCAGCCCTCCCGGGCGAGTCGCTGCACGATGGCCTCGCCGATGCCGCTCGAGGCGCCGGTCACGACCGCGACGTCGGCTGCGCTCGTGGAGGCGACAGCCCTGCCGTGGCTGCCCTGCATCGCATCCTCCATCAGGTCCTCCGTCGGCCCGGCGTGGCCCCGGTGCGATCGGCCTCGAGCGATCCATGGCCACACGGCCGCCCGAGGGTGCGCCGTCAGGGCCGCCGACATGGCACCCTAGGGCCCGACAGGGACGCCGTGCCGTACGCACGCGCCCGCCGTCGCACCCGTCCGGCGGAAGCCCCGGGCCCGAACCCTGCCGTCACCCGACCGTCCGCCGGCTGCTCGCCGGCCGTCCGGCCCACCCACGGGCCCGAGATCCCAGGAGCGCCCCATGCGCCGTCGTCCGCTCATCATCGCCGCTGTCGCCGTCGTCGCGGCCGGTGTCGTCGCCGCCGTGTGGTTCACCGGTCGGGACACCCCGGACGCGGTCGACATCGAGCGCGCGATCGCCGACGCGTCCGCCGCACCGTCCGCGAGCGCGGGCGAAACGTCGGGGGACGGCACGGGCGACGCTGCGGGGGTCGAGGAGGCCGCGACCATCAGCGACGCGACCGGGTCGTGGACCGTCGACCCCGACGTCGTCGCCTTCGACACCGCGACCGGTGCCGGGACGTGGGTCGGCTACCGCATCGATGAGGAGCTGTCCGGGATCGGTGCGTACACCGCGGTCGGACGCTCGCCACGCGTCGAGGGCGAGGTCGTCATCGATGGTGGCCGTGTGCTCGAGGCCGTCGTGCGCGCCGACCTCCAGGGGCTCGTCAGCGACAACGGCAACCGGGACAGCCGGGTGCGTCCGCTCTTCGCCGACCGCCCCGTCGTGTTCACCCTCACCGCTCCGGTCGACTTCGGTGGTATCCCGGAGGAGGGGCAGCGCGTCGCGGTGACCGCGCAGGGCACCCTGCGCATCGGGGACATCGAGCGCGACGTCAGCATGGAGCTCTCCGCGGACGTCGTCGGATCACGACTCGTGGTGACCGGCTCGACGCTCGTGCTGCTCGCCGACTTCGACGTGACCGTGCCGAGCGCGCCCGTCGTGCTGAGCGTCTCCGACGAGGCGACCATCGAGCTGCAGCTCTACCTGTCGCGGAGCTGACCGGATGCCTGGCGACATCGCGGCGCTCCGTGCGCTGCGAGCTTCGCTCGGCGCCGGTGCGTTCCTGGCCGTCGTCGTCCTCGCCGTCGTCGTCGTGCTGCTCGTCGTCCGGACGCTGCGCCGCCGCGGGGGTCGTGGTGGTGCGTTGGTCGCCGGCCTCGTCGTCGTCCTCGCCGTCTGGGTCGCGCTCGCCGGGATCGCTGAACTGACCCTCTTCGGGACGCGCGGGCTCGGCGCGGACCCGAGGGTCGCGCTCGATCCGATCGTGGGGGCGCGCGGCTGGTCGGGCATCGCCTGGCGGCCCGTCATCGACAACGTCACGCTGTTCGTCCCGCTCGGCGCGGCGCTCGCCGCGTTGTGGTGCCGGCGCTCGTGGCTGACGGTGCTGGTGGTGGCCGCGCTCGTCTCGGTGGGGGTCGAGGCGTTCCAGTTCGCCTTCCCGACCGGGAGGATCGCCAACACCGCGGACGTCATCGCGAACACGATCGGTGCCGGTCTCGGCATCGCGCTCTCGCGCATGGTCGGTGCCTGCCCGCGCGACGCGTCGCCGACCCGCTGAGCGAACCCGCTGAGCGATCCGCTGAGCGACCGGGGCGGATCGTCCGTCAGCGGCGCTGGAGCACGACTGCGGTGTCCGCTTCGAGCACGCCGGTGAACGCCTCGCCGGCACGCCGGCCGTCCCCGGCGCTGTCGAGCAGCACGTGCCAGCCGTCCGTCCAGTCAGCGCTGAGCTCCGCCCGGCGCCCGGCCATCTCTGCGAGCGTGACGATCGTCGTGTCCGCGAGCGTGCGTTCGAACCCGAGCACGCCCTGCGGCAGGCCGTCCTGTGCGTCGAGGACGCGCTGTGCACCCGAGACCAGCGCCGGCTGCGCGCGGCGCAGCGCCAGCAGTCGCCGGTAGAGGTGCGCGGTCGACGCCGGGTCCGCCTGCTGCGCGGCGACCGCCCGCATCGCCGAATCCGGTGGCAGAGGCAGCCAGGCGTCGGCCGGCCAGCCGCCGTCCGGCGTGGCCGTCCACGGGACCGGAGCGCGACATCCATCCCGGCCACCCGGGTCGACGACGCGCGAGGGCGGCACGACCGCATCCTCGAGGCCGAGCTCGTCACCCTGGTAGATGCACGGCACGCCGCGCAGCATCAGCTGCACGGTCGCCGCGACCCGCGCTCGGGCTTCGCTCCCCAGGCGCGTGGCGAGCCGTGGCCGGTCGTGGTTGCCGAGCGCCCACGAGGGCCAGGCTCCAGCGGGCTCGAAGACGGCCTCGACCTCACGGATCCGTGCGGCCCATTCGTCCGCGTCCCAGGGGGCGACGAGCAGGTGGAAGACGAACGACAGGTGCTGCGCGTCGTCGCCGACGTGGGCGAGCAGGACCTCAGGGCGCTCCTGGTAGGACTCGCCGACGACGATGGCGCCGTGCTCATCGAGCGTGCGGCGCATCGCACGCAGGTGATCGAGCGTGCTGGCATGGTGGTGGAAGTCGCCCCGGCCGTCGTAGCGCTCGACACCCGGCGGGTCGTCGGGATAGTCGCGGTCCTGACCGATGAGATGGACGACGTCGGCACGGAACCCGCGCACGCCGCGCGCCATCCAGAAGCGCAGGACGTCCAGCTGCGCCTCGCGCAGGGCCGGCGTGTCCCAGTTCACGTCCGGCTGCTGCGGCAGGAAGTGGTGCAGGTAGTACTGCCCCGTCCGTTCGTCGAACGTCCAGGCGGGCTCGTCGGCGAAGTGCCGCACCCAGTTGTTCGGCGGTCCACCGTCAGGCGCGGGATCGCGCCACACGTACCAGCCGCGGTGGGGGTCCTCCCGCGAGCTGCGTGACGCCTCGAACCAGGGGTGGCGGTCAGAGGTGTGGTTGGGCACGAAGTCGAGCCACACGTCGAGACCGCGCGCATCAGCGTCGGCGATGAACGCGTCGAGATCCGCGAGCGTCCCGAACACCGGATCGACGTCGCAGTGGTCCGCGACGTCGTAGCCGAAGTCCGCCATCGGTGAGCGGTACAGCGGCGAGGACCACACCGCGTCGACCCCGAGCCATGCGAGATGCTCGAGGCCTTCGCGCATCCCGGTGAGGTCGCCGACCCCATCGCCGTCCCCGTCGCGGAACGAGCGGGGATAGACCTGATAGATCACGCCGTCGAACGGCGGGTCGGTGAGGTCGCGCTCGCTCACGGTCCGACCTCCACGACCTCGAAGCGCATGCCGGAGGCCTCGAGGCGACGCTGGTAGGGGAGCCCGAGTCCGGCAGCGGGGGTGACGACGCCGCTGACGTCCGGCCGCTCGTCGCTCGCGAGCGTAAGTGCCGCCTCGGCGAGCATGCGGGACGTCTCGCCGTAGCCGGGGTCGCCGCCGCGCACGCGCGCGACGATGCGCACGTCGTCCTCCTCACGGTCACCGTGCGCGGTCCCCATCAGCAGCACGGTGAACCGACCCGCCGCCCGGGTCGCCTCGTCGGGGCCCTCGCCGGGAGCGGGCAGCAATCGCTCGAGCGCTGACCGGCCCGGACGGGTCCGTGCGGCGAGCGCGGCCGCTCCGAGTGCGACGCCACCCCCGACCAGCGTCGTGGTGCGCCGAAGGTGCGCGAAGTGGCCGTAGACGAAGATCCGGCCGTAGCCGGGCAGGGTGCGGGCGGAGCGCAGCACGATGAGCGGGTCGACCGTCGGCATCGGCACGGCCCAGCCACCCAGCCGCTGCGGTCGGTGGGTCCCGAGCACCAGGCGCTCCACCGGGCGGACGTCGTCGGGTGAGGTCCGGGCCCGCGAGGGGGTCGGGGCGCCGCCCGACAGCGCTTCCAGCGCGGTCCGGGCCGTGCCGCCGCTCATGCGGCCCTGCGCGCGCACGTAGCCACGCATGACCACGTCCGCGTCGTCGGGGAGATGCGACACAGCGAAGCGCACCCCGAGGTCGTGCGGGACCGAGTCGAACCCGCAGCACACGACCATCGTCGCGCCGTTCGCTCGGGCGGTCGCGTCGACGTCCCGTTCGAGGATGCGGACGAACGCCTCCTCCCCGGTGATGTCGGCGTAGTGCGTGCCGTGCTCGGCGCAGGCGCGCGCGACGCCGACACCGAGCCGTGCGTAGGGGCCGACGGTGGTCGCGAGCACGCGGGTCGATGCGGCCATCCGCGCGAGCGAGTCCGGGTCGGTGACGTCGACCTGCAGGACCGCGGGTCGTCCGGGGAGCTCCTCGGCCAGCCGGTCGAGCGCGGCGACGTCGCGTCCGGCGATGCCCCAGCGCAGCCGGGTCCCGGCGACCCGGGTAGCGAGCTCCCGGGCGACCAGTCCGCCGGTGAACCCGGTCGCTCCGAGCAGCAGCACGTCGAGCTCACGTGCCTGTGGCTGCGTCCCTGTGGGCATCGTTCCGTCCGTCCCGGCCGGCACCCGCGGCCTCCTCGTCGACCCTGTGACGCTAGTGTCCCCCGCGCCGAGGGAGGTCAAGAGATGGCCGAGGACACCGCTACCAGCGCATCGATCAACGTCGCCTTCGGCACGGTCGCCGCGGCGCGGATGGTGGTCGCCGAGGCGACCGACGGCGAGTTCTCCGCGCCACGCGTGCAGCCGACGGCCGACTTCACGCTGCATCCGTTCGCGCACTGCCTGCACTACGGGTCGACGTGCTTCGAGGGCCTCAAGGCGCACCGCGGGATCGACGGCGCGGTCCGCGTCTTCCGCCTCGACCGTCACGTCGCTCGGATGCGGCGGACCGCCGCGCTCGTGCAGCTGCCCGTCCCACCGGCTGAGCTGCTCGAGGAGATGATCGTCGCCGCGGTCGAGGCGAACCTCGATGAGGTTCCCGATGCGCCCGGCGCGCTCTACCTGCGGCCGATGCTGCTCGGGACCGATCCGAACATCGGTGCCGCGGCGAGCCCCTCGTTCGGTGCGCTGCTCGCCGTGGTCGCGAGTCCGGTCGGTGATTACTTCGCAGGCGGGGTGCGCCCCCTCACGCTGCTCGTCGAGACGGACGTGCCGCGCACGACCCCGCAGTTCGGTGAGGCGAAGGCCGGCGCGAACTACCTGATGGCGCTCGGGGTCACGCGGCGGGCGCGCGCCGAGCACGGCTGCGACCAGGTGCTGTTCGCCCCGGGTGGCGAGGTGCAGGAGACCGGGGCCGCGAACTTCCTGCTGTTCGACGAGCAGCGGGTCGTCACCCGGGCGCTCGACTCGACGTTCCTCCACGGCGTGACGCGCGACTCGCTGCTCGTGATGGCGCGCGACCGCGGGATGACGGTCGAGGAGCGCACGATCTCCGTCGAGGAGCTGCTCGCATGGCAGGGCGAGGCGGCCCTCGCCGGGACCGCGGCGGTCCTCTCCGGGGTCGGCACCCTCGTGCATGCCGGTGGCCGGCACACGGTCGGGGACGGACAGGTCGGGCCGGTCACGCTCGCGCTCCGTGAGGCGTTGATCGCCATCCAGCGCGGTGAGGCGCCGGACACGCACGGGTGGACGCGAACCGTCGAGCGCTGACCGCCGCGCACGACCCACCGATCACGCCACCGATCACGCCAACGATCAAGGACGGGGAGGTCCGAGGATGCTGGTCGAGCTGGACGAACTGTCGCCCGCAGCGGTCTACCACCTGATGACGCAGGTCGTCGTGCCGCGTCCGATCGCGTGGGTCGTGACCGACAACGGTGAGGACGTGGCGGAGGAGGCGCGCTGGAACCTCGCGCCCTACTCCTACTTCAACGCGGTCGCGTCGGAGCCGCCCGTGGTCATGTTCTCGGTGGGCGCGACGGCACGCACCGGTGGCGCCGTCCCCATGAAGGACACGCTCGCGAACGTGACGGCCCGGTCCGAGCACACCATCGCGCTTCCGCATCACGCGCAGCTCGATGCGGTCGAGCTGACGTCGACCGAGGTCCCGTTCGGAGAGAGCGAGTTCGCGCTCGCCGGACTCGAGCCGGTCGGCTGGGACTGGCCGGTCCCGCGCCCGTCCGGTGTCCGTGCCGCGCTCGGCTGCACCGTCGACCGGATCGTGCCGATCGCGGACGGCCCGCAGCGCGTCGTGCTCGCGCGGGTGCACCGGGTGTGGGTCGACGACGCGGTCGTCGGGGAGGACGCGAAGGGCCGGACCCGGGTCGATGCGACGCTGCTCGACCCGCTGCTTCGGCTGGGCGCCGGCTCGTACGCGTCGATGGGGCCGACCGTGCGACCCGAGCGGAGCGCGCGACCCAACCTCTGATCGGTTCGCCGTTCCGGACGCTGTGGCGTTCAGATCGGCCGGTCGCGCCCGTCCACGGTGAGGGTCGCCGTCCGGGTGCGCGCGTCGACGCGGAGCGCGACCTCGCGCCCGTCCTCCGCGCGCCACCCCATCGCGAGCCGTTCCGGCGTCTGCGGGTCGTGCGGTTCGAGCCACCACTCGCCGAGGAAGGCCGGATGCTGGCGCCGCAGCTCGACGAGCGCGAGCAGGCGCTGCACCGGTGAGGACGCCAGCGCCGCGCTGACCTCGTCGGGCGTGTAGTGGTGGCGGTTGACGTCACGGCCGACGCCGGTGGCCTCGAGCAGCGCCTCGTCGTTGCGCCCCAGGAGCACGCCGACGTAGTAGAGCTGCGGCGTGCCCGGCAGCATCAACTGGAGCGCGCGTGCCGCGAGCATCGCGTCGACGTCGCCGCCGAGCGCATCGAGGAACGTCGTGTTGACCTGGTAGAGGTCGACGTTGGACGCTGCCGCTCCGGTAGCGCGCCTGCTCACGCCGCCGGTCGCCGCGTGGATCGACTCGACCAGCGCCTCGATGCGCTCGGGCGGCAGCAGGCCGGGGCCCGGGTGCTCCGCGTCGCCGTGCCCGGCGTTGGCGCCCACGTCGATCACGCCGATCCCGTCATGCGTGTCGAGCACCGTCACGACGTTGTGCGGTCGCAGCCCGAGCCAATGGTGCAGCGGGCCTGCGTCGCCGGTGTGCAGCGCGTCGAGTACGAGCGGTGGGAGCGCGAAGTCGTACGTCAGGTCGGACGTCGCGGCCAGCTCGAGCGTGAGTCGCCAGTGCGCATGGACCTCGACGAGCACGCGGAGTCCCGCATCGCGAGCACGTCCCGTGAGCGCGGCGAGGAACGCACGGGTTCGCGCGGTCATGAAGCAGGATGTTCCGGCGGTCTTCACCGCGTAGCCGGCAGCGTCGAGGCGGACCGTGTCCACGCCGTTCGCCGCCAGCAGGAGGAGCAGCTCGTCGAGGTACCGGACGGTCGCAGGGTCGTCGACGTCGAGGTCGGCCTGTTCCGACGTGAACGTCGTCCAGAGGATGCGGCGGGTCCCGTCCGCCAGTGTGATCGGCGTGAGCGGCAGGCCGGGGCGCGGTCGGTAGATCCGACCCAGCAGTTCCTCGGTCGCACCGTCGGGGAACACGCGGTCGAGCGTGAGGAACATCCCGGCGTGCGGGGACGCCTCGCCGTCACGCACGAAGCCGGTGAACTCCGGCGACCGTGTCGACATGTGGTTCACGATCAGGTCGACCGTCACGGACCGCTCGGAGGCGAGCCGTGCCACGTCGTCCCACGAGCCGAGGCGCGCGTCGACGACGCGGTGGTCGTCGGGGTCGAAGCCGGCGTCGGCCCCGTCGATGGGGGCGAAGAACGGGAGGACGTGCACCCCGTCGAACGCGGCGAGCGGTCCGGCGAGCAGCGCACGCAGGCCGGGCAGGTCACCGGCGAGCCGGTCCGCGTAGGTGAGCAGATGGACGCTGTTGGGCACGCGACGGGCTCCTCGGGGCGAGCGGAGGGGGCCAGCAGAAGGGTTCTGGACGGACGGATGCTACGGGTGCGTGAACCGGTGCTGCGGACGGGGAGCGTTAGGCTCGTGCGCACCGTGTGGCGCTGCGCTCTCGCCGCAGGCAGCACGGGGGCTCGCACGGGGGTCCGGAGGGCCGGGGGAGGGCACGGCGTGGCCGCTCGTCGACGTCGCGCAGCACGGCCTGCGCTCCGACGTTCCCCCCCGGGAACGCTCGTCGCTCGGCGGGGCATCGCCGGGCTCGTCCTGCTCGCCGTCGGGATCCTCCTGCTCGTCCCGGGGACGCGCGGTATCGACGTCATCGATGAAGCGGTCGGCGCCGCGCAGCTCCCGGTCCGCACCTACGTGCCGGCATCCGTGACGCCCGGCTCAGCCCCCGGTGTCGTCGTCGCGCACGGCTTCGCCGGTTCAGCACGCCTCATGCACAGCTGGTCGCTCGCGCTCGCGCACGCCGGCTTCGTCGTCGTCGCGCCCGACCTGCCGGGGCACGGCGCGAACCCGGTGCCGCTGCGGTCGACGAGCGAACGTGACGCGGCAGCGCTGGTCGGTGCCGTGGACCTGGCGATGCAGCATCTGCGGGCCATCCCGGCGGTCGACCCGGAACGCATCGGCCTGCTGGGTCATTCCATGGGTTCCGGCGCAGTGCTCGAGCAGGGGGTCACCCGTGTCGACCGTGTCCGGGCGGTCGTCGCGGTGTCGCCGACCGATGCGGACGTGGACACCGCTGCGCCGCGCGACCTGCTCCTCCTCGCCGGTGCGAACGAGGGACGTTTCGTCGAGAACGCCGAGTCGCTGCTCCTCCGTGCCGGTGGCGAACGCGGAGCCCCCGGTGATGGCGATGCGCGGGCGCTGACGATCGTGCCGGTCGTCGAGCACGTCTCGATCCTGTTCTCACGCGCTGCGCACGACGCGTCGATCGACTGGCTGGCCGCCTCGCTCGAGCATGTGCCGACCGGCCGGGCACCCACCGGTCCGCTCGCCGGGTGGTCCCTCCTCGCGCTCGGGCTCGTCCTGTTGTGGCAGGCGATCGCCGCGCAGGCGGCGACCGCCGCGACCGCACCGGCACGCCGACCTGGTGGGTGGGTGGCGCTCAGCGTCGGCGGTGTCGCGGCGACCGCGTCGCTCGTCATCATCGCCCGCTCGGTCGACGTGCCCGCGGTGACGGGGGTGCTCGTCGCGGGCGAGGTCGGCATCTGGTTCCTCCTGACCGGGCTCGTGTGGCTGCGGTTCGGCGTCCGGCCGGCGCGGCCCGACTCGCGCGACCTCGGATGGCTGGTGCTGGCCACCGCAGTGCTCGTCCTGCTCGGTGCGTCCACGTCGCTCGCCTGGGCGCCTTGGTGGCTGTCGGGCGTGCGGGTCGGTGCGGCGGCGCTTCTCGCGCTGCTGCTCCTTCCATTCGGGCTTGCCGCGGCATCGGCGCTGCACGGCCGGAAGGGCCGCACGGTGGTGGGGATGTGGGGGGCGACGTCGCTGATCGTGCTCGTGACGCTCGGCGCTGCGGCCGTGGTGGTGCCCGGCATCGGATTCCTGCTGCTCGTCCTGCCGCTGATGCCCCTCGTGCTCGCCGCGACCACCGCCACCACGGTCGGTGTCGACCGGCCGTGGGCATCAGGGGCCGCATCCGCCGTGTTCATCGGCTGGCTGCTGGCGATGCTGTTCCCGCTCGCCTGAGCGGCGGGGCCTGAGCGGCGGGGCTCCGGCGCCTACCTTCGCGTCGGGCCGGCGGTGGGTCAGGCCGATCACAGGACGGGACATCATGGCGTCGACGACCGGGGGGCGGACCATGGACGGAGTGGCAACCGGTACCACCGAGGGCTCGTCGGGCGCCGGGTTCACGGTGGCTGGCTGCGTCGCGCTGGTGACGGGCGCAGGATCGGGGATCGGCGCGGCACTGGTCGCTGCGCTCGTCGAGCGGGAAGCGGCGGTCGTGGTGCTCGCCGACCTCGACGCCGGCGCGGCGACGGCGACCGCGGACGAGCTCGGTGGCTCGGCCACGCAGCTCGTACCGGTCGCGCTCGACGTCGCGGATGCTGCCGCGCTCCGAGCGCTCGTGGCCACCATCGAGTCCGAGCACGGACGCCTCGACCTCGTGTGCTCGAACGCCGGCATCGGGACCGGTGGCGGGATCGACACGCCGGTCGCGGTGTGGCAGCGCGCATGGGACGTGAACCTGATGGCGCACGTGCATGCGGCCGATGCGGCCATCCCAGGCATGCTGGCCCGCGGCGGTGGAGCGTTCCTCCACACGTGCTCGGCCGCCGGGCTGCTGACCGTCGCCGGTGACGCGCCGTACGCGGTCACGAAGCATGCCGCCGTCGCGTTCGCCGAGTGGCTCGCCCTCACCTACGGGGACCAGGGCATCACCGTCACCGCGCTGTGCCCGCTGGGCGTGGAGACCGGGATGCTCGCCGCGGAGGACCTGCTCGCCACCCGGTTCGTGCGGGGGACGGGGCGCGTGCTCCCGCCGGCCGTCGTCGCGGTCTCGGCGCTCGATGCGCTGGAGGCCGGCGAGATGCTCGCGCTGCCGCACCCGGAGGTGGCCGCGATGGAGCAGGCGCGCACGAGCGACCGTCGGAGCTGGCTGGCCCGCCTTCGCGCTGCGGTCGCCGCGCTGTCCACCAGCGCCTCCTAGCATCGGGACGACGAGCGTTCCGACATGGAGGCGACGAGATGACGCAGGGTGACGACGCGACGACGATGCCGATGCGACGGCTGGGGCCGAGTGGCCTGAAGGTCAGCGTGCTGAGTTTCGGCTCATGGGTGACGTTCAAGGACCAGATGGACGTCGGACTGGCGGCCGAGTGCATGGCCGCTGCGCGTGAGGCCGGCGTCAACTTCTTCGACAACGCGGAGGTGTATGCGGGCGGTGAGTCCGAGCGCGTCATGGGCGAGGCGATCGACCGGCTGGGCTGGGCCCGCCACGAGTACGTCGTGACGTCGAAGTTCTTCTGGGGCATCAACGATGGCCCGAACACCCGGAACACGCTCAACCGCAAGTACCTGATGGAGGCGATGCCGGCGGCGCTCGAGCGCTTCGGGCTCGAGCACCTCGATGTGGTGTACGCGCACCGACCCGATCCGAACACGCCGATCGGCGAGACGGTCCGGGCGTTCTCGGACGCGATCGACCGCGGCTGGGCGCACTACTGGGGTACGTCAGAGTGGTCGGCCGACGAGATCCGCGAGGCGATCGCGATCGCCGATCGTCATCACCTGCACGCGCCGATCACCGAGCAGCCGCAGTACCACCTGCTCCATCGCACGCGCATGGAGGTCGAGTACCGCCGCCTGTTCGACGACACCGGGTACGGGACGACGACCTGGTCGCCGCTCGCCGGCGGGCTGCTGACGGGCAAGTACCTCGATGGCGTTCCGGACGGCAGCCGTGCGCAGCGCGGCGCGTTCTTCGAGCGCCAGCTCACCAGTGGCGAGCACGACGAGAAGGTCCGTGCGCTGCAGGCCGTCGCCAGCGAGCTCGACGGGACGCTCGCGCAGTTCGCGATCGCATGGTGCGCAGCCAACCCTGACGTGTCGACGGTCATCACCGGAGCGTCACGGCCCGAGCAGGTCGTCGAGAACATGGGCGCGCTCGCGGTCCTCGCGCGCATCGATGACCACGTGCGGGCGAAGGTCGACGGGATCGTCGGCGTGCCTTCGCGAGCGAACTGACGGAAGCGAACTGGGCGGCCGGACGGGCCGATCAGGCTCGGGTGCGCAGCAGCCCGTTCGCGAGCCAGCCGACGACCGACACGATGATCGCGGCCAGCAGCGTCGAGGTGAACCCGTCGCTGGTCAGGCCGAGGTCGAAGCGTGCGGAGATCGTGAACGCGATCGCGAGCGTGATGGCGTTCACGACCAGCAGGAACAGGCCGAGCGTCAGGACCACCAGCGGCAGCGACAGGACGGCGAGGATCGGGCGCACCGTCGCGTTGAGCACGCCGACGACGAGCGCGACGAGGACGAGGTAGGCGACGGAGCGGTCCGGGTCGAGCCGGATGCCGTCGATCAACTCGGCGGCGGCCCAGAGGCCGATCGCGGTCACGAGCACCCGCAACGCCATGCTCATCGTGGGCCTCCCTGCTCCGGGCTGGCCTGCCGTTCCATCGTGAGGTCGTCGACGAGGCCGGGCCATCCTGCGACGATCGCCCGTGCGGTCCGTCGGCAGATCCGCACCACCTCGCCGAACCCTTCCGGTCCACCACCGTAGGGGTCAGGGACCTCGTCAGGGGCGTAGCCGTCGAACGTGGGTGAGGCGGTGGGCTCCGGGTCGAAGCGTCGGAACAGGGCGATCGGCGTGTCCACGGCGTGCTCGGTGGCGATGCGCGTCACGTCGGCGAGGTTCTTGCGGTCCATGACGAGCACCAGGTCCGCCCGGGCGAGCAGCGTCGGGTCGACGAGTTGAGCGGTGCCGCGCAGTTCCAGCCCCCGCTCGGCGGCGGCGGCCCGCATCGGCGGGTGCGGCTCGTGCCCGAGATGCCAGTCGCCGGTGCCGGCGGAGGCGACCTCCACGTCGAGCCCGTGCTCCGCGGCCGCCTCGACGAGTGCGGCCTCAGCGGTGGGGGAGCGGCAGATGTTGCCGAGGCACACGGTGAGCAGGCGCACCGGGCGGATGGCTGATGCGTCGGCGCTGGCGTCAGCGGTGCTCATTCAGCGGTGCTCATGCGGTCACGAGCGGCGGCGGAAGATGCGACACGTCGCTGAACACCTGGAGGCTGAAGATGTGTCCGCCGGCGATGCGCGTCGAGCGCAGCCGCGTCACCGAGGCGTGGTCGGACGCGAAGCGCTCCCACTCCCACGGTTCCGGCTCGAGCCCGAGCAGGTGGCCGAGCACGACCGAGTTGGTCCCGGCGTGCGCGACCATCGTGATCTCCGGCACCTCCGTCGACACGTTCCACAGGCCGTCGTCACGCTGCTCGACACCGAGCTCGGCGAGCTCCGCGGTCAGCCCGATGGTGACACGTGCGTGGAAGTCGCGGAAGCTCTCTCCGCCGGGCATGCCCTCCCACCACAGGTCGCGAGGGCGCTGGCGAGCTTCAGCGAGGGCGCGGTTGACCTCGTCGGCAGGCGTGCCCTCCCAGTGCTCGGGCATGCGGATCTCGTGCAGCCACGACCGGTCCTCGGTCGGGACACCGCTCTGACGCGCCCTCACCGGTCGAGCGGTCTCCTGGGCACGGCGCGCGGTCGAGACGAGCAGCAGGTCGACCCGCTCGTGCAGCATGCGTTCGGCGAGCAGATCCGCCTGCTGGACACCCTGCCGGGTGAGGCCGGGATCGACGCTGGAGACGGCATCCTTGTCCCATTGCGGTTGGGCGTGACGCACGAGGAGGAGGTCCATCGCGCCTACGCTACCGGCCGCACGGGACCCCGACGGAGCCCTGACGAAGGCGGACGGCGTGGCGAGAGCGCGGACCTGGGACCCTGACGTCCCTGCACCGTCATGGTTCGAACGGTCGATCGCCACCCCCATGGAGACGCACCGCGTCGACGTCGACGGGACGACGGTCAGCTACCTCGCCTGGGGTGAGCGTGGCGCGCCGACCCTCGTGCTGGTGCACGGCGGTGCCGCGCACGCACAGTGGTGGGCGCCGCTTGCACCGCTGTTCGCCGATGACTTCCGTGTGCTCGCACTCGACCTCAGCGGGCATGGGGACTCCGACCGTCGCGAGACGTACTCGGTGTCGAGCTGGGCGGACGAGGTCCTCGCCGTCGCGGCGGACGGTGGGGGCAGTGGCCGTCCCGTCGTCGTCGGACACTCCATGGGAGGGTTCGTCACGATCGCGACGGCGGCCGTGCACGGCACCGAGCTGGACGGAGCGGTCGTGATCGACGCTCCGGTCCGCCGGCCCGACCCCGAGACCATGGAGGGCGTGTCCGGCGGCATGTTCCGCGCGCCCAAGGTCTACCCCGATCTCGCGGAGGGCATGGAGCACTTCCATCTCGTGCCACCGCAGCCGTGTGAGAACGGCTGGCTCGTCGCCCATATCGCCCGGCATTCGCTCCGCGAGGTCGAAGGTGGGGTGACGTGGAAGTTCGACCCCGGGGTGTTCACCCGCCGTTCCGGCCCGAACCGCCCGAGCGAGTACGGGCCGCTCCTGTCGCAGGCCGCCTGCCGCGTCGCGATCGTCAACGGCGCGGACTCGAGCATCGTGAGCGACGACATGCGCGCCTACATGGCGGAGCTCTTGGCCGACTCTCCTGCAGCCGTGGCAGGGGTGCCGTTCGTCGAGGTGCCCGAGGCGCAGCATCACGT
>LFIK01002321.1_pt1 | contig 15383 bp, 15 predicted proteins | sample 643401 | NCBI WGS metagenome assembly LFIK01 (sample SAMN03777447, study PRJNA286221) | soda lake metagenome | biome: soda lake; feature: Kulunda steppe; material: water; isolation source: sample T5-Br brine of Lake Tanatar-5 | place: Russia: Kulunda steppe | collected 2010-07 | reverse complement strand
TGACCTGGACTGGTTCGAGGAGCCACTTCCGGCCGATGACGTTTCGGCGCATGCCGCGTTGGTCCGCGGGACCTCCATCCCGATCGCCGTCGGTGAGTCGCTGTACTCCACGTCTCAGTTCCGGGAGTACTTCCAACGGACGGCCGCGACGATCTGCCAGGTCGATGCGGGTCGGGTCGGCGGCATCACCCCCTGGCTGAAGACGGCACACCTTGCCGCAGCTTTCGACATCCCCGTCTGTCCCCACTTCCTCATGGAGTTGCACGTGAGCCTTGCCGCCGCGGTGCCCAATGGCGCCTTCATCGAACACATCCCGCAGCTGCGCGCCATCACACGGTCCGAGCTCACCGTCGAGCAGGGATGGGCCCGCGTCCCGACCGCCCCGGGCCTCGGGATCGACTGGGACCGAGACGCCATCGACGATCTGAGGGTCGCCTAGATGGCCTCCCCAACGACCGCACCCGAGGTCGGGACACCTCCGGAACCTGACGACTCCGTGACGCGGCGGGGGGCGGTCTTCCTGAACCTGACGAGCCCGAGCCCGATCCTGGCTCTGACGTGTGTGGTGCTGTTCGTGGGTTTCGGGTGGGTCACCCCGGCCTTCTTCAGCGTGCAGTTCTCGATCTACCCCCTGCTGCGCGATGCGTCGGTGATCACGGTGATCGGCCTGGCGCAGCTGATGGCTCTCTCGGTCGGCCACCTCAACCTCGCGGTAGGGCGGTTTGCCGCCCTGGCCGCCCTCGTGTCCGGGTTCGCGTTCGAACGGCTGGACTGGCCCCTGATCCCCGGGGTGCTGGCGGGTCTGGTGACCGGAGCCCTGATCGGGGCGCTGACGGGCTGGATCATCATCCGGTCGAAGGTCAACGCGTTCATCGTGACGCTCGCGATGGACTTCGCGCTGCTTGGCTTGGTGACGATGATCTACATCACGCTGACTGACGCAGCAGCCTTCACGGTCAAACCCGACGGGATGGACACCATCCGGACCGGATCGTTCGCCGACGTGTGTCTCGGCGTGGTCTGCGGTCCAAGGTTCCTCCCCGTCATGATTATCCCCGCGTTGATCACCGTGGCCGCCATCGGCTTCATCTACTCCCGGGCCCGTCTCGGCCGGGAACTGCTGATGACCGGCGCGAACCTCCAGGCGGCACGCCTATCGGGGATCCCGGTCAACCGCCGCATCATCACCGCGCACACGATCGGGGGGCTGCTGGCCGGCCTCGCTGGCGTGATGCTCGCCTTCATCAGTGGGTCGTTCTCCGCGGCGGTCGGCAGTCAGTTCCTGCTCCCGTCCTTCCTGGCTCCGCTCCTCGGAGGGACCTCGTTGTTCGGTGGGCAGGTGGCGGTGATCGGCACCCTGTTCGGGACCCTGCTGACCAGCATCATCCGGCAGGGGCTTGCGATCCAGGGGTTCGGTGTGGAGACCCTCAACATCGCGCTCGGCATCGTCCTGCTGATGGCGCTCTCGATGGGACGCATCCGTGAGGCGGGGCTGAACCTGGTTCGAAGGAACCGGTCATGAACGAGCACCTGATGGAACGGATCAAGACCACCGAGTTCAGCCTCTGCATGATCTTCATCACTGGCTTCACGCTGCTGGCCGTCACCTCCGGTGGGATCCTGCTGACGCGTCAATCCCTGCAGGGGTTCCTCACCTTCCTCGCGATCCCGATCCTGATCGGGCTGTCGCAGATGGTCGTGCTGTCGGTTGGCCAACTCAACCTCGCTGTCGGAGGCATGGGTGGCGCGGCCACCGCGATGATGGCCGTGGTCCTCGCCGATCGGGGCTGGCCCGTCTGGGGCGCCCTGCTGCTCGGGTTCCTGGCGGCTGCAGCGATGGGCGCGATCAACGGTGCGCTGGTCGTTGCGACGCGGCTGAACGGGTTCATCATCACGCTGGGAACCCTCACGACGTTGATCGGCGTCCAGCATCAGTTCGTCCGCAGCTTCACGATCGACAACTACTCGCCGGCCCTGAAGAACTTCGGCCGACAGGCCATCCTGGGTGTGCCCTACATCTTCCTCATCGCGCTGGCGACGGCAGCGGCGCTGGCCTGGTTCTACCGGCGCACCGTGCTCGGCCGTCAACTGCTCGCCACAGGTGGCAACCCTGAGGCCGCGCGGCTCTCGGGTATCTCCAACAATCGGTCGATCTTCGTCGCTCACGTGCTGTCCGGTGTGTTGATCGGTGTAGCGGCGATGGTGACGATCGCCTCCCTGCCGGGCATCAACCGCTCGATCGGTGGAGACTGGTTGCTCCCCAGCTTCGCGTCACCGATCATCGGTGGCGTCGTGATGAGTGGTGGCAACGTCGCCGTCTTCGGCACCGTGATGGCGGCGGGCGTCATCCGCCTGGTGGACATCGCCCGTGCCCAGTATTCGCTCCACCCGAGCCTGGTGAGCTTCACCATCGGGGTGGTCGTCCTGTCGACCGTTGCGCTCAGCGAATGGCGTCGCCGTCGTGATGATGCCCAACGTGAGAAGAAGAAGGTCAGCTGATGGAGCCGGTCCTGGAGGCCCGCGGTCTCACCAAGTCGTTCCCTGGCGTCAAGGCGCTGGATGAGGTGGAGTTCGTACTCCATCCCGGATCCGTGCATGCGTTGGTCGGTGAGAACGGGGCGGGCAAGTCGACCCTGATCAAGATCATCACCGGCGTCTACACGGCGGACGCCGGCACCCTGCGGGTCGGTGGTGAGCAACGGTCGTTCTCGTCGCCGCTCGATGCCACCCGCGCGGGCATCGGTGTCGTGCACCAGGAACGCAACCTCATCCCGGAGTTCTCCGTGCAGGAGAACATCGATCTGCCGATGCCGGCACGCCGGATGGGGGTGATCGATCGGGACGAACGGGAGAAACGGGCTAGGCGGGTCCTCGATCTGCTCGGCCTGGACCTGTCGCTCAACGAGCGGGTCAAGAATCTGTCCGTCGCACAGATGCAGCTCATCGAGATCGCCAAGGCACTGGTCTCCGAGACACGGGTCCTGCTGCTCGACGAACCCACGTCGTCGATCACGGGTGCGGAGGCTGAGAAGCTGTTCGAGGTCGTCCGCCGTCTGCGGGAGCATGGCACCGCTGTCGTGTTCGTCAGCCACAAGCTCGAGGAGGTCTTCGACCTCTGCGACACGATCACCGTGCTCCGCGACGGGCACAGCGTCCTCGAATCCGGTGCGCTCGCGGACTACTCGACGTCGGAGATCGTCCACCGCATGGTCGGCCGTGAGCTGGCGGCGGCAGAGCCACGACACCGTGACGTCGATCGCAGCGGCACGCCGCGGTTGGAACTACGCGACGTCGAAACCGCGATCGGGCACCGCGACATCTCACTGAAGCTGCACGCCGGCGAGGTCCTGGGGATGTACGGACTCGTCGGTGCGGGACGCTCGGAACTCGCGCGGAGTGTGGTCGGCCTGCATCAGGTCGTCGATGGGCAGATCCTCATCGATGGTCAGCAGGTGCAGATCCCAGATGTGGCGAGCGCCCTACACGATCACGGCATCGGGTACGTGACCGAGAACCGCAAGGAGGAGGGACTGTTCCTGAACTTCTCGGTGCGACGGAACTTCGCGGTCACCATCTGGCAGAAGCTCACGGGCCGGTTCGGCACCGTGCCGCAGGCGGCCGAGGACAAGGTTGCCAACCGGTACATCGAGGACCTGGGGATCAAGGTCAGCGGCAACCATCAGACGACGGGAACCCTGTCCGGCGGCAACCAGCAGAAGGTCAGCCTCGGCAAGTGGCTGGCCGCGCACACCCCCATCCTGATCATCGACGAGCCGACCGTCGGCATCGACGTGCAGGCCAAGGCGGCGTTCCACGACCTCATCCTGCAGCTCGCGGACGACGGCCTGGCCATCCTGGTCATCTCCAGCGACCTGCCGGAGATCGTGACGCTGGCCGATCGCCTGTTGGTGATGCGCGAGTTCCGCCTGGTCGCCGAGTTGGACAACACCAAGGAGTACGGCGCGATGTCGTCAGAGGTGATGTTCAGTATCCAGGGATCCTCCGAGTCGCTCGATGTCTGAGGACGCCTCCACGGCCGGCGAGGTCGACGCAGGCCGTCATCGAAGCGCCGGTTGGTTCCAGAGCGAAGGGCGCACCGGCTTCATCCATCGCTCGTGGATGCGCAACCAGGGCTTCGCGCCGGACATCTTCGACGGCCGGCCGGTGATCGGTATCGCCAACACCTGGTCCGAGCTGACGCCCTGCAACGCCCACCTGCGGGGTGTCGCGGACGCGGTCAAGCGGGGCGTGTGGGAAGCGGGTGGGCTGCCGCTGGAGTTTCCGGCGATGAGCCTGGGTGAGCCGATGATGCGGCCCACGACCATGCTGTTCCGCAACCTCCTCGCGATGGAGGTCGAGGAACTGCTGCGCGCCAACCCCCTGGACGGTGTCGTCCTGCTCGGCGGGTGTGACAAGACCACACCCGGCTTGATCATGGGAGCGGCCAGCGTCGATCTTCCCACCATGATGATCACGGGCGGCCCGATGCTCAACGGCAAGTTCCGCGGCACCGACATCGGGTCGGGAACCGCGGTGTGGCGACTCACCGAGGAGTACCGGGCAGGGGAGCTGACCCGTGACGACCTCACGGAGGCAGAGACCTGCATGTCGCGCAGCAGCGGGCACTGCATGACCATGGGGACCGCATCGACCATGGCCTGCGTCACCGAAGCGCTCGGGTTGCAGCTGGCGGGGACGGCGGCGATCCCCGCCGTCGACGCACGGCGTCACGCCAGTGCCCAACTCGCCGGGCGTCGGATCGTGGACCTCGTCGAGCAGGGCGTCCGACTCTCCGACATTGTGACCCCGTCGGCCATCACCAACGCGATCGTGGCCAACGCCGCTCTCGGTGGGTCCACCAACGCCGTCGTCCACCTGTTGGCGATCGCCGGCAGGTTGGAGCTGCCACTCTCGCTGGAGGAGTTCGACCGGATCGGGGCTGCCGTTCCCCTGCTGGTCGACCTGATGCCGTCGGGAACCTTCCTGATGGAGGACTTCTTCTATGCCGGAGGGCTCCCGGCGGTGCTGCGCGAGGTCGCGCCCCTGCTGGATCTGGACGCGATGACCGTGTCCGGGCTGACCGTCGGTGAGGAGATCGCCGATGCACCCTGTCACGACCGCAAGGTGATCCGCACCTTTGACAACCCGGTACTGCCGGCAGGGACCAGCACCGCGGTCCTGCGGGGGACGTTGGCTCCCGACGGTGCGCTGCTGAAGATCTCCGCGGCCTCCCCCGATCTGCTGTCCCACCGTGGGCAGGCGCTGGTGTTCGACCGGATCGAGGACTACGTGGCCGTCGCTGACGATCCCGATCTCCCCGCCAGCCCGGAGACGGTCCTGGTCGTGCGCAACGCGGGCCCGCGCGGGTACCCGGGCTTCCCGGAGGTGGGCAACATGCCGCTCCCTCGCCGGCTGCTGGAGCAGGGGATCCGCGACATGGTCCGCATCTCGGACGGTCGGATGAGCGGCACCGGCTACGGCACCTGCATCCTGCATGTGGCCCCGGAGTCTGCCCAGGGTGGGCCACTCGCCCTTGTGCGCACGGGCGACTGGATCGAGTTGGACGCCCACGCGCGGCGGTTGGACCTGGACGTCCCGGCCGAGGAGATGGCCCGTCGACGCTCCGAGTTCTCGGCTTTCGTGCCGCCGGCGACGCGTGGGTGGTCATCCCTCTACACCGCTCACGTGAACGGCGCGGACCGGGGCGCTGACCTGGACTTCCTGCTCGGCAGCAGCGGCAGCGAGGTGCCGCGGGACTCGCACTGACGGCCGCCGCCCGGCAGCCTGGTCAGAGGCCGTAGACGCGCGTCGCCGTCCCGGACCAGATCAGCGCACGGTCGTCAGGTCCGAGGTGATCGAACAGCGCCTCGGTCGTCTCGACGAGTTGCTGGTACGTCGCTGCCAGCGTAGACACCGGCCAGTCCGAGCCGAACAGCATCCGGGATGGTCCGAACGTGGCCAGGAGAACCTCAACGTAGGGCCGGAACGTGTCGATCGTCCAGGCGTCCCACGTCGCCTCGGTGAACATCCCCGAGACCTTGACCGACACGTTGGGCAGCGCCGCGAGCGCCGCGATGTCACGCGCCCAGTTATCGATCGCGCCAGCGGCGATGTCGGGCTTGGAGAGGTGGTCCAACACGAAGGTGGTGTCGGGGCAGGCGCGGACCGCGCTGACCGCGGCGGGGAGTTGCGGCGGCCGGGTCAGCAGGTCGTAGGTGATGCCTTCGTCTCCGAGCATCCGCAGGTTCGCGACGACATCCTCACGCTCGAGCCAGGCGGCATCCTCCTTGTACTCGGCGAGGTCACGGATCCCGACGAGGTACCTGCCGTGCGGGTGGTCCCGGTAACGGTTCAGTTGTCCGCGGGCGTCCGGGTCCTCGAGGTCCAGCCAGCCGACGACACCGACCACGGCGGGGTGGGTGCCGGCGATGTCCAGGAACTCAGGCGTCTCGTCCGGGAGCGCGACCGTCTGCACCAGCACGGTGCCGTCGATCCCGGCCGCCTCGAGTTCTGGTTCCAGGTCCTGCATCGAGAAGTCGCGCAGCAACGGGGCGAGTTGGTCGCCCTGGATCCAGTCCTGCTCGCGCACGGAGAGATCCCAGACGTGGTGGTGAGCGTCGATCCGCATAGTCACTTCTCCTCGTGGTCGGGGATGTTGTCTGAGCTCTGGCTGATGACGTTGGCCACCGGCTGGTCCGCGACCAACCGCTCCAACTGGTTCTGGACGAGCCGCTTCATCCGCGGCTCGAACGCCGTACTGAACCCACCGATATGGGGGGTGATCAGGCAGTTGGGCGTCGACCACAGCGCGTGGTCGGGTGGCAGTGGCTCGGGGTCCGTCACGTCCACCGCGGCCCGGATCCTGCCGTTGACGAGCGCTTCGAGCAGCGCGTCGGTCTCGACGACGACACCCCGGGAGACGTTCACGAGCAGACTGTCCGGTCGCATGCGTGCGATCCGCTGTGCGTCGAACAGTCCGATCGAGTCTGGATTGGCCGGGACCAGCAGCACCACGATGTCGAGGTCCGGCAGGCAGCGGTCGAGCTCGGCCAAGGCGGTCGTCCCGTCCTGCCCGGACCGTGTGAACCCGGTGACGGTGGTGGTGAACGGCTCGAGCATCCGGTGCAGGTGACGGCCGATGGACCCGTAGCCGACGATCCCCACCCTGGCGTCGGACAGGGACCGGGTCATGTGCTGGTCCCAGTCACGACGCTCCTGCGCGCGCTGGAACCCGGGCAGCTCACGTTGGCTGGCGATCATCATCCCCAGGGCGAGTTCCGCCGTGGAGGCGTCATGGACACCCCGGGCGTTGCAGAGCGTGACGGGTGGGTTGGCGTAGGGCAGCGCGTCCTCGTACCCCGCGGTCGGGAGTTGCACGACCTCGACCCTGTGAAGCGACGGGATGATCTCCAGGGATGCCGTCCCGCCGAGGTAGCGGGGCACGTAGAAGGTGAGCTGGTCGGCGGCATCCATGGGGTCCGGAGTGTTGCCCGGATGCAACATCGTGACTCCCGCGGGACCCGTGAGTTCCTCCCACTGGGTCCAGGCGACGAGGTCCGACATGACGGTTCCTTGTGTGGGGTTCGGGTGGCGTCCGCGGTCCGGCGCCTCCGGCGGTGTGTGGGTCAGCCGGCCGGTGCGATGGGTTCGATGAGCCCGCTCTCCTCGAGGTCCTCCCACAGGGCCTGCGGGATCTCGGTCTCGAAGGCGTCGATGTTCTGCTGCAGCTCGTCCGCGCTGCGCGCCCCCGTCAGCACGGCCTTGACCGCGGGGTGACGCAGCGGGAACTGCAGGCCGACCGCCGCGACCGACACGTCATGGCGGCCGATGGCGGTATGCAGGTCCCGGGCACGCGTGATGATCGGCTCGGGGGCCGGCTCGTAGTTGTAGGTGCCCTCGGCCGTCGGGTTCATCAGGACGCCGGAGTTGAAGACGCCCGCGGCAACGATCGTGACGTCGCGTCGGAGGGCGGCCTCCAGCAGGTCGTGCTGTGCCGACTGATCGAGGACCGTGTACCGCCCGGCGATGAGCACGACATCGATGTCGGTCTCCTCCACGAAGCGGGTCGGGACGGCGCTCTGGTTCATCCCGACACCGATGGAGGTGATCACGCCTTCACTGCGGAGCTGGTGCAGTGTCGGATAGGCCTCGTCGATCGCCTGGTCGGCGTGGTCATCAGGGTCGTGGATGTACACGAGGTCGATGCGGTCAACGCCCAGTCGTTCCAGACTGGACTCGAGGGAGCGCAGGACACCGTCACGGCTGAAGTCGAACACGGGCTCGAACGGGTCCACGTCCACGAAGATGGTCGGCTCGACGAGGGGCCCGGGCTCGAGGATGCGGCCGACCTTCGAGGAGATGACCGGTTCGGTCGCGAGGTGTGGCGCGAGCCCCCGGCCGAGCCGTCGTTCGGCCCGCGTGTGGCCGTACAGCGGCGCGGTATCGAAGTAGCGGATGCCGCGGTGGATCGCGGTCTCGATCAGTTGATCGGAGGCGTCCTCATCGACCGAGCTGAACATGCCCCCCAACGGAGCGGTTCCGAGACCGAGTTGGCTGACGCGCAGCCCGCCCCGACCGATGGCAACGAGTTCGTCATGGCGACCCATACTGTCCTCCTGAAGTGATCTGCTGCAGTGGACCTGGATTCAGTGCACCTGGAGCTGTGCCACGCCGGTTTCCTCGGCGACCTGGAGGAGTTGCTCCTCGAGCCCGCCCGGCATCTCGATCCCGCGGTCCGCGGACCCGGCAGCACGCTCATGTTCACGCTGGCCGGGCAACAGGACCCGGTCGTGGTTGGCGGCCGGAGACGACGTCCCGATCGTGTGGACCAACCCGTCGGCGCGTGACATCGCCTGCTCGGCAGGGATCAGGGGGCGGAGCGCGAGGACGAGATGGCCGGTGCCCATCTGTGACGACGGATCCGTCCAGATGTCGGTGACTTCATGGCTGAAGTTCGCGCCCGTCATCGCGCCGATCAGGGCCTCGAGGACCGTTGCGATCCCGGAGCCCTTGTGGGCTCCGAACGGCAGCAGCGCCCCGCCGAGGGCCGCGACGGGGTCGGTGGTCGGTTGCCCATCCGCATCGACCGCCCAGGTGTCCGGGATCGTCTCTCCGGCCAGCTTCGCACCGACGATCCTGCCGTACGCGGCCTCGCTCGTGGCCATGTCGAGGACGATCGGTGACCCCGACGTGGGGATCGCGATGGCGATCGGGTTGGTCCCGAGGAGGGCTTCGCGAGAGCCGAACGGCGCCACGCACGGTCCGGTGTTGGAGACGATGATGCCGATGGCTCCCGCTGCGGTGAGGCGTTCGGCCCAGCGTGCTCCGATCCCGAAGTGGGTGCTGTGCACGACACCGACGGACGCGGCCCCGTGGATCCCGACGAGTTCGATGGCCCGGTCGGTCGCCAACTGCATGGCGATCTGGCCAAAGCCTGATGCCGCGCTGAGACGAGCCGTGGCACCGTCCTCGTCCAGCCACCGCATCGGGGCGTCGGGAACGATCCCGCCACCGCGTACCCCAGCGAGGTACACGGGGAGACGCAGGGCGCCGTGCGAATGCAGACCACGGAGGTCGGCGTCCACGAGCGCATCGCTGACCGCGCCGGCTTCTTCCGGTGAACAGCCGACCGCTTGGAGCGCGTCGCTGGCGAACCGACGCAGTTCGTCGGCGTGCACGATCTTGGTCACGGTCATCTCCGTCGGCCTCGCCCCGTTGGTGGGGCATCGAGGCCAGTCAGGTAGCCAGGTCGGTCAGGCGTCGAGGCGGAAGATCAGTTCGAGTCGGCCCCCGGCGCCCGACATGTCCACGGGCACGTCGGTGAACTCGGCCATGGCCGCCTGCCAGCGTTGATCGACCGGGTCGTCGCGCAGGGCTTCGAGCGCGGCGTCGTAGTTCTCGCAGGTGACCGCGTGGAAGAGATCGAGCCCGTCCCGGAAGATCAGGTACTGCGTCACCCCGACCCGCTTCAGATTCTCCACGACCTCTGGCCAGATGTTGTCGTGGGCCTCGATGTAGGCGTCGACCTTGTCGCTCTTGAGCCGTGTCCGTAGCGCGATGTTCTGCATCGTGACCTCCCGTCCTCGTTGCCGGCGAGGTCCGCACCCCGTCCAGCGACGTGTCTCCCGTTCGAGATACCGACCGTAGCGCAGTCTGCCGCACGCGTGCGTGCATGTCGACCCCGGCTCCGGGACGCCGCGGCCGGGTCCTGTGACCCCGGTGAGGGCCCTCGGGGGTAGGGCGCACGGCTCCGGGATCCGGGAAGCCCATCGCGGCCGCCACGACACTATGATGGTCGGTGTCCCATGGGATGGACGGGTCGAGGGTGTCGGCCACATCGGAACGGAGCCGGATCGTGAGCCAACCTGACAACGAAGGGCCCCGTTCCGTGGTGCCGGCGGTCGCCCGGGCAGCGGCGATCCTCGATGCGCTCGCGGCCGCGAACGGCCAGCCGCTCGGCCCCAGCGAGTTGTCCCGTCAGTTGGGGATCGCGAAGTCCTCGGTCGCCAACCTCTGTCAGGCGCTGGTCGACGCCGGTCTGGCGCAGCGGGCGGACACGGGCTACCGACTCGGGCGTCGGCTGGCTCACCTGGGTGCTGCCTACCTCGCAACGGTGGACATCGTGCGGGAGTTCTACGACTCCCTTCCAGAACTCGACGATCTGCCCGAGACGCTGCAATTGGCGATCCTGACCGACGAACTCGAGGTCGTCTACCTCGCCCGGAGGGACGGCACCTCGCCGGTCAAGCTCGCCTCGGAGATCGGCCGCAACCTCCCGGCGAACTGCACCGCGACCGGCAAGGTGATGCTCGCATCCCTCCCCGCCGAGGAGGTGGATCGCCGCCTGGAAGGCGTGTCGGAGCTCCCCGCGCTGACGTCTCGATCCATCACCGAACCCGAGCAGTTGCATGCCGAGCTGCAGCGTGTGGCTGAACGCGGCTACGCCGTGGATGACGAAGAGGTCGTCGACGGTGTGGTGTGCCTGGCCAAGGCCGTGTACGCCGGCTCGTTGGGCGGTCCAGCAGCGGTCAGTGTGACCGTCCTGAAGGCCTCGGTGACCATCGATCATCTGGAACATCTCGTCGAACGACTCGAGCTGCTGGTCAAAGAGCTCGACAGCCGCCTGAGCGGTGCGCGGCATCTCGAGGAACTGACCACCGCGCCCCCCTGAGGGGCGCTCCCCGTCCCTGGGTAGTGCCACGGACCGCTCGCCTGAAGCGTCCATGTGGTAGAACATCGTCCATTATATCGAACATGGGCGGACGGCCGGTTCCGTCGCGAGACGTGAGGGAGTGCACGCATGCGCTTGATGAGGGTGGGGGAAGCAGGCTCGGAGCGTCCGGTGGTGGTGGTGCCGGAGTCGCCCGGGTCGGCCCTGCAGGTCGACTCCATCGTGGGCGACCTGGACGCTGCGTTCTTCGCCGGCGACGGGATCACACGGCTCCGCGGCGCCCTCGAGGGTCGGTCCGGCTTGCCGGTCGTGGACCTTGCCGGGGTGCGCAGGGGACCGCCGATCGCCCGGCCGGGCAAGATCATCTGCGTCGGCCTGAACTACGAGGACCACGCGCGGGAGACGGGGGTGGAACTTCCGGACGAACCCCCGCTGTTCATGAAGGCGCCCAACACGGTCGTGGGTCCGGACGATGAGGTCATCATCCCGCCGGGCAGCGAGAAGACCGACTGGGAGATCGAGCTGGGCGTCGTGGTCGGACGCGTCGTGCGCCGTGAGACGCCGGAGCAGGCGGTTTCGGCCATCGCCGGATTGGTCATCTCCAACGATCTCTCCGAGCGCCACTACCAACTTGAACGCGGCGGGCAGTGGGACAAGGGCAAGTCGTGCGACACCTTCAACCCACTCGGTCCCCTGCTGGTCACGCCCGATGAGTTCACCTGGCCGCTGGCGCTGTCGATGCAGCTGCTGGTCAACGGCAAACTCCTTCAGGACTCGAACACCTCCAGCCTCGCGGTCGACGTGCCCGGGTTGCTCTCCTACATCAGCACCTTCATGACGTTGGAGCCAGGTGATCTGGTCAACACCGGGACGCCCGCCGGCGTCGGGCTCGGGTTGGACCCGCCGCGGTACCTGAAGCCGGGGGACACCATGGAGCTCACGATCGAGGGGCTGGGCACACAGCGTCAGGTGTGCCGCGCGGCGGATGACGCGATCTGAACGGGTCGGTTGCGTCCATCTTGGCGTGACGTGGAGAGCGACCGGACAGTAGGAGGCAGGGCCGTGGACAGTGCAGCCAGGATCATCGCGATCGATGCGCACGACGTGCGCTTCCCGACGTCAGCGAACCTCGACGGGTCGGACGCGATGAACCCCGATCCGGACTACTCAGCGACCTACGTGATCGTCCGGACGGATGCAGGTGACGGCCTCGAGGGGCACGGTCTGACCTTCACGATCGGGCGGGGGAACGAGCTGTGTGTCGCTGCGGTCCATGCGCTGTCGCAGCTGCTCGTCGGCTCGCCTATCGAGGCCGTGCTCGGTGACATGGGTGGGACCTGGAAGCGACTGACGGGGGACAGCCAACTGCGGTGGCTGGGGCCTGAGAAGGGGGTCATCCACCTGGCGACGGCGGCCGTGGTCAACGCCCTCTGGGATCTGGCGGCGAAACGTGCGGACAAGCCGCTCTGGCAGCACATCGCGGGCATGAGCCCCGAGCAACTCGTCGACCTGGTGGATTTCACCTACATCACAGACGCGATCACACGAGCGGAGGCGTTGGAGATCGTGCGCCGTGCTCAGGATGGACGCCCTGAGCGTGAGCGCCGACTGCGCGAGGGCGGCTACCCGGCGTACACGACCTCAGCGGGGTGGATGGGGTACTCGGACGACAAGATCCGGCGGCTCTGCCGAGAAGGTCTCGCGGACGGCTGGACCGCGTTCAAGCTGAAGGTCGGACTCGACCTCGATGACGATCGTCGTCGTGCCGCGATCATCCGCGAGGAGATCGGTCCCGACCACCTGCTGATGATGGATGCCAACCAGCGGTGGGACGTCGACGAGGCGATCACCAACATGCAGGCCCTCGCGAGCTTCGATCCCCTCTGGATCGAGGAACCGACGAGCCCTGATGATGTCCTCGGCCATGCCACCATCGCCCGAGCGATCGCTCCCGTCGGCGTCGCCACCGGGGAACACGCCCACAACCGGGTGATGTTCAAGCAGCTCCTGCAGGCCGAGGCGATCAGCTTCTGCCAGATCGACAGCGCGCGGCTCGGTGGGGTCAACGAGGTCCTCGCCGTGCTGTTGATGGCCGCGAAGTTCGGTGTCCCGGTGTGCCCGCATGCGGGCGGGGTCGGGCTGTGCGAGTACGTCCAGCACCTGTCGATCATCGACTACCTGTGCGTGAGCGGATCGCTCGAAGGTCGGATGATCGAGTTCGTCGACCATCTCCACGAGCACTTCCTCGACCCCGTGGTCGTCGACCAGGGGGCGTACCGGGTCCCGACGATGGCTGGGTACAGCGCGCAGATGCACCCGCAGAGCATCGAGGAGCACACCTACCCCGACGGAAAGGTCTGGTCGTGACCGCCCTCTGTCAGGTCGCCACGGACGCAGGACCAGCATGGGCGGTGCAGCGCGAGGGCGAGGTCCGGTCGCTCCCGGCCGGCACGACGTTGGGTGGGCTGCTGGCCGCAGGCGCCCCGAGCCTGCGCGACCTCCTCGACGGACCGGCTGGCGCTGCCCTGTCCGGGGAGCTCCTGGCCCCCGTCGACCCCGACACGGAGGTCTGGGCCGCCGGGGTGACCTACGAGGTCTCCCGGGAAGCTCGTGAGGCGGAATCCGAGGAGGCCGACGCCTATCGCAAGGTCTACGACGCCGAGCGTCCGGAAATCTTCTTCAAGGCCAACGGGTGGCGCGTCGTCGGGCCCGGGAGCCACATCGGGATCCGTGAGGACTCCACCTGGGATGTGCCTGAGCCCGAACTGGCGTTGGTCATCGATGCGGCGGGCGAGGTGGCCGGCTACACGATCTGTAACGACGTCAGTTCGCGCTCCATCGAGGGAGCCAACCCCCTCTACCTGCCACAGGCCAAGATGTACCAGGCCAGTTGCGCGCTTGGACCCGGGATCGTTCCGGCGGGAGACATCGCCGATCCCTACGACCTTACGATCGCGGTCCAGATCGTTCGCGACCAGCAGCCGGTCTTCGCTGCCTCGACCTCGACATCGACCCTGCACCGTCGCTTCGACGAACTCGTCTCCTACCTCCTCCGCGGGGAGGTCTTCCCCCGGGGTGTGATCCTGTCGACCGGTACCTCACTGATACCCGGTCCGGATTTCACGTTGCAGCCCGCCGACGAGGTCGTGATCGACATCACGGGGCTGGGAACCTTGCGCAACGTCGTGCGCCGCGGTGTCTTGCGGCACTCACCGAACCCCTGAACGGAACCGGGTCGGTTCTCCGCTCCGCGGCTGAGTAGCTGCAGGTAGCGCGTCGAACGGGTCTGTGGACGGTCGACCGGTGGGACCTACTGGCGGTGACCCATCCGCATGCGGATCACGCCGGTCAGTTCGATGTCATCATGGGCCGCGGATGTCGATGGGGTGTGGTGGTCGGGTTCGACCACCACCATCACCACCACACAGACCTTCGAGTGTGCTGTTTCTGCCACCGCCATCTTCGGTTCCACCGCGGGCAGGAGGGGCTCATCCGCGATCTGCCCGGGTGGCAACGTCGTGCTTGGCGGCTACCGCCCGTTTCAGCGGATGGTGTAGCGACCGTCCAGAGCTGGCAGTCACGGTGATGGCGTCGCCCAGCGGTACCAATGCCGGGCGTATCCGCATGGTCCGCGTGGAGTACCGTGCCGCCCGTTCGGATGGGGCAGGGTCTTCGACGGCTCGCAAGGAGGGCGCTGTGCCATGACTCGATGGGTTGGCACCCGCTGCCTCGGCCCCCAACGCCGAAGCTCAAGAGTGGTTGTCCTCGTCTCCCGATCCGCCGCCGGGGTTGGCCGAGCAGACCGCGTACATCATCGCGCTCACGACCGCGGGGTACTACCCGGAGGACGCTGTCGGTCTCATCACGCCGGCAGGTCTCGACCAGGACATCGTGGTGTTCGAGACCCGACCGGACTGGCTCGAGAACAACTGCGACCTGAGCTGGTGGGGTGGTCCGGCTGTTGCCCCCACCCCGGTCTGGCCAAGACGCCGTGACGGTGTCGCGCTCGCGCACGTGTTCTCCGTCCACCTCGGAGAGGACCACGGCTGGGAGTGGGAGGACGACCAGATGTTGTACGAGGCGTGGTGATCGCCACGCTTCTGGCTGCCCCACCAGGGGGTGCTGCAGGTCTTCAGCGACCGGCGTACCGACGGACTCGGACCCGACGATGGCAAGCTCGAGGCGTGGCAGGTGCGCTGGATCGAGCCTGACG
>LFIK01002320.1_pt1 | contig 15384 bp, 9 predicted proteins | sample 643401 | NCBI WGS metagenome assembly LFIK01 (sample SAMN03777447, study PRJNA286221) | soda lake metagenome | biome: soda lake; feature: Kulunda steppe; material: water; isolation source: sample T5-Br brine of Lake Tanatar-5 | place: Russia: Kulunda steppe | collected 2010-07 | reverse complement strand
TACCCTTCCAGATAGTACGTGTTGTCGGATAGGTCTTCGAACTGCCCCGGAAACGGTGAATCGAACTGTTGTACCCGGCCACGATCGAAGAACGCCGACGCCGTCCAGCGGCTGCCGGCCACCGCGCCGAGGTACTTGCGCAGCTCGACCGTTGCCACATAGCCATGATCACCCGACCCTTCGCCGATCGGGTATGCCCTGACGCCGAACGGCCCGCCGAGCTGGAACTTCTCGACCGAATCGAGATTGCCACTCGCCCACTGGCCGTTGATCGACGCCAGCACCGACCAGCCACTGCCGGGCAGCGCCGGAATCGCTTGTTGCCGGCCGAGACTGTAGTTGACGCGCGTATACAAGCCAGCTGTCTGCAGTGTCAGCGCGTCAATTTCGGCGTTGAACGGACTGTCGGAGAGATCCAGATCACCACGCGCTGCCGACACGCCCCACCAGGTGCTGCCAAGCAATCGATCGGTCCCGCTGCCGCTGAGGCTCAGCGTGGTCGCATCGATGCGCTGCCGGCTTTCCAATCCGACAAAGCCCTCGGCATCGCGGCGGAACCGCCGCAGGTCGTGGCTCAACGCCAGATCGATCACCTGCCCGCCGGTGCGCAGCAACGGGTACGAGACGAACGCTGAGGCAATCTGCGAGCGGCTGGTCAGATCCGGCGTATCGAGCAGTCGTGGATCGACCGCGGCGAAGTCGATCTCCGACTTGCTGGCCGAGTACGACAGCCCACCACGCAGACCGGAACTGCCGATCGGCAGATCGAAACCGACCTGCAGGCGCGTCGAGTCATCCGACAGCGTCGTATCAACATACAACTGCTCACCGAAGCCGGAGGGACTGTTGAGCGCCAACCCGATGCCCAGTCGGTCCTCGCCGGTCAGGACCGAACCGAAGTTGTCACCGGTCAGCGACAGTGAGACAGCGTTTTCCGGCTCGACATCGATCAACACCTGCGTTGTGCCCTCGGTCTCGCCCGGGGCAAGGTCAGCACGAATTTCATTCACACCGGGCAGCTCATCGACGACCCGCAGCGCACGTTCGAGATCACGCGCGTTGAACGGCTTGCCAACGCTGATGCCGCGCGCCAGGAACCGCCGCAGCACCGCTTCACGAACGCGCTCGGGCGCCTGCGTGATGGTCAGCCCGTCAACACCCGACGCCGGATCGACCACACCCTGGTCGACCTGGATGAGGATGATGTCGTTCTCGACCGTCTGCGGTGGCAGATATGCCTGCGCCAACACATAACCACGCGACTGCAGCAGCTCGGCAACCGCATCGGCTGCCGCCTCGAGCTCCTCGAGACTCAACTCGCGTCCGGTGAACGGCGCCAACACCGCATCGATATCGGCCTGCGACACACCGATGACACCCGCGACGCGGAAACCGGCAACCATGATCCGCGGCTCGACGTCGATTTCGAGCGGCGCCAGATTGGTGATGCGCAGCCGCAGCGGACGCAGGCCGAAAAACCGGCTGTGTACGGCCTCAACCCGGACGTCGGGGTTGCCTTCCTCGACCAGGAACTGCGAGACGGCGAGCGCTGCCAGCTGCAGATCGACGAAGCTGGTGGTCTCGGTCAACCACGGCTCGAGCACTTCGCGCAACGCCTCGGGATCGACCGCCAACGGGTTGTCGAGACTCACATCGTTGAGACGAAACCCGGTCCTCTGAGGCTCCGGCAGGGTCGGCAACATGACCCGCGCGGGCGCGCCGATGGCGTCTTCACCGGTTCGCTGGCGCGCTGCCTGCTGCGCGCGCAGACTGCCCGGCGTGGTCAGGTAGCGCCCGGTCGGCGTATCGACAATGCCGGTCGCGAGGCTCGACGCCTGCACTGGCAACGGTGACAACACCAGACTTCCGCAGACAGCGGCCAGCACGGCAGACGCAAGACGGGACAGCAGGCGGTTCATTGCACCTCCAGCAAACGGTCGAGCTCGGCCAGGTCACTGCTGTCGAGCGCACCGACTGCGAACTTGAGATTCAGCCTGTTGACCAGATAATCATACCGTGCCTGCGCGTAGTCACGCCGCGACGCAAAATATTGTTGGTACGAATCGAGTACCGCGATCTGATCGCCACGACCGGCCTCGAGATCGCGCAGCCTGGTTTCGAGCCGCAATTCTTCAGCGCGGACGCTCTCGCGCAGCGCCTCCATCAGTTGTGCACTCGCCTCGACGCCGAGAAAACTCGAGCGCACGGAACGCTCGACGCGGCGAAACGCGCTCTCCTGTCGCTCGAACTCGAGATCCTGACGCGCCAGAGACTGGTTGATCTGCGCGCTGACACGCCCACCGGAGTACAACGGCATCGACACCTGCACCGACGCCTCGACCGTGTCGAGCTCCTGACGCTCCGGCGAAAACAGCGTCTGCTCATCGCGCTGCCGACCAGCGGAAGCGACCAGATCGACGCTCGGCAGCCGCTGGAATTGCTGACGACGCACGTCGGATTCGGCAATTGCACTCGCAACCTGCCGTCCACGCAGCTCGACGTTCTGATCGAACGCGGCGGCGATCCATGACTCGACGGCGGCTGGAAACGGCGGCGCCGGTCGGAAGTCGATGGTCAGCCCCTGGACGTCAGCGACCTCATCGCCAACGATTTCCTTCAACCCGAGTTGCGCGTCTTCGCGGTTGTTGGCGGACTGGATGCGCCGCGCCATCGCGATGGCCTGCCGGCTACGCGCATCGTTCAGCTCGTTGCGATCGGCAAGGCCGGAGTCAAACCGCGAACGCGCCAGTTCAAACTGCGCCTCAGTGGCGTCGAGCTCGGCCTCGGCGAGCTCCATCTCGTCGTTGGCGAGCAGCACGTCGAGATAAGCACTCGCCAGCCGCCGAATCAGATCCTGCTCGGCAGCGACCACGGCCAACCGCGCCTGCTCGACACCGAGCCGGGCCTGGTCCATCTCCGCCAGCACCGGAGCGCGCAGCAGCGGTTGCGTCAGGTTCAGCGTCAACGACTGCACATCATAGTTGGTGGCGCCCTCGTCGAGCGTTCCCGACGCGCGCACATCCTGATTGAGAGTGCCGTAGCGGTAGTTTAACGCCAGCGTCGGCAGGTAGCCGGCACGCGCCTGTGGCAACGCCTCGGCGGCCACCCGCAACTCGGCTTCACTGGCACGGAAGACAGGGTCGGTCTGCAGCGCATCGCGCAGACCACGCATCAGCGTGAACCGCCCGCCGGCCGGCAGCCGCGGTCGCGCTGCCTCGTCTTCATAGAACCGACTGTCGAGGCGAATCGATCCCATGGCACGTTCTGGCAGCACACCGAGTGCGAAGTCGTCAGGCAGCCGGAGATCGACGCCGCCAAGCTGCAACGGCGATGCATCGGTCAGCGGCGCGTCCGGATCGACGCCGATCGCGTCGCCGAGCGGGCGGTCGGCCTCGGGCAGCATCACGATGGTTGTCTCGGCGCCTCGCGTTTCACGGAACGGAATCGTACCGCGCGGCAGACTTCGACCGTAACCGGAGTCGAGCATCAGCTCGAGCCGCGCCGACCCCGCTGCCGACGCCGATACCCAGGCGTCGTCGATGTAATCGCTCGCACCGGGCAGCGCGGAGGCGACGGTCAACAGCCAATCCGGCGACAGGCCGGGGAAGCCGATGACCAGCCGGAATGGGCGATCAAGCAGATAGGCATACGCAGTCGATGCCGCCGCACCGTCGATCAGCACTTGCAGGCCCTGCACGCGCGGCACACTGATCGAACGAATGGCTTCGGCGTGGTCCAGCCCCGGGTCGACGGGGCCGTCCTCGGCAAGCAGGAACGTGGTGATCAGCGCATCCCCGGTGGCATCCGGATCGGCCAACGTCTGCACCAGACTGATGGGCGTCGGCGTCTGGAATTCGAGCGTCACTGTCTCGTCATCCTCGCCACGGCGGACCCGCGGCACACCCAGCCCGGCCGGCCAGCGATCGGGTAACAGCCGCTGGATATCCCAGCCGAACGGTGCGGCAACAGTGATGTGCAAACGATCCGGGTCGGACAGCACCTCGGCCTGCGGCGGCGCGTCGCTACGGCCGACGAAACGCAGACTGATCAGCCGCCCACGCGCTGTCACACCAATATCTGACACGCCTGGGCGAATCTGCGCTGTCTCACCGCCCGGGACCGGCGCCGGTGGACCTTCGCGCGGCAGCGGAGGCGGCGCGTCGGACAGCGCCTGCGTCGACAACGACACTGACCACTGCAACTGAGCAGGGGGTAACACGCCGACCGTCTCGTCAAGGAGTGCAGCGGGCTCGCGCAAGCTCACTGCCAGTTGCACGCCTGACGCCGTCGACTCGACATCGGTGCTGACAAACAGTTGATCGCTGTCAGTGATGGCGCGGGCGATGGCACGCCAATGTTGTGGATCGGCGGCGGAGTGGACGACGATCAACAGCGTCAGATCGTCATCGGCAAGGCTGGCGCGGACAACATCACCCGGAGAAATCGGCACATGCAGCCGCGTCAGCGACTCCGAGCGCTCGGCACGCACAGGCAGCGAGTCAGCAGACACCACCGACAGCCAGGTCGCGAGCACCGCCACCAGCAACACACGGCAATACACGGCAATACACGGCCAGACACCGCGGGACGCCGGTTGTATCAACAGCTTGAACAACTGGATCTCCGCTTTTTCTGACTGCTTCCGTGCCATGAATGATCAAATCACGCGACCTTGAACAACAGATCCTGCACAACAACCAGCGGGCCATCAACCAGTTTGATCGCGGTGGACAACACAACCAATCAAGATCTGACAGTCGCCCCTAGCATAAACAAGCACATTAACAATAGCACGGAAGCCGGCAGGGCAGTTAATTCGCGGGGCCTGCACACGCGCCGCCGACAGGGGTTGGCCGCGGCAGTCGGATATGCAGACTGGAAGCGGTGATGCGATTATCGTCGATGCGGGAAGGACAGCAGCAGCACCCTGCCGAGCAGGGTGCTGCACCAGACACTGTTTAGGGCTGGATCCGGACAATGACCCGGCGGTTGGCCTGGCGGCCTTCTTCGGTGGTGTTGTCAGCAACCGGCACAGACTCACCAAAACCTTGAATGACAAGACGTTCTCGCTCTACGCCGTATTCATCGACAAAGCGGTCGAGAACCGACTGCGCGCGCCGCTCGGACAGATCGAGATTGTATGCCTCGCTGCCGAGCCAGCAGGTGTGGCCTTCGATGATCGCAGTGACCTCGGGATGCTGCACGAACACCTGAGCAATTTCGGCAAACTGCGGCGCGTAGACAGAGCGGATCTCGGCGCTGTCAAGATCGAACTGCACGCGCAGTTGAATCGGCTCGAGCACCGGCATCGCCGACCCCTCGACCGCAGGCTCGGCAGGCGCTGCCGGCTCGGCCACTGCAACCGGCGGAGGCTCGACCGACATGGCAGCCGGTGCGGCACCGAACTGCCAGGACAGCGTCCCACTGTAGGCATTGTCGATCAGCGGGGAGTCGCTGAAGCTGAGATGACGCTGGTAGCCAAGCCGCAGCTCAAGCGCATGATTGAGCTGCGCCGACACGCCGAACATGCCATACACCTGCTGCGTACTTCCGTCGATGGCATCATCGATCGACACATGACCAAGGCCGCCACCGAGGAACGGACGCACCATGCTGGACCCGAGATAGCGGTGCGCACCGACCGTTGCCCAGTCGGTTCCGACCTGGCTGCTGACATCGGTTGCCAGCTGCAATTCGGCTGACCAATCGGGACTGATGCGGTAACCCAACATCAGCCCGGCCATCCGCGACCCGTGCCCGGGGGACGAAGTCGGCACGCCGGGAACACGACGATTATCGAGCTGCAGCGACGTGAGCCCCAGCCCGAGGTACATCTGATTGATTGGCGATTCGACAGGATCCTGCGCCATGCTGGCAGTCGACACCGCCAACAGCCCTGCAGCAAGGCAAAGCCCCACTACTTGCTTGTCCATGCTCATGCGCTCCGTCGATTGAAAAGGGTTGGTCGATTAACAAGTAGGTTACTCGCAACCGAGACCGGCAGCAACAGACCGTGCGCCAAACCAGTCTCGACCGCTGCACATGGCATGACCGACGCCACCTCAAGCCAGCACGCCACGCTCGCGCAAGGCAGAGACCTCGGCCTGCTCGATCCCGAGCTCGGCAAGCACCTCGTCGGTGTGCTGACCGAACAGTGGCGGAGGGCAACGCACCGTGGCCGGCGTCTCGGAAAACCGGCTGGCAAAACCCAGCATCTGCAATTGTCCGATTACAGGATGTTCGACCTCGAGAACCATGTTGCGTTCCCGATAATGCGGGTCATCAAGCGCCTGCTCGAAACGGTTGATCGGACCGGCGGGAACGCCAGCCTCATCGCACAGCGACAACCAGTGCGCGGTCTGCGCCTCGGTCAGTATCGCTTCGATCTCGGCCTCGAGCGTCTCGACGTTGGCGCCACGATCGGAGTTGGTCAGATACCGCGGATCGTCGATCCACTCCGGACGCTTGACCACGCCCGTGCAGAAGCGCTCCCAGGTACGCTGATTCGCGCACCCGAGCATCATGTAGCCGTCAGCGGTTCTGAGCGCCTGATATGGCGCAGAGACGCGATGCCGATGACCGGTGGCGGAAGGCACGCGACCATCACCAAAGTACCCGGCCGCCTCCCAGGTGAACCAGGGCAGCCCGCACTCGCCGACGGCAACATCCAGGTGCTGCCCGACACCGGTGCGCTGCTGATGGATGCAGGCGGCGAGAATCGAGTAGACCGCGGTGATCCCGGCACCGATGTCGTAGACGGCAATACCGGACTTCATCGGTCGCCCGCCAGGCTCTCCGGTCATGCTCATCAAACCGGTCATGCCCTGCCCGACGAGATCGAAACCGCCCTTGCTCGCGTAAGGGCCGGTCTGCCCGAAACCGGAAATCGAGCAATAGACAATGCGTGGGTTGAACGCACGAATCGTCTCGAAATCGACCTTCAGCGACCGCGTCACGCCAGGGCGGTAGTTCTCGACAATGACATCGGCCTCGGCAGCCAGACGGTGAAACACGGCAAGGCCGTCAGGGTCCTTGAGATTGATCGCCACACTGCGCTTGTTGCGGTTGATCTGCGCGAAGCACATCGACTCACCATTGACGTACGGCCCCATCTGCCGCGAGTCATCGCCACCATTGGTCTTTTCGACCTTGATGACATCCGCGCCGAGATCGGCAAGCACCATGGTGCAATACGGGCCGGCCATGATCTGCGACATGTCCAGGACCTTCAGCCCTTGCAAGGCAAGCATCGTCTCCTCCAGCCGCACACGGTGGTGCGGTTTTGTTGTGTCAGGCCGCAGCAACGTGGCCTGACCTGTCATCGGTCAGCGGCCTTGCCAGGTCGGTTTGCGCCGATCGACAAAGGCCTCTACGGCAGACCGGAAGTCATCGCTCAGGTAACACGACAGAATCAGGTCGTGTGCCTGCTCCGGGTCCGGGCGTCGGGCCAGTTGCACGCGACGCACCGATTCCTTGGCAGCCTTCAGCGTCAGCGGCGCCATCGACAACAGCCGCGTGACCATCGTGTCGACCGCCATGTCCAGATCGGCGCTGTCGACCAGCTCGGTGAGCAGCCCGACAGCCTGCGCTTCGTCACCGTTCAACAGCCTTGCCAGCATGACCACTTCCTTGGTGCGCGCCGGGCCGAGCATGTCCACGAGGCGAGTGAAATTGGCCATCGACAGGGTATTGCCCAAGGTTCGCGCGATCGGAATCCCGAACTGCAATGCCGGCGTGCCGATGCGAAAGTCGCAGGCCAGCGCCAATGCGGCACCACCGCCGACGCAGGCGCCCTCGAGTGCTGCAATCGTCGCACAGGGCAGGCCTTCGAGCGTCCCGACGATGCGATCGATGCGTTCCTCGTAGCCCAACGGGTCGGCAGGTTCGCGAAACGCACCAAACTGCGAGATGTCGGTGCCGGCAACAAAGGCCTTGCCACCGGCGCCACGCAGGACCAGCACACGGATCGCCGGATCGCCGGCAATCTCGGCACAATGCGCTTCCAGCGCCTCGTACATCGCCCAGGTCATGGCGTTGCGCGCCTCGGGCCGATTGAACGTGATGCGCGCCACTGCGTCTTCACGCTCGAACAACAGTTGCTCTGTCACGTTGGCACCTCGCTTTGTCAGTCCAATGCCGCGGCAAGCGCCGAGGCGACGTGCATGGCGTCGTGGCGATCAGCGCCGTCGGCCATCTGGTGGCGGCAGCTGGTGCCGTCGGCAATCAGCCAGGTTTCGGCATCGGCACGCCGCACCGCGGGCAGCACATCGAGCTCGCCGATCTTCATCGACACGTCGTAGTGTTCAGCCTGATAACCGAACGCGCCGGCCATCCCGCAGCAGGTCCCCTGAATCAGCTCGACTTCAAGCTCGGGAATCAGCCCGAGCACCCGCTGAATCGGCGTGACCGCATCGAAGGCTTTCTGATGGCAATGACCGTGGAGCAGTGCGCGTCGGCCAGGCTGTGGTTTCAGCGGCAGCGACAGGCGGTCAGCGTCGAGCTCGCGGGCAAGGAACTCCTCGAGCAGGAACGCCTGTGCTGCCAGCTGCTCGGCGTCCTCGCCGGGCAGCAGCGACAGAAACTCGTCGCGCAGCGTCAGCAGACAGGACGGCTCGAGACCGACCACCGGAACGCCGTCACGCACCAGCGGCAACAACGCCTCCAGCGTCCGTCGCGCCTCGGCACGCGCCTGGTCAATCTGACCGGTCGACAACCAGGTGCGACCACAACACAGCGGCCGTTGGCTGCCATCACCAGACTCGGCGATGATGACGGTGTAACCCGCTGCGGAAAGCACCTTGACAGTATCGCGCAGATGCTGCGGCTCGAACCAACGGTTGAAGGTATCTGCCAGGACCGCGACGCGACCACGCTCTCCACTGTTCAACGTGCCGCGCTCACGAAACGGCCGGGACGACCAGACCGGCAGGCTGCGCTTCGCCGACAGACCGAGCAAGCGTTCGCTCAACCATGGCACACCGGGAAGGCGATCACGGGCATTGGCAAGCCAGTGAAACCGCGACGCCAGGCTGGCGTAGCGCGGCATCGCTGCAACCAGCCAGTCACGCAGCCGCCGGCCATGCCGCGCATGGTAGTGATGCAGGAATTCAATCTTCATCCGCGCCATGTCGACGCCGGTCGGGCATTCGCGCTTGCAGCCCTTGCAACTGACGCAACGCGACAGCGTGTCGTACATCTCGTGCGAGGTGTAGGCATCGTCGCCGAGCTGCCCGCTCAGCGCCAGCCGCAGACTGTTGGCACGCCCACGGGTGAGATCGCGCTCATCCCCGGTCGCGCGGAACGACGGGCACATGACCGAAGCATCAAACTTGCGGCAGGTGCCGTTGTTGTTGCACATCTCGACCGCGGCGGCGAGGCCACCGTGCGCCGACCAGTCAAGTTCGGTGCGCAACGGAATGGTGCGGTAGTCGGGGTTGAATCGCATCAGACTGCGATCATCCATTTTCGGCGGATCGACGATCCGGTTGGGGTTCATCAACCCGTGCGGGTCGAACAACTGCTTGACCTCGCCAAAGGCATCGGCCAGCCGATCGCCGAACATCACCCGATGGAACTCGGAACGCACGATCCCGTCGCCGTGTTCGCCAGAGTGCGAGCCCTTGTACTCGCGGACCATGGCAAAGGCCTCTTCGGCAATGGCGCGCAACTTGATCGCTCCCTCTTCTTCCTTGAGGTTGATGATCGGCCGAACGTGCAGGCAGCCCTCGGAGGCATGGGCGTACCAGGTGCCTTCGGTGCCGTGCTTGTGAAACACCTCGGTCAGGCGCTCGGTGTAGTCAGGGAGATGCTCGAGGGCAACGGCGCAATCCTCGATGAACGAGACCGGCTTCCCATCGCCTTTCATCGACATCATGATGTTCAGACCGGCCTTGCGCACGTTCCAGACCGCAGCCTGCTGCGCCGGGTCGACGACCTCGACCACGCCGCCGGGGTAACCGAGATCGGCCATCAACATGACCAGCCGCTGCAGGTTGGCAAGCTCGGTCGCATGGTCCTCGCCCGAAAATTCGACGAACAGCACCGCATCCGGCTGGCCCTGGATGTAGCGCGCCATGATCGGCCGGAACAGATCGATGTCACGGCCAAGTCGGATCAACGTTCGATCGACCAGCTCGACCGCCGATGGTCGCAACTGCTCGACAATCGGCTGCGTGGCCTCCATCGCCTTGCGAAAGGTCGGGAAATGGCAGATGCCCAGCGTCTTGTGCGTTGGCAGCGGCGTCAGGTCAAGCTCGAGACGCTGGAAGAATGCCAGTGTCCCCTCCGAACCGACCAGCAGCTTGGCGAGGTTGGCGGCCTCCGGCGCCAGTCGGTCAAGATTGTAGCCGCCGACGCGGCGACGCAGACGCGGGAACCGTCGCTCCAGCTCGTCTGCCTCACGCGAGTACAATGCCCGCAGCGCCTGCACCAGTTCGCGCATGCGCGGAGACTGCTCGGTCAGGCCGGCAGCCGGCGCGAGCGGGCCGAAATGCGCCGCCGTTCCATCAGGCAGCAAGGCATCGATGGCGCGGACGTTATGCACCATATTACCGTAGCGCAGACTGCGCGAACCGCAACTGTTATTTCCCGCCATGCCGCCAAGCGTCGCCTGCGCCGACGTCGAAACATCGACCGGATAGAACAGGCCGTGCGGCTTCAGAACCCGGTTCAGCTGATCCAGCACCAGCCCGGGCTCGACGACGGCGACGCGCTGCTCGACATCGACACTGACGATCGCGTCGAGATGCTTGCTGCAATCGATGACAACAGCCTCGTTGACCGTTTGCCCGCACTGCGAACATCCACCACCACGCGGCAGGACCGGCACACCGCAATCGCGCGCCACGCCGAGCGCCGCCTCGACATCGGCCTGATCCCGTGGCACCACGACACCGAGCGGCATGACCTGATAGATCGAAGCGTCGGTGGCGTAGCGACCACGGGAAAAGGCATCAAACAGCACCTCACCACGCACCGCCTTTCGAAATCGTTGGGCCAGATCCTGCTCGACAACAGCCATGCTGCTCCTCCCTTTCTGCTGGTTTCCGACACAACCGGCGCGACTGCGCGCCCGTATAGGTGACAGGTTTCATTGGCATCGGTAGTATAACTGAATGCATAATGCAAATTAAGTGATCATCCACATCCACACGGAGGAGTCAGACCATGGCGTACCGCAGCGGCAGACATTTCTTACAGATCCCCGGCCCCACCAATGTCCCTGACGAGGTTTTGCGGGCCATGGATCTGCCGACGATCGACCATCGCGGCCCGCAGTTCCGCGAACTCGCGCTGGAGGTGTTCGAAAACCTCAAGCCGGTGTTCGGCGCAGAGCGTGTCATCGTTTTCCCGGCCTCCGGTACCGGCGCGTGGGAAGCTGCCATTGTCAATTGCCTGCAGGCCGGCGATCGGGTGCTGATGTTCGAAACCGGGCACTTCGCGACGCTCTGGCACAGCATGGCAACGCGGCTCGGCCTGGAGATCGACTTCGTCCCGGGGGACTGGCGCCGCGGCGTTGATCCCGTGGCCGTCGAAGAGCGCCTGCGCGCGGATACGACGCACAGCATCAAGGCGGTCATGGTCGTTCACAACGAGACATCGACCGGCGTGACCAGCCGTATCCCGTTGGTTCGCAAAGCCATTGATGCCGCTGGGCATCCGGCACTGCTGATGGTCGACACCATTTCGTCATTGGGGTCGGTCGACTACCGCCACGACGACTGGGGTGTCGATGTCACCGTCAGCGGCTCGCAGAAAGGGTTGATGCTCCCCCCCGGGCTCAGCTTCAACGCGGTGTCGGCCAAGGCGGTTGCCGTCGCAGAAACCGGCGGAATGCCCCGCTCGTACTGGGACTGGCACGACATGCTGAAGGCCAACGCCAATGGCTTCACACCTTACACGCCGGCAACGAACCTGCTGTACGGCCTTCGCAAGGCGCTCTCCATGCTGCTCGACGAAGGGCTGGAGCAGGTCTATGCCCGCCACGAGAGACACGCCGAAGCAACCCGGCGTGCAGTCCGTGGCTGGGGGCTGGAAATCCTTTGCCAGGAGCCCGCCGAGTATTCCCCGGTGCTGACAGCAGTCGTCATGCCCGACGGCCACGATGCAGACGCGCTGCGCGCCGTCATCCTCGACCGCTTTGACATGTCACTTGGCGCCGGACTGAGCAAGGTCGCCGGCAAGGTGTTTCGTATCGGCCACCTCGGTGCCTTCAATGATCTGTCGCTGACCGGAACGCTCTCGGGCGTTGAAATGGGGTTGCGCGTCGCCGGCGTGCCGCACCAACCAGGCGGCGTCCAGGCCGCACTGGAGTATCTCGCCGACACCGCCGTTGCCGGCTGAACGTCAACCCGCCGCACCATTCACCCGGTGCCGATCCGATGATCGGCACCGGGCGTCAGACCGACATCCCTCAGCGGTAGAAGTATTCCACCAGGAACATCGGCACGGCCGGCACATACGTTGCCAGCATCAGCACCGCCAGCAACACGGCGATGAAGCCGAGGTTGACGCGTGTCACCGACCACACATCGGCGCGGGCGATCGAGCACGCCGTGATCAGCACACTCGCCACCGGCGGCGTTTGCTGACCGATCGCCAGGTTCAGACAGACAATCAGCCCGAAGTGCACCGGATCGATCCCCGCCGCCGTCACCAACGGCATGACGATCGGCACGACCAGAATGATCGCTGCCGCCGAATGCAGGAACATGCCGATGGCGAGGAAGAACACGTTGAGCAGCATCAGGATGACGTATGGATTGCTGGTGAAATCGAGCACCGCACCTGCCAGCTGCTGCGGCACCCGCATCTCGGTCAGAAACATGCCGACCAGCGCAGACGCAGCCACCAGCAGCATGACCACGGCAGTCTGCTGGCCGCCGTCGATCACCGCACGATACAGCGCGCGCAGGTCGAGTTCTCGATAGATGGCGGTGCTCAACAGGATCGCAGCAGCGACGGCAATCCCCGCGCCTTCGGTGGCAGTGACAAAACCGCCGAAGATCGACCCGAGAATGATGATCGGCAGCGTCAACGCCCAGAATGCATCCTTGAAGGTGACCCACAGATTGCGCAGCTGGAAGATCTCCTCGACCGGCCAGTTGTAACGGCGCGCGTACCAGTAACTCAGCGCCATCAGACCGACGCCGCCGAGAATTCCCGGGACGATACCGGCGACGAACAATTGCACCACCGAGGCACCGGCCATCACCCCGTAAAGAATCATCGGGATCGACGGCGGAATGATGATCGCCAGCGACGCGGAAGACGACGTCACGGCAGCAGCGAACGCCTTGGGATAGCCACGTTTCTTCATCGCCGGAATCAGCACCGAGCCGGTCGCGGCGACATCGGCAACGGCGGAGCCGGAGATCTCGGCGAAGAACATCGACACACCGATATTGATCATCGCCAAGCCACCCCGGATAAAGCCGAACAGCGCCGAGGCGAAAGCAATCAACCGCCGCGAGATTCCGCCGGTGTTCATGATGGCGCCAGCCAGCACGAACATCGGAATCGCCAGTAACGGGAAGCTGCGCGCGCCTTCGAACATGGTGATACCGATGTTCGGCAGCATGTCCACACCCTGCACCAGCACGATGGCGATGGTTGCGACCACCGCCAGTGCGATGGCGATCGGCACGTTGATCAGGATCAGCGCCAGCAGCCCGAGCAGCATGAAGAGCAGGATCATGATCGTTTTTTCTCCGTCAGCGCATCTGCGGTCAATCCGGCGCGCTGGTTGTCCCGCTCTGCTTCAGTGATCGCATGACGAATCTCCTCCTCCTCGCGCGAGACGCCCTCACGCACTTCGCGCAGATACGTCGGCATGCTCAGCAGTTGTGCGAGGATGAACAGCGCAGCACCGATGGGAATCACCGACTGCGTGAAGGTGATCGGCACCGAGCGCAGCGTGATCAGCGTCATCCCTTGCATGATGTCGAGCACCACCAGGCCGGCCCACGCCAGGACGACGAAAAAGCCGATGATGATTGCCTCCGAGCACCAGGCGACCGGCATGCGAACCTGCAGCGGCAGTGCGCGGAGCACGCCGTCGACACCGATATGGCCTCGCTTGAGCATGGCCAGCGCACCGGCGTAGTAGGTCAGCCAGACCAGCATCACCGAGGCGACTTCGTCATACCAGGAGGGCGTTCGCGCCGCATACCGAGTGACCACGGCATACAACACGACGAGAGTGAGCGTCACCATGATGATGGCAGTGACGATTTCAAGGAGGATTTCCAGACGTCGGGACCAGGGCTTGAGCGCGGTTTCCATTGAATTCTCGACTTGGTCAACAGTCAGCACGACTCCGTGACGCCGGCGAACAAGCCGGCGTCACGGGCAGCGATCAGAAGTTCTCGCCGATGCCGAGAACCTGCTCGATCAATGCGTCTGCGCCGTCGACCTCGGCAGAGAATGCAGCATAAATCCCCTGTGACGCGGCGATGAATGCGTCGGTGTCGACTTCGTTGACCTGCGTCCCGGCCGACTCGACCACCGCGATCAGATCACGATCGAGTTCGGCTGCACGCGCATAGACAGCCGCCTGGGCATCACGCGCGGTCTCGCGGAGGATGTCCTGGATCTCGTCCGGAAGACCCGCGAAACGGCGACCGGCCGTGATGTAGGCCGGCGTGTAGACATGGCCGGTCATCGACAGATAGCGCTGCACTTCCTGGAAACGCTGGCCAGCGATCTGTGCGAGCGGGTTCTCCTGACCATCCATCACGCCGGTCTGCAGCGCCATGAACACTTCGGAGAGCGCCATCGGTGACGGCTCGGCGCCATACTCTTCGAACATCCGCACCCGCCACACACCGCGCGGCGTCCGCAGCTTGATTCCGCGCAGATCATCGGGAACGACAACCGGGCGGACGTTGTTGGTCACGTGGCGGAAACCGTTCTCCCAGACCGCGAGGATCTCGTAGCCGTTGGCCTGCGCGATCGGTGCCAGCAGCGGCCAGAACACCGCCTCTTCGACCGCCTGCATGTGATCACGGTTCTTGATCAGATAGGGCAGTTCGAACAGCCCGAACTCGTCGGCAACCGATGACATGATCGTCGACGGCAGCGCGAAGTCGACCGTCCCGAGGCGCAACCGCTGCAGGAGCTCCTGGTCATTTCCCAACTGACTGGAGCCGTAAACGACAACTTCGAACGGCTCGGGCAGCCGTTCGTTGGCGAGCTCGGCAAACAGCTCGGCCGAATCGGCGAACAATGAACCCGGCCCACCGACATGCCCAAAGGTGATTTCTCTCGCCTGCAAGGGCAGGCCGAGCATGAGTGTCAAGGCTGAAACAGCCAGAAGACGCGACAGTTTCATGGTGTATCTCCCCCTGCGTGATTTCTTGATGTTTTGCAGAACAAGCTTTGCAT
>LFIK01002319.1_pt1 | contig 15387 bp, 11 predicted proteins | sample 643401 | NCBI WGS metagenome assembly LFIK01 (sample SAMN03777447, study PRJNA286221) | soda lake metagenome | biome: soda lake; feature: Kulunda steppe; material: water; isolation source: sample T5-Br brine of Lake Tanatar-5 | place: Russia: Kulunda steppe | collected 2010-07 | reverse complement strand
TCGTGGCCGCGCACTGGCAGCGCTGGGGATGCCCGATGCTGCGATCGACATGTTCACACTGGCCAACCGGCGCCGCAAGGATCGCCCTGTGGGGCTGCTGCACCAGATCCGCTATGATCGCGCGGTTCTGTATGAACAGGTCGGACGTAAGGCGCATGCTCGGCGCGAGTTTGAGCGAATCTATGCAGAAAATACAGGTTTTGAGGATGTGAGGGCGAGGTTGAAAATATGACGCGATGGGCGGAGCCGCCGAAACCGTTGACAAACCAGGCGCGCCAGCGGCGTGATGCGTAATGGCGCGCAGCTTCAAGACGCAGCTTGCTGGTCAGATCGGGGAGAGCCTGGTTGTCGCGGAACTCGGGCGGAGAGGCATCGTCGCCACTGCATTGGCAGGCGATGTGCCCGATATCGATATTCTGGCCTATCGAGAGGGATACTCCTTGGCCCTTCAGGTCAAGTCTGTGCGCACCGGGTCTGTCAGTTTCGATGCCCGTCGCTTTATGCATATAGAATTTGATGGCGACCGGCAGATCATCACGGGGCAGAACCTCACGCTTGATGATAGGCTGATATTCGTTTTTGTTGGCATTGGCGCGGCTGCTCATGCAGATCGCTTCTTCATACTCGAGCAACATGACTTGCGGCATATCATTCACGACAATCATGCGTCATGGTTGGCAAAACACGGAGGGGTGCGCCCGAAAAACCCTCATTCCCCACATACAGCGGTGTCATTGGCGCAGCTGGAGGTATTTGAAAATAACTGGGCGCTGATTGACATGAGGCTTGGGGGCGAAGTGTCCATCTGAATATCAATGGGTTGATCGGGATTGCCATCACGCCCACGTCCGGTTACTCACGGCAGCGTGATCCGCGAGCAAGGTTAAGATCGTTGATGCGGTGGTCGGAGGCTTGCAGCGAGCACTTGCACAGCGCCATTCGCTTCGTCACCCCGGCCGCGCGCCACGCTGCGCCGCGGCATCGTGGTTGTCTCGACCGGCCGCAAAGGGGCCGGGTACGTCGAGGCGTTATTCACCGGCGCAGGGGACGGTTTGGCGACGATCCGCTTGTCGGAATACGGGTCCGGGTAGCAGACTTTCGGCTTAGGCTGATCTGGTGCGCAGCCTACCATCGTAGTCAAATCATCCCGAATTCAAATTCCGGTAAAACCGTTTCCCAGCGTTCTCGTTTGATGTGCTGCGCAAATGGCGCGTCACTATCGCTTTTTCGCCACTGCACAACTGCCCCAATTGACCCTCTCAGAAGGGTCATTCCGGTTGGTGGCTCCCACGCGCTCGCCATGCGGCCTATCCTTCGGTTCTGATGGTCTTTCAATTCCCACCGGCCCCCCGCGTGATGCAAGGTTATGTGATCACCAGTCTTCGCATGTTTGATCGCGGTATGAGCTTGGTGATGCGCCCCGAGTCGCCCGGCAAAGGACAGATCCACCGTTGCAAGGTCTGGCAGCTGATATTGTCGTTCTGGCGGCAGGTCGCAGCAGTCAATGCGGACTTTACGCAGCAACACAGCGTCAGATCGGTCAGCGAAAAGGGGATGAGATCCGCTTGTCGTGATCGCCAGCGTTTTTTGCGCGCGAGTCATGGCAACGTAAAACAGCCGCCTTGGGGCGTCGGGGTCTTCTTCTTTGGACGCGAGTTGCCAGCCACCATCAAGAACAACCACATGGTCAAACTCCAACCCCTTTGCGCGATGGGCCGTCAGCAAGGCAAGGCTGCGCTGTTCACGCCGCGTATCGCGCGCCCATTCGGCCAGCCATTCAATAACATCCAGCGCGGGCATCGCGCCCTTACCCAATTCGCGCGCCAGTGCTGCTATACCTTCAGCGACCAGTTCTACCCAGCGGTTGACGGGCTGCGTGTTCAGAGAATCCAGCAAATTTGCAATCGTTATCAATTTTCCCGGTTCCGCGCGTAGCGCGCCCACCAGATTTTGCACTTCGCGCAGTCGCCAGATGCTGGGTAAGGACTCGTTCGCCATTTCAACGTCAACGCCCATTTTCTCGGCATAGGCGCGCAACGGGGCTAGTCGCTTCCATTCCCGCGCGATAATCGCCGCCCTGTCCCATCTGAAGTCCGGGTCAAGCTGCGACAAGCGCAGCAATTCGTCGAGTGCCGCTTTCGCGTGTGCCACATCGCCTGCGGGACACTCAAGACACTGCACGCGCCCCTGACCAACCGGGTCTAGCCTTGCAAACGCACCGCCAGCAGGTTCCAGTGCCCGGTCGCGGTTTACGGTGATGTCATGCGCGGCTTTCATCCGCTCTCGGGCGGGTTGGATAAGCGCATTTGCCGCCGTGACAATATGGTGGGTAGAGCGGTAATTCTCGGTCAAATAGACGGGGCGTGCGCGGTAATCGTCGTCAAACTTGCGGATATAGTCGATGGACGCACCTCGAAACGCATAGATGTTCTGGTCGTCATCGCCCACGGCAAACAAACTTAGGCGCAGATCAGGGTCCTCCAATGACCGGCCCGCTACAGCGGAAATCAGGGCATATTCTTCGGGCCCGATATCCTGATATTCATCGACCAGTATCCAGCGATAGCCTTGGATCAAGGCATCGCGCTGCGCCTCTGCCTCTGATTTGCCAAGACCATCCCCCGTCAACAGGTCAGTAGCATCTTTCAATATGCGTACGAAATCCTGCGTTTCGGATTTCTGGCCAGCGAAACTGGCACCGACAAGCCGCATGGCCAGCGCGTGGCAGGTCGAAACAGTGACTCCGCGCGCGTCATCCCCGACAAGCTGGCGCAACCGCGCGCGGATTTCCGTTGCCGCATGGCGGTTATAGGTCAGCACAAGAATGCCGCGCGCATCCTCGCGCCGGACGCGCAGCAGAAATGCGATGCGATGGACCAGAACGCGCGTCTTGCCAGATCCAGGCCCCGCCAGCACCAGCACATTTGTCTGTTCGCGCGTGTCAGTGACAATTTCCTGCTGCACAGGGTTGGCAAGCGCATCGACGATGGCTTTCCATGATACGCTTGTCGTTTGACGCCGGATTTCATGCCCTTGACCGGGCAGCCAGCGGCGCAAAAAGCTGGTTTGTTCCAGAACAAAGTAATCTTCGGACAAGCGCGTTGCGTCTTGCATGGCAACCAGCCCGCGTTCGGCATAGGCGGCCATCACATGGGTCTGCATTGTCTGCTCGGCGTAATGTTCTTCCAGTGGCAGGAAATGGGATTGCGTGAAATTGCCGCGCGCAGCATTGAGGTGAACTGTCATTGCGGGGCGGAACACGGTCAGCCCTTTGCCCAAGGTTACAACGCCTTGTTCATGCATCGACAAGAGCGCGCGTTCCATCAGCTTAGTCATGTCGCGCACGCCGCCGGCTTTCAACTCAAGGTCCCCGATCAGGGCAGACAAAAGCGCCCCAATCGTGGTTTCTACCTGAAGATCCTTGCCGCGCGCACCCTTGTTAAGCTGGCCGATCAAGTGGTCAAGTAGCCGCGTTGCGGCCTTCCATCGTATTTCTGATGTTTGTTCAATGGCATTCCAAGATCGCTGCAAGTTGACCACAAGCGTATTTCGAGAGGCTTTGCGCAGAGTGATATTGCCACGCCCCCCATCTTGGTCGCGCCCGTCGCGCGTCATGCCACGCAACAGCTTTTCGATAATATCTGGCCTTGCATCAGAATACCCATTGTCGCGCAACACCTGACAGGTTTCCGACAGATGCAAGGGCGTGGCGCGATCGGCGTCGGGCACCATTTCACGCATCGTGGCAATCAAGAAACGCTCCAGACTGGCAGCCTTGGCAAGTCGCGCATTTGATGCGCCTTCAACACCGACATGGATAAACACTGTGATCGCCATGTCATTGCGGGCTATGCCAAATGTCTCCAGATCGGCCATGGCCTTGTTCAATTGCGCATGCGTCAACCCGCTGATGCCCGACAATTCATCGGTGGAGACACCCTCATCAGGCGGCGCATTCATCAAATGCCGGACAATGTCGATAAGTTCCTTGCGGCGCGTTTGCGTTATATGCGCCGCTGCCAGCCGCGATTCCGCTTCGGGCAATGTGCGGACAGACAGGGACGACGGGTAAACCTGCACCCGGTTTTCTTCGCGTGTCAGAAGGGTCGCTTCTTCCAGCCATGAAATGGCAGTTTTGACGCGTGTATCATCTGTGGCGTTGTCGCGATCAAACTCGAAATCCTTTTCCTCGCGCACAATTTCGCCCGCAGTGGCGACGATCTTACCGGTTTTGCGCGTTTTCTCGTCTATCCTGCGAATGGCGCGCAGGATCGCGCCGATCTCATGGCGGGCAAGTCGAGAGCGCGCGCTGAGCTGAAACTGGCGCTCCACATCATCCGCTGCATAGAGCAACACACAATTGGCATCCTGCCGGTCGCGCCCGGCGCGCCCAGCTTCCTGAAGGTAATTCTCAAGTGATCCGGGAATGTCGCAATGCACGACCAGCCGGATATCTGGCTTGTCGATCCCCATGCCAAAGGCGTTGGTTGCGGCGATGACGCGCAGTTCACCAATGCGAAATCGTTCCTGGACATCCTTTTTGTCATCCGCACTTAGCCCCGCATGAAAATGTTCGGCGGCCATGCCCTGATGTTTCAAAAAATCTGCCACCCGCTCGGTGGATTTGCGCGAAGAGCAATAGACCACCGCACCAGAGCGCCCCTCTGCTGGCAGCATGTCGCACAAGACATCAAACACATCTGACAGCTTGGTTTCCTTGCGTGTCGGGCGCACCTCGAAAGTAAGGTTGTCACGGCTTGCGCCGCCATCCAGTAATATCAGGTCAATGCCGACGCGTGTCTGGAAATGCTCGCAAATGTCGCGGATGACTTCGGGTTTGGCGGTAGCCGTCAGGCACAAGACGGGGGGTGTTTCGCCCACACCGGTAAATTCCTTGATGAAACGCGCGATATAGCGATAGTCAGGGCGGAAATCATGGCCCCATTTCGAGACGCAATGCGCCTCATCCAGTACCCAAAAGTTAATCTCGCGCTGTTGCAATACCGTCCGAATTGAAACACTGCGAAGTTGCTCTGGAGAGATAATGAGCATCGCAGCATCGCCCATACGAATCTTTTCCAGCGCGTCTTGCCGTTCGGGCATGGACATCATGCCATTGATCGTCACCGCTGAAGAAATGCCCGCGCGCTCCATGCCCTGCACCTGATCGGCCATCAGCGCCACAAGCGGTGAAATGATCACGCTCAGCGCGCCGGTCTTGTCGTATTTCGACAAGGCGGGGATCTGATAGCAAACTGATTTTCCTGTGCCCGTGGGCAAGATGCCCAGCACATTGCGCCCGCACATCGCCTCATCGACAATGCGTTCCTGTAGGGAACGGCCGACATCATCCACAGGATGTGGACGAAAGCCGTCGAACCCGAACCAGCGCTGCAAGGCCCGAACAGGATCGCTATGTTCGGCGCACCAGTGGCATGCGGGGTTTTTGCAGTTGCTATCGCGCAAATGCCGCACGATCAGTGCGGCTTCGCGAAACTGTGCGCGGACCCAAGGTGGCATGACTGATGCATCTCCCGCGACCGATATCCACGCCAGCGCATAAGCCATGGGCCAGCCGATATCGGGGTTCACCAGACGCGAGAGAGCCTGTTCCAGCCGCGCTTGGCAGACCACCCCATCAGTCTGGCGCCGGATTGCGGTAAAGGCTTCGACCTCTCCCGGCATGTCGGCCTGTCTGATGTGGCGAAACACGGCATCGAACCCAAGGGACGCACCTTTGCGGGTGGTCAACCAGTGATAGGCCGTCATCGTATCAGGAAATGCCTTGTTCATCGTCTCAAACGCGTCCAACTGGTTGGATAGCACTTTGAACACCAGTCGCGCGTCCAGTTCCGGGTCATTCACATGACCTGTTTGCAGGCGCCCGTCCTGATAGTGCTTGACCAGATGATGATAAGGATTGCGCGGGAATGCCAGCGGGTTAAGCCACAGCGTATCAATTGGCGCCTCCATAAGACGCGACATGCGGGGTCTGCTGGCCGTCAGATAGGCCAGATCATGGCGCAGAAAATTATGTCCGATAGGATGCGCGATATTCTGCATCGCGCTTTCAAGCCGATCAAAACCGCGTTGTACCTGCCCATCTTTGGACAGGATCGCCCCGCCTTCACCCGATAGCACGGCAGCAAAGGCAAAAACCTGTGCTGTCTGGGGGTTCACTTCCAGATCAATCGAGCAGCACCGTTCTAGCAGTGCGCGATGATGTTCACTTGGGGCAAACTCGTCAGTCATAAGTGATCAAGATGGATTCATCTGTTTTCCTATTCAACCAAAAGGATAAAGGGCTGCACGTTAGAAGACGAGCACAAAGTCTTACGGCTCTTATAAATGCTTCAAACCAACAGTCGATTTTTCATTATATGCAGTTTTTTCTGGGTGCTCTGCGCGTCAGGTTGTCGGGCTGAACAATGGAAAGGGGCCGAGGCCATATGAAAATTCTGGATCCGGAGCCTGTCGGGGAACAACTTCCCGCCAAGTGAACTTCTTGACGTATGGACCAGAACAATTTCTCAACAACGTAGAGATTGGCTGAATCTGGCTCAGCGAGGTTGGTGCCTCAAGATGGGCTTCACACAGCCTTGGCCCTTAGCTGCCGGACGAGATGATCACTGCGCCATGGTACAGCTTTCTTGAACGGGTCACTCAGGATTGCGGAAGCGATCATTGCTAGCCAGTTTGAGGAAGCAGCCATACAGATACAGCGCAGCGTATTACCGTAGCAAACCCCTTTGCGGACCCTCAGGCAGGGTGTAGCATATGTCGGATCATCGACGTGGAGGGCGGCGAGCGGCCTGTGACCTTGCGGCATTGCAGCCGCGGCAATTTGCAAAAGCTGCCAGTGGCACCACCGACACGTGACGACTTCTTTCGCAAATGTGGCCAGCTCAGCCTCATCTGCCCGTACCTGTGTGGTAAATCCGTATCCGGTGGTCCCAGCCTGAAATTCCGTTGAATATTGAATACAGGTGGCGGAGGCAGGCATGTGATGGCTCACAAATAGTAATCATGGTGCGGCACCAGCACTGGTTCCTTGCCCGGCCAGATCGCCTGACTAACCCTTTGTAAAGCGGGCTTATGTGTCGATTCTTTCAAATAGTCACATGTCCGCATGAGCATTTGATTCAGGGCTTTCTGGGGATTGTGCCATCGCACTTACTCGTTCCCAGACATCTCTCACGATTGGTGAAACCGTATCGTTCAAGCGTACAGCGATAAGGGTCATAGAAATCGACGGCAAGGTTGTGCTCAGATCAACCAATCGACCAATCCTGATATCGGTTCTTGCGAGCGGCTCTGGTATCCAGGCGATGGCGAAACCGGTCCGTGCAAATTCCAACGCCGCAAGCGTGAGCGCGGTTTCAAGTCGCGGCCGGACACGACCAACACGCGTGAGCCGCGGAAAGATCACACGACGCTGAACTTGGCCCAAGAATACATCTGCCGGATAGGCGATCACCGGCAGCTCCCCACGCTCATAAGATTGATTAAGTGTCTCCAGATGGTCGCTTGCATAGACGGGAATCAGGGCTTCTGTCCCGATCTGTAAGATTTCAAGAAAGTCTGAACCGGGGATTTCCTGCGCGCCGGCCACATCATGAATGAAGGCAATATCGGCGCGCCGTGTCATGATCTGAGCCAAGCAATCGTCGCGATTGGCTGAGCGTAGGCGCGTATCAATGTCGAGATCGGCAAAGTGCCCGATAATCTCCGGGGTCGAGGTTGCGGCAATCGCATGTTGCGAGGCAATCACAATGCGTCGGCGGCGGGTTCCCTCGGTATCGCGCAAGGCGCCGCTCAGGTCACGCAGCCCGGCAGACAGCTCGCGCATTCGGTCAAGCTGATCGTTGACATGCGCCGACAAGCGCGCAGGTCGTGCTGACCTGTCAAATAGTGTTACACCCAACGCCAGTTCTATCTGGCGGATTCTACGAGAGAAGGCGGGCTGCGAGACATTTCGTTTCTCACAGGCTGCCTGAAACGAGCCATGCTCTGCCACAGCAAGGAGATCGTCGATCCATTCAAGTCGCATTCTACCCCTAACATGCAATTTCTGCATATTAATGCAAGATATTGGCATTTGAACAAGCGTTAAATCAGTGATCTACATTTTTAAGTGAACGGAACAGGAATGGCATTATGCATCTCGCGCGGTTTCCAAGATACAGACTTGGACATTTTCCCACCCCATTAGAGCGCCTCGACCGGCTGAGTGCAGAACTCGGCGGGCCGGAAATCTGGATCAAACGGGATGATTGCACCGGTCTCGCCTCGGGCGGCAACAAGACCCGCAAGCTCGAATTCCTTGTAGCGGATGCGCTGGCCAAGGGCGCGGATACTCTGGTCACGCAAGGTGCTACGCAATCCAACCATGTGCGCCAAACTGCAGCCGCTGCATGCCGTGCCGGGATGGAATGCCATGCGCTGCTGGAGCGGCGCGTTACAAACCAAGGCGCCGACTATGAAGCTGCGGGAAACGTACTGCTTGATGTGATGATGGAGTGCAGTTTCGATTTCCGCCCTGAAGGTCTCGACATGAATGCAGAAGCCGAAGCGCTTGCCTCGACACTGCGCGAAAAAGGGCGCAAGCCTTATGTAATCCCCGGTGGTGGATCTAATCCAGTGGGTGCTTTGGGATATGCCGCTTGCGCAGAGGAACTGGTCGGACAGGCAGATGCCGCCGGTCTGCGGATTGACCATATTGTCCATGCAACCGGAAGCGCTGGAACGCAGGCAGGCCTTCTGGCAGGTCTTTTTGCGATGAACGCACCCATCCCCGTCACCGGATATTCTGTGCGTGCGCCACGCGAAAAGCAGATCGACAATGTCCATGCATTGGCCATGCGCACGGCAGACCTGATAGGCGCGCGTGGTGCGCTGCCACGGGATATGGTGGTCGCGCACGATGAACAGGTCGGGGCCGGATATGGCCAGCCAACCGAAGAAATGGTCGATGCGATGCTTCTTCTGGCGCGTCTGGAAGGCATTCTTCTGGACCCGGTTTATTCAGGCAAAGGCTTTGCAGGGCTTGTCGCCATGATCCGAGCGGGCGCCTTCAACAAAACCGACCGCGTCGTGTTCCTGCATACTGGAGGATCTATTGCGCTGTTTGCCTATGGGCACCTTTTCAACAATCAGAAGGCTGCATGAGCCGCCCGATAGCTAAACGTTCAACAACGGAGACCAACATGTCATCACCAACCAAGCTGCTTGTATTCTCTATGGCCGGCGCGCTTTTGGCCAGCACGGCCTTGGCCGAGACCATCCGCCTATCAACCTATGTCAATGAAACCGATATCCGCTATCAAGGCTTTGTCAAGTTTGCAGAGCTTGTGGACGAGAAGTCCGAAGGTCGTATCACGGTCGACATTTTTCCGTCCTCGACGCTGCATGGCTGGTCAGATGGGGTTGATGCCATTCAGGGTGGTGTGGCTGACATAAGCTGGATTTCCGCAGATACGCGCCTGCCTTGCTACCGCGTAACGTCGCTATATCCGGCGGCGATTGATCTGGAAGATCAAATCGGACTTGACGCTGCCTATGCCGAGATGATCGCGCCAGAGGCCGCAGAAGTCGGTTTGGTCCCGATCATAAATTCGAATTACTCATATGATCAGGAATGGTGGTTTCAGGGCCCGATCGAGAGCCTGAGTAACCTTGATGGAATGCTTGTCCGCTCCATCGGACCGTTGGTCAGCATGATGATCGAAACATGGGGTGGCCAGCCCGTTTTTATCGCGCCGGGGGAGGTGTTCCAGTCTGCCGAGCGCGGTGTGGTGAATGGCATCAACATGGGTGTGGCAACCTATAGTTCATGGCAATTATGGAATGTTATGCCTTACATGGTGAATGCCAGCCTGTTCTACGGCAACATCCAATACATGATGAACCTTGATCGTTTCAACAGCCTATCTGAAGAAGATCAGACAGCACTTCTGGAAGCTGGCGCCGAGACCGAAGCATGGCTTCAGCCGCTCTATGAGGACTGGATTGATGGACAGGTCGGCAACGCAGTGATGAAGGGCGGCGGCGCGGCTGTTTCGATTTCAGCGGATGAGCGCAATGCCATGATTTCCGATATCGCCGCGCAATGGACCGAAGAAGTCGATGCTGCCTGCGGACCGGACTTGGCCAACCAGATCCGGGCGCTGTTTGCACAGCACAAGCTCTGAGGCATAGTCCCCATTACGGTCGGCAACTCACACCAGCACAGAGGTTCTCATGCTCAAACTGATTGATAGAGCGGCGAAAACTGTTGAATGGCTGGTCGTGGGGCTGGCGGCACTTGGCGCGCTCATCATCGTCATCCAGATGCTGTGGATCAGCTATGGTGTCTTCATGCGCTATGCCATCGGCCGGCCCGACCGCATGGTGACCGAGGCAACAGCTTTGCTGCTGTTTCCGGTAGCACTGCTTGGGCTGGCCTATGCGATGCGCGAAGATTCCTATCCGCGCGTGACACTTCTGACAGATGCGCTGAAACCGGGGCTACAAAAACTCATCCTGCTTTTTAACGGGCTGATCATGCTTCTGATCGGTATCTTCTTCTCGATCACCACAGTCAACGCGACGATCCGCGCCTTCAATTCAGGGTCTTCGTCCGAGATACTTAACTGGCCGCGATACCTTTTCTGGGGTGTCGCGGCAGCATCGTTAACAGTTTTCACCCTCTATGCCTCGCTGCGGCTCGTGCAGATTGCCTTGCGCCCAGCCCCGGTAGCTGAACCCTCACCAGAAAAGGATTCGCCCGATGGAATGGTATGAGGTCGCACTTGGCCTGATGGGCCTTTTGATCCTTCTGATCGCACTCGGCTTGCCGATCCCCTTCGCACTGGCCGCCGCATCACTGCCCTTCCTGTGGCAAATCCAGACGTTCAACACCTCGTTGGTTTCCGCACAGCTCAAGCTCTGGGGGGTGTGGATCAACTACATTCTTCTGGCTGTGCCGCTATTTGTGTTTTTGGGCGAATTGATCAGCCGCTCGAATATCGGCGCGAACCTTTACATGTTCCTGCATCGCGGCGTCCCCGTCCGCGGATCTGCGGCCTATGGGTCTATCGGGGCCTGTGCGGGTTTTGGGGCCGTATCAGGGTCATCCATGGTGGGCTCGCTGACCATCGGCGGCGTGGCGCTGCCCGAGATGCTGCGCCTCGGCTATGGAAAACAGCTTGCCAGCGGTGTGTTGGCGGCAGGGGGCACGTTAAGTGTGCTGCTGCCGCCCAGCCTAATTTTGCTATTTTACGGGATCGTCACCGACCAATCGATCGGGCAGCTTTTCATGGCCGGGGTCGTGCCGGGTCTGATGCTGGCCTCGCTGTTCGTGATCGTGGTGCTGATCTGGGCAAGGCTGCGTCCACAGGATGTGCCGGACCGCGATACCGGCCCGCGTATGCGCCTGATTCAGATTGCGGTGTCGTTGGGACCGATCATCGTGATTGGTGGCGTGATTACGGTGTCCATCTACGGGGGCATTGCCACGCCCACCGAGGCCGCTGCGATTGCCGCCTTGGTAACCGTTGCGCTGGCCGTAGGCGTCGGAGGCCTGCGTTGGGCGGGCTTTGTGGATGCGTTGATGGCGACCATGCGCACAATGGGCTATCTTGGCCTGCTGCTTTCGGCAGGCGTGCTGTTTGGATTTGTGTTGAACTATTACCGTGTGCCGCAGCAGTTCACAGCACTGTTTCTGACATTCGAGCTGTCGCCCTACATGGTGTTGGCTCTGGTGATCCTGTTCTACATAGCGCTTGGCATGTTTCTGGAACCCGTTTCGATGACCTTCATCACACTGCCCGTGATCATCCCCTTGATCCTTGCGGCTGGGTTTGACCTGATCTGGTTCGGGATCATTTATACCATCACCATGGAGATTGCAGTTTTGACGCCCCCTGTCGGCTTAAACCTCTATGTGATTTCGGGCATCAGCCGGGGCAAGGTATCTGTGCCGGATGTTATCGTCGGCTCGCTTCCCTTTATCGGCGCGTTGGTCATTCTTGTCGGGGTGATGATCGTATTTCCGCAAGCTGCCCTGTGGCTGCCCCAGCAGGTGCGCTGAGACATGGGCCTGCCTTATCTGCGCGCCGGGTCTGGAAAGCCACTTGTGCTGGTACATGGCTATCTTGGCGGAAGCGCCCAATGGCAGGGCCAGCTTGCCGCATTCGCCCAAACTCATGATGTGATTGCCCCAGACCTGCCGGGCTTTGGGCAGGCTTCTGCTCTGCCGGGGCCCGCGCGTATTGAAGATTTCGTAGCGGCGGTGATGCAGTGTATAGACGGGTTGGCGGTTGGCGACTTCGCTCTGCTCGGACACAGCATGGGCGGCATGATCGCGCAGGAAATCGCCGCACGGTATGGGGATCGGATTGATGCTTTGGTGCTCTATGGCACGGGGCCACTGGGGCTGATGCCTGACCGCTTCGAGCCGATCGAGACCTCAATGGCGCGGCTGGAGGCGGAGGGCGTTCCGGCAACCGCCGACAGGATTAGCGCAACATGGTTTCGGGACGGGGCGGTGGCTGCAGGTTATGCGGCAACACGCGACATAGCGCGGCAGGCCCATCCCCAGGCTGCACGCAATGCGCTGTTGGCGATGCGTGACTGGGACGGGCGAGAAGCGCTCGCGGGCTTTGATATGCCATGCCGCATCCTTTGGGGCGATCGGGACCGATCTTACCGCTGGCCGCAGGTCAATGCCTTGTGGAGCGGCATCCACGGTGCCGAACTGGCGGTCATTCCTGGCGCAAGCCATGCCGCGCATATGGAAAAAACCGCCCTCTTCAACGCACTGGTGCTAGATTTTTTGAGTTCGCCGTGAGACGCATCAGAAAACCTTCACCATCGGGGACATTGGCCCGGCAAAATGCTGCAGCGACTATGAGCGACCGGTTCGATGAAGCCGCCCTGCGGCATGAGACCAACATTGAACGGCAGAAGAGGGCCGACCATGTTGCTGCACCTGCGAAAGTGTGTTCCATGCTGCGGCATGCCTGAATGTCGCTGATGGGCTCTTTGCGTTGGCAGTCAGGGACAAAACTTAGGCGTTTCTGTCCCGGCCGGAAACCACCGTATTTGGCCTCCATATTATGACCAAGGGTTTTTGTCATAGCTGACCGGGCCGGCAGCTATGCCGACCTTCTTCCGTGCGCTGCACCTGCAAAAAAATTGTTCGCGACTGCGGCATCACCGTTATGGAGAGCGGGGGGGGGTACTCGGCCTTAAAGGAGAGCACCTTAAAGTGTGGGGCAGTGAATATCCGAGGACGTATGGTGACCTACATTTCGAAGGCAATTAACGCTTTGCTCTCTGGAGAAACAATACATTTTGGACTGCTGCCCCACACTTTGCGGTGCTTCCCTAATCGGTGAAAGGCATGGCTGGACCGGCTGAAGAACCACTTCTTTCGAGCCTCCGGACGGTGTCTCGGTATGGCATCCCTCGAGTCCGGCATCAAATCCCACCCTCGAAAACCGCACGGCCTCAACACTTGCCTTAATCCACAATACGCCATATATGGCATTCAGTAAACTTTAAAACATCGTATACGGCGGGTTTGTGATGCCTTCGGTAAAAGGAAGAAGAGCAGTTAAGAAGCTGGGGGAGGACCTGCGCATGGCGCGGCTGCGCCGTGGCATGTCCATGGCCGATCTCGCGGAGCGTACGGGAAGTTCAGAGCGGACCCTGATGCGGCTCGAGAAAGGCGATCCCGGCGTCCGGATCGGTCTGGTGGCGGAGATCATGGCCGTGCTCGGATCACTGGATCGAATGGAAAACCTGATGGACTGGCGGCACGATGATATCGGCCAGGCCCTTGCGCAGGAAAAGCTGCCGAAGCGCGCCCGCTCCTCGCCCAAGGCACCCCGGCGCACGCAATCTGAAGGCAAGTCTCGGTCGGGGCCGACAGATCCTGACGGGGTAGGATTCTGAGATGGCTGCGCAGCAACGCAAGGCACAGGTCGCGCTTGGCGCAAGTCTTCGCACACTGGGTGACCTGACTTTCACACGCGATGGCGCCCGCCAGTTCTCAACCTTCGCCTACAGTCCGGACTGGCTGGGCAGCAGGGATCGGTTCCAGCTCTCGCCCGAGCTTGAGTTGGTCTCGACGCCACACTTCGCCAATGGAAGAGGCAATGCGCGTGACGCGCTGCATGGCCCCTTCGCCGATGTCGCGCCAGACAGCTGGGGGCGTCGACTGCTCGAGCGGGCGCATGGCGCGGGATTGTCCGAGTTCGACATGCTGGTGCTTGCCGACGATTTCTCCCGACACGGAGCCTTGCGCTTTCTTGATGATCGCGGCGATGTCATCTACGGCGATGCAGAGGCTGTGCCGCGCCTTCTGGAGCTGGATCGGATTACGGCCCTCTCCCGGAGCTATGAGCAGGGCTTGCAGCTTTCAGCAGAAGATCTGAAGGCCCTGACGGGGGCAGGGGCGACGCTGGGCGGCGCGCGTCCGAAGGCCAATGTGCTGGACGGAGAGGAGCTTTGGCTGGCCAAGTTCACCTCGGCCCATGACACGCACCCGATCGAACAGATGGAGGTTGCAACACTTCTTCTGGCGGATGCCTGTGGTATCCGCGTTCCCGAGGTGCGACTTGAGCTTGCGACAAGCCCCTTTCCGGTCGCGTTGATCAAGCGCTTTGATCGGCGCGGGCGGGAGCGTATCGCCTACATCTCCGCGCGCACAGCGTTGGGCAAGCGAGGAACGGAGGCAGGCTCCTACACCGAGATCGCCGAGTTCATCCGCGCGTGGAGTGCTGAACCGACGGCAGATCTGCATGAACTGTTCCTGCGACTCGTGTTCACGATCCTGGTCAGCAACAAGGACGACCACCTGAAGAACCACGGGTTCGTTTACGCTGGCGGCAACCGGTGGCGCCTGTCGCGCATGTTCGACGTCAACCCGGCGCCCGAGCGTGAACCACATCTGGAAACCGCCATAATGGAGGGCGGACCATTTGACCGGTCCATCGATCTGGCCGTTGAAGCCTGCGAGTTCTTCGAGCTGAGTCAAGCTGAGGCATCCCAGCTCATCCGAAGTGTGGCTGGGACCGTGTCAGAAAACTGGCGTCGGCATCTTGCGCGTCAGAACGTGACCGGCGCGCGCGCAAAGCATTATGAGCCCGCCTTCGTCCATCCAGAAATGGATGAGGCATTGTCACTCTGACCCACTGAAGCAGGCTGCTTCAGGACATTGACCAATCCTTTTCGCGGGCGAACTCTGTGTGCCACAGCGTAAGACGACAGGAGGCTCGTCATGGTTCAGCAAAAGAGATTTGGTAGGAACAATGCAACGTGCGACAGCGCAGACCTTGCTGCAACACCTGACACGGCCTGACGGCACAATTGCAATCGACAGGCTGATCGGCATTTTGCATA
>LFIK01002318.1_pt1 | contig 15388 bp, 13 predicted proteins | sample 643401 | NCBI WGS metagenome assembly LFIK01 (sample SAMN03777447, study PRJNA286221) | soda lake metagenome | biome: soda lake; feature: Kulunda steppe; material: water; isolation source: sample T5-Br brine of Lake Tanatar-5 | place: Russia: Kulunda steppe | collected 2010-07 | reverse complement strand
TGCCCCGCCCGATGTGCTGTATGAGAAACCCGAAAACGCCTTCGTGGCCGCCTTCATCGGCGAGAACAACACGCTCAAGGGCAAGGTCCAGTCGGTCAACGGCAAGGAATGCAAGGTCAAGCTGCCGGACGGGTCGGTGATTGCCGCGCTCAAGGTGAATGTCGAGGGCGAGGGCGTGCAGTCCACCCTGTCCCTGCGCCCCGAACGCGTGGTGCTGGGGGATCGCGCTGCAGAGATGCCCAACAAGTTCGAGGCCGAGGTGCTGGAGCTGATCTATCTGGGCGACCACATCCGCGTGCGGATGAATGTCTGCGGCGATGACGAATTCATCGTCAAGGTGCCCAACAATACCGGCGGACGCGCCATGGCCGTGGGCCAGAAGGCGCCGGTCGGCTGGAGTGTAGAGGATTGCCGCGCGCTCGATCCATCGTGATCCTGGGCGCGTGAGCGATGGCCGCAGGCCCCTTTGCCTGTGGCTCAACAACGAAAACAACGTGTCCGGAAAGGGGGGCCGTTACATGAGTTTGCCAACCAAGGAGGTAAGTATGAAATCGACCCTGAAACTGATCGGTGCCAGCACCGCAGCCAGTGTCATTGCGATGAGCGCAGCCGCCGACGACCCGGTGTCGCTGACCATCGTGTCGTGGGGCGGGGCCTATACCGAAAGCCAGGTGCGGGCCTATCATGAGCCCTGGATGGAAATGAATCCGCATGTGACCATCATCAACGACGACGGTTCGGCCAACGCACTGGCCGGTCTGCGCGCACAGTCCCAGGCGGGCAACGTGACCTGGGATCTGGTGGACATGCTGCCGTCGGACGCGCAGCTTGCCTGCGACGAAGGCATCATCATGGAAATCGACGTGGACGAGATGCTGGCGCCCGCGCCGGATGGCACGCCCGCGTCCGAGGACTTCCTGCCCGGCGCGCTGGACGGTGACTGCTTCATCCCGCAGATCGTGTACTCGACGGTGCTGACGATCCGCCCGGGGGCCTTCCCCGAGGACAACCAGCCCTCGACCATTGCGGATCTGTTCGACACCGAGAACTTCCCCGGTCGCCGCGCGCTGCAGGACCGCCCGGGCACCAACCTGGAATGGGCGCTCTATGCCGATGGCGTTGACCCGGACGATATCTATGACGTGCTGAGCACCCCCGAGGGCGTGGACCGTGCCTTTGCCAAGCTCGATACGATCAAGGATCACATCATCTTCTGGACCGAAGGTGCACAGGCTCCGCAGCTTCTTGCCGATGGCGAGGTCGCCTTTGCCACGGGCTACAATGGCCGGATGTTCGAGGCTATTGAAGTCGAGGGGCTGCCCGGGCAAATCCTGTATGATGGTCAGATCGTCGAGTGGGATGGCTGGGTCATCCCTGCGGACGGTCCGAATATCGACGCTGTGATGGACTTCCTGTATTTTGCCACTGACACGCAGCGTCTGGCCGATCAGGCGAAGTATATTCCCTACGGCCCTGCGCGTGCGTCTTCGGCTGCTATGGTGGGTGACCATGCCGATCTGGGCATCGACATGAACCAGCACATGCCGACCGCGCCTGAAAACTACTTCGCGCCGATCATCCTGGATAACGACTTCTGGGTCGATTACGGCGACGAGCTGCGCGAGCGTTTCGCCAACTGGATGCTCCAGTAATCGCGCTTAGGCACTTTCGGCAGGGGCGCGTCCCGCGCGCCCCTGCCCACGGAACAAGGCGGCGTAACCGCCGGGCACCAACGGGGAGAGCGTCATGGCACAGGCCGATGCCTCGATGATGGACGCAGGGCAAGGCCCGGCGCGTGCGGAAACCGAAAAGCTTGTCACCTCGGACGGCACGCCGCTGAAGCGCGCGCTTGAGCGCGCCGAGCGTCAGCGCAAGATCGCGGCCGTGGGACTCGTAGCGCCGCTGCTGATCTTTCTGCTCACGGTGTTTATCTGGCCCATCGCGCAGATGATGTGGCTCAGCGTCAAGAATGACCAGATCGTCGATGCATTGCCACGCACGCTGCAGGAATTGCAGACCTGGGACGGGCAGGATCTGCCGGGTGAGAATGTGTATGCGGCGCTCCATGCCGACATGATGGAGGACCTGGAGCGCGACCGGCGGGACCGCAAGACCGGGCCGATGGGTATCCGGCTCAACTACGAACTCAGCGCCGCGCGCTCGGCCGTGTCCCGGACCTCACGCAACGTCGACGAATTCGAAGCGCCCTACAAGGACGCGTTCATGGATGCGCACCGGCTCTGGGGCGATCCGGCGCTTTGGCGGGTGATCAAGCGCGAGGGGCGTCCGCTCACTGCGTCCTACTATGTTGCCGCGCTCGACCGCGAATATGCCGAGGATGGCAGCATCGTCCAGCGCGACGAAAACCGCCGCATCTATGTGCCCCTGTTCGGGCGCACGCTCTATCTCAGCGTCGTCATCACGGCGATGACTTTCCTGCTGGGCTTCCCCATCGCCTATTACATGTCGATCCTGCCCATGCGGCAGGCGAACCTGCTGATGATCTGCGTGTTGCTGCCGTTCTGGACATCGCTTCTGGTGCGCACCTCTGCCTGGATCGTGCTGTTGCAACAGCAAGGGGTGATCAATTCGGGGCTGGTGGCCGCGGGAATCATCGACGACGGCAGCCGATTATCGATGATCTACAACCAGACCGGCACCATTGTGGCGATGACCCATATCCTGCTGCCGTTCATGGTGCTGCCGCTCTATTCGGTCATGCGCACCATACCGCCCAGTTACATGCGGGCGGCGAAATCGCTGGGCGCCACACCCTCCACTGCGTTCCGCCGGGTTTATTTCCCACAGACCCTGCCGGGGATCGGCGCGGGCGGGGTGCTCGTTTTCATCATCTCCATCGGCTACTACATCACGCCGGCGCTGGTGGGCGGTCAGTCGGGGCGGATGATCTCGAACGAGATTGCGCGCCACATCCAGCAATCGCTCAACTGGGGTCTTGCGGCCGCGCTCGGCACCATGCTGCTGGTGGGCGTGCTGATCCTCTACTGGCTCTTCAATCGGTTTGTCGGGTCCGACAGCCTGAAATTCGGGTAAGGGAGCGCGCTCATGTCCATGCCCGCCTATTACACCACGAAGGACAAGGTCTGGCATTACACCTTCCGGGTGATCTGCTTCGCGATCTTCTTCTTCCTGCTGGCGCCGATCCTGATCATGATCCCGCTCAGCTTCAACGCCGCGCCGTTCTTCACCTTCACGCGCGAGATGCTGACGCTGAACCCCGAGGGTTTCTCGATGCGCTGGTACGAGGATTTCCTGGGCTCGGCAAGCTGGCGGCGGTCGATCCAGAATTCCTTCCTCATCGGTATTTCGGCGACCATCGTGTCGACGGTCCTGGGCACACTGGCCGCGCTGGGGCTCAGTCGGTCCGAGATGCCGGCCAAGGGGCTGATCATGGGCATCCTGATTTCACCCATGATCGTGCCGCTGATTATTTCGGCGGCGGGGATGTTCTTCTTCTTCTCGTCGGTGAATCTGGCCGGTACGTATCTCGGCGTGGTGCTGGCCCATGCCGCACTTGGCACGCCCTTTGTGGTGATCACGGTGACGGCAACCCTGGTGGGCTTCGATCACTCGCTGACCCGCGCGGCGGCGAACCTCGGCGCCTCGCCCACGCGAACGTTCTTCAAGATCACCATGCCGCTGATCCTGCCGGGCGTGATCTCGGGGGCGCTCTTTGCCTTCATCACCTCGTTCGACGAGATCGTGGTGGTGCTGTTCGTGGCCGGGCCGGAGCAACGCACCATCCCGCGCGAGATGTGGTCCGGTATCCGCGAGGATATCAGCCCGACCATTCTGGCGGTGGCCACCATCCTGGTGCTGATCTCGGTGGCGCTGCTGACGGTGGTGGAACTGCTGCGCCGCCGCGGCGAGCGACTGCGCGGCATGTCGCCGGGCTGAGGCTGCGGCACGCGAGACCCGGATGGGGCGCCCACGGGCGCCCTTTTCCGTTGCGGCGCTCCCTTTCCTATGGCGGCGCCGTGCAGTAGCAAGGACGCGGCGCGCAGCAGAGGGAAGTCCATGTCGTTCTTCAAGAAGCTCAAGGACCGGATGTTCCGGTCATCCTCGAAGCTGGACGAGGATCTGGACGCTCTTGTGCGCGAGGGCGGCGAGGGCGATGCTGCGGCGCCGCCGCAGGAACCTGATCTGGCCCCGTCTGCCGCCCCCGACCCGGTGCCGGACCCCGCCCCCGAGCCACTGCCGCCTTCTGCGCCCGAACCTGCCCCCGAGCCGTCACCCGCGCCGCCCGGCGCGCAGAAGCCCGGGGTCTTCGGGCGTCTGTTGGGGCGGCGGGCCGAGGCGGAGGCCCCGCGCCGGGTGCTGGATGACGAAATGCTGGAAAGCCTCGAGGAGGTGCTGATCCAGGCCGATCTGGGCGTGGAAACGGCGCTGAAAGTCACCGCCAGCATGGCCGAGGGCCGGTTCGGGCGGCGGTTGTCTGTGCCCGAGATCAAGCGGCTGCTGGCCGATGAGGTGACGCGTATCCTGGATCCCGTGGCGCGGCCCTTGCCGATCTATGCCTCGCGCCCGCAGGTGGTGCTGGTGGTTGGCGTGAACGGCGCGGGCAAGACCACCACCATCGGCAAGCTGGCGGCGCAGTTCCGCGCCGCGGGCAAATCGGTGATGATCGCCGCCGGGGACACATTTCGCGCCGCCGCGGTGGAGCAGCTGCAGGTCTGGGGCGAGCGCGCGGGCGTGCCGGTGATGACCGCGCCGCAGGGCACCGACCCGGCCTCGCTGGCCTATGACGCGCTGGAGCGTGCGCGGGCCGAGGGCGCGGATCTCTTGCTGATCGACACGGCAGGGCGGTTGCAGAATCGCGAGGATCTGATGGCGGAGCTTTCGAAGATCCTGCGCGTCCTGCGCAAGCTCGACCCGGAGGCGCCGCACAACACGCTCCTGGTGCTCGATGCCACCACGGGCCAGAACGCGCTTCGGCAGGTGGAGATTTTTCAGAAGATGGCGAATGTGACCGGGCTGGTGATGACCAAACTGGATGGCACGGCACGCGGCGGCGTGCTGGTCGCACTGGCCGACCGCTTCGGCCTGCCGATCCACGCGATTGGCGTCGGTGAGCAGATCGACGATCTGGCGCCCTTCGACCCTGAGGATTTCGCCGCCGCGCTGGTCGGGCAAGAGCGCGAGACGCCCTGAAAGGTGCGCTTATCGGGGACGGGGCTCCCGCCCGTCTTCCGTCGGCTTGCGCCTCCGTCATCCCGTTGGGCCGGGCGCCCGCGCGAAGGGCGCGTGCGCGGGTGCGCAGCGCTTCAGTCAAGCGCCTTTCCGAGCCGTGGCAGCCCCGCGCGTTTCAGGAGCGGGCGCAGGGGCTGGGGGCGGTTCGAGGCGGTTTCCGTCGTTTCCTGTGCGGTTTGCACGGCGGGTTCCACAAACGCGGGGTCGGCGAGCCAGAGGTCTATCAGAAAATCATCGGGAGCGCGCGCGCGGAGGCCTTCTGGCGCCAGCGCGCGGGCGGGAAAGTCGCGCAGGTTGCGGGTGAGGATCAGGGAGGCCCCTCCGGCGATGGCGGTGGCCAGCACGTGGCGGTCGGCAGGGTCGGGGAGGTCGAGCCGGGATTCGACCTCGGGCGCGGGCGGGATTTCGGCCTCGGGCCAGCGGGGCCGCAGGGCGGCGATGGCGGCTTGCGCGGTGGCGGCGGCCTCGGGGCTCTTGCGCGCGGCGGCCAGCTGCCATTCGGCGAGGATGCGCGCCGACCAGAGCGGTGTAAAACCGCCCGCCGCTGCCACGTTCAGCAATATCTCGCGCAGGACCGACGGGAACAGCACGCAGGCGTCCAGCACCACCCGTGGCGGGCTCATCCGTCCAGCCGCCAGAACAGCGCTTTCAGATACCCGCTTTCGGCCAGTTGCGGCAGTTGCGGATGGTCCGGCCCGGCGAACCCGGTGTGGAGGATCTGCCCCGCCCGCCCGGCGCGGCCGATCCCGCGTGCGCAAGCCGCGCGGAAGGCGGCGAGGTCGGCGGCGTGGGAACAGGAGCAGAGCGCCATAAACCCCCCGGGCGCCACCAGCGGCGCGGCCAGGCGCGCCACGCGCTCATAGGCGCGCAGCCCCGCGTCCAGCGCGCTGCGGTTGGGGGCGAACGCGGGCGGGTCGCAGACGACCAGATCGAAGCGCGCGCCTTCGCCTGCCAGCGCCTCCATCACCGCGAAGGCGTCGCCGCACCGTGTGCTCAGGCGGTTCGTGAGGCCGCTCTGCACCGCCCCTTCTTCGGCCAGCGCCAAGGCGGGGGCAGAACTGTCCACCGCCAGCGCGCGCTCGGCCCCGGCGGCGAGCGCTGCCAGCGCGAAGCCGCCGACATGGGCGAAGACGTCCAGCACCTTTCCGCCGCCGCTTACCAAGGACGCGGCAAACGCGTGGTTCGGGCGCTGGTCGAAGAACAGCCCGGTCTTCTGCCCGCCCAGCACATCGGCCATGTAGGTGGCGCCGTTCATGGGCACGGGGACCGGGGCATCGACGGTGCCGCGCAGCACCTCGGTCACCTCGGGCAGACCCTCCAGCGCGCGGGCGCGACCGGTGCCGTTGCAGACCACGCGGGCCACGCCGGTGGCCGCGACCAGCGCGTCCACCAGCGGCTCCAGATGCGCCTGCGCCCAGGTGGCGTTGGGCTGGATCACCGCCAGATCGCCGAAACGGTCGATGATGACGCCGGGCAGGCGGTCGCCTTCGGCATGGATCAGGCGGTAGAAGGGCGTATCGAACAACCGCTTCCGCAGCGCCAGCGCGTGGCGCAGGCGGGCGGTCAGCCAGTCAGGCCCGATCTCGGCCGCCGGGTCGCGGTCCAGCATCCGGGCGATGATCTTCGAGTTGGGGTTGACGGTGACAAGGCCCAGCGCGCGGCGCTCGCCATCCTCCAGCACCGCCAGCGCGCCGGGCTCCAGCGCGCGGGTGCGCCGGTCGGTGACAAGCTGGTCGGCATAGACCCAGGGGAAGCCGTGGCGCAGTGGGCGCGGGTCGACCTTGGGGCGCAGGCGGACGGTGGGGCGCGGAGGGGTGTCGGACATGCGGGCGGGCACCGGGGTTGCGGAACGGACGTCTTCGGCGATACCGCAGCCGCCGGGCAGATGCCAGCGGCGGATGCGAGGCGGCGCGCGCTTGCGTCCCGGGCGAAAGGGTGCGAGAAACTTCACATGGTAAGTAAGGTCGCCCCCACCAACGACGCGCCCACCGCCGGAACGGCAGGCGACCCCGCTGCTCGTGACGACCAGCGCCCGCTGCTGGGCGTGTTCTGGATGCTGGTGACGGGGTTCTGCTTTGTCGCGGTGACGGCGATCGTCAAGTATCTGGGCGACGACATGCCCGCGGCGCAATCGGCCTTCCTGCGCTATCTGCTGGGGTTGGTGTTCCTGCTGCCGATGATCCCGGCGCTGCGCGCGGCGCGCCTGTCCCCGCGGGATTACCGGCTGTTCGGGTTGCGCGGGATCGTCCATGCGCTGGGCGTGATCCTGTGGTTCTATGCCATGACCCAGATCCCGCTGGCCGAGGTGACGGCGATGAACTACCTCGCGCCGGTCTATATCACCATCGCGGCGGCGATCTTCCTGGGCGAGCGGCTGGCCTGGCGGCGGGTGATGGCGGTGGTGGCGGCGCTTCTGGGGGCGCTGATCATCCTGCGTCCCGGGTTCCGCGAGCTTTCGCCCGGCCATATCGCCATGCTGGGCACGGCGGCGTTTTTCGCGTGGTCCTACATGCTGGCGAAGGTGATGTCGGGGACCTCGAACGCGGCGGTGGTGGTGGGGATGCTGTCGATCACGGTGACCATCGGGCTGGCGCCCTTTGCGTGGTGGGTCTGGGTGACACCGACGCTGGAGCAACTGGCGTGGCTGTTCCTGGTGGCGCTGTTTGCCACGGGCGGGCATTACGCCATGACGCTGGCCTTTGCCGCGGCGCCGATCACGGTGACGCAGCCGGTGACCTTCCTGCAACTGGTCTGGGCGGTGCTGATCGGGGCGATGTTCTTTGGTGAACCGGCGGATATCTGGGTGATCGCGGGCGGGTCGGTGATCATCGGCGCGGTGTGCTTCATTTCATGGCGCGAGGCGATGCTGAAACGCGCCACCGCCCGCGCCGCCACTCCGGCTGGGGCGCCGCCGACGGCCTGAGTGAGCGCGCCCGCCCGGGGGCCGTACGGGTGGGTGGGGTACGGCCCGGGCGGGTGGGCTGTGGCTGGCGCGCAGCGCAAGGACGGAGTCAGAGCAGGCTGCGCACCTTGTCGGCGACCGCTTCGGCGGTGATGCCGAAATGACGGTAAAGTTCGGGCGCCGGAGCCGAGCCGCCGAATCCGTGCATGCCGACGAAGCCCGATTTCTCGCGCCGCCCGCGTTCGCCGAAAAGCCAGCGGTCCCAGCCGAAGCGGATCGCGGCCTCGACCGCCACGCGCACCGGACCGGCGGGCAGCACCTTGCGGCGGTAGCTCTCGGGCTGCTCCTCGAACAACTCCCAGCAGGGCATGGAGACGACGCGGGTGCCGATCTTTTCCTCGTGCAGAATATCGCGCGCGGCCATGGCGATTTCGACCTCGGAGCCCGTGGCCAGCAGGAGCGCCCGGCGTGGCCCTTCGGCATCGGCCAGCACATAGGCGCCCTGCGCGGTGAGGTTCTTCATCTTGTGCTCAAGCCGCAGCGTCGGCAGGTTCTGGCGGCTGAGCGCCAGCACCGACGGCGTGGCGGGCGCGGTCAGCGCGCATTCCCAGGCCTCGGCGGTTTCCACCGTGTCGGCGGGGCGGAAGACGTTCACATTGGGCGTGGCGCGCAGCATCGCCAGATGCTCGACCGGCTGGTGCGTCGGCCCATCCTCGCCCAGTCCGATGCTGTCATGGGTCATCACATAGACCACCGGCTTGCCCATCACCGACGACAGCCGGATCGCCCCGCGCGCGTAGTCGGTGAAGCACAGGAAGGTGCCGCCATAGGGCCGCACGCCGCCGTGCAGCGCCATGCCGTTCATCGCCGCCGCCATGCCGTGTTCGCGGATGCCGTAATGGACGTAGCGGCCCTTGCGGTCCTCGGGGCCGAAGATGCCCATTCCGGCGGTCTTGGTGTTGTTGGACCCTGTCAGGTCGGCCGAGCCGCCGATGGTTTCCGGCATCACCTTGTTGATGACCTCCAGCGCCATTTCCGAGGATTTGCGCGTCGCCACCTTGGGCGCGGTCTCGGACACCTGCTTCTTCAATGCCCGCAGGGCCGAGGTCAGTTTCTTCGGCGCTTCGCCCGCCATGCGGCGGTGGAATTCGGCCTGCTTGGCGTTCGAGAGCTTGGCCAGCCGCGCTTCCCATTCAGCGCGTGCGGTGGCGCCGCGCGCGCCGATGGCGGTCCAGGCCTCGCGCACCTCGGCCGGGATCTCGAACGGGGCGTGGGGCCAGCTGTAGATCTCGCGCACCTTGGCGATTTCCGCGTCGCCCAGGGGCGAGCCGTGGACGCCTGCGGTATCGGCCTTGTTGGGGCTGCCGAAGCCGATGATGGTCTTGCAATCCACCATCACCGGGCGGTCGGCGGCCCTGGCCTCGGTCAGGGCGCGGTCGATATCGGCGGGGTCATGCCCGTCGCAGGCGATCACATGCCAGCCCGCAGCGGCGAAGCGGGCGCGCTGGTCGGTCACGTCCGACAGCCCGACCCGCCCGTCGATGGAAATGTCGTTGTTGTCCCACAGCACGATCAGGTTGCGCAGCCGCTGCATCCCGGCCAGCCCGATCGCCTCGTGGCTGATCCCCTCCATCAGGCAGCCATCGCCCGCGATGACCCAGGTGCGGTGATCCACGACCTTGGCGCCGAACTCGGCGCGCAGGGCTTCCTCGGCCATGGCGAAACCCACGGCATTGCCCAGCCCCTGACCCAGCGGGCCGGTGGTGGTTTCGATCCCCTTGGCATGGCCGTATTCCGGGTGCCCGGCGGTGATACCGCCCAACTGGCGGAAATTGCGCAACTGGTCCAGCGTCATGTCCGCGTAGCCGGTCAGGTGCAGCAGCGCGTAAAGCAGCATGGAGCCATGCCCCGCCGACAGGATGAAGCGGTCGCGGTCCGGCCAGTCGGGCGCGCTGGCGTCGAACTTCAAGTGCCGTTCGAACAGCACGGTGGCCACATCTGCCATGCCCATGGGCATCCCCGGATGGCCTGATTTGGCGGCCTGCACCGCGTCCATCGCCAGCGCGCGGATGGCGCAGGCTTTGTTCCAGTGATCCGGGTGGCGCTGGCGCAGGGCGTCGATATCCACGGGGGGCGTTCCTTCGATGGGTTGCTTTGGCGCCCTCATATCCAGTTTGCCGCGGTGATTCCAGACTGCGACGGCCCCGCAAGTGCCCCTGAAGTCCCGGATCGGTTGGAAAGAAAAGCAGTAATGTTTAATCTCGGCGATGAGAACAGGGCAGGCGGCGTCCGGTGATTCGCCGGAAGCACCACAGGAGGGGCGAATAATGAGCCGGACAACGGAACTCGAGCAGCGCATCGCCAAGGCGCTGGACCGGATCGGACGCGGGGTCGGGCGACTGAAGGCGCCGACAGCGGGCGCCCCGACACAACCCGCCCCCGCAGCAACCAGCGGCGCCGATCCCGAAATCGCCGAGTTGCGCGCGGCGCTGGCCAAGGAGAAGGCCACCAATGCGCAGCTCAACGAACGGCTTGGCAGCACACGGCATCGGCAGGAAACCTCGGTCACGCAGCTGGAACGCCGATTGGCCCGGCTCACCGAGCAACTGGACCTGCAAAGCCTGGAAATGCTGCGGCTGAAAAAGGCGAATGCGAAGCTGATGGCCGCCAATGCGGCGCTCAGGGACGCGCAGATCGCCGGGAGCACGGAATCAGCGGTGCTGAACCGCTCGCTTGCCGCCGAGCTGGAAGCCCTGCAGGCCGAACGCCGGGCCGAGATGGCCGAGATGGAGGAAATCCTGTCCGAGTTGCGGCCCCTCGTCGGCACCGAGAGCGCCGCAGGCACCAGCACAGGCACCACCACGGAAACCAGCGCGGGGTCGAGCCATGTCTGAACAGAAGATCACCATCGGCAACAAGGAATTTCAGGTCGCCTGCCAGCCGGGCGAGGAGCAGTTCCTGCACGCCGCCGCCGGGATGCTGGACACCGAGGCGCGCACGCTGCTGTCGCAGATCGGGCGCATACCGACCGAACGCATGCTGCTCATGGCCGGGTTGATGCTGGCCGACAAGATCGCCGCCGCCGAAGACAATCTGCGCGCCGCCGAAAGCACCGCCGAGGCGCTGCGCGTGGAGATCGACGCCTTGCGCAACCGCCCCGTGCCCGCCGCCGAGCGGGTCGAGGTGCCGGTGGTCCCGCAGGAGGTGACCGACGCCATGGCCGAACTGGCCGCGCGGGCCGAAGCGCTGGCCGATGAGGTCGAGGGCAAGGCCGCGAAGCGCTGAGGCTCTTTTTCTCTCGCCTGCGCAAGCCGGTGCGGGGACAGCGGTGGTGCTTCGGGCCATGGCAGGCCTGCGCCGCTTTGCGACATCAGCCGCGCTGCTGGCCGCGTCAATCGCACTTGCAAGCACCTGCGGGGGCAAGATAGCGTCAAGGTTCCAAGGGGGAGGGGAACCCATGACCGAACGCACGATGCCGCCCGCATCGCCATTGCCGGATGTGCAGGCCATATCCATCAACGATCTGCGCGCAGCACTGGCCCTCGGCTGGGCCGACTTCCGCCGCGCGCCGCTCTTCGGGTTGGCGTTTTCCAGCGTCTATGTCGCCGGGGGGCTGGTGCTGTATGCGGTGTTTGTGGCCTCGGGGCAAAGCTGGTGGTTCATCCCGGTGGTTGTCGGCTTCCCGCTGCTGGCGCCCTTTGCGGCGACCGGGCTTTACGAGGTCAGCCGACGGATCGAGACCGGCGCACCGCTGACCTGGCGCGCGGTGGCGGGCTGCGTCTTTGCCCAGCGCGACCGGCAGGTGCCGTCCATGGCGATGGTGGTGATGCTGGCCTTCATGTTCTGGGTGTTTGTCGCGCATACGATCTTTGCGCTGTTCTTCGGTATCCGGCCGATCACCGGCTCGACCTGGGAGATGCTGATGACCCCGGCGGGGCTGCAGATGCTGGCCCTTGGCGGGGTGATCGGCGGGGCCATGGCGCTGGCGCTCTTTGCGCTGACCGTGATCAGCCTGCCGCTGCTTCTGGACAAGGAGGTGGATTTCATCACCTCGATGATCACCTCGGTGCAGGCGGTGATGCGCAGCCCGGTGCCGATGCTGGCCTGGGCGGCGCTGATCGCCGCGCTGCTGTTCCTGGCCATGCTGCCGCTGTTTCTGGGGCTGTTCGTGGCGCTGCCGGTGCTGGGGCACGCAAGCTGGCATGTCTATCGCCGGGTGATGCCCGCCGAGGGCTGACCGCGCCGCGCCTTGCCTGACTGTCTGGGCGGTCCGGGTGGCGGCGTGAAGAAGCGCCCTCGGGCCGCGCCCACCCACCCACCCCGCACGCCCCGAGGGCGCTTGTCCCTGCCGGGGGCAGGGACAGGGCCGTGAACAGACCGGCCTCCCGGTTCCAGCCGGGGCCAGATCACACCAGCCGACTGGTCTCCACCGCCGCGCGGATGAAATCGGCGAACAGCGGATGGGGCGCGAAGGGTTTGGATTTCAGCTCCGGGTGGAACTGCACGCCGATGAACCAGGGATGGCCTTCGTGCTCGACGATCTCGGGCAGGCGACCGTCGGGGGACATGCCCGAAAACCGCAGCCCGGTGCCTTCGAGTTGTTCGCGGAAAGCGATGTCGACCTCGTAGCGGTGGCGGTGGCGTTCCTCGATCCGTGTGGTGCCATAGACCCGTGCCACGGCGGACCCTTCGGCCAGCCGAGCGGCATAGGCGCCCAGCCGCATGGTGCCGCCCTTGTCATCCTCGGGGCGGCGTTCGACGACCGCATTGCCCTGCAGCCATTCCTTCAGGTGATAGACCACCGGCGTGAAGCGCTTCGCACCCGCCTCGTGGTCGAATTCCTCGGAACCTGCGTCGTCCATCCCGGCAAGGTTGCGCGCCGCTTCGATCACCGCCATCTGCATGCCCAGACAGATACCAAGGTAGGGGATCTTCTTTTCCCGCGCCCATTGCGCGGCGCGGATCTTGCCCTCGGTCCCACGCTCGCCGAAGCCGCCGGGGACCAGGATCGCGTGCAGGCCCTGCAGATGCGGGGTTGGATCCTCGCGCTCGAATATCTCGGCGTCGATCCATTCGACCTGCACGCGGACCCGGTTGGCCATGCCGCCGTGGGTCAGCGCTTCCTTGATCGATTTGTAGGCGTCTTCAAGCTGGGTGTATTTGCCCACGATCGCCACGCGCACGTCGCCTTCGGCGTTGTCCAGCCGGTCCATCACGTCTTCCCAGCGCGCCAGATTGGGGCGCGGGGCGGGGGAGATGCCGAAGGCGTCCAGAACCGCCTGATCCAGCCCCACCCGGTGATAGGCCAGCGGCGCCTCGTAGATCGATTTCAGGTCATAGGCGGGGATCACGGCCTCCGCCCGGACATTGCAAAAGAGCGCGATCTTGGCGCGTTCCTTTTCCGGGATCGGCTGTTCGGAGCGGCAGACCAGCACATCGGGCGCAATTCCGATGGCGCGCAATTCCTTGACCGAGTGCTGGGTGGGCTTGGTCTTCAACTCGCCGCTCGCGGCCAGCCAGGGCAGCAGCGTCAGGTGCATGAAGATGCACTGCCCGCGCGGGCGTTCATGGGCGAACTGGCGGATCGCCTCGAAGAACGGCAGCCCCTCGATATCGCCCACGGTGCCGCCGATCTCGCACAGCATGAAGTCAGGCTCGTCGCCGCCGATGGCCAGGAAGTCCTTGATCTCATTGGTGACATGCGGAATGACCTGGATGGTCTTGCCCAGGTAGTCGCCGCGCCGTTCCTTCTCCAGCACATTGGTATAGATGCGCCCGGAGCTGATCGAATCGGTGCGCCGCGCGGGCACGCCGGTGAAGCGTTCGTAATGGCCGAGGTCGAGGTCGGTTTCGGCCCCGTCATCGGTGACGAAGACCTCGCCATGTTCAAACGGCGACATGGTGCCGGGGTCGACGTTCAGATAGGGGTCGAGCTTGCGCAGCCGCACACTGAAGCCGCGCGCTTGCAACAGCGCCCCCAGCGCCGCCGAGGCCAGCCCCTTGCCCAGCGAAGAGACCACACCGCCGGTGATGAAGACGTAGCGCGCCATGAGTGGGGTCCCCCGTGTGGTTGCTTCGGTCTTGCGGTGGTTCCGGCACCGACCATCACGGGGTTTGACGCATAGGCCAAACCCGGTTCAGGCGCAACCCGCAGCGCACAAGTGGCCGAGGGGCGCAGCAGTTCCCGATGGCGGAAAGCTCGATCTGAAAGCTCAGTCTTCGGCGCGCGGCGGCGTCAGCGGCTCGTCCATCGCCGGGGGCGGCAGCAGGCCGTCACCATCGGGGAGCGCAGGCGCGCTGGGCGCGGCAGGCGCTGGTGTGCCCAGCCGGTCCAGCACCGAACTGGTCGCGCTTTGCTGCGCGGCAAAGATCGTCAGCGTGAGCGAGGTCGCGATGAAGGCAATCGCCAGCGCCCAGGTCATCTTGGCCAGCCCTGTCAGGGGCGGGCGGCTGGCCTGCGGGCCGCCACCGCCGCCGCCGATCCCCAGCCCGCCGCCTTCGGAGCGCTGCAACAGCACCACGCCGGTCAGCGCCAGCGCAAGCAGAAGGTGGACGATCAAGACGACATTTTGCATGAGTTCGGGCCCGTTTTCGCGTTGCGCGATATCTATGCCCTGCGCGCGCGGCCCGCAACCCCTCGCGCACCCCTGCGCGACCGGGAGTTGCCCACACGCGTCCCGGACGCCCACAAGGCGTGCGGAATGGCGTGCGGAATCCGGTTTCACCCCGGCCCGCGCGCGGCTAGAAGGGCGAGGGTGAGCGACCTGGTCAAGGGGATTGGCACATGGCCAATGTGGTGGTTGTCGGCGCGCAATGGGGCGACGAGGGCAAGGGCAAGATCGTCGATTGGCTGTGCGAGCGCGCCGATGTGGTTGCGCGCTTCCAGGGCGGGCATAACGCCGGCCATACGCTGGTGATCGATGGCAAGGTCTACAAGCTGCACGCGCTGCCCTCGGGCGTGGTGCGGGGCGGCAAGCTCAGCGTGATCGGCAACGGCGTGGTGCTGGACCCCTGGCACCTGCTGTCCGAGATCGAGACCATCCGCGGCCAGGGGGTGGAGATCACGCCCGAAACCCTGATGATCGCCGAGAACACGCCCCTGATCCTGCCCTTCCACGGCGAGCTTGATCGCGCGCGCGAGGGGCAAAACAGTCTTGCACGCATCGGCACCACCGGGCGCGGGATCGGCCCCGCCTATGAGGACAAGGTCGGCCGCCGGGTGATCCGGGTCGCCGATCTGGGCGACCGCGCCACGCTGGAAACCCGCATCGACCG
>LFIK01002317.1_pt1 | contig 15390 bp, 11 predicted proteins | sample 643401 | NCBI WGS metagenome assembly LFIK01 (sample SAMN03777447, study PRJNA286221) | soda lake metagenome | biome: soda lake; feature: Kulunda steppe; material: water; isolation source: sample T5-Br brine of Lake Tanatar-5 | place: Russia: Kulunda steppe | collected 2010-07 | reverse complement strand
CACGACCACGACCACGACCACGACCACGACCACGACCACGACCACGATCATTCGCACAGCGACTGATCCGTAAACCCTCGGGGCGGGATCCGGGACGCCGGATCCCGCTTGCATCCTACAGGCGGGCGCGATTCACTGAAGCCATGAGCACCGTGCCCCATCCCCCGCGCATCCTGTTTGTCTGCCTTGGCAATATCTGCCGCTCGCCGACCGCCGAGGGCGTGTTCCGCGATCTGGCGGCGCAGGCCGGAACCGAGGTCGCAACCGACAGCGCCGGAACCGGCGACTGGCATATCGGCAGCCCGCCCGACCGCCGCGCCATGGCCGAGGCCGCCCGGCGCGGGCATGACATCTCCGACCTTCGCGGCCGGCAATTCACCGCCGCCGATTTCACCCGCTTCGACCTGATCCTGGCCATGGACCGCAGCAACCAGCGCGATATCGAAGCCCTGCGCCCGGCGGGCAACTCGGTGCCTGTGCATCTGCTGCTGGACTACGGCGAAGGGCCCGGCACCGACGTGCCGGACCCCTATCTGGAAGGTGGCTTCGACCGGAGCTTCGACCTGATCGAAACCGCCTGCCGCGGTCTGCTGGCGCAACTGCGCTCAGCGTGAGCAGCGCGCCTCGGCCTGCGCGCCAAAGGCGCGGTAGCGGGCCCAGAACTCGTTATCGCGCGTGCTGCGGGACATGCGGATGTCCTGCGCCAGTTGCGGGTCGCGGAAGAAACGCGCGGCGCGGCGCTGCTCGCTCCGAGTCAGGGTCTGGCTGGCCACCGACCCGATGCAGCGGCACAACGCGCGGGTGGCCTGCGGACGGTCGGAACGCAGGCAGGCGTTTTCGATCGGTCCGGCGCTGGCCGGTGCGGGGATCAGCGGCAGCATCAACAGGGCAAGCGCTGCGGCAATCAGGGGTTTCTGCATCATTAGCCTCGGTTTCTGATTGTTTTTCGATGTCTGCTCGGCGGCAGGCGGGGCAGTTATCCTGCCCTCCACCCGCCATATACGCCAATTCTGTTAAGAAGTTGACCCGATTCGTTTGCACTGGCGAAAATTCAGCGGGCCCGTGGGCCGCCGACGTACCCGGAAAGGGCAGTATTGCAACAACGCGCGCGCGAGCGTCTCGGTACATGCCAAGTGAGAAACGGAACAAGCCCGCACCCCCGACAGTGTATCTGGTGCCCCCGGCTGCGGCGCATACAATATCGGCGAAAATGTCGAAACTGTGGCGCGAAAGATATTGATTTATTGAACTTTTCCTGCGCTCAAACCCGTGTTACGCTCGCTACAATCGACCCTGCGAAAACAAGACAGGGCGGAACCGAGGCAGAGCAATGAGCAAGCAGGCAGGATGGACCGCGGTGCAGGCGGTCATCGTCGCGGTCGTCTTTGTGGCATCGTTCATCCCGGCAGCGCTGACCGGCGCCCAGGCTGCGCCCTACGCCGCCATGGTGATGGATGCCCGCGACGGGCGCGTAATCTTCGCACGCAACCATGACACGCGCCTCCACCCGGCCTCGCTCACCAAGATGATGACGCTTTACATCGCCTTCGAGGCCGTGAAGCATGGGGAAATCTCCCTCGACACGCCGGTCCGGATCAGCGCCCGGGCGGCGAACACAGCGTGCTCCTGCCTCGGGCTGCGCGCAGGCCAGTCGGTGGCGCTGCGCTACCTGATCCGGGCGGCGGCGCTGCGATCTGGCAACGATGCCGCCGTGGCCATCGCCGAAGCGATTTCCGGGTCCGAGTCGGCCTTTGCCGAGCGGATGACCCGGACCGCCCGCGCCATGGGCATGGAGAACACGACCTTTCGCAACGCCCACGGGCTGACGGCGCCCGGGCATCTGTCCACCGCGCGCGACATGACCATTCTGGGCCGTCAGTTGCTGTTCGATTATCCGCAGTATTACAACATCTTCTCGCGCCGGAACGATCATGCGGGCGTGGGGTCGGTCCACAATACCAACCGTGCCCTGCTGAACGCCTATCGCGGCGCCGACGGGATCAAGACCGGCTATACCCGCGCGGCGGGGTTCAACCTGACCGCCTCGGCCGAGCGCGGCAATGTGCGGATCATCGCCACCATGTTCGGCGGGGCCAGCGCGGCGGCGCGCAACGCCCATGTGGCGGAGTTGCTGGACATCGGCTTTGCCCGCGCGCAAAGCCGCGTGGCGACGCGAGCTCCTGCCACGCCGGCCTATCAGGGCGGCCACGCTGTGGCCCGGGCCGACAGCGGCGGTGCCGCAGCCAATGACCGGCCATCCGCCGGGCGCACCATCCGGGTGCAGACGGCGGTCACCCGTTCGCCACGCCCGGTGCCACGCCCGGCGCCCGAGCCGCCCGAGGAACTGCTGCTGGCGGTGCAGGACAGCGTTGGCATCGCCCTGGCCGAACAGGTCGCCGCGGCGACTGCGGCGGCAGAGCCGGACATCATTGCGGAGGGCGAAGCGGAAACACCGGAGGTGGCGGGCCTGGCGCCCGAAGCGCTCGACATCGTGCCCCCGGCGCGTCCCGCCACGCTGATCGCCGAGGCCCCGGACCCGGCCGCCGAGGATGACGCAACGGCCCTTGCGCTGGCCGAGGCGGTGGGGTTCAGCACCCTCACGCCCGAGGAATTCGCCGCCGCGCAGGGCGCCGAGACTGCAACTGCGCCGCCCGAGGCGGAAGGCAGCGAGAGCGCAGCAGCGGCAGGCCCGGAGTCGACGTCGGCGCAGCCCGAGGTGGAGACCGTGCAGCTTGCCACGGCGGCTGCCGTCGTCCCGCCGCCTGCGGCCCCGGAACCGCGCCCGGCCCCGCTACCGGTCCCTGCCGCACCCCCTGCCGCGTCCGAGGAGCTTGCGGAGCCGGAGCCTGCGCCGAGCGATCTGATCATTCTGACCACCGCCGAGGAAGACGCCAGCGCGGATCTGGCGCAGGTCGCCATGGTCGCCGAGAAATTTGCGGGCGAGGACGCGCCCGAGGTGGTTTCGCGTCTGTCCACATCGAGCGGGCGCATCTGGGGGGTCACGCTGGGCAGCTTCCCCTCGCGGCACGAGGCCGAACGGGTGCTGATCCAGACCTCGCTCTCCGAGGCGGTGGCACTGGAAAACGGTTTGCGCAGGGTGCGTCAGGCGGGCGGGGGGTTCGAGGCCAGCTTCGCGGGCCTGACCCGCGATGAAGCGGAAATGGCCTGCCGCCGGATCGCCGCGCGCCAGCGGACCTGCTTTACCGTCGCGCCCTGAAGGGGCCCATTCCTGCGGCTCCCGGCTGGCCGGTTCACAAGTGGGCCGTAGGCCCCGAAACGATCGACCCGGGGGGGCGCTGTCAGGACAGCTCGAACACGCCTTCGATCTCGACCGCGACTCCAAGCGGCAGCGACGGCGCGCCCACGGCCGCGCGGGCGTGGCGCCCGGCTTCGCCGAACACTGCGACCATCAGGTCCGAAGCGCCGTTGACGACCTTCGGCTGGTCGGTGAAATCGGGGGCGCAGTTGACGAAACCGGTCAGTTTGACCACCCGGCGCAGGCGCGTCAGGTCGCCGCCACAGGCCGCGCGCACCTGCGCGATCAGCGCCAGTGCGCAGGCCCGCGCTGCCTCGACCCCAGCGTCGAGGTCCAGGTCCGCCCCCAGCTTGCCGGTGATCAGCCCGTCCGGCCCGGCGCTGATCTGCCCCGAGACGAACAGCAACGCCCCGCTCTGGACGTAAGGCACGTAATTCGCCGCCGGGGCCGGGGCATCGGGCAGGGCAAGACCAAGCGCGGCGATCCGTGCTTCGATGGGGTTTTGCATGGTGGCGCTCCTTTCTCGTTTCGGCGTCACCCTATCGCAGCGACCGACCCGCGCAAGCGGGAAGGCGCGAAAGCGGTTGCGCCGCCCCCGGCCACGCCGCTATTGCAAGCACAGGCGTCCAGCCCACACGCGGCCCCGTAGCTCAACGGGATAGAGCAGGCGACTTCTAATCGCCAGGTTGAGGGTTCGAGTCCTTCCGGGGTCGCCACCACCGTCGCGCAGGATCACACTTCCGCGTCCTTGCCGCCCTCGGCGCCCAGCTTCTTCCAGGTCTGGGCTGCGTGCTTGTCGATTTCCAGCACCACCAGCAGCGCCACGCCAGCCAGCGCGCATTGCGCCAGTTGCCAGGGGCTGAGCGCCACCGTGTCGAACAGCGCCTGCATGAACGGGGCATAGGTGAAGATCGCCTGCAGCACCACCACCAGCGCCACTGCGATCAGTACCGCCGGAGTGCCCTTCGCCCCCTCCCAGGTGATCGACCAGCCGCGCCGATACCGGACCGAGAAGAGATAGAACACCTCCATCGCCACCAGCGTGTTCAGCGCCATGGTCCGGGCCTCGTCAAGCCCCGCGCGCTGCGCCTGCGCCAGCGCGAACTGGCCGAAGATGCCGATGGCGAACAGGATCGAGACCAGGAACACACGCCACAGGATGAACCGCGTCAGGATCGGCGCGCGCGGGTCGCGCGGCGGGGTGCGCATGATATCGCGCTCGGCACGCTCAAACGCCAGCGCCATGGCCAGCGCCACCGAACTGACCATGTTGATCCACAGGATCTGCAACGGCGTGATCGGCAGCATCAGCCCGAACAGCACCGCGATGATCAGCGAGATCGACTCACCACCGTTCACCGGCAGCAGGAAGGTGATGACCTTCTTCAGGTTGGCATAGACCGTCCGGCCCTGACGCACCGCCTCGGCGATGGAGGCGAAATTGTCGTCCGCCAGTACGAAATCCGAGGCCTCGCGCGCGGCTTCGGACCCTTTCATGCCCATGGCGATCCCGGCGTCGGCGCGTTTCAGCGCGGGGGCATCGTTCACCCCGTCGCCGGTCATGGCGACCACGGCGCCATTGGCCTGCAGCGCGTGGACCAGACGCAACTTGTGCTCGGGCGAGGTGCGGGCAAAGACATCCGTGCGCCGGATCGCCGCTTCCAGCGCGGCGTCGTCCATCTGGTCTATGTCATTGCCGGTGAGCGGCGCATCGGTCCGGGTCAGCCCGATCTGGCGGCCGATGGCAGCCGCGGTGCCCGAATGGTCGCCAGTGATCATCTTGACCGAGATCCCGGCGCTGTGACACTCGGCCACCGCCGCGATCGCCTCTTCGCGGGGCGGGTCGATCAAGCCGACAAAGCCCAGCAGGATCAGCCCGTCCTGCAGGTCCTCATGCTCCAGTCCGTCCCCGTCGTGGGGTTTCTGCGCGAGCGCCAGCAGGCGCTGGCCGTCGTTGGCGACCGCCTCGGCCCGGCGCTCCCATTCGGCGCGGTCCAGATCCCCGGGGCCATCGGCGCCCATGGCCTGCGCGCAGCGGTCCATCACCGCCTCGGGTGCACCCTTCACCAGCGCCACGCCGTCATGCAGCACCGCCATGTAGCGGTAGCGCGAGTCGAAGGGGATCGCGGCCTGCGGGCGGGGGCGGTCGTCGATGCCTTCGCCCAGCTTGGCGGCCAGCGCCAGAAGCGCGCCCTCCATCGGGTCGCCCTCGACCCGCCAGCCATTGTCCCCCTGCACCAGCGCCGCACCGTTGCACAGCGCCGCCACCCGCGCGATGGCGCACAGACGGTCATCGGCGGACACCTGCTCGCCGTCCCGCTCCAGCGTGCCCTCGGGGGTGTAGCCGGTGCCGGTGACCTTCAGCCGGTCCTCGGCGGTCAGCACGGTGGCGACCATCATCTCGTTGCGGGTCAGGGTGCCGGTCTTGTCCGAACAGATGGTCGAGACCGCGCCCAGCGTTTCGATGATCGGCAGGCGGCGGATGATGGCGTTGCGGCTGGCCATGGCCTGCACGCCGATGGCCAGCGTCACGGTCAGCACCGCGGGCAGCCCCTCGGGGATCGCCGCGACGAACAGGCCGACGACGATCATGAACGCCTCGTCGAAGGCCATGTCGCGCAGAACAAGCGTGAAGGTCAGCACCGCGCCCGCCACCACCATGATGAAGAAGGTGAGGTATTTCGCAAACACCTCCATCTGCCGGATCAGCGGGGTCTTCAGCGTCTGCACCGTGGCCATCATGGTGCTGATGCGGCCGATTTCGGTCTCGGCGCCGGTGCCGACCACCACGCCGGTCCCGGTGCCTTCGGCAACCAGCGTGCCGCTGAAAGCCATGGGTTTTCGGTCGCCAAGGCTGGCGTCGGCGTCCACGGGGTCGATGCGTTTGCGCACCGGCACCGACTCGCCGGTCAGGATCGCTTCTTCGACCGTCATGCCGGCGGTTTCCAACAGGCGCAGGTCGGCGGGCACCTTGTCGCCCGCCTCCAAGAGCACGATGTCCCCGGGTACCAGATCGGCGCCCGGCACGGTCTGGCGTTCGCCATCGCGCAGCACCGCGGCCCTGGGCGCCAGCATTTCGCGCAGGGCCTCGAGCGCGGCTTCGGCCTTGCCCTCCTGCACGAAGCCGATGACCGCGTTGATGATGACCACTGCCATGATCACCCCGGTGTCGATCCAGTGGCCGAGAAGCGCGGTGATCACGGCAGCGGCGATCAGCACCAGGATCAGCAGATTGTTGAACTGCCGCGCAAGCCGCACCAGCGGCCCGGGGCGCGGGGCCTCGGGCAACTTGTTGGGGCCGTGGCGGTCCAGCCGCTGCGCGGCGGCGTCGGCGCTCAGCCCCTTGTCGCTGGAGTCCAGATCGGCGAGGACCTCGGCCACGGGCGTGGCCCAGGGTTTCATTTTTATGGTCATGGGCTTCCTGTCGGAACGCTGCGGCGGTTATCGCGCGCTCTGATCTACTGCGCGGTGTAGGCGCCGTCCACCAGATGATAGCTCCCCGAGATGAAACTCGCGCGATCCGACAACAGGAAACAGGTCAGGGCCGAGACTTCTTCGGACGTGCCGATGCGGCCGATAGGGTGGAGCGAGGCCAACCCGTCCAGCGCTTCCTGATCCAGGTTCTTGGCCAGCAAGGGTGTCTCGATGAAGCCGGGACCGACCGAATTGATGCGGATGCCGTTGGCCGAATACTCCATCGCCGCGGTCTTGGTCAGCCCGACCACCCCGTGCTTGGCGGCGACATAGGCCGAGGCATTGGCGAACCCGACCGAGCCCAGGATCGAGGCGATGTTGACGATCGCCCCGCCCCCCGCGCGTTCCATGGCCGGGATCTGGTAGCGCATGCCGTAGAAGACGCCGTGCAGGTTCACGTCGATCACCTGCCGCCAGCCGTCCAGCGGGTATTCGCCCACCGGGCGCTGCGGACCCCCGATCCCGGCGTTGTTCACCGCCAGATGCAGCGCGCCGCCTTCGGCTTCGGCAAACTTGACCATGCGTTCCACCGCGTCCGGGTCGGAGACATCGGCGGCGAAACCGGCGGCCCGCTTGCCCCGGTCCATGATGGTGGCGACCACGCGGTTGGCGGCGTGTTCATCCACATCGCTGACCACCACGAAGGCGCCCGAGGCGGCGAGTTCCAGCGCAATGGCCTCACCGATCCCGGACCCGGCGCCGGTGACAATGGCGGTCTTTCCTTCGAAGTCGAACATCTGTTTTCCCCTGTCAAAGCCGTGGCGGGGCGCGCGGCCCCTGCCCTTTCACCTTGGCGCAGCATGGGGGATTGCAAGGCCGCGCGCCTTGATCCGGCGCAAATCGCTTTGCAGGGCGCCTGAAGCTGCCGCCACCCTGCTATTCCGGGGTCTTCATCCTTGCGGCGATGACCTCTGCACTGTGCACGGTCAGCAACGTGTCGGCGGGCACGTCCAGCGCGAACTGCAGCGGCACCTGCGCGCCGTCGGTCGGCGCGCGCAGGGTGGCCAGCAGCCGTTCGTCGGCGTCATGCGCCTCCACCATCCGCACGCTGCCCTCGGGCAACAGGATGCGCTCGGCATAGGTGACCTGCCCGCTCAGCGTACGGGTATCGGCGAGCCCCGGCACGGCAATGCACGTGGCAAGCGCAACGCCTGCGGCCGTCAGGGTAGGGTTCACAATACAATCCTTGGGCGAAACCATCTCCAAGGAATAGCGACAGACGGGTTGCGCGTCACCGACCAATCGGATACCAGCGCAGGCTTTGATAGCCTTTGCCTATCAAATCACGGATCATCAATATTGACCGCCGCAGAAACGACCCGTTACATTGTATACCAGAAACGCAGCGACAGCAGGGAGCCGGGGCGATGGCGTTGGATGAAGGCAGCGGAGTCTGGAAGTCGGGGCGCGGGCGCGGACGGCGCACTCCAAAGGGCCGCCAGTACGACGACCAGGCGCTGGAAGAGGTGCAGGCGCTTCTGGGCGACCGGCCCCGCCGCCGCGACCTGCTGATCGAATTCCTGCATCTGATTCAGGACCACTACGGCCATCTGTCCGCCGCCCACCTGCGCGCGCTGGCGCATGAGATGCGCCTTTCCATGGCCGAGGTCTGGGAGGATGCGAGCTTTTACGCGCATTTCGACCTTGTTAAGGAAGGCGAGACCCCGCCCCCGGACCTGACCATCCGTGTCTGCGATTCGCTGTCGTGCGAACTGGCCGGGGCGCAGGCGCTGAAGCAAGCACTGGAGGCCGGGCATGACCCGTCCAGGGTGCGCGTGCTGCGCGCGCCCTGCATGGGCCGGTGCGACACCGCGCCGGTTGTGGAGATCGGCCACCGCCATGTGGATCACGCCACGCCGGAAAACATCGCCGAAACCATCGCCGCCGGAGATTTCCACCCGGTGATCCCGGATTACGAACGGCTGGAATCCTATCGGCTGTCAGGCGGCTATGACGCGCTGCTGGCGCTGCGTGAAGGCGGCGATTGGGAAGCCGTGCAGGAAAAGGTGCTGGAAAGCGGATTGCGCGGGCTGGGCGGCGCGGGCTTCCCGTCAGGCAAGAAATGGGGCTTCGTGCGCGCCAATCCCGGCCCGCGCTACCTGGCCGTGAACGGCGACGAGGGCGAGCCCGGCACCTTCAAGGACCGCTACTATCTGGAGCGCGTGCCGCATCTGATGCTGGAGGGAATGCTGATCGCCGCCTGGGCGGTCGAGGCCGAAAAGTGCTTCATCTACATGCGCGACGAATATCCGGCGGTGCTGCATATCCTGGCCGAGGAGATTGCCGCGCTGGAAGCGGCCGAGATCATCACGCCCGGATACATCGACCTGCGCCGGGGCGCGGGCGCCTATATCTGCGGCGAGGAATCCTCGATGATCGAATCGATCGAGGGCAAGCGCGGCCTGCCCCGTCACCGCCCGCCCTATGTGGCGCAGGTGGGGATCTTCGACCGCCCCACGCTGGTGCATAACGTGGAAACCCTGCACTGGGTGGCGCGTGTTTGCCGCGAGGGGCCAGAGGTGCTGACCGGCACCGAGTTGAACGGGCGCAAGGGCTTGCGCAGCTACTCGGTCAGCGGCCGGGTCGCGCAGCCCGGCGTCTACCTGCTGCCCGCCGGGTCCACCATCCGCGATGTGATCGACGCCGCCGGGGGCATGGCCGAGGGGCACGAACTGAAGGCGTATCAGCCCGGCGGGCCGTCTTCGGGGCTGCTGCCGGCATCGCTGGACGACGTGCCGCTGGACTTCGACACGCTGCAACCGCATGGCAGCTTCATCGGCTCGGCCGCCGTGGTGGTGCTGTCGGATCAGGACAGCGCGCGGGCGGCGGCTTTGAACATGCTGCGATTCTTCGAGGATGAAAGCTGCGGGCAGTGCACGCCCTGCCGGTCGGGCTGCGAGAAGGCAGTGAAGCTGATGCAGGCCGAAGCCTGGGACCAGCCGCTGCTGGAAGAGCTGTGCCAGACCATGGTCGATGCCTCGATCTGCGGGCTGGGCCAGGCGGCGCCGAACCCGATCCTGCTGACCATGAAACACTTCCCCGACGAGGTCCGCTAGAGCCCCCGGCCCGGGACTCCGCCGGATCGCGCGCCCACCCACCCACCCGCGCGCGCTCCGGCGCCGTCCCGGGCCGGGAGTTGCCCTGAACGATATTCGGAGACTGAACCGATGGCTGACACCAAAACCGACACCATCACCTTCACCCTCGACGGCAAGGAGGTCACCGCCCGGCCCGGCGAGACCATCTGGGAGGTCGCCAACGGGCGCGGGCTGGTAATCCCGCATCTGTGCCACAAGCCCGCGCCGGGCTATCGCCCGGACGGCAACTGCCGCGCCTGCATGGTGGAGATCGAGGGCGAGCGGGTGCTGGCCGCAAGCTGCATCCGCGAGCCGCAGGACGGGATGGTGGTGCATTCCGCCTCGGCCCGCGCGAAGGCCGCGCAGAAGATGGTGGTGGAGCTTCTGGTCGCCGACCAGCCGAAGCAGGAGGTCGCGCACGACCGCTCTGCCCATCTGTGGGACATGGCCGCGGCGAACGGCGTCACCGAAAGCCGGTTTCCGAAACTGGAGCGCGACCGCATCCCGCTGCTGGATGACAGCCATGTCGCCATGCGCGTGAACCTTGACGCCTGCATCCAGTGCGGGCTGTGCGTGCGCGCCTGCCGCGAGGTGCAGGTCAACGACGTGATCGGCATGGCCGGGCGCGGGCATGACACCTGGCCGGTCTTCGACTTCAACGACCCCATGGGCGAGAGCACCTGCGTGGCCTGCGGCGAATGCGTGCAGGCCTGCCCCACCGGCGCGCTGATGGAAGCGAGCGTGCTGGATGACGCCCAGCAGGGCGACAGCAAGGATTACGATTCGGAGGTGGAGTCCGTCTGCCCCTTCTGCGGGGTGGGCTGTCAGGTCAGCCTCAAGGTCAAGGATGGCAAGGTCAAGTATGTGGATGGGATCAACGGCCCGGCGAACGAGGGGCGGCTGTGCGTCAAGGGCCGCTTCGGCTATGACTACATCCACCACCCGCATCGGCTGACCAAACCCCTGATCCGGCGGGAAGACGCCCCCGAGAAGGGGCTGAACGTGGACCCCGACAACTGGCAGCGCCATTTCCGCGAGGCATCCTGGGACGAGGCGCTGGACGCGGCCGCGGGCGGCCTGCGGCACCTGCGCGATACCCAGGGCGGGACGGCGGTGGCGGGCTTCGGCTCGGCCAAATGCACCAACGAGGAGGCGTATCTGTTCCAGCGCTTCATCCGCGAAGGGTTCCGGCACAACAACGTCGATCACTGCACGCGGCTGTGCCATGCGTCCTCGGTCGCGGCACTTCTGGAAAACGTGGGCTCGGGCGCAGTCACGGCCACGTTCAACGAGATCGAGAACGCCGACGTGGCCATCGTCATCGGCGCCAATCCGGTGGAAAACCACCCCGTCGCCGCGACGTTCTTCAAGCAGTTCACCAAGCGTGGCGGCAAGCTGATCGTCATGGACCCGCGCGGGCAGGCGCTGAAGCGCTATGCGTCGCACATGCTGCAATTCAAGCCCGGCGCAGATGTGTCGATGCTGAACGCGATCATGCACGTGATCGTCGAGGAGGGGCTCTACGACACCCAGTATATCCAGGCGATGACGGAGAACTGGGACGACATGCGCGCACGGTTGAAGGACTTCACCCCCGAGGCGATGGCGCCCGCATGTGGCATCCCCGCCGACACGCTGCGCGACGTGGCGCGGGAATTCGCGCGCGCACAGGCTGGGATGATCTTTTGGGGGATGGGCATCAGCCAGCACATCCACGGCACCGACAATTCGCGCTGTCTGATCTCGCTCGCGCTCATGTGCGGCCATGTCGGCCGCCCCGGCACCGGGCTGCACCCGCTGCGCGGGCAGAACAACGTGCAGGGCGCTTCGGACGCGGGGCTGGTTCCCATGTTCCTGCCCGATTACCAGAGCGTGACCGATGACAGCATCCGCCGCCATTTCACCGAGATCTGGGGGATCGACGATTTCTCGGACCAGAAGGGCCTGACCGTGACCGAAATCATGGATGCGGTCCATGAGGGCGCGATCAAGGGCATGTATATCCTGGGCGAGAACCCGGCCATGTCGGACCCGGACCTGAACCATGTGCGCGAGGCGCTGTCGCGGATGGAGCATCTGGTGGTGCAGGACATCTTCCTGACCGAAACCGCCAACTATGCCGATGTGATCCTTCCGGCGGCGGCGTTCTACGAAAAGACCGGCACGGTGACCAACACCAACCGGCAGGTGCAGATGGGCCGCCGCGCCACCCCGCCCCCGGGCGGGGCGCGCGAGGACTGGGAAATCACCGTGGCGCTTGCCAACCGGCTGGGGCTGGACTGGGGCTTCACCCATCCGTCCGAGGTCTTTGCCGAGATGAAGAAGGGCATGCCCTCGCTCGACAATATCACCTGGGAGCGGCTGGAACGCGAGAATGCGGTCACCTACCCGTCACTCTCGCCCCAGGACCCGGGCCAGGCGATCGTCTTTGCCGATGCCTTCCCGCGCGCAGGGGGTCGGGCGCGCTTCACCCCCGCCGCGGTGATCCCGCCGGACGAGTTGCCAGATCCCGAATACCCGATGGTGCTGACCACGGGGCGGCAACTTGAGCACTGGCACACGGGGTCCATGACCCGTCGGTCCAAGGTGCTGGACGCGGTGGAGCCCGAGGCCAACTGCTCGCTGCATCCGCGCACGCTGAAGATGATGGGGGTGGAGCCGGGCAGCATGGTGCGGCTGGTCACAAGGCGCGGCAGCATCGAGCTGATGGCCCGCGCCGACCGGGCGGTGTCGGAGAACATGGTCTTCGTGCCCTTCGCCTATGTCGAGGCGGCGGCGAACGTGCTGACAAACCCCGCGCTCGATCCCTATGGCAAGATCCCCGAGTTCAAGTTCGCCGCCGTGCGGGTGGAACCGGCGCCAAGCAGCGTTGCAGCAGAGTAGGGGCGCGTCTCCCGCCAAACACACGCCTATCCAGCGCTCCACAGCGGGGCGCAGTAAACCAGCCTCTGCCGAGGGCAGCCGTTCGCGGTGCCGGTCAGGCGGAGGCGCTTGTCGCGCCCGGGCGCAGGCGGGACATCAGTGCGGCGTGCAGACCGGGTGCGGCCGCGATGATGCCGTCGCTGCGCGGATCCGCGCGGGCGAAATGCGGGGGCAGGCCCGCCCGGTCGGTAACGGTGATCCCTGCCTCCAGCGCGATCAGGCTGGCGGCGGCCACGTCCCAGTCCCAGGTCCGGCGCAGCGTCAGCATGGCGTCGAACGCGCCTTCGGCCACCAGCGCCAACCGCCAGGCCAGCGAGGGGCGGAAATGTCGCTCCACCGGCGGCACCCCGCCGGGCCACAGCTCGGGCGCCAATTGCGGGCGGGCGGCCAGCACCCGCGCGCCCTCCAGCCCACTCTCTAGCCCCTTGCGCAGCGGTACCGTAAGCCGCGCGCCGTTCAGCCATGCGCCCTGCCCCCTGGCGGCAGCATAGGTCAGATCCAGGAGCGGCAGATGCACCACCGCCGCCACCGGCGCGCCGTGGCGGACCACCGCCAGCGCGTGGGCAAAGCTCTTCTGCCCATCGATGAAGGCGCGGGTACCGTCGATCGGGTCCACCACGAAGACCTGCGCGCGCGCCAGCCGCGCCGGGTCGTCGGCGCTTTCCTCGGACAGCCAGCCGTATCCGGGCCGCGCGCCCATCAGCCGCGCGCGCAGCATGGCGTCGATTTCCAGATCGGCCTCGGTCACCGGACCCTGACCGCCGCCCTTGTCCCACGTCTGCGGCCCTTGCCCGAAATGCCGCGCGGCAATCTTGCCCGCTGCCTGCGCCGCCTCGGTCAGAAGCGCAAGATCATTCGCACCTTCACTCGCCGGCAATCGTCAGCCCCTCGACCAGCAGGCTGGGCACCTGATCGGACAGGTGCAGCCGCGCGTCATTGGCCGGGGTCATGCGCTGCAGCATGTTGCGCAGGTTGCCCGCAATGGTGCATTCGTTCACCGGCCAGGCGATCTGACCGTTTTCGACCCAGAACCCCGAGGCCCCGCGCGAATAATCCCCGGTGGTAGGGTTGATCGAGGACCCGATGAGCGAGGTGACCAGCAGCCCGGTCCCCATCTCGGCCAGGAGATCCTCGCGGCTGGCGAGTCCCTGCGTCAGGGTGACATTGCTGACCGACGGGCTGGGCGGCGTGCTCACACCTCGCACGGCGTTGGCGGTGCTGCGGGTGCCCAGCTTCGACGCCGTGCCCAGATCCAGCACCCAGCTTTCCAGCACCCCGTCGCGCACCAGCACACGCGATGCAGTCTCCAGCCCCTCGGCATCGAAGGGGCGCGAGCCCGAAGTCCGCTGCCGCAGCGGATTCTCGGTCAGCGACATATCGGCGGGCAGCACCGCGTCGCCCATGGCATCGCGCAGCCAGCTTGACCCGCGCGCCACCGAACTGCCGTTGATGGCCGCCAGCAGGTGCCGGATCAGCCCGGCGCTGATGCGTTCGTCATAAAGCACCGGATAGGCGCCGGTCTTCGGCTTGCGCGCGCCCTTGCGCGCCACCGCGCGTTCTCCGGCGATACGGCCGATCATCGCCGCCTCGGGCAGGTCGGCCTGATAGACCCGTGATTCGGCGTGCCAGTCGCGTTCCATGCCGGTGCCTTCGCCGCTGATCGCCACGCAGGCGGTGTGGCGCGAGCTGCGCGCATAGCCGCCCGAAAACCCGTTCGAGGCCGCCAGATGCACCACCCGCCGCCCCCAGGCGGCCGAGGCCGACTGTACCTGCGCCACGCCCGCCACCGCCAGTGCGGCGGCTTCGGCGGCGCGGGCGTCGGCCTCCAGAACCTCGGGCGTGGGTTCGGGGGACGGATCATCCAGGTCCAGCCCACCCGCGTCGCGCCGCGCCGACAGCTCGCCGGGTTCGGCCAGCCGCAGATGCGGGTCCTCGGGCGCCTCGCGGGCCATGGCGACTGCACGCTCGGCCATGGCGGCCAGCGTCGCCTCGCGCGTGTCCGAGGCCGAAACGCAGGCCTGCCGCCGCCCGATCAGCACCCGCAGGCCGATTTCGACCCCTTCGGACCGCTCGGCCTGCTCCAGCATGCCCGCGCGGACGTCGATGGACTGAGATGTGCCCGCAACCGCCATGGCATCCGCGGCATCCGCCCCGGCGCGCTGCGCGGCCTGCACCAGCGCATCGGTCAGGGCAGGCAGGGACAGCGGTGCTTCAAGAGTGTCCGACATGCAATCCTCCGAATTCTCGACCACCCCCATGTAGTGCAGCCGCGCTGCAAGGGGAATGCCCCCCGGCGTTGCGCGCCACAGCCGGGCGCGGGCAGACAAGGACCCGCCATCAAGGAGCATCACGCCAGCGTGACCGGGTGGACCACCGCACTGCCAACCATCCGGGCTTCGCCTTCGGGCATCCTGTGATACGGACAATCTGCGACAGCATCGGCGCATCGCTGGCAGGTGCAAGTTCTTTAAACGGAGAGAGGCATGAAGATCGCGGTTCTGGACGATTACGCGGGTGTGGCGCTGGACTATGGTGACTGGGCGGGCCTGGGCGAGGTGACGGTGTTTTCCGAGACGCTGGACCCCGGCCCGGGGTTGATCGAGCGGCTGGCGCCGTTCGAGGCGCTCTGCGTCATGCGCGAGCGCACACCGCTGCCCGCCT
>LFIK01002316.1_pt1 | contig 15391 bp, 14 predicted proteins | sample 643401 | NCBI WGS metagenome assembly LFIK01 (sample SAMN03777447, study PRJNA286221) | soda lake metagenome | biome: soda lake; feature: Kulunda steppe; material: water; isolation source: sample T5-Br brine of Lake Tanatar-5 | place: Russia: Kulunda steppe | collected 2010-07 | reverse complement strand
CACACAAAATACACACAGACAAACAAATACACACAGACACACACACACACAAAACACACACAAACACACACACGCACGCACGCGCACACGCACACGTGCACATGCACACGCACACACGCATGCATGCATGCACGCACATGCACATATACATGCACGCACAAGTTCCTGCACAGAAACAACAAGCTTCTTCAAATAACATTATGTGGGGAATGACTCACTGTGCAACAGCGCAGAGGGTCACCTCTGTTTGTGGAGCAAAGCACATGCAAGCAAGATTTGTAGGATGTGTTTCCGGCTAGCTGGCAAGGCGCTGCTCAACTGGCTTGTGTGCATGCAGCTGGAATGCGTACACCACAGGGCAGCCGGAAGATGACCGTGAGCAGCGACTCCTAGACCACGTGCTTACCACTGCTCCTGAAGGCAATGCTTCAGCAGTTGTCCATGCCATAGACACATATGCATGGTCAGTCACTTGTCCATGCCATAGACACGTATGCATGGTCAGTCACTTGTCCATGCCATGCCATAGAGAGTGCCACGGACAATGACGCATGGTCAGTCACTTGTCCATGCTATGCCATAGAGTGTGCAATAGAGAAGCGTCCATACGTCTTAGACGCGCATGGTCCATTGCTCATCACCAGGTGACAGGGACACAAACACACAAAACTAACACAAAAACAAACCCACACCCACATCCACACCCCTCCCCTGAGGGAGTTTCTTACTAGAGACTGGTGAATGTATTATTGGGCTTTACAAGATAGCAACATTGTTGAGCTGCTCTTGCACTGTACAATGTAGTCCACTGAAACATCTTAGGGCCAAGGCAAGACCCAATTACAATGCTTTATTGAGTTTGACTCTGAAATCACAAGAAAGGTTTGAGAAGTATCATCCTGGACAGATCCTGGCAACTGAAAGCCTTTACTTCTAAGATCTCTGATTTGCCGCTTATTTGCCTAAACGCCGTAAAGAAGCACAAGCATGCCTGGAATTAGTGTGCAGGGCGTGCAAGGCAAGGTCCCTTGCCGTGCATGTGTGCCTGCTTGTCTCACAGGAGTAAGGAGTGGTACATGAATGTGGGTGATGTGAAGGGCAAAATCCTGGATGGCGCTGTGCACAACGCCAGCATCCGCACTGGAGGCCCATTGGTGAGGTGATGCTGCGTATGCACCACATGCAACACGGTATGTGACATGTGCGCGTGCGTGCTGCGTGCTGTGCTGTGTGCTGCTGTGCTGTTACACCTTGGTGATGTGAGTGATTGGAGCACATGTCACGCACGGCGTGCATCCGCCTGTTGCCAATGGACCCCATAACTGTGGTGATGCCAGGGTGTCAAGCTCCCACCCTAGACTGCAGCACCGAGCCAATGCGTGGCCCAACGCGCTCTCTGCTGATTGCTAGTCATAGATTATCGCAGTTGTTAGGGAGCGCGTCGCCAAGCCTGTCAATCCAACCCCTGACGATGAAAAAGGTGATGCTGTGTACAGTGTGCCTGAAGCAGGTGATACTGTGCACATACATTGTTGACACAGGCGACACCGTGCGCACACATTGTTGCTGGAACAGGCAATGGTGAGCATGTTATTGCTGGAATAGGTGACGCTTGAGCTGGGCACTTACTGCTGGAACAGGCAATGCTGTGCGCGTTATTGCTGGAACAGGTGACGCTGGAGCTGGGCACCTACTGCGCTTACAGTGCCATCCGGACCATCGCCAACGCGCCCAGTGGCACGCACCTCTACAGTATTGAGCTGATCGTGAGTCGAGTGCCAGCGCCTCCAGTGGCATGCGCCACTACTGCATGGAATTGGTCGTGAGTTGAGCGCCAGTACGTCCAGTGGCGCGCACCACTGCTGCATGGAATTGGTCGTGAGCTGAGCGCCAGCGCGTCCAGTGGCACGCACCACTACTGCATGGAATTGGTCGTGAGTTGTGCATCTGCGTGTGATCTGATAGAAAGTTGAGCGTCAACGCACCCAGGGGGACACACCTTGCTAGCACCTCTACAGCATTGAGCTGGTCGTGACCTGAGCGGCAGGGTTACTTCTGACCTTGTGCCACCAAGGGACGAGCAGCCTCGAGCGCAGGCCTGTCTGGTGCAGCCTGCTCCTGCTCCTTAGAGCAGTCCATCCGCGGCAAAGGTGCACACTGGATGGGGCCGGATTAGTGCTCAGCAAAGCACACACACATGTACATGAGCATACATATACACACGACCATTCTGGCTCTGCTCATGTCGCATAAGCCGCGTGGCGTGAATGTCGAGTGAAGCGTGTGCAGCTGTTGACCCTTATGTGATCTGATGATAGGCTTGTGCAAACCCGAGCACGCATTCCTGCCTCCAGCATCCAAGGCATGCACTGGCACCAGTTCCTTGAGGCACGCCTTCTGGGCTGCACTTAAGGGCTCTGCACCACAGGCCGTGGCGGCTTGGAGCTGCTGCTCAGCATTTGTATCAGCATTGGTAAAAAATGCAGTATGCAACTGCAGAGAACCTGCCTGATGGAGATCTTGGAATAAAACCGACTTGATGGGTTGTTGTATTGCAAAGCTGGCAGGTTTGGCAGCTTACTTTTTGAGGAAGACGTGAGCCACATGCCTAAGATGAACAGCCTTGTCTGGTGGTCAAGAGCAATAACCCCAAGCCTTAAAGGGCATGACAGTGTCACAGCACCAGCGGCACTGGAGCACCCTCATATGCACTCTGCTCACGCTGTGTGGCCTGGTGCAGGGCAAGCATGCAGACATTGCTGAGAAGATGATCGCGCATGCTGGACTGTCTGATCGCATCACTGTCCTGCGGGGCACCTTGGCAGAGCTGCTGCACAAGGAGCCGCTGCGTGACCTGGTCTTCGACGTCGTGTTCCTTGACCATGACAAGAGACACTATGTTCCGGTGAGCTGGAGAGCTGAAGCTTTGCAAATTGGCAAGTCAGGGTTGACCGCCAGCCCGGCCTTTAGGCTGATTGGTTTGTGGCTGCGCATCGCCAGCCAAGAAGTAGTCCATGTCTGAAATGGAGTAGCAAAGTTTGTCGTGCCGCTGAAAAAGAAATTCGAAGACAATTTGGGAAGGCAAGGCATGCGATAAGGGGCCTCCTCGGAGAAAGCCTGGCAAAAAGGGGGAAAAAGAAACGAATGCTTCTCTCTGAGGGAGCACACAGACAAGTCTTGAAAGTGAGCTGGGGAGCTGAGACTTCAAAGTGCGTGTGGTTGCGTGTAGTTTAGAGCAAGTGCAGGTGCTCCTAGTGGAGTGCATTGGTCGCTAAAACATCAACATGGCATGTGCATTGACTCAATGGTTTTGGAAGCATTTGCATTAGATGAACGGTGTTGTAAGCAGGCATTTGTGCAAGCATGCCTGCTTTATTTCAGCGCGCAACGCCTGCAAAATTTCGGCTGTTCAATTGCATCTGCGATTTAACTCCTGGAGCTCCTAAACTCCAATCCTAGATGAATGTTGCACCTCCAATCTCGGTGGACATGCTTGAAACCATTCACAGGATCTGGAGCAAATTCTAAACCTTGAAACCTTGAAACCATTTACAGGATCTGAAGCTGCTGATGGGAGCCCGCAAGCTCAAACATGGCACTGTCGCTGTTGGTGACAACCTCCTAATCCCGGGTGAGCTACAGAGTTTTAGCACACAGTTCAGGGAACATGGGCCTGTCCTCTTTCAGCTCCCTCAGGCGAGGTAATGGCCGTATAGGTGGCTGGACATGCGTACATTGCAGGTGTGTAGTACACAAAAGGCAATGCAGGGCTACCCTCCATTGTCTAAGGCCCCGCAAAGAAAGTAATGTTCCAAATGCTCAGATTCCCTCTGCCATTCTTTTCAGATCTTTGCGGCATGAGATATTCCTTAAATCCTAGGGGAATGGAATTTAGACAAGGTCCTTTGCAATTCTGTACAGCACAGTAAGTCGCAAGCAGGCTCTGCTTCCCTCTTAGGTCAAATAAGTAGAGGATTAGGATTTCTTACTAATTGGAGATCTCAGCTGACGCGCACATTTATGTATTTAAATGTAAATGTTCTGGCTGGAATACATGTATCCTCAGCTCTAGAATTGGCACACAGAGCAAATTTAGTCTGTAGGCATGTGTGCTTACACTAAAACCACAACCCTATGAATAAGGTCCCAGCAGTCCGCACCTTGTGCTTCCCAGGCGTTTGTATCGTCTTGATGACTTGATACAAGCAATGTCTGGCATCGTGAGCCAATTTTGGGTCTGAATCTTGAAGACATCACTGTCATGGCTTCTTTCATGACATGCATGAAAACCTCTGCAGGACAGGCATTGCTTCAGCCTCAGTGTGTCAGGCATAATTGTTCATGAACTGCAACCATTTGGCAAAGTGGCAATGCTCTGCACCTGAATGATAAGACCTTGTTAATTTGCTACCTTATGGGTGACCATCAGACAGGAAATAGGTCTGCAGACTGCCTGGCAAGCCTTGTGACGTCTGAGAAAACAAAGTTCATGGTTTGTGGCACAGACATCCCTGATTACATGTATGCGTCTGAATACAGGTGTCCCTGAGTACATTGAGTTCATGAAGTCTGCGGAAGGCAAGGAGGCGTTTGATACCATGTTCCACGACACAAAGCTGGAGTACACTTGGGCGCCCAAGATCATTGGCTTCGCAGATCAAGTGGGAGTTTCAATCTACAAGGGCACCGAGTCGCAATAGCAGTTGCACGCAGCAGCATTTGCTGATGCAATCCTTGCTGGATCAACTAAACCAGATGATTGCCTTGCTCCTATGAGCACTGCGCAATCACTTCACGCATGGTATGCAAGTCTGATGCAGCTTGCATTCTATATAGCCAGCTCTGAGCTCGCCCACCGTTGCCTGGGCCTAGCTGGGCTTAAGCAATTGTCCGACTTTACAAATGGAATGAATTGTTTGCTGTGAGGGTGGAGTGCGCTGAAGTAAATTCTATGCCAGATTTGCTTGCAACCTGCATGCAAAGTGGGCATGTACCTGCCCCATACGTATGGAAAGAGCACAATGGCTCATTTCAAAACCACCCTGGACCCCCACTAGCCTAACTACGTACACTAACGACTTTCTTCCTAGTTTGATGGTCGGGTTTTACCTTGTGCTTGCACCAGATGTAAAAAAGAATGTAAAGGTCTTCCTTAATTCACCCCTGTTTGCGTAGTCTTGTTACAAGATCAGTTTTTCCTTGATCAGGAGATCAAGTTCGACTACCTTACCAACCACCAGGCTCAGGCTTCGGGCTGGACTGGGGTCAGGCCAATTCATTCATCGGAATTCCCCGACCAGCCCATTTAAAGACTTTTCTGTAAAGTGTTCCTTGCATTTTTTTTCCTTTTCCCGCACTGCTATCTGCTGCAATGTCACATTGCACTGCATTGCACGGTGCAGCTTGCATTCTGGACCCTCATATCTCGGCTCATTCTTAGGTCTCCTCTTAGCTATGAAGGAAAGGCACACTGTCATGGCATGGCTTGTAGCATGCAACCACTGGTTGCTTGTAGCAAAAAGGCTATGGTGAATAGCTTGCTGCACAGCTGTGGCATTTATATGACAGGCTTGCGCACCACTGGTGGTTCAACCTAAGTTAGCAGTAGTAACACAAGCCATGATGGCCTCATCAGGCTGGGAGATTTGGTAAATCAACCATGCATGGAGATGGTATAAAAAAATTAGCAACCTTATAGGTCACAAGGTGTACAAGTTTTACAAGGGGTTACAAGGGGTTACAAGAAAAAGGCCTTCAGTCAAGAAGTGCGACTGCTATGCTGCTCATTAAAAATTATTAGTGCACGCAGGAAGACGTATAGCTTAAGGTGTACAAGGTTAATGGGACCTTGTAAAGCGAGCCATGCGACTGCTTGGCTAATCTTGAATGTATTTCAGCTGTACCTGCCGAATGAGGGCAGCCTGAAACCATAGGCCTCAGGCTGAAACCATAAGTGACGCATAGCACAGAAGACAATCTCAGCATAAGTGCAACGAGGTTAAGTCATGGAACGCAACCGGTGGCCTTATTGAGCAATACAACTTGTATACACTTGAACTAAAATTTGCTAACATGAAGCCTTTTATGTAGCTAGTTTAGGCCGTCTCCTTTTCCTTAATTGATGTAGGGACTCGGAGTGGTTTCACTGCCTGCATAGCCTGTGCTTTTCTTTCTTTCTTTCTTTTCTAGGCCATCTATAGGGCCTGGCGCTGCCAGCAGTGCAATAGCTGTACTTTAGCCGGCTTGGTCTTCAAGATCAAGTTATTGACAACTCCCCTATTTGTCATCAGTGTGATACTGATACAATCCAAGATGAGCAACATGTTTTTCTCCATATGATTTCTCTGCACAGGAAAGCTGTTTCTCCAAACAGTTGTGCCTACTTTGTTGAGCCAGATCGACCTTGTCCTTGATGAACCTGTAGTTCTTTTTCTGGAAGCTAGCAGTCACACTGTGGCACTTCTTGACAGAGGCCTTTTTTGTAAATCTCGTTGATCCCTGCAAGCCAAGTAGTCAACCCATCTGTTGGAGTTTGCTCCGGATGCGCCTGCGATGGACAGTCAATTATCCACCCTCGCAACCTGTGGGTTCGGGGTTCAAACCTTACTGGAGGCTTACAACCGCCTAAGCTCCCCTCGGATACAGCCTTGAAAACCTTAAACCTAGCTCTGATACTCAAGCAGGAGGCGGGGCACCTGTGATGGAAAGTCGACTATCCACCCTTCATAACCTGTAGTTTCGGGGTTTGAACCTCACTGGAGGCTCGCAACAGGCTAAGCTGCCCTCGTTTGGCTAACACAGCCTTGAAAACCTTGAAACCTTGTTGATCCCTGCCACGTGGCACGCCACATGTGGCTACAGAGAGCTGACACCATTCAGTAGTGCTCATTTATCAAATGGCCTCAAGTCTGAGTAAGCCCAAAAACATCCCAGCGGCCTGGTCAGTCTTCTTCTACCCCAATGATGTCGGGATACAATGCTGCTAGCTGCGTGCCAAAGCGTGACAGCAGGTCGCAGCAGCCATTGCTTCCCCCTAACGCGATGGCACCAGGGGCAATGCAGCCTGCTTTAGGCTCGCTTGCTGGATTGCCCGGCAGCACATCCAGCGCAAAGACGGAGCGCACGGATGATGCAAGGCTGTGCTCTGCAGTGAGCTGCCCTGTGAAAGAAAACCTGCGAGTACACAGTGGAAATGTGCATATTGTGCTCACTGTTTCGTATCTCTCTGACCACTTACAGCATAAACATGAGCGCATGAGCTAGACAAGGGTCGCTCCGCAGCATGGTGCCATGTGCATCAACTTGGATGCAAAGCATGGGCGGCTCCTAAGCTTTTTTGCATTTTGTGTTTGGCAAGGTCAGATAAGGGTTACAGATCTGTACCTGCCAAACAAGAGCACTATCTGAAGCCTATAAGGCCTGCGACCTGAACCTACATCTAAAATTGCATCAATATAAGAGGCCAAAGTGTCTAAGAAACGAGGAGAACACACCACAGACTCAAAGCAAGGCTTCCAGCATAATAAAACCTCTGTCTTGGGCTTGCAACTGTGCCAAGTGCATGCACAGGAGCACAGGACCTTGTACAAAGAAGCAACTTATGACCATAATGCTATCCATCTGTCAGCAAGAGGCCTGTCCCACACTCAATGTGCACCAGACCTCTGCAGAGGCCTCTTGCTGCATCATGACTTGACAGCTTGCTGCATTGTATCCAGCATCCTCTGCAGCAAATGAGGGCATGCCCATGTTGCTTATCACAACCCTCAAGCCGCACACCACGTGCACCATGCACACATCTGCCTAGCCCTCTGACGCACCTGAGCAGCGACGGGGCCACCCCTGCCACCAGCACCTCCCCAGGCAGCACCTCCAGGACTTGAGGCGTGCAGGGCAGGGGCACTTGTGAGGCGATAGCCTCTGCGTCCAGCGACCACAGCAAAAGCGCAGGCGCCTTGCCCCCGACGCCGCACACCACCCACCCGCCGTCCTGCGGGACAGCCCAAAGTTGAGACAATAGCAAGACTTTGCAGTTCAACATGCACGGCGCGGTGGCATGGCGATGCCCACAACACATGGAAATGATGTGCGGTGCCATCATGTGCAGTACATGGCATCACTGGCGCAGCTTGGTCGAGATGGGTGTGCTGTGTAGTAAGGAGACCCACCTGAATCAATGCCATTAATTCAACAGTGCCATTACATGATAGCCAATAACTTCCAAGGCCAGAAACTTTGAGCTAGTGCACAGCATGCTCGTACAGCCTGGCAAATACCGTGCTTGCGTGGCCCAACACATTGCACACAGTGGACTCCACTACACAGTTGCACACGGTGGACTCCAGTACACGATTGCACACGCTGGACTCCAGTACACAGTTGCACATACAATGAAGCCAAGTACATTTACAAAAGAGCCGGGCACAGTGCACCCTCATACACAGTTGCACGTATTACAACCATTACAGCCATGCCTGTGGGTAGTGATGCTCATGTGCAGCCCAGCCAAGGAAACAAGCTTTATCCCAATGATGTGTGGGTGTATGAAGCCATCGAATCATTTGGATATTAACCCTTGTGTATAGGAGCTGTCATGTCCTAAAACCGAGGCCAGTACACAGCATGCGCACAAAGCCCAGCAAGGCCACCAGCACGACTGCACGGTGTGGCACAGTACTCTGCACACACAACAAAGGCGCAACCCAACAGGGCACTGGGTGTGTGGTACACATGGCACAAGGCACCTATGCTGACCTGGAAGCAGGCCGCTCAGGAGAGACCTGCTGTGGCAAGACTAAGTAATAGTGGGCTGCTATGGCAAGACTGAGAAATAGCAAAACTAAGTGATAGCAAAACTAAGTAATAGTGGGCTGCTATGGCAAGACTAAGTAATAGTGGGCTGCTGTCGCAAGACTCAGTAATAGTGGGCTGCTATGGCAAGACTAAATAATAATGGGCGGACATGGAAAGACATATGCCAAAGTACCCGCACGGACCTGGAAGCGGGCTGCCATGACGGGCGGTGCGCTGCACGCACATTGCAGCTGAGCAGCAGCGTTGGGCGGCAGCAGTCCCCCCATTTCAGGGCAGACAGTGTGGGTGGGGTGAAGCTTGTCAGGGGCGGAGGCTCCTGCAAATGGAAAGAAATGAATTGGAAACTCTAGGTTGCACGGAGTCGTGAAGAGGGTTGCGGATGTGAAAGGTTAAGCGCGTGTAGATGGGAATAATATGCCAACATGGGCTAGTAAGGCAGAAATATGGCTGATGAGGCAATGTAGGAAGTGAGCAAAGAGGGCAGAGACAAGAAGGAAGCATGTTTAGGGTGATAAGGTAACATAGATGCAAGTTCAGCAGGCAGGGCAGGTGTGGGTGAGGCATCATGGCGAGTAAGGACGGTTGAGGTTGGCAAAAGTGTGGAAATTTGCAAGGGCACAGGGAGAAGGTCCAGAGACACAAGGCCTCGTCTCGTGATCAAGTCTAAGAAGATAAGGACCATCGTGGAGATGGTGTAGGTGGCAGGTGAAAAGGTGGCTGATGAGTGGGAGTGATGAACACCTCCCGCTCATTGGGCTGATGCGCTTGCGCAAGTGCGCACACACACAAGGTATGCGGGGTATGAAGGCTGCACACGGACCTCCTCCCACCCAGCCCAACTGAAAAGCACGTCCATACCCCAAACACCTCCCAGCCCAGCCACAACACCCCTCACTGGAGAGCGGTTTTCAGCTCCCATTGCAACCAACTCAAGGCACGCACCTGTCCGCACACACTCGTCTACGCCACACTCATTTTGCAGAACAAAACGTGCACAAACTTGCACATGCTTGTCAAAAACACACAAGTGCCTGCAAGCCCGGTCGCTATATCCCACACCCAAAGGATCCCATCTCAACCAAAAACCACACACATATACACGCCTGTCCACACCACAAGTACCTGAAATCTCGGCCACGTCCCATATCCGCAACGTGCCATCTTCTGAACCAGAAGCCACACACATACACATGCCTGTCTACACCACAAGTACCTGAAATCCCAGCCACGTCCCATATCCGCAACGTGCCATCTTCTGAACCAGAAGCCAAACGACCCGAGAGCGCGCACGCATCCACGCACAATATGCTGGCCAAGTGCCCCGCCAGGCTGGCTATGCATGGCAGGGTGCATGTGCCTGCGCATAAAGCGGGAGCGATGCACAGGCGTGTTACCCTTGGGTGCGGCTTTGCGTGGGCAGGAGGGGCTTGCATGGGTGCAATGTCGTCCCCCCGGTAAAACTGGTTCGGACACATGCACCATTGTGCGCGCAAGGGCATGTGCAGGGAGATCTGCCTGCAGCGAATCAAATGTCGCGCTTGCATCCACATCAGTCAAGATGGGCACAAATCAGGAGGGATGGGTAAATAGGGTTAAGCAGACCCTCGTCGAGGCTCTATAGAGCTTTTTCAGAGCCTATTTGGCATTTTGATCAGACCCTATTTACCCATCCCTACAAATCAGCAATCCAGCCACAGGTGACAAAGTTAGGCTCAGTGCCATCAATGTACAAGCCTTGTCAGGAGCCTGGAGCGAGCAGTAGGTTAGGTGCGGGGCGCAGCTAAAAGAACAAAATTTGCCAGGGAAGGTAAAGGCTGTGCACTCCTTTGCGCGTGTCAGCCCAGTACAACACACTTTAAACTGTGGCTGATGATTTCCATCCTAAAAGGAAGCACCTGCAGGAAGCACTTGCAAGTTCAAGCAGCTGTCCCTAGCCAGGCATGCAAGCAAGCATGCACTCAGTGGTCAAGTGTCAGCAGCACACATGAAGGCCAAGTGGCTTATACTTGGAGCAATTCTGACGCAACGGATTGAGCTCAATGGCCCAACGTACGTCACAATGCTCATTTGTTTGTGCTGACAAGGGCTAAGGCCATTAGGTTGCTGTGTGCTTCTTGGCTCATTGATATAAAACACCTTACCGGGGATGCATCATGGGGAGTGCACTATGAAGGGGACTCTCGGGATAAAAGCACACCAGTCACGTACAGACGCAGCACAAAACCAGCCAAACTGTGCTACCTGGGTGGCGCGCCCCATCTGCAGATGCAGCCCTGATGTCAAAGACATAGATACCCCCCTCTGAGCTTCCCTGTGTGCAGAGCAGCAGAGCCACCCTGTGTGCAGAGCTACCCTGTGTGCAGAGCTACCCTGTTTGCAGAGCAGCAGAGCCCCCCTCTGAGCTACCCTGTGTGCAGAGCAGCAGAGCCAGTCAGTGATTGTCTGCGCAGCAGCAGTCCAAGCGATGGCTGTTGTCCAAGCGATGATTGGTGTTCAAGCGATGTCTGAGTTCAAGCGATGTCAGTGCAGCAGCAGTCCAAGTGATGACTTGAGGCAAAACGCCAAAAGAGGAAGTCACGTCAAGCTTGGCAAAATGTAAGGAAGGAGCACTCTCAAAACAAGCGCAACTGTATGATTCAAGCTTGCATTTGAGAAGGAGAACTTTCATCAAGAAGATATATTTGCCTTGAGCCAGTCACTTCAAAAGAGCATTGCTCTCAGCTCTATTAGAACCCTGAATGGTGATCTAATTACTAAAAACATATCTATGTCGAGGCTGCGAGGAAGGATGGGCAAGTTGTAAGCATGCATTTGTGCTCTGCGCACAATCTAGGACAACTAAGGATGATGTTTGCACCACAAGTTGCAAGTCACACCCTCCTGTAAAGCATGCATGCACATTCCACACAAAAACTGCACCCGCAGCCTCTGCACATAAATGCACTTCTGGCAAAGCTTCACTTTTACTGCCCCTCAGGTACAAACACTCATTGCATGTGCCTACCGCATAATATCTGCCGCTGTTGTTCTCCAATACTGCGCATGTCACCCCTGCTTGAGGCCCTGCACCTCCTGCAGAGATGGCAAGCACACAAGGCAGAGCTTAATTCTTTTCAGCTCACTGCCACTACGTTTTGGGGCTTACTGCACACACTTATTTCTAGGGCTTATTGCAAACAGCTTGGCTTACTGCACACACACACACACACACAAGTTTTTTGTTTAGGCTGATTGCACCAATTACCGCTCTACACACGCTTGCAAACCCCACAGTCACACCCCCTTGCTTACTTTGAGCTCTCAGGTTCTGTGGCAAGGCAAAGCCACAGGCTTGCTCGCAAAGCATGCTTGCTGTACTTAGCGCACCAAGGACACATCATGCTCAACAGACAGACAATACCTCTTGATATGTGTCCTTCTAAACTGGGGTTAATGTCCCGTGGCACAGGAGCTGGAGAAGCCGGTCCACCTGCATTGTTGCAACCAGAAAGGAGGCCACTCTTCCAAAGGATTGCGGAAAGATTGCTCATCAGTATGAACCCATAGTCAACTGCCTGCTCAGCAACAAAAGCGCATAGGAGCCAATAGCTAATGCGGCCGTGACCTGAATGGGTGTTAGGGCAACCAGATCAATTGCTATGCACAGCAGGGGCTTTTGATCAGGGACATTTGGGATAGAGTTGAGATAGAGTGATCAAAAAGGTCCCCATGTTGGCATCAATATTCAGCATCCATGCCCACATTCGCAATGCTGACGCGTGCCGTACTTATACTCCAGGTGTGCAGAGGAGCCTTACACGTCTACAGGAACTTGCTGGCAGCAGGCCTGTAGGCCTGATCTGTGACTCCTGCTCTCATTAGAGTTTGATCAGGCTCTGTGCTCAAGCAAAGTTGTCCCAAGCCTCAGACCAAGCGCTTTTAGTTTTGGTTGGGTTGCAGGCCTTTTAGGCTTCAGCTAAGCTGCCCTCGTTCTGCAGATACAGCTATGTAACCTAAGCTAACCTTTCCCAAGCCTCAAACCAAGCAGTAGAAAAGATTGATGGGATTTTATCTTAGACAAGTACAATGAGAAGGTGAGAGGAGGAAGGGCCTTGCGCCAGTGGGGGTTTGGCATTTTGAGTGGGCGTGCATCATAAAACCTATGTGGAAGGCATGACACAGCAGTCCAGCATGATACAGCAGTCCAGCATTAATCTATGTGGAAGGCATGATACAGCAGTCCAGCATAAACCTATGTGGAAGGCATGACACAGCAGTCCAGCATGATACAGCAGTCCAGCATTAACCTAGGTGGAAGGCATGACACAGCAGTCCAGCATGACACAGCAGTCCAGCATGACACAGCAGTCCAGCATAAACCTATGTGGAAGGCATGACACAGCAGTCCAGCATGACACAGCAGTCCAGCATAAATTTATGTGGAAGGCATGACACAGCAGTCCAGCACAACCAGCAATGACACAGCATAACCAGAAGCTCAACCAGAAGCAATGACAAAGTCCAGCATAACCAGAAGCAATGACAAAGCTGGGGGTAAGCTGTCCTGGTGCAGGAGCCCCCTGCTCGCCTGGCAGCAGTGCAGGGTTGAACAAGGTGTGTGTGTGTGTCAAGGAAGGCAGTCGTGCAGCCACTGAGGCATGTACAAAGCAGCATGCTGGAGCACACCGGGAGCTTGCTCACCTGGAGCGGAAGCATGACCCATCAGCACTGATAGTGGCCATGCGCGCACGGCTCCATCCTCACCGGCGCTCACCAGCAGCGCCGCAGGTGTGCCTGCAGTGAGGTGCACACGCATCAAGGCACCACTACATACAGCACAGCCATTGAGGGTTTAAAGAAGACGTGTCCCCCGGCAATGCGCTTAATGCTCACTTCGAAGCTAGGGCATCACACCAATGCTGGCATGGGCAATGAGCATGCGCACACATTGATGGACACGCACTCACAGCACGCATTGTCAGCGCTGATAAAGAGGAGCATTGCTCGTGAGAATCAAGTCTCTTGTTACTGCAGCTGCTGCCAACCTTCGCATGTACTGGCCCTGAAGTATTTCCTAAGACATTGTGATCTACCTTTATTGGTAAGTTGTTGCGGTTAGCCTGACCACATGCCAAGCTGATTTGCAAGTTTAGCGCAACAAAAGTCCCCCACCTTGGTCGAGACATGCCAAGCTCATCACGGGTGCATGGTGGGCCTTCCATGCCAGGCAAGCTGAGGCAGGCACTGCGCAGCCAAGCCAGGATGATACGGCATCTCTCACCCAGAACAGCCTGCAAGAGCAGAAGTTGACATCGCTGAAAAGTTGGCTTCGCAGTTCGCATTCCAAAAGAGTCATTCAACCTGCTTCTTGCATGCTTGTGAAACCAAGTGGCTGATTGGTTTAGGAATGCCCAGGCTAAAAACTCTGCAATAAATCTGATCAGGCATGTGCTTCAGGACAGGGACATTCATCGTGTTACGATGGCAATGAAGCACTGGACTGCACCTGTCCTTCATTACAGAATGGAGACTGATTCACATATTCAAGCCAAGATAGCATCTAGGGCATCGTGCAGTAACTCCCATGCCATCCTTGCCTAGCTGACTTGAAGCGGACTTACACAGTATAAATTCTACGACACCCACTTGATGAACCCCGTGCTGTACGCCACGGCAACAAGCTGTTCATCCTGACCGGAGCTGGCGTGGGTGCTTGTCAGGAAAAGCGTGGCAAATACAGTAGAGAATCGCTCAGCGCGTTGCTGAATGATGTGGGCTCTGTAAGCGTTGGCATCAAAAGATCTGCAGAGGTAATTGTGAGTGAAAGAGTGTGTGTGTGTGCATGCACGTGTGTGTGTGTGTGTGTGTGTGTGTGTGTGTGTGCGCGCGCGCGCGCGTGCGTGTGTGTATGTGCATGTGTTTGCATGCGCGTGTGCGCGCTCGTGCACGCTTGTGTGTGCACGCTCACATGCTCAGTGTAATTGTGCATCTATTTCAGGCATTCAAGACTTTGCATCAAATCATGCATTGTGCTTCATTCAACAAGAAGTGAAGCCTTCAATCAGATACCGCTACCTGCAATCCCATTGTGATGAGCCCATCAGCACTGCAAATATATTTTAATCATGAGTTAATTTCTTTAAATCACACTATAATAGCTGACTGCCTGACAAGGAAAGAAGCAAGGAAACATGGAGTCACCTGTTGGCGATGATTCACCAAAGGATGGGTTGCGGAGTCGAGAGAGTATCGCGTCCCTTACATTGAAGTCTCCATCCCCGTTGCAGTCCCGGGAGAGTGCTGACATGAGTGAAAAGCCGCTCTTATACAAGAGTGAATCCACATTGAGCACGCTCGACCAACAGAGACAAAGGAGACCCACAGAGGCCAGTAGGCCCCGAACTGCCTCGAAGCCACCCCAGACAACTGTGCAAGAAGAGACTTTTGCCTGCGAGGAGGACACACAGAACTACCACCTGATTGAGCGGCCCAACGTGAACGATGTCAATGAAATTTTGTCTTTGCTGAAGGTGGGGCGACTTCCTGTTGTGCGCAATGGCCTTTGCCAGATTTGAGCCCATGTATATGAATCTCTGCT
>LFIK01002315.1_pt1 | contig 15402 bp, 15 predicted proteins | sample 643401 | NCBI WGS metagenome assembly LFIK01 (sample SAMN03777447, study PRJNA286221) | soda lake metagenome | biome: soda lake; feature: Kulunda steppe; material: water; isolation source: sample T5-Br brine of Lake Tanatar-5 | place: Russia: Kulunda steppe | collected 2010-07 | reverse complement strand
GATCATGCGGCGCTGCTTTCCTACATCATTTCCTTCCGTCAGCATCAGGATTACCACGAACACTGTGTCGAGCGGATGTTCGTCGAGATCCAGCAGGCCTGTGCGCCGGCGCGACTGACCGTGGAGGCGCGGTACCTTCGTCGTGGAGGCCTGGACATCAACCCATTCCGCAGCAGCGAGCCGGACGCGTCGCCTGCGCCCGGTCGCTGGTACCGTCAATAGACAAACCTTCTTTGCCCGTGAGTAACTGGAGACTTGTCCATGCCTCGTCTTCTGCTGGTCGATGACGACCGCGAACTCAACGCCATGCTCGCCGAATATCTCGGCGGCGACGGCTTTGAGGTGGACAGTGCCTACGATGGTGATGAAGGCCTGCGGATGGCGACCCAGGGTGGTTACGACGCACTGGTCCTCGATGTGATGCTGCCCGGGCGCGACGGCTTCGCCGTGCTGCGTGAGCTGCGCCGGGACCAGAGCGTGCCGGTGCTCATGCTGACTGCGCGCGGTGATGATGTGGATACCGTGGTTGGTCTCGAACTGGGGGCGGATGACTATCTGCCAAAGCCATGTAACCCGCGCGTCCTGGTTGCCCGGATCCGTGCCCTGCTGCGTCGTGGCCAGGTCGCGCCGGATGCCGGCCAGTCGACACTGCTCGAGGTGGGAGATCTTTGCCTTGACCCCGGTCGTCGCGATGTCCATGTCGCCGGCAATCCGGTAGACCTGACTGGTACCGAATTCGACGTGTTGCACTGTCTGATTGCCCAGGCCGGCCAGCTGGTGGACAAGGACCGGATCAGTCGCGAGGCCCTGGGTCGGGCGCTGCAACCGTTCGACCGCAGCATTGATATGCATATCAGCAACCTGCGTCGCAAGCTCGGGCCCTTTGCCGACGGCGGTCTGCGGATCAAGACCGTACGCGGTGGCGGCTATCAGTACGTCACTGCAAATTCCGCCAGCGACGTCTTGGGCGCCTGATGCGCAGCCTGTTCCAGAAACTGTTCCTGTGGTTCTGGCTGGCGCTGCTGACCATGGGTGCGGCACTGATGATCACGCAGCGTTTCTGGATGGCGGACACTGGCCTGCCCGATGACCAGGAACTGAAGGATTACGCCCGGGAGATCCAGCGCCTTTACCGTGAGGAGGGTGAGGGTGAGGTGGTCGGCTTTCTGCGCGCGGCATCCCGCGAACAGCGCATGCGGCTGACCCTGCTGCGGGATGAGGAGAACCCGGAGGATGGCCGCCGCCTGCCGGAGGAGCTGCGACAGGCGCTGGATCATCCGCTGCGGCCGGGCGAGAGTGATACGGGTCACACGGACCGCTTCGTCTACAGGATCCTGGATGTGGAGCTGGAGGGCTGGGAGCCCGGGCGGTTGGTCGCCATCCGTGGGCGACTGGGCCTGCTCGATCTGCCGCTCTGGGTGCGTTTGCTGATTGCCCTAAGCGTCACGGCCGGCGTTTCCGCGTTGTTCGCGGCACAGCTCAGCCGGCCGTTGCATCGGGTGCGTGAAGCCAGCCGGCGCCTGGCTGACGGTGAGCTGGAGACCCGGGTTCCGGTGCGTGAGACCGGCGGCGATGAACTCGATGCCCTGGCTCGTGACTTCAACCGAATGGCCTCCCGCCTGCAGAAGGCGCTGGAGGGGCGCACCCGCCTCCTGCGCGATATTTCCCATGAATTGCGCTCGCCGCTGGCGCGGATGCAGGTGGCGCTTGAACTGGTTCGGCGCGGCGGCGCCAGGGCCGAAGATACGCACCTGGAGCGGCTGCAGCAGGATATCGAGCAGCTCGATCAGTTGATCGGCGAAGTCCTGGCGATGGCGCGATTGGACGCCGGTCTGCCATCCGGGAGGCGCGAGACCGTGGACGTCGCCGTACTGTTGCAGAGCATCTGTGATGACGCCGCTTTCGAAGCCCGGGCCAGTGATCGCGATGTGGCGCTGGACGTGCCGGACGGGTTGCTCCTGGAAGAGGCCGATCCTAGCCTGTTGCGTTCGGCCCTGGACAACGTCATCCGCAACGCCGTGCGCTACACCCCGGCGCGCAGCCGGGTGTCGGTGTCAGCCCGATGTGAGCGGGATGCGGTGCGCATTGTTGTCGATGACGCCGGCCCCGGCGTGCCCGAGGCCGAGCTGGAATCGATTTTCGAGCCCTTCGTCCGTGTTTCGGCGGCCCGTGAACGCACTTCCGGTGGTCATGGTCTGGGCCTCGCCATAGCGCGTCGGGCGGTGATCGGTCACGGTGGCACCATTCAGGCGCGGAACTGTGATTCTGGCGGGCTTTCTGTCGCCATTCGACTACCCTTGGCACGGGCCGTATCCAGCGACCCGTCCTCTGTGTCATCATCCCGGCTTTCCGACCGGTGAGGGGGTCACCGGCCTACCGCAACAGGGGCACAATGGCAGGCGCAGAAGCAGTCAAACCGGTACTGGAACTGAAGGGTCGCATGATGACCCTGACTGTGCTTCGGCTGCTGGATCCGTCAGTGGAAGTGCTGGCGAGGGAACTGGATCGTCGGGTCCAGGAAGCGCCGGAGTTTTTCCGATTCCTGCCCGTGATTCTTGATGTCGAGGCGGTCGCGGAAAGCGATCTTTACCTTGATCTGCCCGGTTTGGCGGGCCTGCTGCAGGCGCGGCAGTTCGTGCCCGTGGGAATCCGTGGTGGCGGCGAGGACTGGCGCGAGGCGGCGACCGCCGCCGGTCTGGCGGTTTTCCCTGCAGAACGCGACAGCGGCGGTGGTGAGAACAGGCGGCGTGCGGCTACCGAGGAACCCGCGGCCAGGGCGGTGGCGACCGAAGCCGGCATGGTTGTAACGCAGCCGGTGCGTTCGGGCCAGCAGATCTACGCCCGGGGCGGCGATCTCGTGGTGATGAGCGCGGTGAGTCCCGGTGCCGAGGTGCTGGCGGACGGCCATATCCATATCTACGGCAGCCTGGGCGGTCGTGCCCTGGCCGGTGTCCGCGGTGACACCAGCGCGCGGATTTTCTGTCAGGCATTCCGCGCGGAACTGGTCTCAATCAACGGCACCTACAGCGTCAGTGAACAATTCGAGGAAGCGCTCCGCGGCGAGGCCGTGCAGATTGCGCTGAACGGGGACAGCCTGGACATCCGGGCACTGTAGGACGGAAACAGCCGGGCCACCGGCAGGATTTCCATCTGGAGGACGTGAACGTGGCAAAGATTGTGGTAGTCACCTCTGGCAAGGGCGGTGTCGGCAAGACCACGACCAGCGCCGCCATCGGCGCGGGGCTGGCGAAGGCGGGACATCGCACGGTACTGGTGGACTTCGACGTTGGCTTGCGCAATCTGGACCTGATCATGGGGTGCGAGCGACGGGTTGTTTACGACTTCATCAATGTCATCCATGAAGAGGCGAGCCTGAATCAGGCCCTGATTCGCGACAAGCGGGTCGATAACCTCTTCATCCTTGCCGCGTCGCAGACGCGGGACAAGGACGCGCTCACCGAGGATGGCGTCGAGCGGGTGCTGACGGAGCTGTCCAAGGACTTCGATTACATCATCTGTGATTCGCCGGCCGGTATCGAACGGGGTGCATTGCTGGCGATGTACTTCGCCGACGAGGCGATCATCGTCACCAACCCCGAGGTCTCCTCGGTGCGCGATTCCGACCGCGTGCTGGGGATTCTTGCCAGCAAGACGCGGCGCGCGGCCAATGGCGAGCCGCCGGTCCGCGAGCAATTGCTGCTGACCCGGTATTCTCCCCTGCGGGTGCAGAAGGGCGAGATGCTCAGCGTCGAAGACGTCAAGGAGATCCTGGCCATTGATCTGCTCGGCGTGATCCCGGAGAGTCAGGCGGTACTGAACGCTTCCAACGCCGGCGTACCGGTTATCCTTGAAGAAGAGTCGGACGCCGGCCAGGCCTATCAGGATGCGGTTGCCCGATTCCTCGGTGAGGAGCGTCCCCACCGTTTCCTGCAGCTCGAGAAAAAGGGCCTGTTTGGCCGTCTGTTCGGAGGTTGATGCGATGAGCTTCCTCGATTACTTCCGATCCCAGGGTAAGCGTTCGGCCAGCGTGGCCAAGGAGCGCCTGCAGATCGTCGTGGCCCGGGAACGCGCCAACCGCGGCGGCCCCGACTACCTGCCGGAGCTGCAGAGTGAGATCCTCAAGGTCATCCGCCGTTACGTGGAGGTGGATCAGGACGCGGTTCAGATCCAGCTTGATCGTGAGGGTGACTGCGAGGTGCTGGAACTGAATATCACGCTGCCCGAACGGCACTGAATCACGCCAGGACGGCCGCTCCGGGGAGTGGCCGTCCTGGACGCGACATCAATCGATGTCAATTTTCAGGATGCGAAAGCTCTGCGCATCCATGTCGATTTCCATTTCGCGGCCACTGGCATCCCAGCCTTCAACCTCGATCTCGTTGCTGCCGTCCATTTCGATTTCATGGAAACGGACCATGCCTTCGCTGGCGGCCACATCCATGGACCGCAGAATCTGTTCGGCACTCAGACCCCGGGCACCACTGGAGCGCTCCCGTTTCTCCTTGACTATCTCGCCGCTGGAGATATGAATCTCGATCTCCGCCTCCCAGCCATCGTCGAGCCAGCCCTCGACCTCGATGATGCCATCGCCCTCGTATTCCACCTCGTCGAACGAGGCGAAACCGTAGTCCAGCGCAATGGATAGGGCGCGTTCCACATCCTCGCGGCTCATGCCATGGGTATGCTGGGGTGGGGCCGTCTGCGTGCGGTCCGGTGCCCCTTCTGGTGCAGCCTGCCCGGTTTCCGCGGCCGGCGGTGCCGGCGAAGTCCGCGCTGGCCCCTCGGCCTGCAGGGCTTCGCGGCGGCCTGCCCATGGCGCCTGTCCCGACTCGGGCCGCACGCGGATCACCTGGCCATTGGGTCTTTCGATGGTGAACGCGTTGAAGCGCTCACCGCTTTGCTGCCCGGTCACCGCCAGCTTTTCACCGGTCTCGATCCCGATTTCGTGGTACCAGCTCGGCCCGGCCTCGACCAGAATGTCAGCGCTATCGTCACGCAGTACGAAGTCGTTGCCCCAGACACTGGTCACTTCGCCACTGATCGTGACCGTGCCTTCAGTCGCGATTTCGTCGATGTCGGTCTGGGCCAGTGCGACTGCGGACAGTAGCGTGGCGACGCCGATCGCGATTATGAATCGTTTGTGCATGGAGCCTCCGTTGATCACTGGATTCGAACCGCATTACAACAGGTTCCGTCTTGCTGCCATCTGAATACCCTGTTCATGACCGATTCATGTGTCTGCTGACACGCTTAGTCCATGGGAAAATTTCTGCGAATCTGTATGGCCTGGTGCCTGTTGCTGGGGCTGATGGCGCCGCCACTGGCTGCGGACGGGCTTCGACCCGAGTTGCGGGAGGCGGTCGCCGAGGGTCGGATCGTGCCGTTGACGACGATTCTCGATTGGCTTGACGCCCACTACCAGGGACAGGTTATCGAGGTGGAACTGGAAGTCCATGACGATGAACTGGTGTACGAAATTGATTTGTTGGGCCCGAGTGGTCAACGTGTCGCGTTCCTGTTCGATGCGGCGACCGGTGAGTTGCGCGGCATCCGGGGTGTCAACGTCGGCGAGATGCGGCGTAATGATACGCGCTAGGGAGACACTGATTTATTCCCGCGTCTGCGCCCGAGAACGGTTTTGGTCAACTGGCAAGGCGCGGTGCCAGTTTGGTAGCCGTAGCTACCGGCCGGTGACGCAACACAGCCAGGGGCCAAAACCGGCCGGGCCTCTGGCAAGCATGCACCGTCGCACGCTGCCGCGCTCGTGTGCCGTTCTTCCGGCTGGCCAGGAGCAGGTCGCCTCGGGTAGTGGTGCTACCCGGGGTGGCCTGCGACACCGCCAGGCGGAAGAACGGCCCGGGCCCTGCGGGTTACCGTCGGATTCACCGCCCTGCGGCGTTGCGGCGCTTGACGAGGGAATCACCCTCGTGCGGCGCACCGCGCCTTGCAGGCCAGCGAATCCGACGGTCACGCGGCGGCGTGCGACGGCGCATGCTTGCCTCTGGTTGGGCCGCATTTTTCCCGATTGCTGCGTTGCGCTGCTTGGCCGCAGAATAACTGCGGCGCTGCGCAGCGCGCCTTGCCTCGGAAAAAATGCGGACTCCAACGCAGGCGTGGCAATAGATCAGTGTCTCCCTACGGAAACGCTGATCGGTATCGACCAGCGTTTCCCACTCGGAGCAATGGCATGAAGATCCTGCTGGTGGAGGACGATCTGGGGTTGGCCGAGGCCCTGGGGGAGGCGATGACCGAGGCCGGCGTGTTGCTGGATCACACTGGCTCCGGTGCCGAAGCTGATTTCCTGATCGCCACCGAACATTACGATGTGGTGGTGCTGGATCTGGGGTTGCCGGACGGTGACGGCACCGCCTGGCTGTCCCGCTGGCGCGAGCAGGGCATCAATCTGCCGGTGCTGGTGCTCACGGCCCGTGGTCGCTGGTCGGACAAGGCAGCCGGTTTTTCCGCTGGCGCTGATGATTATCTGACCAAGCCGTTCGAGACCGGCGAATTGCTCTTCCGTCTGCGTGCCCTGCTGCGCCGGGCCCATGGTCATGCGCATCCCGTGTTGCGCGTGGGTGATCTGGCCCTGGATACGCATACAGGCTCACTGACCAACTCGGGGCGGCCGGTGAGTCTCACGGCCCAGGAGTTGCGACTGCTGGAATACCTGCTGCACGCGATGCCGCGACTGGTCAGCCGACTGGAACTGGTGGAGCATGTCTATGAGCGCGATCAGCAGCCGGACTCCAATGTCATTGATGTGCAGATCAGTCGCCTGCGGCGCAAGCTCGGTTCGGACCTGATCGAAACGGTGCGTGGCCGCGGTTATCGGGTGGTCGATCCCTCCGCCTCGGATACGGTATGAAAAACTGGCCCCTGGTTGCACGCCTGCTGCTGGCGTCATGGCTGCTGGTGCTGTTGATTCTGCCGCTGGCCGGCGTCGCCCTCTCACTGGCGTTCCAGTCAGCAGTGAACCAGGCCTTCGACGAACGGCTCAAAGCCATGCTGCATGTCACCTCCAGTGCGATCCGGGCCGACCTGGACGGGCGTCTCGATCTGTCCCGTTCCCTGGGCGATGCCCGCTTCGAGCAGGTGTTCTCAGGCTGGTACTGGCAGGTGTCCGACGCCGAGGGGCCGCTGCTGTCCTCTCGCTCTCTCTGGGACGAGGCTCTGTCGCCGATGCCAGGGGGTGAAACCGGGCAGGTCATTGCCGGTGACGCCATGGGGCCGCGTGAACAGCCGGTGCGGCAGGTTCAGCGGCGCCTGCGCTTGCCCGATTATCCGCAGCCGCTGCAGGTTGTGGTCGCCGGGCCAACCACCGAGGTCCAGGCTGAAGTCGCTGGTTTCCGACGCCTGCTGCTGATTGCCCTGGCCAGTCTCGGCGGGCTGCTGCTGGCGCTGATCGCCATTCAGGTGCGCTGGGGGCTCGCCCCGCTGCGTCGCATGCGTGAGGATCTGCGTGAGGTGCAGAGTGGGCGACGCGAGTCCCTTGATGCGGATTTGCCCGCCGATCTTCGCGCCCTTGCCGAGACCATGAACCGGGTGCTGGACCGGGATCGCCGCTTGATCGAGCGCGGTCGGAATGCAGCCGGCAATCTGGCCCATGCGATCAAGACCCCGCTGGCCGTGATGCGAACCCAGCTCGCGAACCTGCCAGACCGCGAACGGGAGCGATTCGGGCATGAGCTCAAGCGAGTCGACGAGGCGGTTCGCCATCATCTGGCGCGGGCATCGGCGGCGGGATCCGCCGGCTTCTCCGGACAGATCATGATCGCGACGGCACTGGCGCCGGTACTGGACGGGCTGGGCAAGATGGCCGAACGGCGGGGCGTGAAGCTGGAAGTCCGCATGGATGAAAGGTTACGCGTGTCGCTGGATCCACATGATCTGCAGGAACTTGCCGGTAACCTGCTGGAGAATGCGGTTCGCTGGGCCAACGGTCTGGTGCGTTTTACCCTGGAGGCCGGCGATGGCCGCATCCGGCTGCTGGTTGAGGATGACGGGCCCGGCATGTCCGAGGCGCAGCGCCGAGCGGCGATGGATCGCGGCAAGCTGGTGGACAGTGAACGCTCCCAGTCAGGGCTCGGTATGTCGATTGTCCGTGAACTGGTGGATCTGTATGCCGGCGAGATGCAGCTTGGCGTCTCCGCCGAGGGCGGTCTGTCGGTGCGCATCGAACTGCAGACGGGGACAGGCTGAGTCGGGATCGTTGGGCTATCGCGCCGACTCGACGGCGGCAAGCGCATCCTGCTGCATGTAATGGCGGAGATAGTCCTCGAAACTCAGGTGGTCGGCGGTCTCGATGGCTTGCTGATCGCGCAGTGATTTTTGCGCAGCGGCCGCAAAAGCGGCCTCTTTTTCCGGGGATAGCGGGCGTGCCCGGAGCTGCCGGATATGCAGCATGGACTGTTCCAGCGCGAATTCGATGAAACCTTCCTGGCGCACCTGCATTTGTTCGAGAACGCGCGCTGACAGGGTGCGGGACATGTCCCCGACTGCGAGGCGGGCATTGCCGATGGCCGTTGCATAAGGCGTTTCCGGCCGGCCTTCGTCCAGGACCCTGGCGACGGTGGCCAGTTCCTCCATCAGGGACAGGGCCCAGTCCCGCAACGGCAGATGTTCGTCACCCTGACGCTGCAACAGCAGGTCCGGATCACGCCCATGGCGCGCGACCAGCCCCTGGTTGCGATTGATGCCACAACGTTCACGGGGGCTGATCGGCGGGCTGTCCCGTAGCAGGCAGAGGTACAGCAGGCACTCGACAAACCGCAGGGTTTCCATGTTGGTGCCGATGGCTTCGAAGGGGTTCAGATCCAGGGCGCGGACTTCGATGTATTCAACACCGGCGCGTCGCAATGCCAGCGTCGGCTTCTCTCCGGAGCGGGCCACGGCCTTGGGTCGGATGAAACTGTAATACTCGTTCTCGATCTGCAGCACGTTGGTGTTCAACTGCCGGTACTCGCCATCAACCTGCACGCCGATGCGTTCGTACTCGGCATCGCTGGTGGTGATCGCCCGGGTGAGGCTGGCAATGTAACTTTCCACGCTGTCATAGGAAATGTTCAGTGCCGCCTGGGCCTTGTTCTTGTAGCCAATATCGCTCATCCGCAGTGAGGTGCCATAGGGCTCATACAGGGTGTCGTCACTGAATTCGCTGAAGCCAAGCTCCTGATTGCCCGCGAATGAGCGGCACAGTGCCGGCGAGGCACCGAACAGAAGGGGGATCAGCCAGCCAAAGCGCTGGAAATTGCGGATCACGCCGAAATAGGTCCGGGAACTGAAGTCGCGCAGTGATCCAGTGTGCCCGCGTTGCCGTTGCAGGGCGCGCAGGACCGTATCGCTGAACGAATAATTGAAGTGGATACCGGCAATCGCCTGCATTGCACGTCCGTAACGCCAGTCGAGACCACGGCGATAGATGTGACGCATCCGGCCGACATTGGATGTGCCGTAGCGGGCGATGGGAATGTTGTCGGCGCCGCGGACAACGCAGGGCATGCTGCTCGTCCACAGCAGCTCGTCGTCCAGGTGGGTGGCGACGTGCCGATGGATCTCGTCCAGAAATTGAAGGTTTTCGTCGAGACCGCTGACCGGCGGCGTGATGAATTCGAGCAGCGCTTCCGAGTAGTCGGTCGTGATCCAGGGGTGGGTCAGTGCCGAGCCGAATATCTTCGGGTGCGGTGTCTGCGCGATGGAGCCGTCGGATGTGACCCGCAGGCTCTCTTTCTCCAGCCCCTTGAGACCGGCATGCAGCTCGGCCGCCTCCAGATCTTGCATCAACTCATTCAGCGTTTGGCGGACGGTTCGGGGCATGGATTTGGGGATTGTGGCATCGAAAGAAGCGCAAAGTGTGCCTTTGCCGCTGGCAAATTGAAATGGCCGATGTCGGACCGTGGCTCAGACGTTCACCGGCAGCTGCAGCGTAAACCGGGCACCACCCAACTGCCGGGAGGGATCTATGTGTATCTCGCCGTGGTAGCTGCGCACCAGGTCGCTGACCATGGCCAGCCCGATGCCGTGACCGGGCCGTGTCTCGTCAGCGCGATGGCCACGCTGCAGGACGCGTTCGCGTGCCGCCTCCGGAACGCCGGGTCCATCGTCTTCCATCTGCAGTATCAGTAACCATCCTCGGCCCTCGCGACGCCAGTCCACCTGCAGGCTGATCTGCTCGTGGCACCATTTGCAGGCGTTGTCCACCAGGTTGCCGAGGATTTCCATCAGATCTCCCTCGGGCCCGGGGAATCGTGCCTCTGCGGCGCACTCGAAACGGATCGTCGGTGGGCCGGCCGGCCGCGTTTTCGGCAGCGTGTCCAGGATCCGCTTTGCCAGAGGCTGCACCGGCGTGCTCTCGCCGAACCGCGGCGCTCCGGCCAGGGCAGCGCGGCCGAGCTGGTAATCCACCGTTTCATGGATGCGCTCGATCTGTTCCATGGTCTGTGGCGATGGCGGCTGGCTGCTGTCCGCTTCCAGCGTCGTGCGGAGCACCGCCAGCGGCGTTTTCAGACTGTGTGCCAGGTCTGCCAGGCTATTGCGATAATGCGTGGTCCGTTCCCGCTCGGCGCGGATGAGCTGGTTGAGCCGTTCGGTGAGCCCGCGTATCTCCCGTGGGTAGCGGCCCTCCAGGGAATCCTTTGCACCACGTTCAATCAACTGCAGATCACGGGCAACGCGTCGGAGGGGGCGCAGCCCCCAGCGCAGCACCAGCATTTGAGCGATCAACAGTCCGGCGCCGGCGCCGCCGAGCCAGGTCCAGAGACTGCGACGATAGGCAGCGCGCTCCTCCAGCCGGAAGGCGATTGACTCGGCCACATGCAGCGTGAATTCGCCGCGACCGGTCGTCGGATCCTCCCAGGACAGGCCATAGGCGAGCCCCACCAGACGATCTCCGTCCAGCTCCGCGCGGTAAAAGTCACGTTCGCCGGGTTGCAGTGTCTGCTCCAGATCCAGCCGTTGGCCGATCAGAGACCGGGAGCGCCAGGTCAGTCGGCCCTGGTCGTCGAGCACCACGGCATAAAGCCCGGAACCGATCTGCTGGAAACGGCCCTCGGGCAGGTCACCCGGTACCTGGAGTTGCCCATTACGGACATCGGCGCCGGCAAGTATCGTGTAGAGAAAGCCCTGTAAACGGTCTTTCTGGGCCTGGATCAGACTGGTGCGGAAGGCCTGGTCCAGGGCAAAGCCGGTGGCGCCGAGGAATGCGGCCAGCACCAGGCTGGCGACAATCAGCAGCCGCCGTTGCAGCGAATGATTCATGCGCGCGGCGGCGCGCCGAGACGGAACAGATAACCGCGGCCACGCAGGGTTTCGATCGGATGCAGGGTATTGTCGGGGTCCAGTTTCTGCCGCAGGCGGCGGATAAAGACTTCGATCACGTTGCTGTCGCGGTCGGCGTCGTCCGGATACAGGTGCTCGGTGAGTTCCAGCTTGGAGACCACCTCGTCAGGACGGTGCATCAGATAGGCAAGCAGGCGGTATTCGTAGGCGGTCAGGTCCAGTGCTTCGCCATTCAGGCTCACGGTCTGGCTGCGGGTATCCAGCGCCATCGGGCCGGCTTCCAGTACCGGATGGGCCCAGCCACCGACCCGACGGAGCAGGGCGTTGACCCGCGCCAGCAGTTCTTCCATCCGAAAGGGCTTGCCCAGGTAATCGTCAGCGCCGGCTTCAAGGCCGGCGACGCGATCCTGCCAGGCCTGACGTGCTGTCAGGATCAGAACCGGCAGTCTGGAGCCATCGGCACGCAGCCGCTGGATCAGTTCCAGCCCGGAGAATCCGGGCAGCCCGAGGTCGACAATCGCCAGGTCCACCGGGTAGTCAGTGGCAAAATGCAGCCCCGACGGCCCATCCGCGGCGTGATCCACGATGAAGCCCTCGTCCTGCAGGCGTTTGCAAAGCTGGCTGGCCAGCTCCTGTTCATCCTCGACCAGCAATAAACGCATGACCTAGCGCATCCTCCCGGTTCCTGGGTCAACCTCGACCACACGCACCCGGCCTTCGTCCAGCAGCACTCGAATCCGATAGACGGAGCGGTTTCCACGCTGCACCTCTTCCGCCGAGAGGATCCGGCCCCCGGTTTGCTCGCGCACCATGCGAGTGGCCTGGTTCAGGCTCATGCTGTCGCTTGCGGGAATCAGATGACCCGGCTGCGCCATGGGCACCTGGGGCGGGTTGCCGAGGCCCGTCGCCGGCAACCCGATCAGCAGCACGACCGCAATCACCAACCGGCCCAGGGGGCTCAGAGCGCTTCGCCACAGCAAGGATCTCGCAGTCACGTCTCGATTCGACTCCCTGTGCAACCCGGCTTGAGGAACCACTGGTTTCCCGACTGCGGCGTTGCGCTGCCTGCCTCGGAAAAAATGCGGACTCCAACGCAGTTGCGCAAATAGATCAGTGGTCCCTTAACCAAGTGGCGTCACATCCTGCCGCACGCGGATCGTGTCGCCCGGGTGGTAATCCATTTCCGTCCAGTAGGTATCACCACGGAAGCGATATTGTACCCGATAGCCGACAGTGCGCTCCTCGTCGTACCAGCGGTCCACGTTGTGGCAGACGCGTTCCGTCGTGGTGTACGAGCGCTCGGGTGTGCGACTGAGTTGGTCACCGACCGTGGCGCCGAGCAGCGTTCCGGCCACCGTCGCCGCGGTCTTGCCGCGACCGCCGCCGAAACGGCTGCCGGCAATGCCACCGACGGCGCCGCCCACCAGCATGCCGCCCCGGCCATAACCACCTTCACGGTGGACGACCTGTTCGTTCCGGCATTCCTGGCTCGGGTATGACACCCGGTGGGTTTGCTGAATCGGGATGACCTGTGTGACATCGGCGTAATGCACGCGTGAATCATACGCGCTGGCGGTCAGCGGCAATGCCAGGGCGGTACCGAACAGACCGGCAGCAAGAAGCAGGTTTCGCGGTTTCATTTTGCCAACTCCTTCAGTGTCAAAGGCGGGGGCCCGCGGGGCCCATGGTTCTCTGTGAGCGCTGTCAGATTGCCCCGCACTCGCTTAACGCGGACTGAATCCAGCGCATGAACTTCAACCGGTTATTCATCGTCTTAACAACTCATGCAATGGCTCGGTGCCTTTTTGATCCCTGGTCCCAAACGCGAGGTTTTTCGTGCCTTCATCTGCCCCTGCCGCAACATCATGCCGCCCTCTGCGGGCTGCGAGTCGGACGCTCATCGTCCTTGCGCTGCTGCTGTCGCTGATCAGCCCGCTCCGGCTCGCGGCTCAGGAGCCGCCCGACCTCGATAGTATCCGCGATGCGGAAGCCGTGCGCGGCTTCTCCGTGATGGTGGATCCGGCTGCTCGTCAGCTGCAGGGGTCCGGGTGGTTTCGCCATGAGGGTGGAGACACCGTCGAACTGAATCTGGCCGATGGCTTGCGGCCGCGGGCCGCCTTTGACGCAGCCGGTAACCGCCTGGCGGTATCCCGGGCCGACGATCGGGGACAATGGCGGATCAGCGGTCTGGGGGAGGCCGACTGGCTGCGGATCGATTGGCGGGGCGAACTGGGTGGTTTCAGGGGTGCCGGCCGCGGCGGTATGGGCGGCCGGCCGTTGGCCAACGAGGATGGCGCCTATCTGCCCGGAAGCAGTCGCTGGTTTCCCGGGCTGGACGGGCAGGCCGGTGCCAGCCTGGTCGATGTCAGGGTCCGCGAGCCTTATGTCGCCGTGGTCGCCGGGCAGCTGCTTGAGGAGCATGTCGGCGAAACGGATTACCGTGCGCGCTTTATCACCGAGGGCGCCCATCGGGCCCCGTCCCTGTTCGTAGGACCCTGGGAGATCCAGGAAAAGGATCACGAAGGACTGCAGCTGCGGACGTACCTGGAGCCGGAACAGCGTGAACTCGGGCGCCAATACATGGCTCTTTCCGCGCAGTACATCGACGAGTTCTCTGCTGCAATTGGTGACTACCCTTTCAGTGGTTTTGCCATCGTCTCGGCACCGATTGGCGTGGGTCTTGGCTATCCGGGTCTGACCTATGTCGGGCGCACGGTGTTGCCCCTGCCCTTCTTTCCCGTGCAGTCCCTCGCGCATGAAATCCTGCACAACTGGTGGGGCAATGGCGTCCTGCTCGCTGAGGGAAGCGGCAACTGGTCGGAAGGGCTTACGACTTACATGGCCGACCACACCATGGCTGACCGGCACCGTGAAAATGGCGGTCGGGAGATGCGACGGGACTGGCTGCGTGATTATGCGGCCATCCCCGAAGCGCGCGACATGGCGCTAGCGGACTTCCGCTCGCGGGATGGCGATCCAAGTCTGATCATCGGCTATAGCAAGTCGGCCTATCTGTTTCACATGCTGCGGCATAAGGTTGGTGAGGAGGTGTTCGCCCGGGGCCTGCGGCAATTCTGGCAGGCTCATCGATTCGCGCATGCCGACTGGTCCGATCTGATTTCCGCCTTCGAGCATGCGGCAGGGCAGGATCTGCAGCCTTTCTTTGCTCAGTGGCTGGAACGAACCGGGGCGCCGTCTCTCGACATCGGCAACGTCATGGCCAGCGCTGGTGAAAATGGTGAATACGCCCTGCTTGTCGGGCTGCGGCAAAGCGATCCGCCGTTCGCCTTGAACGTGCCTGTCGAAGTTCTGCTCGAAAATGGCGAACGGCATAGGTTCCAGGCGCATGTGGATGACCTCGAGCAGGACATCGTCCTGATCGTTCCCGGCCGCCCGGAGAAGGTCACCATCGATCCGGACAGCGATCTGTTCCGGCGTCTGTCCTCCAGCGAAGCGCCACCGATCCTGCGTGATCTGACGCTGGTCGAGCAGCCCGTTGTCAGTATCGCCGCCGGCGGCGACGAGGAGGTGGAGGCCATGAGCACACGCCTGGCCCGGCGGCTGTTTCGCGGTCAGGGGCGTGTTGAAAACGGTGAGGTTGCGCTGGCGGCCGAGCAGCCGTTTGCGGTGATTGGCTCGACCAGGGAGGTCGCCAGATTGTTACAGGGTCTTGGCCTCGATTCGCAACCGCCGGGCATGGCCGGTCGTGGCACGGCGAATGTCTGGACCCTGCGTACCGCGGAGGGTCTGGCGGTGCTGGCGATCTCGGCGGATAATGCCGATGCGATGCGGCCGCTGTTGCGCAGCCTGCCGCGTCAGGTGCGCCAGAGCTGGTTGGTCTATTCCGGTGGCGTGGCGATCGGTCGTGGTGTCTGGCCAGCCGAAAGCGAGCCCCTGCAGCGCCGGATTTCGCTGGATGAATGAGTCCGCCCTAAAGTTTTAGCCGTTGTGGCCGTTGTCATGAATACCATGACTGCGTTCAGCCTCTTTCTGCTATCACTCTGCGTCTCCCTGATTACCGGGCTGGTTTTGCTTGGCTGGTGGATGATCGCCCGCGAACGCTCGTTTCAGAAGCGCCATGCCGAGCAGGAACTGGCGTTTCGGGACGCGGTGCGCCGCGAGGCCGAG